>Ga0111538_10000573_pt1 | contig 49545 bp, 40 predicted proteins | sample SoiMethybrSBSTD1_FD_79669 | JGI IMG/M metagenome (GOLD analysis project Ga0111538, IMG submission 79669) | Bulk soil microbial communities from a Populus tree surrounding site in Tennessee, USA - Soil MetaG P. TD hybrid SBSTD1 (version 2)... | ecosystem: Environmental > Terrestrial > Soil >... | reverse complement strand
GTCCACGACGACGCCGATCATCTACAACAACCCGTCGAGTCAGTCCCCGCTCCCTGTACCGGCGAACCTGCAAGGGGCAACTGGAACGTTCAATACGCCCGCCGTTCAGATCACCGAGTTCGATACGACGAAACAGTCGTACGTCCAGGCCGACTTCAACGCCGCGTTTACCGCAGGTGGGTTCCACACGCTGAAGATCGGAACAGGAATGCGTCACAACGGGAACGACGTCGACCAGCGGTATCCCGGCGGCCGGGTCACCGTCTTCTGGAATGACCCGTACACGAGTCCGGTTCCAGGTGTCGGAGCGGGACGCGGTGCCTACGGTTACTACACGGTTGACAACCTCGGCACATTCGGCGACACGGGCGCGAACATCGTCCACCTGTATGCGCAGGATCAGTGGACGATGGGCAACCTGACGTTGAACCTGGGCGTCCGTTTCGAGAACGAGAACATCCCGTCGTTCCGTCCGGAAGTGCAGAAGAACGTCATCGAGTTCGGGTTCGGCGACAAGATTGCCCCCCGTATCGGCGCCGCGTATGACATGTTCGGCGACGGACGCGTCAAGCTGTTCGGCAGCTACGGCCGTTACTACGACTGGACGAAGTACGAGCTGTCACGCGGATCGTTCGGCGGCGACATCTGGCAGGTGTACTACCGCAGCCTGGACGACCCGAACGTGATTCCGCAGATCAACCTGAGCAACATGCCGGGCCGTGACCTCTTCGGAAGCGCGACGGGCTTCCAGGACTTCCGCATCCCGGCCTTCGACACGGTCGACCCGAACATCAAGCCGATGAGCCAGGACAGCTACAGCGCGGGTGTTGACTACCAGCTCGGTCGCTCGTCGGTGCTGACCGTCAACTACATCCACAACGAGCTGATTCGGACGATCGAGGACATCGGTCTCGTCGTGGACGGCAGCGAGGTCTATCTCTACGCCAACCCGGGTGAAGGGCTCGCCACCGACGCGTTGATCTCGACGCAGACGGCGCCGTTCACCATTCCGAAGGCGAAGCGGCAGTACGACGCGCTCCAGCTGTCGCTGAACCGCCGGTTCGCGGACAACTGGTTCCTGGGCGGCAGCTACGTCCTGAGCCGTCTCTACGGCAACTACGCGGGCATCGCCAACTCCGACGAAATCCGCACGCCGGCCAGCGGCACAGCGTACGGGTTCGATCAGCAGCAGGCGACCGGCGTGGCGCGGCCTGGTGGCAATGCCAACCGGTCGTGGGACCTCGACGAGATGATGTGGGATGCCAGGGGGAACCTGGATGTGCGTGGCCGTCTCGCCACGGACCGTCCGCATGTCGTGAAGTTGTACGGCGCGTATCTGTTCCCGTTTGGGACGCAGCTCGGCCTCAACTTCTACGCCGCCAGCGGCACCCCGCTGACCACCGTCGTCAACACGATCAGCCCGACGCAGATCTTCGTCGAGGGTCGTGGCGACATGGGTCGCACGCCGATGCTGAACTACACCGACCTCCTGCTCTCGCACGAGCTGTCGATGACGGGACGCAATCGGCTGCGGTTCGAGCTCAACGTGCTGAACGTCTTCAACCAGAAGACGGCGACGCACGTCTACAGCGAGCTGAATCGCAACCGCAGTGCGGCGCGCATCAACCTGGCGAACACCAACCTGGCAAACGGCTACGACTATCGCGCGATGATCACCGCGCGGCCCGATGCCGCCGGACCCTTCGATCCACGGTATAACCAGGAGGACCTGTTCCGTGAGGGCACCAGCGGCCACTTCCTCGTGAAGTGGTTGTTCTAAAGGCGCTGGAGGCCGGTCCGAAAGGACCGGCCCTACGCTGAGGGCCGGCGTTGGCCGGCCCGCTCATCGACACAAAAAAGGGGCCTTCGGGCCCCTTTTTTCGTTGCGCTTTATCCTCGTGTGCCCCGCGACGTAGGAAGAGTTACGATCCACGGCTTGTCGGCCGAATCCTGGGGAATGACGCTTCGCATGGGAGCTGTTCTGTGCGCGCTTGTCCTGCTCTCGATGGTGGGGGCGGCCTCGGCGCAGGAGCGCTTCGGCGCGCTGACCGGGCGCGTGACGGACCAGCAGGGCGGCGCCATTCCCGGCGTCATCGTCACTACCACGCACATGGAGACCGGCGAGATTCGGTCGTTCGTGACCGATGCGAACGGCCAGTACGTGGCCGCCGATCTCACCCCCGGACGCTATTCGCTTCGCTTCGAGCTGATCGGGTTTGCGAAGGTCGATCGCAGCGACGTCATCGTCCAACTCGGACGGACCTTCGAAGTCAACACACAGCTCGCGATCGGCCAATTGAGCGAGGTCGTGCAGGTTGACGCCGTCGCCACCCCACTCGTGGATATCCGCAGCACGCTCGTCGCGCACAACGTCACCGCCGAGGAGTTCGAGCGCATTCCCAAAGGCCGCAGTTTCCAGTCAGTGGCCGTCACGGCTCCCTCGGTCAATTCAGGCGACATCGAAGGCGGGTTTCAGGTCAACGGCGCCAGCGGATCCGAGAACCAGTTCACGGTAGACGGTGTTGCCACGAACAGCCTGCTGAACGGACAGTCGCGGCAGAACGCGGTATTCGAGTATCTGCAGGAAGTGCAGGTCAAGACCGTCGGGATTCCCGCCGAGTTCGGCGGGGCGCTTGGCGGCGTGATCAGCGCCGTGACCAAGAGCGGCGGCAACACGTTTCGTGGCGAGGCGCACTACTACTATCTCGGCAGCCGTCTGAGCGCCGGCCCGGTGCCACGGCTCGTGCTGTCCCCTGTGGACGAGCGAACCGTGAGCTATTTCCAGGAGCCACAGCGTCGCGATCATCGTCACGAGGTCGGCGGGTCGCTGGGCGGCCCGATCGTTCGCGGCCGCCTGTTCTTCTTCGGATCGCTGTCGCCTCGATTTAGACACCGCGAAAACGAGTACAAATTCAGTAACGGTCTCGAGAGCGGAACGCTCGACAACACGCAGACCGTCATGAACGCCTACGGCAAGATCAGCTACTCGAAGGGCCGGTTCAATTCCTACTTCGGTGCGCTGTGGACGCCGACGTATTCCGACGGCACCCTGCCCACCTACAACGGATTCGGGCCACAGTTTCTGTCGAGCACGCTCGAGAGCAACAAGCCCAACGCCGCGCGCGGATTCGAGATTGCCCAGCGCAACTTCACTGGCAACGCCGACATCAACGTGACCGACAGAACGTTGCTCAGCGTGAAGGGCGGGTACTTCCGCGACGAATACAAGGACACGGGCGTGCCGACGACGACGCCGGTTCGCTATCGCACGTCGTCAATCGGGCTCGCCGGCGTGCCGTCGGAGTTTCAAGGAGCGTCCCTGTATCAGAACACGCCGGCCGTCCAGCGGGTCGCACACGATACGACGACGCAGGCGTACATCCAGGCCGACTACAGCGCGTCGTTCAATGCCGTCGGGTTCCACGCGATGAAGATTGGCGCCGGCGTGCGCCGCAACGGCAACGATGTCGATCAGCGGTATCCAGGCGGTCAGGTGGACGTGTATTGGGACTCGACGTTCACGAGCAGCGTTCCCGAAGTCGGTTCGGGCCGCGGCGCGTTCGGGTATTACGAAGTCAACGACTTCGGCACGAGCGGCACGGTCTCGGCGAACATCGTGCACTTCTACGCGCAGGACCAGTGGATGCTCGGGAACCTCACGCTCAACCTCGGCGTGCGCCTGGAGAACGAGACGATCCCCTCATTCCGTCCCGATCTGCAGAAGAACGCGATCGCTTTCGGATTCCTCGACAAGATCGCCCCGCGTGTGGGTGCCGCGTACGACGTGTTCGGCAATGGCCGCACCAAGCTGTTTGGCAGCTATGGCCGCTACTACGACTGGACGAAGTACGAGCTCTCGAGAGGCTCGTTCGGTGGCGACATCTGGAAGGTGTACTACCGTTCGCTCGACGATCCGACGCAGGTGTTCAATCTCAGTCTGAACAACATGCCCGGTCGCGATCTGTGGGGCAGCACGAGTGGCTATCGTGACCGCCGCGTACCGAATTTCGAGTCGGTCGATCCCTCAATCAAGCCGATGAGTCAGGACAGCTTCAACGTCGGCGTCGAACACCAGTTGGGGATGATGACGGTGGCCACCGTCAACTACGTCCACAACAGCCTGGTGCGCACGATCGAAGACATCGGCCTGCTCGTGGACGGCAATGAGGTCTACCTGTACGCGAATCCGGGCGAGGGCATCGCGAAGAACGCGCTCGTCTCAACCGCGACGCCCAGCTTCCAGGTACCGAAGGCCACACGGCAGTACGACGCACTTCAAGTGTCGATGATCAAGGGGTTCTCGCGGAGCTGGTTCATGGGTGGCAGCTTCGTCTGGAGCCGCCTGTTCGGCAACTACTCGGGCATTCAGAATTCAGACGAAATCCGCACGCCGACACTCGGTCTCGCATTCGGTGCCGACCAGCAACAAGCGGGCAGCGTGTTCCGCCTTGGTGGCAATGCCAACCGGTCGTGGGATCTTGACGAGTGGATGTGGGACGCGCACGGACACTTGGATCCGCAGGGCCGCCTCGCGACCGATCGGCCGCACGTGCTGAAGCTGTATGGTGCGACGGTCCTGCCTTTCGGTACCGAAGTAGGCGTGAACTTCTATGCGGGGAGCGGCACACCGCTCACGACCTATGTGAATACGCTGAACGGGATCGAAGTCATGGTCAACGGGCGGGGCGACATGGGTCGAACCCCAGCCCTGTCCACCACCGACCTGCTCGTGTCGCATCAAATCGACGTGGGTGGAAGGAAGCGCCTCCGCCTCGAGCTCAATATTCTCAACCTGTTCAACCAAAAAACCGTTCGACATCGGTTCAATTACTTGAACCGACCCCGTCCAGCCTCGGAAATCGACCTCTCCCGGACCAATCTCGCCGCCGGCTACGACTACGACGCCATGATCGACGCGCGAACGGACCCCGCCGGCCCGCGCGATCCGCGGTACGGCATGGACGACCTCTTCAGCGAAGGCACGAGCGGACATCTGCTCGTGCGGTGGCAGTTTTAGGCTCCGGCAAGGGAATTTCCCACCTCGACGCCCCCTCATCCGTAGGCGTATACTCCGGCCCACGCGGGGAAGAGTTCGTACCCATTCCAAGGGCGTTCGTCAGATGCGAGACGGAATTCAGCCCATCCCCGAGGAGGATCCGTGACGAAACGACATGCGCTCATGCTCGCGCTTGTGTTTGCGATTGGTTCGCTTGCTCCCACGTTCGCCGCCGGGCAGGGTCTGCAGACCGGCATCCTATCCGGCGTCGTCAAGGACCCGGACGGACTCCCGCTCCCCGGGGCTACCGTTATTGCGACCTCGCCAGCCTTGCAGGGCTCGCGCGAGACGGTGACCGACGCCATTGGCGCCTTCATCCTCCGCGGCCTGCCACCGGGAAGGTATGAAGTGCTGTTTCAGTTCGCCGGCACGAGCGACGTCAAGCAGACCATCGACGTCCCACTCGGAGGCGTGGCGGAACTGAACCCCACGCTCAGCCTGGGCGGCGTCACCGAGACCGTGAACGTCGTCGCCACGTCAACGCCGCAGCTGGCGACGACGCAGTCGTCGCGCAATTTCACGCAGGAGCTGCTCAACACCATACCGGTAGGCCGGCGGCCGTTCGAGATCGCCGAGCTCGCGCCTGGAGTGACCGATGTCACACCCAACGTCGGGCAGATGGCAATCGGCGGCGCCTTCGCGTTTGACAGCATCTTCCTGATCGACGGCGTGGACGCCAACGACAATCTGTTCGGGACCGCGAACAATTTGTATATCGAGGACGCGATTCAGGAGACGCAGATCCTCATCGGCGGCATCTCCGCCGAGTACGGCCGTTTCGGTGGCGGCGTGGTGAACGTGATCACGAAGAGTGGCGGCAACAAATTCGCCGGGTCCTACCGTCTCAGTCTGTCTAACCCTTCGTGGACCGACGAAACGCCCTTCGAAACAACCCCGCGCGCGGACATCCTCGGCAAGGTCCATGAAGGGACCATCGGCGGTCCGATCATCCTCGACCGCCTGTGGTTCTTCAATGCCAACCGCTACGAGAAGTCCACACAGTCAGGCATCTACGCCGAGCTCGGTGGAGCCTTCAGCCCGACGACGGACAACAAGCGTTTCGAGCTGAAGCTCACGGGCACGCCTCTGACTGGCCAAACAGTGAGCGGCAGCTTCACGAACAACCCGCTCAAGCGAGAGAACCTGACCTCGATCAACGCAACGATGTCGATGACCCAGTCCACGTTGGTCAATCGCAACGACGAGAACCGCTTGTGGGTCATCAACTGGAACGGTGCGGTCGGCAGCAAGTGGTTCGGAACGTTCCAGTGGTCGCGTAAGGATCAGGGCATTCGTGATGCGGGCGGAACGAGCACCGACATCCACGACTCGCCGTTCCTGACACGCGGAGTGATTGCCGGATCGGTCAACGGTCGTCACTACAACGCACCGTACTTCGACGCGACTGACCCGGAGGATCGTAACAACCGGCAGTTCACGGGCAGCATCTCGCGGTACATGACGAAGCCGTCGTTGGGCCGTCACGATCTGAAGGCCGGTTTCGAGCACTTCAAGTCCTTCCGCACCGGCGGCAACTCGCAGTCGGCAACCAGCTACGTCTTCAGCACCGACTATCTGTCGGCCGGCGGCCGTCCAGTCGTCGGGGCTGATGGCGAGCCGATCCCGCTATGGAACGGCAACGCGGCGGCGCCAACGTCGGCTGGGACACGCGTGACGAACTGGATCGCCTCGCGTGGCGCGACCCTGGACATCAAGACGCTGTCGCTGTACGTGCAGGATCGCTGGACGGCAGGCACTCGTGTGACTGCCGATGTCGGCGTGCGCTACGAGAAGGTGAACAGCGAGGCCACCGGCGGCATCATCGCCGCTGACACCGACACGCTGGTGCCGCGGCTGGGCGTCAGCTTCGACGTCACCGGCAAGGGCCAGACGATCGCGCAAGCGACCTACGCCCGCTATTCAGGCCGGTTCACCGAGCGTGCATTCGCCCGCACGAGCAACGTCGGCAATCCCGGGCAGGTTAACTATGCCTACGTTGGACCGACCGGCCAGGGTTTCGACTTCGCGCCGGGATTCGACCTGGCCAACTACGTGGCAATCGGCGCATCGATTCCAACGGCCAACATCTTCTTTGAAGACGGCCTGACCTCGCCCAAGACCAACGAGTTCACATTGGCGCTCGGTCAGCAGTTCAAGAACGATGGCTACGTCAAGGGCACCTACAGCTGGCGCAAAGCCAGCGACTTCATCGAGGACTTCATCAACGATCCGACCGCGGCCGGCAAGGTGAGCGCGTCGGCGGCTGGCATCACGCTGAACGTCGATAGAGTCCTCTACCGAAACACCGACGATCTCGAGCGCAACTATCAGGCCTTCCAGCTCGAATCGCGCGTGCGCTTCACGCGAAAACTGTTCGTCGAGGGGCACTGGACGGTGCAGATCAAGAACCACGGCAACTTCGAAGGTGAAGCGGCCAACCAGCCAGGCAACTCCTCGGTGTTCGGCGACTATCCGGAGATGTACTCGGAGGCGCGGCACTTCCCGTACGGCCGACTCGACGAGTTCCAGCGCCACAAGGTGCGGATCTGGACGAGCTACAACCAGGGACTCGGGCGCTTCGGCAGCGTGGATCTCGGTCCGATCTGGCGCATCAACTCCGGCCAGACCTTCAGTCTGGTCGCCACCAACGTCGGGACGACGGCGCAGCAGGCGGCAGCGGCGCCAGGCTATCTGCGCACCGGTCGCACGTCGGCGAACCTGTACTTCGACGAGCTCGGCTCAGAAGATTTCAAGGGTTACGGGCTCCTCGACTTCCAGGCACGCTACGGCATCCCGGTGTGGAAGACAGTCCAGCCGTGGCTCCTCTTCCAGGTCTACAACGTGTTCAACAACCAGAAGCTTGTTCAGTGGAACACGACGGTGACGCAGGATCCGAACAGTCCGCTCGATTCGCTCGGTCTGCGCACCGGCTACACGCCGAGCGCCACGTTCGGCACGGCCACGGCGGCGGGTCAGTTCCCGCGCTGGTCCTCGGGCCAGACCGGCGGCCGCACGTTCCAGATGGCGCTGGGAGTGAGGTTCTAGACAACTCCCAACTACCAACGCCCAACTACCAACCACTCCCAATTCCCAACTCCCAATTGAAAGTTATTGGGAGTTGGGAGTGGCTTGGGAGTTGGATTTTGGGAATTGGGAATTGAGCGCGCAATCACGTATCGATTTGCGCGCGCTGCAGCTTGCCGCTGAAGTCCACGTAGATCGACTTCCATTCCGAGAACACATCGAGGGCAGCGGTCCCCGCTTCGCGGTGGCCGTTGCCCGTCGCCTTGGTCCCGCCAAACGGCAAGTGCACTTCGGCGCCGATCGTCGGCGCGTTCACGTAGAAGATTCCCGTGTACATGTCGCGCATCGCCTGGAAGGCCTTGTTGATGTCGCGCGTGTAGATCGACGCTGACAAGCCATACGCGACGTCGTTGCCAATCGCGATCGCCTGATCGAGCGACGAGCAGCGAATCACCGACACCACCGGACCGAAGATCTCCTCGCGCGCGATGCGCATCGAGGGGTTGACGTCCGCGAAGATCGTCGGCTCGTGGAACCAGCCGCGCGCGTAGGCGCCGCTGTCGAGGCGGTGGCCACCGGTCACGAGCGTCGCCCCCTCGGCCTTGCCAATCTCGACGTATTTCATGACCGTCTGCAGCTGCGCTTCGCTGACCGACGGCCCCATCTGCGTCGCCGGGTCGAGTCCATTGCCGACGCGAAGTCCCTTGGCCCGAGCCGTGAACTCCTTCAGAAACGCCTCGTGGACCCTCTCATGCACGACGACACGGCTTGCCGCCGTGCAGCGCTGGCCGCTCGTGCCGAATCCACCCCACAGACAGCCTTCGACGGCAAGCTCGAGCTGTGCATCGTCCATGATGATGATGACGTTCTTGCCGCCCATCTCGAGGTGGACTTTCTTGAACGCCGACGCAGCATTCTGATTGACGAGACGCCCGACCGCCGTCGAGCCCGTGAACGAGACGACCTTCACCTCGTCGTGGCTCGTCATGTGTGTGCCGACGTCGGGCCCGCCGGTAACGAGATTCACGACGCCAGGTGGAACGCCGACCTCTTCGAGCACTTTGACGAAATTGACGGCCGAGAGCGGCGTCAGTGTCGCCGGTTTGAACACGACGGTATTGCCGCAGACCAGAGCCGGGGCGATCTTCCACGACGGGATAGCCATCGGGAAATTCCAGGGAGTGATCATCGAGCAGACGCCAAGCGGTTGACGCAGCGACATCGCGAACTTGTCGCGCAGCTCAGACGGCACGGTCTGGCCGTATTGTCGGCGGCCCTCTCCGGCCATGAACTGTGACATGTCGATGGCTTCCTGCACGTCGCCGCGCGTTTCCTCGAGCACCTTGCCCATCTCGCACGTCATGTCGCGCGCGAAGGCGTCCTTCCGCTCGACCAGGCGCGCTGCCGCTGCCAGCAGCAGCTCCGCTCGTTTGGGCGCGGGCACCAGACGCCACGTGGCATACGCCTTCGCCGCCGCGTCGATGGCGGCGTCCACGTCTGCCACGACGGAGTCCTGGAACAGGCCAATCACCTCGTCGTTGTTGGCGGGGTTTCTGTTCTCGAATGTCCGTCCGGACACGGACGGTGTCCATATTCCCGCTATGTAATTCTGGTAGGTGCTGCTCACTTGTCGTTTCTCCGTCCGCCTGCAGTCATCGAATTGCCGCTCTGCCGCTGACACGCTACACCGCCGTCCGAAAGACGACAAAAACCCGGAAACTCGGACCTCTCGGGATCAATTTTTGACACTGCACATTTAGCAAGGCAACCGGCTATTGCGCAAAGGGTTAGGACCGAAAAACACCTGAGAGCCAGCCCGGGCAGGTGTCCCGCATTGGCGCTTGCGCAGGATGACGTCCACTGAAATGCGCGTTTTGCGCCCGAAATTCCTGTGGCATGGTTCCTGTATAGATAACAAGGCAGAAGGGCTGGTTACCAAGATGCCTAACACCAAACGAATCGCCGACACGCCGGTTCAGAAAGTTGTCGTCGTGAACGGCAACACCGAAGTGCTCGGGATGCTCGAGTCCGTGCTTGACGCGGGCCGCTACGACATGGTGTTCGTCGAGCCCGGTGACCGCGCCTATTCGCAGATTCGAAAAGTCATTCCCAACCTGGTGATTCTCTGCACGCGGATCGAAGAGCTCGATGGCTTCCAGTTGTTGACGATGCTCAAACTCGATCCGGCGACGAGCGAGATTCCGGTGCTGACCTACACCACCGAACACGAGGGCCAGGACTTCGACGAGGTTCTTTCGCCGCCAGCCGACGACGACGACACGATGTTCGTCAGCCGTCCCGCGCTGCGGATGAATTGATCGCGAGGCTGAAGCCTCCGCTCTACAAGCTGCATCGTAGAGCGCAGGCTTCAGCCTGCGCGGCAATGCTATAGTCTCCCCAACAATGTCATCGGACAAGCGCGACGCAGAGCGCGTCCCGATGCTAGGCCACCTCCAGGGGGAGGTCATGGTGTTTCAGCCGATGCTGATCAAGGAGGTCAGCCTCGGTGGCGCCCTGGTCGAAACCCGGTTTCCGCTCCACCTCAACTCGCTTCACGATCTTCGGCTGACGCTGGGCTCACGCTCGATCGTCGTGAAAGGCCGCGTGGTCCATTCGCAGATCAGCGACGTCGATCAGGATGTCGTGGTGTATTGGACGGGGATCGAATTCGTCGAGCCGTCGGAGCACGTGGCCTCCGCGATCGCCGAATTCATGGAGTCGCTGCGGTCACATCGCGGAACGTAGAGCGGAGGCGTCGCCTCCACGGACAACGCGTACGCTACAGCGTGCGCTCGACGGGGCCCCGCAGGTGCTCCAGGTAGTCGCCCGACGCGATGCGCTCGGCGCGGCCGAGCGGCGCATTGTAGAAGTACGCCGACGCCTGCACCACCGTCCCATCGTCCATCGTGACGGGCGTGAGACGGCGTGTGTACAAGCTGTATTCAGGCTCGCTGGGGCGATACCCCTCGATCTCGTCAAGCGCTCGCAGGACGATCACAGGCCGGAGCATCTCGTAGACCTCACCCCAGACACGGTCGTCGGTTGAGGGAACGGCGGCGGGATAGATGCCGAGGTCGAAGAGCGCCGCTTCCATAGACCCGCGGCCCTTGAATTCGAGGTGCTGATGAATGCCATGACGCCCTGTCCTGTTGAAGGGCGTCATCAGTGTCCCGTAGAAGAAGACGAGGTCAGCCACCGTAACCGGATTTACGCCGCCTCGCGGCGGCGTATTTACAGCGGCTTGGAGTCCAGGGTCCGGCTGAAGCCGGACACTACAAAACCTTTATAGCGCTGGCGGAGCCGGACGGGGCGGCTCTTGGGTCGCGGGTGCCTCTGGGGTCGGCTGGGCTTGTGGCCGCTGGCCCGCTCTCAAGGCGCCAAGCGCGTCGATCAGCGCCGACGGGAGTGAGAAGCCGAGCGACACGGTCCTGCCTTGTCCGGTGATCTGAAGCGAATTGATGAATTCGGCAATCTCGGGATGATTCTGACCAGCCTGCATGCGGCCGAGGGCCACAAAGCCCTGCACGACCTGACGGAGGTCCTGCGCCGCCTGATCGTCGCGCGCCTCGGCACTGATCAGACCGTCAATGCCGCTGCCGACGATGCCCTTGATCGAGAACCAGCTGATGGCGGGGAGACGATCTTTGACTTCGCTGGGAATGTTGACGCCGGTCAAAGCGTCGAATCGAGCCACGCCCCACACAGTGCCGTTGTCCACCTGGTGAACGAGGCGCATCAACTCGTCGTTGCCAGTGACATTGCCGTTTCCAGCAGCTTTGGTATCGATCGCCCGTCGCACCACGGCGGGGGTGCCAATGGCCACCATGCCAGGCTCAACGAACCCGAGGGCGAAGTTGTCGTGGGTAATCAGCCGTTTGCCCTTGTAATCCTCGACCACGCCACCTTCGTCGCGGGCGAAGCCTTCGAGTCGAACCATATCGAATCGGCCCTTGGCGAGGACGAGCGGGGGCCCCTGTTCACCGCCGGGAATGACAGCGGCAGTGACGGTATCGACGTCGGTAGTGAGGTTGATTCCCGTGCGTTCCTGGAACCGGTCGGCGCCATCAGCCCCGGGGTTCAGTTCCATCAGCTTCTTGCGGACGTCAGAGTCCATGACATCGCGCACATTGGCAAATCCGAGCACCCGTGCATCGGAGGGCACATACGCGAACTCTTCAGGCCCATTGCCGCCAATGAGCGTGAGGTTCTGAATGTTCATGTAGGAGGCCAGGAGGCCCGTGCCGAGCCCGGCGACGAGAATTCCGGCGGCAATCAGCACAAACAGGCGTGTTCGTCTGGTCATCGACACTGCTCCCTGCTGGCTATACGAGGCGTGGGGTGCATGAGTTCCTACGGCTCACGTTATTGATCCAAAACATATTCTCGCCTTTCCACCACCCGGCCCGCCAGCGCCAGTGACACGGCGATAGCCCCGGCCAGGGAGACCAGGCAGGTCAGCGTGGACGGGGTTTCCGTGAAGAACGCCTGCAGGAGTGAGGCGACTCCCTCGGCCGGCATCGCATGGGGAACCAGAGACTGGATGTAATACATGAGCGTGAACCGCCTCACGTAGCCCGGCATGATGAGGGCGAACTGCTCCCACCCGAACGCGAACACCAGCCCGACGACCAGCGGCCGTTTCATCACGGTCCCGACCAGCGCAAACAGGCCGCCGTACGCGGCGAGCCCCACCGCCAGCAGGGCCAGGTCGGTGATCAGCATGCTGAAGCTCGCGGCGACCTGATTGAACGGGACGATCAGGAAGTACACGAGCATCACTCCGGGCAGGACGACGAGCGTCGTGCAGACCATGTAGGCGATGTACTTCCCGATCAAGACGGCGCTGCGACGAATCGGCCGCGTGAACAGATAAGTAATGGTCTTGTCCTCGACTTCGTCGGCAATCAGCGACGTGCCGTAGAAGACGCCCAGCACCGGCACGATGAAGCGCAGGAAGAGCACCCAGATCATCACGCCGAAGATCGCGGTGAAGTCCATGCGCTGGCCGTTGATCCTGAGCGGCACGACGCCCAGCGAATCCACGATGCGGATGACGGCAGCAATGAGCACCGGACAGCCGACGACGATCGCCAGGAACACGGTTCGCCGGGACCACAGCATCTCGCCCAGCGACAGCTCGAAGACACGCCACGCGCCGCGCATGAACGACGAGGACCGGGCGGGCGGGTTGGTCACTGCTTCACCAGATACTTGAAGACGGCCTGCAGGTTGTCGTCTGGCGAGGTCACCTCGTCGATCACGCCCGCTTCGCCGGAGGCGGCCATGTCCGTGAGCCGCGCATAGAACGCATCGGGCCGCGCGGTCTCGACCACCACGGCGCCAGCCTCGAACTTCATACTGATCACACCATCCTCGACGAGCAGCGCGCGCGCCAGCGCCTTCGTATTCTGTGCCCGAATGAACACCGAGTGGGGGTGGGTGTCGATGAGCTCGCGGATCTGATGGACGTTGCCCTCGGCGAGGATCCGTCCGTTGTTGATCAGGAGGATATTCGAGGTCATCGACTCGATCTCGTGCAGGATGTGGCTCGAGACCAGCACGCTCTTTCCGGAGCGGCCCCACTCGCGAATCAGCCGAATCGTCCGGCGTCTCATCAACGGGTCCATGCCGCTCAACGGCTCGTCCAGGATCAGCACGTCGGGATCGTGCGCCAGCGCCTGCGCCATCTTGACTCGCTGGCGCATGCCTTTGCTGTAGGCGCCGATTTTCTTGTCGGCGGCGTCGAGTAGATCGACTGCTTCGAGCCCGCGCTTGGCCGCCGCCGTCGCCGCGTCGGGCTCGAGCCCGTTCAACGTGACCAGCGCCGTGACCCAGCCGAGGCCGGTCATGCGCTCATAGAACGAATCCTGCTCGGGACAGAAGCCAATGCGATGGAAGAGCGCTGGGTTTCCCCAGATCGGCTCGCCCAGGATTCGCACCACTCCTTTGCTCGGCTTCAGCTGGCCGGTGACCAGTTTCATGAACGTGGATTTGCCGGCGCCATTGGGACCAAGCAGTCCAGTAATTCCCGGCGGCACCGTCACGGTGACATCGTTGAGCCCGGACACCTGTCCATACCACTTGGACAGATGCTCGGTGGTAATCATCGGCCCGTTCGACTCGCTGCGCTCGCTCAGGGCAGGCGTTTGCATCAGGCCACGACCTCGACTGCGCGAATACGCCGCTCGAGAATCACGATCGACAGCGCGATGATCACGAACACGACCAGAATCGCGACGTAGACCGGCACCGGAGAGACGGCTCTGGCGCGGAAGATTGCATTGGCGATGACGTCGAGCATTTCGCCAGGCGAGATCACCGCCCACGTACGGCTGTTCGTGATGCCGCGCAGCGCCTGGTACATCGCTGCGGTAAAGAAGATGACGCCCGCGTACATGATCGACACGAAGCGGCGGCTTTTCGAGAGCGAGGACAGCGCGAGAATCGCAAACGCCGAGAGCAGCGCCTGAATGATCGAGAAGAGCGTGATCGCCGGCAGCAGGAACAGATTCGCGCGCAGGAATGCGAGGCTCCCCGCGAACACGATCTGCAGCAGGAGCAGCAGCAGTGCTGGCACCAGCGTCACCGCCAGCACATACGCCAGCGGCGGCACCAGCTTGCCGAGGATGTACTCGACGCGCGTGAGCGGCTTCGAGAGATAGAGCTGCAAGGCATTGGTGCGCCGATCGTCGGCAATGAGACCGGCCTGTCCAATCGTGACCAGAAAGACGAAGAGCCGCTGCTGGGCAAGAAAGTCGCGGAACGTCTCCGGCGTGGTGGCGATGAATTCGGCGACCGGCAGATTCGTCGAGGCGACGTAGATCTGCACGGCGCGGACGACGAATGGCGCCCAGGCGACGAGCAGAATGAAACGGAACCCGCGATGCTGCATCGCGGTCACAATGTGCGAACGGGCGATGACCCACCAGGCACGACCGTGTGGCTCACGTTCGCCGAGATAGTGCCGGTAGCCTTGGTCGTGAATAGGGCTCATACGTCCCCGACTGCCTTTGCGAACACGTCTTCGAGCGTCGGCACGCTGGCACGGAGGTGACGGACCTGCACCTTGTGCTGCGACGCGAGCGTGAACAGGAACCTCGGCCCGCGTTCGTCAGGAACGAAGACGCGCATGACGTCCTCGTCCGTGGCGTGGCACTCGAGACCGGCGCCGCGCATGGCCGCCAGGAACTCACCGGCCTCGCCTTTGACACGCAGCTCGAACACGCGTCCACCCGGTCCCTTCAACGCCGCGATCGGACCTTCTGTGGCCACGCCGCCCTTGTCGAGCACGACCACGTGGTCGCACGTGTACTCGACGTCGGGTAGCAAGTGCGACGACAGGATCAAGTTGATCTGCTTGTTGTGGGCGATGTCGCGAATGAGCTCGAGCATCTCGTCGCGACCCTTGGGGTCCATCCCGTTGGTGGGCTCATCGAGGAACAGCAGGCTTGGGTCGTGCACGAGCGCCTGCGCCAGCTTGATGCGCTGCTTCATGCCGGTCGAGTACTGCTCGATCAGGCGATAGCGCGCCTCGCCAAGGCCGACGTAATAGAGGACCTCATGCGCGCGCTGCATGGCGTCCGCGCTCGGCAGCCCGGCCAGCTCGCCGCAATACGCCACGAACGTCACCGCGTTCATGCGCGGAATGTGCGCGTCGTTCTCCGGCATGTAGCCGATGCGGGCGCGGATCTGCAGGGGTGAACGACGCACGTCCAAGCCCAACACTTTCATGTCGCCGGTATCGGGAGGCAGCAGGCCGAGCAACGCCTTGATCATCGTGCTCTTGCCAGCCCCATTCGGACCGAGCAGGCCGACGGCGCCCGTCGGGAATGTGGCGCTGACGTCGCGCAGCGCCCATTGGCGTCCGTAGCGCACACCGACACGCTGGAGCTCGATGACCGGCTGCATCACTGAGCCCATACGTTCGGATCGTTCGGATCGTTCGGGAACGTTCGGATCGTTCACAGAGTGCCCCGAAGGCCAAGTGCGTCTGCCCGTTCGCGCAGAAATGTGATCACGTTGGTGACGTGCACGTCGAGCGGCAGTCCCAGCTCCTCGGCGCCCTGGCGCAGGTCGTCGCGCGACACCCCTTTCGCAAATGCCTTGTCCTTCATCCGCTTGATCACCGAGGACGCCTCCAGATCGAGCACGCTCTTGCTCGGACGCACGAGCGATGCAGCGGTGACGAATCCCGCCATCTCGTCGCAGGCAAACAGCGACTTCTCGAGCGGGCTCTCGCGCGGCACACCGGAGTACTGCGCGTGCGACAGGATCGCCCGCATCACCCACTCGGGATAGCCACGGCGGCGGAGCTCTTCACAACCGCGAAACGGATGATCGGCCGCTGTCGGATAGCGTTCGTAATCGAAGTCGTGGAGCAAACCAACGAGGCCCCACTCATCCTCGTCGGCGCCGAAGGTGCGCGCGTAGCCGCGCACCGCGGCTTCGACGGCCATCGCGTGCTTGCGCAGGCTCTCGCTCTTGGTCCACTCGGTGAGCAGCGCCCAGGCCGCATCTCGTGAGAGGGAGTCGGACATTGATGGGGGATTCTACTCTCGGTCTGCGCTCGGTCTACGCGCTGTCTACTTCTTGGCCGACGGGCGGAGGCATGTCGCGGGCCATTTCGAGCGCGCGCTCGATCACGGCAAGAGCCTTCTCCGTGAGTTGGTACTGGGCCAGTTCGGTTGGCTCGGCGAGCGCGGCCTCCGCGACGTCTGACCCCGCACGCAGCTCGCCGCCAACCGGCCAGCAGAGATAGTCGATGAGGACGAAGTGGTAGAGGACGCGGCCCTCGTCATCGCGCGTGATCCGATCGAGCACCTCGACGACCGGACCAACTTCAACGACAAAGCCGGTCTCTTCACCCATCTCGCGCACGACGCAGGCCTCGAGCGTCTCGCCGGTCTCGACGGCGCCACCGGGAATGCTCCACTGCCCGGCGAGCGGATCGAAGCGGCGCTTCACCAACACGACCCGCCCCTCGTGGACGATGATTCCGCCAATGCCCACGTACGGGCGATCCGGATACGTGCGGTCGCTCATTCCCCCATCACTTTAACGACGACCCGTTTCTTGCGCTGGCCGTCGAACTCGGCGTAGAAGACCTGCTCCCATGGCCCGAGGTCGAGCTTCCCCGCCGTGATCGGCAGGATGACCTGATGCCCCATGAGCGTGCGCTTCAAGTGCGCATCGGCATTGTCCTCGCCGGTCTGATGATGTTTATAGTTCAACCCCGATGGCGCAAGCTTTTCCAGCCACACCTGAAAATCGTGGATGAGCCCGTCCTCCCAGTCGTTGACGTACACGGCCGCGGTGATGTGCATCGCCGAGACAAGCGCCATCCCCTCCTGCACGCCGCTCTTCTTGACGATCGCGGCGACCTCGTCGGTGATGCGCACGAACTCCTGCCGCGCGTTGGTGTTGAACCACAAATACTCGGTCGTGGTCTTCATCTCACTTCGTTCCGTTCCGGGTTCCAGGTTCCAGGTTCCGGGTTCCAGGTTCCAAGTTCGGGTTCGAAGTTCGAAGTTCGAGGTTCTAAGTTCGAACCGGGAACAGGGGAACCTGGAACATGGAACCTGGAACTTCAAAGTTTCATCGCCGCGTCAGCACTGAGCGCCCAGTCGGAGCGCTGTCCGGCGCGAAGCCGACGGAGCCCGGCCGCTGCAATCATCGCTGCATTGTCCGTCGAAAGCGCGAGGCTCGGCACGAACACGGGCACATCGCGCGCCGCGCCGCGCGCCCGGGCGTCGGCGCGCAGCCGCGTGTTGGCCGACACGCCGCCGGCAATGCCGACGCTGCGCGCGCCAGCATATCGCGCCGCATCGAAGAGGCGATCGACAAGTGTTTCAACGACGACGCGCTGGAAGCTGGCACAGACGTCGGCGACCTCGGATGACGGCAGCGGCGCCTCGGCCGGCAAGCCGAGCGCCTCGCGGCGCGTCGTGACATACCGCAGCACCGATGTCTTCAACCCGCTGAAGCTGAAATCCCGCCGACCTGGAAGGTGCGGCGCATTGCGATCGGCATGGGTCAGCCGCGTCTTGGGAAACAGAATCGCGCGATCGTTGCCGGCTGCGGCGATCCGATCGATCGCCGGACCACCGGGATACCCGAGCCCAAGCAGCTTGGCCACTTTGTCATACGCCTCGCCAGCCGCATCATCGCGCGTGCGGCCAAGGAGCTCATACGAACCAGGCGCGGGAACGCGGTACAGACTCGTGTGTCCGCCAGAGACGACGAGCACGACGGCAGGCAGCGGCAGCTCGCCATGCTCGAGCACGAGCGATTCGATGTGCCCGGCGAGGTGATGCACCCCGATCACTGGCACCGAACGAGACCACGCCAGCGCTTTCGCGAACGACACGCCGACGAGCAACGACCCGACAAGACCCGGTCCGCTGGTCACGGCAATCGCGTCGTAGCCCGTCGCGCCGTCGGCGAGTGCACGCTCGACGACACCGCAGATGTCGCGAATGTGCTGGCGCGCAGAGAGCTCCGGCACGACTCCACCCCACACGCGATGAATCTCGACCTGCGAGGCGACGACGCTCGAGCGCAGGTGCCAGGGACGTTCGACGTCACCGGTCTCTTCGACCAGCGCCGCTGCCGTCTCATCGCAGGAGGTTTCGATGCCGAGGACTACCATTGCCGCATCGAGCGCAATTAGGAGGTCTTCAGAATCGCGCCTTCGAACAGCTGCGGGAGCGACTCGGTGAATGGCGCTCGCGCGATGCCGCGCTCGGTGATGATGGCCGTCACGTACTTCGCCGGCGTCACGTCGAACGCGGGATTGCGGATGTGCGCGCCGTCGGGCGTCAACCGCGTGGTCCCGACGTGCGTCACCTCGCGATCGTTGCGTTCCTCGATCGGAATTCCGCTGCCGTCAGGCGTCTGCAGATCGACCGTCGAGAGCGGCGCGGCGACATAGAACGGAATGCCGTGTTCCTTGGCCAGAACCGCGACACCGTAGGTCCCGATCTTGTTCGCCACGTCGCCGTTGGCCGCGATGCGGTCAGCGCCGACCACCACGAGATCCACCTGACCGAGCCGCATCATCGCGCCCGCCATGTTGTCGGTGATCACCGTCGTGTCGATGCCGTCCTTGACGAGTTCCCACGCGGTCAGCCGCGCGCCTTGGAGAAACGGACGCGTCTCGTCGGCCAGCACCGCGACCTTCTTCCCCTGTTCGGCCGCGGCCCGGATGACGCCCAGCGCGGTGCCGTAACCAGCGGTGGCCAGCGCGCCAGCATTGCAGTGCGTCAGGATCCGTGCCGACTCCGGCACCAGCCCCGCGCCGTACGTGCCCATCGTCCGGCAGCTCTGTACGTCCTCGTCGTGAATGGCGCGGGCTTCGGAGACGAGCCGCCGTTTGATCTCGTCCACCGACTGGCCGTCGTGCGCAGCGGCGGCAAACGTCTTTTTCATGCGCTCGATGGCCCAGAACAGATTCACCGCTGTCGGCCGCGTGCCGGCCATCAGATCACAGGCCTTCTGGAACTCGGTCGTGAATTGCTTGGTTCCCGTCGCGCGGCTGCGCATCATGCCCACGGCGATGCCCATCGCGGCCGCGACGCCAATCGCCGGCGCGCCGCGAATCACCATCGTCTTGATCGCCTTGGCGACCTCGTTCGCGGTCTTGCACGTGACGTACACCTCGGAGGCGGGCAGCTTGCGCTGGTCGATCATCACGACCGCGTCGTCTTTCCACTCAATGGTCGGCAGCATTCGTGACGATGATATCAAGCGCCGGCAGGTCTAAAGACCCGCCGCTACACCGTTGTAAGCGAACGTTGCAGAGGCGGGTCTTGAGACCCGCCTATAACAATCGTGCATCGAATGGCAGCGGCAGCAGATCCTTGAGCTGATAGCGTCCGGTCTCTCGCTTCAGATTGGCGAGGATCACTTCGAGGTCGCCGCCGAACTCCCAGAGGATCTGACGGCACGCGCCGCACGGCGGCGTCGGCGCTTCGGTGTCGGCGACCACGGCGACGCGGCGGAACGTGCGATGGCCTTCGGAGATGGCCTTGAACATTGCGATGCGCTCGGCGCAGACGGTGAGCCCGTAGGTCGCGTTCTCGACGTTGCAGCCGGTGATGATGATGCCGGTCGCCGTCTCGAGTGCGGCACCGACCTTGAACCCCGAATAGGCGGCGTGCGCATGACGCCGCGCGCGGCGGGCGGCAGCAACGAGCTTAGAGTCTTTCAATGATCCCCTCGAGCAGGGCTATGAACGATCCACGAACGCGCTTCGCCGTCTCCATCACCTCATTGTGATCGAGCGGCTGCGGCAGCACCCCCGCCGCCATGTTGGTGATGCACGAGATGCCGAGCACCTCGAGACCCATGTGACGCCCTGCGATCGCCTCGGGCACGGTGGACATGCCGACCGCGTCAGCGCCCAGTGTCCGGAACGCACGGATTTCCGCCGGCGTCTCGTAGCTCGGACCGTGCACGGCGACGTAGATGCCGTGGCTGATGGGAACACCTCTCGCCCGCGCGGCCTCATCCGCGACCGCGCGCAGGCGTCGCGAGTAGACCTCGCTCATGTCGGGAAAGCGCACGCCGAAGCGTTCGTCGTTGGCGCCGACCAGCGGATTGCTGCCAAGAAAATTGATGTGATCGTCGATGATCATCAACGCGCCCTGGGCAAAGCTGGTGTTGATCCCGCCGGCAGCGTTGGTCAGGATCATCTGCTTGACGCCGAGGCGCGCCATGACCCGTGTGGCGAACACGACGGTCTCGAGCGCGTGGCCCTCGTAGAAGTGCACGCGACCGGCAAGCGCGGCAATCCGCTTTCCAGCCACAGCGCCGACGACGAGGCGGCCCGCATGGCCGATGACCATCGAGGCCGGCCAATGCGGCAACTGCTTATACGGCATCTCCACCGAGTCGAGGAGCGTGTCGGCAAAGTCGCCAAGGCCGGAGCCAAGCACGATCGCGATGTGCGGCAGCGCTCCGCAGCGGCTTCGAACGGCAGCCGCCGCTTCTTCGACCCGCTCGAATGGGGTCACAGGAGCATCCCGGCAATGGTGGCAGTGAGGAAGTTGGCGAAGGTTCCCGCCAGCATCGCACGCAGACCAAGACGTGCGAGATCGTGACGGCGCTCGGGCGCCAGCGCGCCGATGCCGCCGATCTGAATGCCGATCGAGCTGAAGTTGGCGAAACCGCACAGCGCGAACGTCGCGATCGTGAACGACTTCGGATCGAGCGTGGACTGCAGCGGACCGAGCTGAGAATACGCGATGAACTCGTTCAGCACCATCCGTGTGCCGAGCAAGTTGCCGACCGTGGTGGCATCGGTCCATGGCACACCGAGTGCCCAGGCGATGGGCGCGAACACCCAGCCCAGAATCAGCTGCAGGCTCAGGTCAAGCCCGAATGGTTGGCCGACGAGCCCGAGCCCGGCGTTGAGCAGCGAGACCAGCGCGAGAAACGAGATGAGCATCGCCCCGACGTTGAGCGCGAGATGCAGCCCCTCAGTTGTTCCGCGTCCGACGGCATCGATGACGTTGACATCAGTCTTCTCGACCACCAGTTTCACCGTGCCCATGGTTTCCGGCTCGCGGGTCTCCGGCACGAAGAGCTTGGCCATCATCAGTGTGCCAGGGGCGGTCATGATCACTGCAGTCAGCAGGTGCTCTGCGCGGGCTCCAAACGCGATGTAGGCCGCCATCACGCCGCCCGAGATGTGGGCCATGCCCGCGGTCATGACCGTCATGAGCTCCGACTCGGTCATGCGAGGCAGAAACGGCCGGATGGTGAGCGGTGCCTCGGTCTGCCCCATGAAGATGCTGGCCGCGACGTTCAACGACTCTGCGCCGCTGGCGCGCATGAAGCGGCGCATCACCAGCGCGAACACGCGCACGATGATCTGCATCACGCCGAGGTAGTAGAGCAGTGCGAAGAGCGCGGCGATGAAGATGATCGTCGGCAGAACCATGAACGCAAAGATGTTCGCGTATTGGCTGCCGTCGGGGCCGAGCACCGTTGTGACGATCCGCTGCCACACGGCCGGCTCGCCCAGTGGGCCGAAGACCAACTTCGATCCTTCGACCGAGTAGCCCAGAATGCGGGTGATCACGCCCCCCGCCGCCTCGAATGCGGTGCGACCGTATGGGTTCTTGAGGACGATGAGGGCAAACACGAACTGGAGGCCGAGCCCCCACGCGACCGTGCGGTAGTCGATGGCTCGACGCGCGGACGACAGGCAATAGGCGAGCGCCAGAATCAGCGCGAGGCCCGCAACCGGCTGAAGGCGACTCGCGCCCGCGAAGCCAAGGGCGATGCTGATGGCAGCAATCGCCGCCAGCCCGCCAAGGATCAAGAGGTCCTGCTGCGTCCACGCCTGGCGGGCACGCGGTTCGGCTACCGTCTCAGTCACGGCGTCTCCTCAACTGGCCCCAAAATGCTCAATGCCCAATGCTCAATGGCCAATGCTCAATGAGAGCAAAGACTGCACTTGCGGAAGCGCATTGGCATTGGGCATTGGGCATTGGGCATTGGGCATTCTGCATTGAGCATTCGTTCGTTTATCGCACGTGGCCCAAGATGGTGGGCCGTCGCGGCGGCGGCGCATCGCCAATCGCAATCGCATCGCGGCACAGCGCCAGCGCCGCCTCGACGCCGCGACCATCGCGGTGGTGCAGTTCCAGCAACGCTTGTCCTTCCGTAACCTGGTCGCCGGGCTTGGTGCAGGTGATGAGTCCGACGCCATGGTCAACGGATTCACCGACCTTGGTACGGCCCGCGCCGAGCACGTTGCTGGCACGGCCGATGGCTTCCGCCTTGACTCCGGTCACATACCCAGCGCGCGGCGCACGGCAGACCTCACGGCCGGGTGCCGCCGGCAATAGCGAGTAGTCGTCCACGACGCGAGGGTTGCCGCCCTGTCGCTCGATCATCCTCGCGAACGTCTCGAGCGCCCGTCCGGAGGACAGCGCGCTCGTGACGCGCGTCGTCGCCGCGGCCTCGCTCTGCTCCTGCCCGGACAGCAGCACCATGCGTGACGCGAGATACGTCATTTCTTCAGTGACGTCTGCCGGTCCCCTGCCCTTGAGCGTGTCCAGGCACTCGATGATCTCGAGCGCATTCCCGACGGCGCGGCCCAGGGGCGCGTCCATATCGGTGATCACGGCCTCAGTGCGAACGCCAGCCTGTCGTCCAATCGCCACCATCGACGCGGCCAGCATCCGCGCCCGGTCGGTATCCTTCATGAAGGCCCCATCGCCGCACTTCACGTCGAGCACCAGCGCGTTGCTGCCCTCAGCGAGCTTCTTGCTCATGATCGACGCCGAGATCAGCGGGATGCTCTCGACGGTCGCCGTCACGTCGCGAAGCGCGTAGAGCTTCTTGTCCGCCGGTGCGAGCGACGCCGTCTGACCGATGATGGCCGTGCCCACGTCGCGCAGCGCCTGTTTGAACTGTTCGATCGTCAAATCGATCCGGAAGCCGGGAATCGATTCGAGCTTGTCCAGCGTGCCGCCGGTATGTCCGAGTCCACGGCCCGACATCTTCGGCACGATGACACCGCAGGCCGCCGCGACCGGCGCGAGGATCACCGAGATCTTGTCGCCGACACCACCGGTGCTGTGTTTGCCGACCTTGACGCCGGGGATGTCGGAGAGGTCCACGCGATCGCCGGAACGCACCATCGCGTCGGTGAGCCACCCGGTCTCCTGATCGCTCATGCCTCGCAGCACGATCGCCATCAGCAGCGCCGATGCCTGATAGTCGGGAATCGAGCCGTCGGTGACGCCCGCGACAAACGCATCAATCTCCTCACGCGACAGAGCCTCTCCGTCGCGCTTACGAGCGATGGCATCGACAAATCGCATGGAGAGGGCACAGTATAAGGCCTCGGTCCGGTAGAATCCTGTACGGCACATGCCGTTCGACGCGCAGACGACCGAGCCGATGCCTGCGGAACGAAGCGGACTGCTGGCCGAATTCGCGCGTGCCTGCAAGGCCGCGGCCCGGGCGGTCTCCCTTTATCCCGGCGCTCATCCCGCCATCGGCGGCTCCCTGTCCCGTCTTGTGTCCGCAGCCGGTCGCCTCACCAGCGACGGCCGCGTCGTCTGCAGCGTGCATCCCGACATGCTGGCGATCGACGGAGAGGCGCCCGTGCGTCCCGATCCGGCGATCGGCGAGCTGGCCTCGCTCCTGCACGAGCGGCTCATTGGCGAGCTGACGATCCAGCAGGACGCGGACGCCGACGACTGGCGCGCGCTGCTCCTGCTGCTGGCTCGTACGCCGGAGGATCTGATCGCCGGCGGCGGCATCGGCAGCGCCTGGGCCGGCAGCGGGCGATCCCATTTCGAGATTCGCGAGATCGACTACGCCGAAGTGCTTCGTGAGCGAGCCGGCGGCGAGAAAGCGCAGTGGGATCGCATCATCGCCATCTGCTTGCAGGGCGAGACCGGGGCGCTCGACGAGCGCGCGCTCGGCTCACTGCTCGACTCATTGAGCGATGCCGACAAGTTCGGCGACCTGCTCGAGCACTTTCAGAAGTCGGAGTCGATGGAGACGCTCAGCGTCAGCGTGCGCGTCGCCGCCTTGCTGCAATTGATGCGCACGGCGCTCGAAGCCGCCAAGAACCGCAACCCGGCCGACGCCGACCAGGCGCTCCAGACGATGGCCGATTCGTGCGGGCGGCTGACGCCAGAGATGATGCTGGCCATGCTCGGCTCACGGCAGTCGCCAAAGGCGGAAGACGCGCAGATGGCCAACTCCGTCATGGAGCGCATGAGCGACAAGAGCGTCGCCTCCTTCGTCGCGAACTCGGTGACTGCCGAAAAGCGTGCGACCGAGCGGCTGGCGCATGCCCTCGAAGTGCTCGTCCCGGAAGCGCAGCGCAAGGGACGGGTGCTCGAACTGGCTCACGAGGAAGCGCAGCACGGTGAGCTCGGCCACGAGCAGGGGTTCGAGCAGCTGTGGCAAAGCGCCGCCGACATGCTCACCTCGTACTCGGATGCCTCATTCGTCTCAGACGAATACGGCAAAGAGCTGACGGCAGCGAAATCGCAGGCGCTCGAGGTCGAGCGCGTCTCGGACGACCCACCCGAGCGCGTGCAGGCGTGGGTGAACACCGTGTCAGAGCCCGCGCTTCAGGATCTCGATCTGAATCTGCTTCGCGATCTGCTGCGCCTCGAAGACGATCCGACACTCTGGGAGGCCATGGCCGCCATCATCGTCGGGGAGATCGAACGGCGGACGCTGCTCGGCGACGCGCCGGGTGCCCACGCGCTCGCCGAAGCGCTGGTGCGCGAGACGACGACCGAGGGGCGGGCGTCGCTTCGCGCCGCGGCCACACGCACGGTGGAGCGTCTTGCCGGGGGACCGCTCGTGAAGCACGTCGGCGTCAGCCTTCGCAAGGTCGAGGACGTCGAGGTCGAGTTCTTGAATCGACTCTGCCATACCATCGGCGCTGGCGTCGTGCGTCCGCTCGCCGAACTGTTGGCCGTCGAAGAGAATCCCCGTGCGACGCGGCGTCTGCGCGAGCTGCTGCTCGGATTCGGCGCCGCCGGCCGGCAGTCAGTCGAGAAGCTGAAGAACTCGCCGAATCCGGCCGTGCGACGAACGGCGATCGATCTCCTTCGCGTCTTCGGTGGCCAGGAGGCGCTTCCCGAGTTGGTGTCGATGCTCAACGACGCCGACCCACAGGTGCAGCGCGAATCGATTCGCGCCATCGTGCAGATTGGCACCAACAACGCCTACGCGGTGTTGCAGCGCGCTCTGGTGAGCAAGAGTTCGACACGCGAGACAGTGCTGCAGGAGCTCCTGGGCTTGCGCGACGACAAGGCTGCGCCACTGCTCTGTTACGTCCTCAAGCAAACGCAGCCGACGGGCGGCTTTCTCAAAGTGCATCTCGACATGATCGACGCGCTTGGAAGCCTGCGCGGGCATCCCGAGTCGATTCGCACGTTGAAGCATGTCCTCTACAGCGGAAGCATCTGGAGACCGTTCAAGACCGCGGCGCTTCGCCGGGCCGCGGCGGCGGCGTTGAAACACATCGGATCATCTGAAGCCACCGCGGTCCTCGACGAGGCGATCGCCAAGGGCCCGCGCGGTGTACGGAGCGCCGCCAAGGGGCAAGTCGGCAGCGCGCTGCGCCCGGAAGGCAAGAAGACGACGTGAACGCCACCGAACGCGCGCGTCTCGCCGATGAACTGCTGCGACGACTGGCCGCCGCCATTCGTGGCGTGCAGCTGTACGCGCCGGGCCATCCGCTCGTCACGCGCAGCATTACCGGGCTTGGCGAAACGATCGCCACCGCGCACGCGGCCATGCCGTCGGTCACCATCGGGGTCGTCGGCGAAGAGATGGTCGTCGGGGACATTCCGATCCCGCACGCCGCCGAAACCATGGGCGAGCTGATCCGGCGACTGCAACAGGCCGGCATCGAGCGCATCGTCATCGACCGCGGCGTGCAGAGCGACGAGATCATGCGTCTCGTCGAGACGGTCTCGCGGTCCGAGTCAGGCGACCAGACTGCCGCGCTGTCGCGCCTGCCGCACATCCGCGTCGGCCGGCTGCAGGTGGAGGAACAGACCGATGCCGCGGTCGGCGACATCGCCACGTTCCGGAGACTCTACGACGATGCCGTGAAAGTGGCGGAGACGTTGTGGGAAAGCACCGGCGTGGAAGGGATTCCTGACGCTGACGCCGCGCGCGGTATGGTCGATTCGCTGGCACAGGCGGTCGCGCAGAACCGCACCGCGCTTCTCGCGCTGACCGCGCTCAAGAACTACGACAACTACACGTTCACGCACATGGTGAACGTGTCGATCCTGACAATGGGCCAGGCGCGAGGCGTCGGCATCGACGGCCCCCTGCTGCGCGAATTCGGGCTTGCCGCGCTGATGCACGACATCGGCAAGGTCAAAACGCCGAACGAGATCCTGAACAAGCCCGACAAGCTGACCGAGCAGGAGTACGACATCCTCAAGAAGCACACGATCGATGGCGCGCAGATCCTGCGCAAGACGCCTGAGATGCCCACGCTCGCGCCCGTCGTCGCGTTCGAGCACCACCTGCGCGCCGACGGCACTGGCTATCCAAGCGCGCGGCGAGCTCAGCTCAATCTCGGCACGACGCTGTGCGGCATCGCCGACGTCTACGACGCGATGCGGTCGCAGCGGGTGTATCAGCCGGCGTTTCCGACCGACCGCATTCTCGCCGTGCTGCAGCGCAACGACGGCAAGCAGTTCGACCAGCATCTGGTCCGGCGCTTCGTACAGCTGGTCGGCATCTATCCGGTCGGCAACATGGTCCGCCTGTATAACGGCGAGATTGCCGTCGTGATGAAAGCGCATGCCGCGGATCCGTACCGGCCGCGTGTGCGCATCCTGATGACCGCCGACGAGATGCCGTTGGCGAATCCGGTCGAAGTCAATCTCTGGGAGTTGGAGAACGAGCAAGACAACGCGATTCAAGCGCCGCTCGATCCGGCCGAATACGGCATCGATCCGCTGTTACAACTCTGAGCAATGCACAAGGCACAATGCTCAATGCCCAATGCCCAATGCACCCTATAGAATTACTGTGATGCGTCGCTCCCTCGCTCTTACTGTCGGATTTTGTCTGTTTGTCGCCGCTGCCGGCATCGACGTCGCCCGTCTCCGGGCCGCCGATGCGCCGCGTCTGATCGTCACGGTCGTCGTCGATCAGATGCGCGCCGACTACCTGCAGCAGTTCAACCGGCATTGGAAAAACGGGTTCCGCACGTTGCTCGATCAGGGCATGGTGTTCGAGAACGCCCGCTATCCGTATCTGGTCACGGTGACGTGCGCCGGACACGCGACGATCGGCACCGGCGCGCTGCCTCATCGCCACGGTCTGGTCAACAACACATGGTGGCAGCGGAAGGAACGCGCGCTCACGGGATGCTCCGCCGATCCTGGCACAACCGACATCTCGTACGGCCGACCCGTCCGGCTCGGAAACAGCGCGACACACCTGATGACGCCGACGCTCGCCGACGAACTGCGTGCGCAGAAGCCCGGTGCCAGCGTCGTGTCAGTGTCGATGAAGGCCCGCAGCGCCATCATGCTGGCCGGTCACGCCGCTGACGCCATCGTGTGGTTCGACGACCCGTCCGGGTCGTGGACAACGTCGAAGGCATTCGCGTCTGGCCCGGTGCCGGCGGTCAAGGAATTCGTCGAGAACAATCCGTACGAGAAGGATCTCGGCAAGGTGTGGACACTGTCCGGTCCGCACGACTCGTATGTGAATCGCGACGCCGGCGTGGGCGAGCGTCCGCCGGCAGGATGGAACGGGTTATTTCCGCATCCGATCAACGGGCGCGGCGGAGTGGACGCACAGTTCTTCGCGCTGTGGCAGGCCACGCCTCTCGCCGATGCCTACCTCGGGCGCCTGGCCGCCTCGCTCGTGGACAGCTTCAAGCTCGGACAGCGGGAAGGCACAGACTTTCTCGGCGTGAGCTTCTCGGTGCTCGACGACGTTGGCCACTCGTTCGGACCGGAGAGCCGGGAAATCGAAGACGTGCTGCGGCAACTGGACGTCACGCTCGGCAGCCTGATCGCGCACCTCGACGCCAAGATCGGGCGCGCCAACTACGTCCTGGCACTGTCAGCCGATCACGGTGTCGCGCCGATGCCGATCCCACCGCGCGGCGGCCGCGTGGCGACCGAAGACGTGCGTGAACGAATCGAGGACGCGCTCAGAACCGCGTGGGGACCGCTCGCCAAGGGTACCTACGTGGATGCCGTGAACTTCACTGACGTGTACTTCGCGGACGGCGTCTACGACAAGTTGAAGGCGAATGCGACGCTGATGGCGTCCGTGGTCAAGAGCCTCGAGGAGATTCCCGGCGTGCTGCGCGTACTGCGCACCGATCAACTCTCGGAGAGTAGTCGCGATCCGCTGGTGCGCAGCGCGGCGCTCAGCTACATGGCCAGTCGAAACGGGGACCTCATGGTGGTCCCGAAGGAATACTGGTTCATGAGTCCGCGCGCCGTCATCGGGACGACTCACGGCTCGCCGTACGAGTACGACACGCACGTGCCAGTCATCTTCCTGGGCGGTGCGGTCAAGGCCGGGCGGTCGAAGGCGAGCGTGACTCCGGCCGACATCGCGCCAACGCTGTCCGACCTTGCCGGCGTCAAGCTGCCGATGGCCGAAGGCCACAGCCTGCTCGGAGGCGAGCGGTAACTCGGCTACGGTCCACGAGATGGCCTCGTCGTTCAAACATCGCGTGCTTGCGGCGGTGCGGCGCATCCCACCAGGCCACGTCGCCACCTACGGCGATATTGCCGCGCTCGCTGGCTCGCCGCGCGCCTGGCGCGCGGTCGGCACGATCATGCGCGGCACTCGCGACCCGGGCACCCCGTGCCACCGCGTGATTGCGGCCGCCGGAGGGCTCGGCGGCTACGGCGGCAATCTGCAGCTGAAACGCGAACTCCTCCGCGCCGAAGGGCTCGAGGTGGGAGTTACGCGAGTCCGCCATTTTGCGCGCGTCCGCTGGAACCCCCGCCGGACGCGTTGACCTTTCAACTCCCAACGCCCAACTATCAACTGCCAACCACTCCCAACCGCCAATCGCCAACTCCCAATAACTCTCAATTGTTGGGATTTGGGAGTTGGGAGTCGGGAATGGTTGGGAGTTGGGCGTTGGGAGTTCCGCTACGAACCATTCCCAGAGGTGGGCCGTCTGTGCACTTGTGGCACCCGTGACGCGAACGATTCCACGGCAACCCGGCCCGCCAACCGGCCCGTCTAACCCCCCAGGAGACGTGAGAGCGGTCGATCTCGAGCTGGCCCGGCGCTGCCGGCAAGGCGACACCGGGGCATTCGAGGAGCTGTATCGCGCGCACGCTGGGCGGCTCTACAACCTCGTGTTCCGGATGGCCGGATCCGCGGATGAGGCCGACGACCTTCTGCAGGACGTCTTCCTGCACGCCCATCGGAAGCTGGCAAGCTTCCGGGGCGACTCGAGCCTGGGAACGTGGCTCTATCGTCTGACCGTGAACCATTGCCTGGACTTTTTGAGAGGCCGGCAGGCGAAAATGACCCGCGTCACCGATTCCCTGGACGAGGAAGGCGCGAGCGAGCCGGCGGCGGCGTTGCCGAGCGTGCCCACTGCGGTCAGCCGGATCGACCTCGAGCGGGCCATCGCGCGACTCCCCGAGGGCTGTCGCGCCGCGTTCGTGCTGCACGACGTTGAGGGGTTCGAGCACAACGAAGTGGCACGGCTCCTGGGCGTTTCGGAGGGCACTTCGAAGTCGCAGGTGCATAAGGCGCGCATGAAGCTGCGCGCCATGTTGAGCGGTGTGAGTCAATGAGCTGCCAGGACTACGAGGCGTTGATCGGCGAATACGTCGATGGGAACTTGGACGAGGCCCAGCGGGCCTCGCTCGAGTCACACCTCTCGACGTGCGCGCCGTGCCGCGCGCTCGTCGCCGATTTCAGCGTGATTCGCGCCGCGAGCCTGTCGCTCGAACCGCAACTCCCGCCGGCGCACGTGTGGCACAGACTCTCGGCGGCGATCGAGGACGAGCCGAAACCGTTCTTCGGCGTGGGCGGTGCGCAAGGAGGATGGGAAACGGCGTGGCGCGTGTTCGCGCCGGCGGCGGCCATGGCGATGCTCGTTGTGGCGTTGACGTGGACGGCGGCCCAGCTGACGCTGGTGCCCGGTGAACGCCTGGCGCGAAGCACGGCGACGTCATCCGAGCCGGTGTCGATTCAGGCCGAATACCAGCTCGCCGAGCGGAATCTCACCAACACGATCGAAGGCCTCGAGCGGATCGCGGCCACCGACTCCTCACCGCTCGACATGGAAACCGCAGACGTGCTGAAGGCGAACCTGACGGTGCTCGACGGCGCCATCGGCGAGAGCCGCGAGGCGCTGAAGAAGGAACCCGAGAACGATGTCGCGCAACAAAGCCTGTTCGAAGCGCTGCGCAACAAGGTGGCGCTGCTGCAGGACACCATCGCGCTCATCAACGAGATGCGGAAGGGCAATTCAGAAGGGGCCGCCCGCATCGTGTCAGGACTGAACCAATGAGACAGATCCCCCGACAGGTGTGCGTAGCCGTCGCCCTACTCGCATGGACAGTAGCGCCCGCCGCAGCGCAAGAGCCGAAGTGGCCCGACGATCTCGGCCGGGACATCGAAGCTCAGCTCGAGCAGCACCTCGAAATCGTCAGCCGGCAGCTCGAGCACTTCGTCGATCACCACCTGGACGACGTCCTCGACGAGGTCCACCGGGCGCTTGACAAGGAGGTCTTCAAGGTCCAGCGCAAGGTGCAGCAGAAAGTTGTCGCGCAGGCGCAGCAACGGTCCCAAGAGGCGGCACGGCGCGCCGCGCAGCGGGCGCGTGAGGCGGAGCGCCAGCGGCGCGAGGACACGCGGCGTGGCCAGGAGTACACCGAACAGATCTCCAAGACGCTGCGTCTCGGCCGCAACGGCACATTCGATCTGCAGAACATCAGCGGTGACATCGTCGTCACCGGCGGCACCGGCAACGACGTGAAGATCGAGGCGACCAAGCGCGTGCGGCATCCCAACGAATCGGAGGGCCGCGCGCTCCTGCAGGCGATTGACGTGCGCATCGAGGAGCGCAACGGCAATGTGGACGTGCGCACCGATTATCCGCGGCGCATGAATTGGTCAGGCAGCGTGGACTATATGGTGACGCTGCCGCGCGAGGCCAATGTGATCCTGCGCAGCATCTCCGGCGATATCCGCGTCAGCAGCGTGAACGGCGACGTGCGTGCCGAAACCACCAGCGGCGATGTGACCGCGACGTCCGTCCGGCGCCTGCGACAGGCCAAGAGCATGTCGGGCGATATCGAGATCACCGACAGCGATGGTGAGGATGTCTCCGGTTCGACGATGAGCGGCTCGGTCGTGGCTCGCGGCCTCAAGGCGCGGTCGGTCGATCTGCAGTCGATTTCGGGAGATCTGCAAATGACCAACGTGGAGTCAGACCGTACGTTCGTGAAATCGATCTCCGGCAGTATCGACTTCTCGGGCAGCATGGCAAAAAACGGCCGCTACGAGTTCTCGACCCATTCCGGCGATCTCCGCGTGACGCCGCAGGGAGCGACGGGCTTCTCGATCGAAGCGTCCACGTTCAGCGGCGATCTGCGATCGGATTTTCCACTGACCTTGCAGGGCAACCCACCTAACCGCGCCAACTTCCGCGCCCGCAACGGCGGGCCGCTTCGCGGTACCTTCGGTGATGGCGGCGCGCTGCTCACTCTACAGTCATTCAGCGGCAGCATCACCGTCGTCAAGCGATAACCTCGCGTTCGGATCGTGTTACGTTAGGGTCATGCGTCGATCAGCTCACCTTATCTGCCTTGCTGTACTGTTCACTGGTTTCCTTGCAACGTCAGCGGCCGCACAGAACACCCAAGCCGGCACGATCGCAGCCGGCGGCGACATCGGCGTCTTCTTTCCCGACGAGGATTTCGAGAAGACGTTGGCCATCGATGCGTTCGGCGAGTACTACGCCACGCCGGCCTTGAGCATCAGAGGACTGTTTGGCTGGGCAAGCCCCGGCTTCGAGAACTTCACCGAAGATCACTTCCGCCAGGTGAAGCTACTCTTCAACGGCGTGTATTACTTCAAGCATGGGGACTGGCTACCGTACGCGACGGCTGGCGCTGGTTTTTACTTCGTGCGTCAGCTGTTCGAGAACGCACCGGATCCGGACTCTGAAACTCGGGGAGGGCTCAACTTCGGTGTCGGCACCGAGTACTCACTCGGCGGCGGCGGAACCGTCAAAGGCGAGCTGCGCTGGGACATCGTCAGCCAGCCGACCGGCTTCCCTGACGCGACCGGTGTCAGTCTGATGTTCGGATACAAACGCTACTTCTAATCGCCGCGAACAATGCGGTGGACCGAAGCGCGACTGAGACCGGTCGCTTTAGCCAGCCCGCGGATGGACCACTTCCCACCATCGGCGACAGGCGTCTGGATGAGCGCGCGAACGCGCGAAACGCACTCGGGATCGAGGGACGGCTTTCGTCCGCGCCCGGGCGCGTCATGCCAGAGCGCCTCGTGGCCGCCCTGAACGTACCTCCGAGGCCACAAGGCAGCCGTCCGTGGGCTGATCCGAAGCCGCTTCGCAATCGCGCCGGCGGACAGGCCATCGGCGGCAAGGAGGACGGCACTGGCGCGCCTGGCCACCCGTTGCGGTGTGGTGCCGGCACGCGCCCACGTATTGAGAAGTTTCCGTTGTGGGTCCGTCAGACGAAGCTCCTGCCGTGCCTTGTGCCCGGTTCGCGGCGCCATGAATGAGGGTCCCCGAAGCGCGTGCCGAACGCCTCTTACCTGTAGGCGACGTTCGCGGGAAAAGGGGTCATAAGGGAGTTGCATGCTAGCCCAACGGGGCAAGGGCCATGCTTGACTGTGATCAAAAAGACATGACGCCCGCGAGACGAGCGGCGTTTGAGGGAGAGAAGCGCGATCGGGAGAAGCGACTGGCGTCGCTTCTCCGTTGACACTATCTAGACTAGGTTCACCGAGGGCGGCGGAACCGTGCGCGGGCGCCCACGACAGAGACGATACCCGTGCCGAGCAACAGCAGACTCCCCGGCTCCGGTACGTCTGTCTCAGTGGTGGCGGTGAAGGTGCCCTGAGAAGAACCGATGTCAATATCCGACAGGAACCTGAGAACACCGAGTGACGTGTTCACACCTTCGCTGAAACTGCGTCCGATACCTCCCGTAGCACTTATGGGGCCGATCGCTGTTCGGAGATCGTAGCCGGCAAAGCTATCGCTGGCGGTGCCGCCAAGGCCAGTAAAGCTGAAGTCGCCAGGATTGTCGATCGTTCCGAAGATGACGATCGGTGGATCAATGACGCCGTCTTCGTTGATATCCACCGGTGTCGGGAACACGAAAACGCCGGTTTGATCGGTGATCGTGACAAGTCCGAGACCTGTGATGTCCAGTGTGGTGGCGAAACTGATGTTGCCGAAGAAAAAGTTGGCGGGAATGATAAACCCATCGTCTTCAAACTCGGGGTTGCCAGCGACGTTGTCCGTGTCCCCGATGAGCGTCATGACGATATCAGCGTTCGTGAACGTCATCACGCCGGCTGTCCCGGTGATTTGGCCAGTCGCGGTTCCCGTCTGCGTGTAGGTAATCGGAACTGCCTGAGCCGGACCAGCGACACCAAAGAGCAGAATCGCCAGGCCGAGTGCGAACGTGCATGAATGTCGTTTCATCCGTCGATTCCCTCCGAAGATCGCGGTGTCACGGTTGTGGCGCGAACGTGGTTCGAGCCCTTGGCTCCCGCCAAACTGAGCAATACGAGTGCCGGCAGTCGTGCGGCGGAAGGACGGCGCGGTGTCTCAGAATTAGCGGTCGCGGCTGCTGTCGGAGATGATGGCCAGCAGCGTATGGAGATGCGATGCAGCTATTTGTGAGACACGAGCTGCGACGTGAACGTCGCGCGTTGCGAAGCGGCGAGCAAAAGTTCTATTGCGCTCGGACTTTTGTCTCTATCCAATCGCCATTAGATCGAACTGCTCGTGATGGAGCTGAGCATCCGGCCTGAGTGCGATATCGCGACCGAGTGACTGTTTGAGATCCCTAAACACGGCGCGTTCCTCGTCGCGGAGCGCCCGCGCGATGTCGGGGTTCACGCGCAGCACCAGGCTCTGGCCGTTCAGGTCGGCGCTGATCTTCTTCACCTCGGACAGGATCTCGTAGCAGATCGTCGAGCTCGATTTGATCACCGCGCTCCCGGCGCAGTATGGGCACGGCTCGGTGAGCACGCGCTCGAGGCTTTGCTTGACGCGCTTGCGCGTGATGATCACCAGCCCGAAGTCGGAGACCTGCAGCGCCTTCGACGGCGAACGGTCCTTGCGCAGCTCCTGCTCCACGGTCTGGAAGACCTTCTGCCGGTTCTTCTTCTCCTCCATGTCGATGAAGTCGAGGACGATGATCCCTCCGAGATCGCGCAGACGAATCTGCCGGACGATCTCCTTCACTGCTTCGAGGTTGGTTTTGAGAATCGTGTCCTCGAGCCGGCCGGCGGTCTTCTTGCCGACGTAGCGTCCGGTGTTGACGTCGATGGCCACCAGCGCCTCGGTCTGGTTGATGACGATCGACCCGCCCGACTTCAGCCAGACCTTGCTGCGCAGCGCGCGATCAATCTCGGCCTGGACGCCGTACTCTTCGAAGATCGGGAACTCCTTCTCGTAGAGCTTCACCTTCGGCGCGAGCGACGGCATGATGCGCTCGATCAGCTCGACGACACGCTTGTGCTCGAGGGGATTGTCGATGCGGATCGCCGAGTAGTCGTCGGTCAGCAGGTCGCGAAGCAGCTTGGCGACCAGGCTCTGCTCCTGGTAGACGACCGACGGCGCGCGCGACGTCTCGGCCTTTTGCCGCACATCGGTCCAGACTTTGTGGAAGTAGCTGAGGTCGGAGACGATGTCTTCCTTGGGACGTCCAGACGCGGCGGTCCGGATGATCAAGCCGCCGGTGAAACCGGTCTGCTCGCGGAACTCGCGGACGATGCCTCGCAGGCGGGAACGCTCCTCACGCGAGTCGATCTTGCGGGAGACGCCCACGTGATCGACAGTGGGCATGAAGACCAGAAAGCGGCCGGGCATCGTGGCGTGCGACGTCAGCCGGGCGCCCTTCGTCCCGAGCGGCTCCTTTGCCACCTGGACGATGATCTCCTGCCCCTCCTTCAGGAGCTCTTCGATCTTGGCCTCGGGTCCTTTGTCGCGGTCGCGCCGCCCGCCCCCGCCGTTGCCGCGATGGCCATGCGCCTTGTGGACGCCGCTCGGCGCGTTGCCGCCGTTGCCGGCACCCGCTACCTGGCCCGAGTCGCTGCGATTGGCTGGCGACGGCGCATCCTCGTCCTCTGTGTCGAGCCGCTCGAACTCTTCGAAGCTGGCGACGACGTCGCTGACGTACAGGAAGCCGTCGCGCTCGAGGCCGAGGTCAACAAATGCCGACTGCATGCCGGGGAGCACCTTGGATACCCGGCCCTTGTAGACATTGCCCACCACGCCACGTGAGCGCTCGCGCTCGATGAATATCTCGGCGACCTGATCGTCCTCGAGGATCGCGACCCGTGTTTCGTGGGCGCTCGAGGAGATGATCATCTCCTTGCTCATGCCCGTAACTCCGAGCGGGCTGTGGCTTACGCGCCGTACGGACTGCTCCCGCGCGCACCAGCAGGTGCGTCAGCAGGACCGCAAGCAGCAGCGTAATCACTCCCGTCAATTCGTAAAGCGACGCATGCGCACGTTGAGAATGAGGCCGAATCCCGCCAGTGTGGCAATCATCGAGGATCCGCCGTAACTCATGAGTGGCAGCGTCAGTCCCTTGACCGGCGCCAGGCCGGCCGACATCGTGATGTTGTAGATCACCTGGAAGGTGAAGCTCGCTAAGACACCCACCACCAGGTACGCGCCGAGCCGGTCCTTGGCCAGCCGGGCCGATTCGAGCGCGCGCAAGATAACGAACAAGTACAGTCCCAGCGCCACCATGACGCCGGCAAATCCATGCTCCTCGGCGAGCACCGAGAAGATGAAGTCATTGTGTGCCACAGGCAGGAAGCGCAACTGGCCTTGCGTTCCGTTCTGGAAGCCTTTGCCCCAGGGACCACCGGATCCGGTCGTGATCCGCGCCTGGAGTTGCTGATATCCCGCACCCTTGGCATCGGCCTCCGGGTCCAGGAATGTCGAGACGCGCTCCTTCTGATAATCCTGGAGCGCAAATTTCCACGCGAGGGGCGCGGCCAGCACGGCCACGAGCGCCAGGATGCCGAAGATCCGCATGGGCATGCCGGCGACGAAGGCCACAGCGAACAGCACGGGCAGCAGCGTGACTGCAGTCCCGAGGTCCGGCTGACGCGCGATGATGAGGAAGGGAACGGCGGTGATCGCGCCCGCGATGAGCAGGTCGCCGCGCATGATGGCGCCGCGGCGGCTGTCGCCGAGGAACTTGGCCAACACGAGTGCGACGGTCGCTTTCGCGAACTCGGAGGGCTGCAGGTTGAGCGGACCCAGATCGATCCAGCGCCGCGACCCTCCGCGCACGACGCCGAAGAAGAGCACGAAGACGAGCAAACCAACGATGCCGATATAGAGGAACAGCGATTTGTCGGCGAGCGAACGATAGTCGATGGCCAGGCACACCGTCATCGCGAGGAGACCCAGCACGATGCCATACAGCTGTGTGACGTGCAGGGTCTGGCCCGAGCTCGCTGTGGCGCTGTAGATCTGCACCACGCCCATCAGGCAGAGCGCCAGGATGGCGGCCAGCATGGCCCAATCGATGTGGTAGTAGAGCCTCTTCTCGAACATCAGTTCTGCGCGACCGTTACGGTATCACCGGAACGCGAATCGGCAACCTCGATTGCGTCCAGGACTGGTGGTGAATCCGGGTCTTCCTCGGGCTTGGCCGGCGGCGCATTCTTCGGCTCCAGCACCGGCAGCGGTCTTCCCTCTTTCTTCGCGAAATACGTCTCAATCACGTGCCTGGCGATGGGCGCGCCCAGGAACCCGTGCTCGTTGTGCTCGCCGAAGATGACCCCGGCAATCTCGGGGTTGTCCCGCGGGGCAAAGAACACAAACCAGCCGTGGTCGCGCAGGTCCTTGCCGGAGCCCTTGGCGCGTGCACGGCCTTCGTTAGAAATCACCTGTGCCGTGCCGGTCTTGCCGGACACGTCGCGGCCTTCGACCCTGCCGCGGCCACCGGTGCCGTTGGCGTTCACCACCATCCACAGGCCGTCGCGCAGCGCGGACAGCGTCTCTGGCTTGAACGCGACATGGTCGGCCACTGCCGGTGGCGGCACGGTCTTCCAGCCGCCGCCCTCGTCAATCGCCTTGATGACGTGCGGCGTCACGCGCGTGCCGCCGTTCGCGACGGTTGAGATCATCACCGCCAGCGAGGCCGGCGTCACCGATACCTGTCCCTGGCCGATCGCCACGGAAATCGTCTCGCCCGGGTACCAGCGCTCGCCGGTTCGTTTGAGCTTCCACTCGGTATTGGGAACGATGCTCTCCTGCTCGTTGGGCAGGTCGATGCCGGTCTTCCCGGCCAGACCGAGCTTCTGTGCCCACTTGTAGATCTTGTCCACGCCGAGCATGTTGCCGAGCGTGTAGAAGTAGACGTTGCACGACTTCTCGATTGCGTGGCGCATGTCCACCGAGCCGTGGCCGCCTTTGAGGTGGCACTTGTAGTACCGGCCGAAGAACGTCGCGCCGCCATTGCAGGTGATGTGGTGATCGGGCGTGACCAGCCCTTCCTCGAGCGCCGCGGTCGCCACGACGATCTTGAACGTCGATCCCGGCGAGTAGCGCCCCTGCAGCACGCGATTCTGCAGCGGCCGCAGCTTGTCGGTATTCAGCGACGCCCACGTCGCGCGATCGATCCCGGCGGCAAAGTCGTTCGGGTCGTACGACGGCAGGCTGGTGTAGGTCAGCACCTCGCCGTTGCGCGGATCCATGATCAGCGCCGCACCGTTGAAGCCAGCGTGACGGAAGCCATCCTCGGCGGCCTTCTGCAGGTCGTAATCCACGGTCAGCTGCACGCGACGGCCTTCGGTCGGCGGGATCTCCTCGATCATGCGCATCTCGCGACCCATGCTGTTGACGACCACGCGGCGTGCGCCGTCTTCGCCCATGAGCAGCTTGTTGTAGGCCTTCTCGATGCCCTGCTGTCCGATGATGTCGCCCTGGAGCACACCATCTCCAACCTGTGTGTCGCTGGCCTCGGCGACGTATCCGAACAAGTGGGCGGCCAGAGCGTCGGTCGGATACTTCCGCGTCGGCACTTCCTCGACGACGACATCCGGCAGTTCGAAGTCGAGACGCCGCGCGGTAATCGCCGCGACCTGCGCCAGCGACGCATCCTCGATGACGACGATCGGCCGATACGACGGCTCGCCGCGGTGACGATCGACGATCTGCTTCACCTGCTTCGGATCGAGACCGGCGACGCTCGACAGCAGCTCGACTGTGCGATCGAGATTCTTGGTGTGCTCGCGAACGATTGAGACGGTGAAGGAGTTGCGGTTATCAACCAGGACCTTGCCGTTACGGTCGAACATCACGCCGCGCGGCGCGCGCAGGGCGAGCGTGCGCTGGTGGTTGTTCTCGGCCATCTCCTCATACTTCGAGTGCTGGACGATCTGCAGGACCCAGAAACAAATCCCGAGCGCGGCAAACATCACGATCGCGCCCATCTGCAGGGCGATGAGTCGCGTGCCTATACGCCTTCGATCCTCTGCTACGGCCATGTCAGTGCCTCGAGCGTCGTCCGATGCGGCGCCGCTCCATCACACCGGGGAACGCCTCGATGATCGTGAACGCCACCATCCCGACCAGCGCGTTGCCAAGCGCCTGCGTCGCAATCGCTTTCCATGGCGACGGGAAGCTGCGCAACCCGAGCACCACGTAGAGCCCCATGAAGATCACCTGATACGCCGCGGTCGCCGCGATGAACGTCACCAGCCGGGGCAAGGCCGCCGTGATGATGAACTGCTGTCCAATCGCGCCAACGACGAACCCGACAACCGACTTCGCCAGCCCGCCGATCCCCGGTACGCCGGTCGAGAGCTGATCCTGAATCAATCCGGCCAGGCTGCCCGCCAGCATGCCGCTGACAGGCCCGCTGGTCAGCGCGATGTACACCACCGTGACGAGCACCAGGTCGATCGCCGTCGTCCCGCCAACGACGAAACGCGCCAGCGTGGTCTGCAGCGCCAACGCCAACCCAATCGCGATCAGGACGCCGGCAGTTCTCACCGCGCCCCATCGCCGGAACGGCCGTCAGCGGCCGGAGCACTCAACTGCGTCACCGGCGGCGTCAACACCACCAGCACGGCCTCGATCGAGGAGAACTCCACGGTCGGACGAATGATCACGGCGCTGAAGTCTCCAGAGCGGCGTTCGATCGATTCTATCTGACCGATTTCAAACCCTTTTGGGTAGATCCCTTCAATGCCTGAGGTGACGACGCGATCGCCGACCTTGATATCCGCGGTGCCGGTCACGTGATCAAGACGCAGCGACGTGCCGGTTCCCACCACGACGCCCTGGGCGCGCCCGCGCTCAGTCACCGCGCCAGCCGCCGCATCGCGGTCAATCAGCAGCTGTATCTTCGCCGCCCGCGATGTTGGCAGGATGATGCGGCCGACGACGCCGGCCGGCGAGATGACCGCCATATCGGGCTTGAGTCCGTCGCTCGTGCCCTTGTCGATCGTCGCGGTTCGGAAATCAGGGCTCGCGCCCCCCGCGATCACGTACGCCGCCGTCGTCTTGAGCGGCGTTTCCGTCTTCATGTCGAGCAGCTTCTGCAGCATGCGCGACTGCTCGGCGAGCGCGCGCTCCTGCTGCAAGCCCACGCGCAGTTGCGCCACTTCGGTTCGCAGTTGCTGATTCTCCTGACGCGTCTGCTGGAGCGCGAAGTAGTTCTGCCAGACATCGCGCGCCGATCCGAGGCCTCCCGTCGTCGCGCGCTGCACTTCCGCGAACACACCAAAGGTGAGCGCTTCGAGGACGGGCACGCCGCGACGCGTGTTCACCTGTGTGGTGATCAGCAGGATGTGTCCGACCACGACCGCCATGAAGAGCCAGCCAGTGCGTTGTCGGATATCGAGAAGAGCCATAGAGCGTAGGGCGGGTCCTGTTCTGCGGACCCGTCATTAATCGATCGATATCTTCCGCAGCAGGTTGAAGTCCGACAGCATCTTGCCCGCGCCCAGCACGACCGACGACAGCGGATCCTCGGCCATCGCCAGCGGCAGCCCGGTCTCCTCGCGCAAACGCTTGTCGAGGTTCTTCAACATCGACCCGCCGCCGGTGAGCACGATGCCGCGATCCACGATGTCGGCCGAGAGCTCGGGGGGCGTGCGCTCGAGCGCCACGCGTACCGCGTCCACGATCACGTTCACCGTTTCGGTGAGCGCCTCGCGAATCTCCTCGTCGGTGATGGTGATCGTCTTCGGCACGCCTTCGATCAAATGCCGGCCCTTGATCTCCATCGTCATCTTCTCTTCGAGCGGATACGCGGAGCCGATCTCCATCTTGATCTGCTCGGCGGTGCGCTCACCGATGAGAAGGTTGTACGTCTTCTTGATGTATTGGATGATCGCTTCATCCATCTCGTTTCCGGCGACCCGCACGGCCTTGCTGTAGACGATGCCGGCAAGCGAGATGACGGCGATGTCGGTCGTGCCACCGCCGATGTCCACGATCATGTTGCCCGACGGCTCGGTGATCGGCATGCCAGCGCCGATCGCGGCGGCCATGGCTTCCTCGACGAGATGCACTTCGCTGGCCTTGGCGCGGTAGGCGCTGTCCTTGACCGCGCGCTTCTCGACCTGCGTGATCTCTGAGGGCACACCGATGACGATGCGCGGCCGCACCCAGACGTTCCGGTTGTGAGCCTTCTTGATGAAGTAGGTCAGCATCTTCTCGGTGACCTCGAAGTCGGCGATGACTCCGTCCTTCATCGGCTTGATCGCCACGATGTTGCCGGGCGTACGGCCCAGCATGTCCTTGGCGTCCTTGCCTACCGCTTCCACGCGGCCGTTCACTTTATTGATGGCGACGATCGACGGCTCGTTGACCACGATGCCCTTGCCGCGGGCATAGACGCAGGTGTTGGCCGTCCCGAGATCGATCGCGAGATCGCTGGAGAAAAGCGAGAAAAACGAACCGAGTGGCAACGTTACGCGCCCTCCTGGGCGAAATGAATGCTGTCCTTGCCAGCGGCCTTGACCCGGTACATGGCCATGTCGGCCAGTTTAATCAGTTCCTCGGCGGTCTTCGGCGAATCCGGCATGAGTGTCGCGACACCGATCGAAACCGTCTGCCGCACCGACAACCCGTCAGAGGTCAGGAACCGCGCTTCACGCATCGCCACAAGAATACGCTCTGCGACGTTGATCGCACCCTCTGTTCCGGTATCCGGAAGAATGAGGGAGAACTCGTCGCCGCCGAACCGCGCCACCGTGTCGGTCTCGCGTGAGCACTTCTTGATGACCGAAGCCGCTTCGACGAGCACTTTGCTGCCGGCGAGGTGCCCATGCTGGTCGTTGACCTGCTTGAATGTGTCCAGGTCGAGGAACAGCAACGAGAGCGGTCGCCCGTTTCGCACGGCGCGTTTGGCCTCGGTCCGCAGCACGCGATACAGGTGCCGCGAGTTCGAGAGGCGCGTGAGATCGTCGGTCACCGAGAGCGCATCGGCCTTCTCGAGCGCGAGAGCGTTGTCGAGGGCGATGGCCGAGGGCTCGAGGATTTCGCGGAGCGCCATCACCAGCGATGGCCCCATCGACGGCGTCCGAGTGCTTGGCACCGGATCGAGTCCGATGAGCACGCCGACGCTCCGGTTACGACACAGCAGCGGGAAGGCGACGACCGAACCCATGGCCCCCGCCCCGCCGCTGCGAGCATCCTTGGCCAGATCCCCTGAGAAGAGCTCACTGGCGTGTCGCATCACCCAGTTGGCAGAGGACCACAGCGAAGGACCAAGATTGGGCACGAGGCCTACGTCGGCGAGGACGTTCAGATGGCCATTCAAGTCGTGGGTGATCACGACCCAACAGGGGGCGGGAATCCATTCCTGTGCCTGCCGCACGAGCCATTCGGCGACTTTGCGTGGATCGGGCGTGGCGTTGGCCTCGCGAACAGCCTCGATGAGGGAGTCGCGACGGTCAATCCTGGCCTTGAGCTTCCGCGAACGGGCTCTGAGCCTGGCGGCCAGGTCAGGCCGCCGTGGACGTCGTGCCGCTCGGGGGGCCGGGTCACGCTTTCTGGAGACAGATCTCACGGGTCGTCAGAGGGTTTGTGCCGCTAAGTCCTTTAGCTTCTAGCAAATAATATCACACGGTCCGAGTCGCTCGGGTGACTCGCACTCGGCCAGAGGGGCCGTGTGAGGTCCCTTTGAGATTCTTATCGGCCGGTTGTGCAACTGGTTGCAGCTTCGTTATTTGGTGGCGTACATTGAGAAGGTTCTAGCCCTGACAACAGAGGACCTCTTTCAATGACCATGCTCGACCGGATGCGCCGCCACAAGAACATCCTCAAATGGAGTCTTGCGGTGGTCGTGCTGACCTTCATCCTGCTCTACATTCCGGACTTCGTCAGCACGAGACCGAGTGGAACCGGCGCCGCGTCGAACGAAGTCGTCGCCGATGTCGGCGGCCGCGAGGTCACCGCTCGCGACTTCCAGCAGCGATACGTCTCGCAAATCCAGGCGTACCGGAATCAGTTCGGCGGCAGCATCAACAGCTCGCTGCTCCGTCAGCTCGGGATCGACCAACAGATCCTGAATCAGATGATCGAAGAGCAGATTGCGCTGATCGAAGCCGACCGCAATGGCATCCGCGTCACTGACGACGAGCTCGCGCAACAGATTCTGTCGCTCCCCGGCTTGCAGGAAAACGGACAGTTCATCGGCGAGGCTCGCTATCAGCAGCTGCTTCAGAGCCAGAACCCGCCGATGACGCCGGGTCAGTTCGAAGAGGGTCTTCGCCGCAGTCTGATTGTGGACAAGCTTCGCTCCGCGCTCACCGACTGGATGGCGGTACCCGACAACGATCTCGAGCGCGAGTACACGCAGCGAAACGAGAAGGTGAAGCTGCAGGTGGTGGCACTGACCGCCGATCGGTTCCGCGACAAGGTGACGGTCAGCGACGCCGACGTCGCCGCGTACTACGAATCGCACAGCGCGGAATATCGCCGCGGCGAGCAGCGGAAGATCCGCTACCTGTTGCTCGACCGCGAACAGGCACGGCAGAAAGTCGTCGTGCCGCCGACGGACATTCAACGCTATTACAACGACAACATTCAGCAGTTCCAAACGCAGGAGCAGGTGAAGGCCAGCCACATCCTGCTCGAGACGGCCGGCAAGAACGATGCGGACGTGAAGAAGCGCGCCGAGGAGATTCTCAAGCAGGTCAAGAGCGGCGCCGACTTCGCGGAGCTGGCGAAGAAAGTGTCAGAGGACAAGGGCTCGAAGGCCAACGGCGGCGACCTGGATTATTTCAGCCGCGGCCGCATGGTGCCGGAGTTCGAGCAGGCCGCCTTCTCGATGCAGCCCGGGCAGATTAGCGATCTCGTGAAGTCGCAGTTCGGCTACCACATCATCAAAGTCGTCGATAAGAAGGCGGGCTCGACACGTCCGCTCGAGGAAGTCCGCACGCAGATCCAGCAGCAGCTGGCGATGCAGACGGCCGACCAGCGCATTACCGACCAGGCGCGGAACCTGGAGAAGCGCATCGACGATCCCAGCGATCTCGACACAGTGGCCAAGGAACTGGGCGTGATGGTGCAGGAGTCGGGTCTCTTCCAGCGCGAGGATCCGGTGCCGGGACTTGGGGTCGCCCCGCAGGTTTCACAGGAAGCATTCACGCTCGCCGACAAACAGGTCAGCACAGCGATCGCGTCCTCGCGCGGACCGGTGTTCATCAGCGTCTCCGAGAAGAAGGACCCCTACGTCCCGAAGCTGGACGAGGTGAAGGATCGCGTCAAGGATGACCTGATTCGGCAGCGTGCAACCGAGTTGAGCGGTCAGCGCGCCACCGCGATTGCCGCGTCGCTGAAGGCAGCGCCCAACTTCGTCGCCGCGGCCAAGGCACAGGGATTCGAGGCGAAAGACACGGACCTCATCACCCGCAACGCGGCGCTCCCCGAGAACATTGGCGTCAGCCCCGAAGTGGACAAGGTTGCGTTCACGCTGCCGGTGAACGCTGTCAGCGATCCGATCAAGACGAGCGACGGCACCGTGATCGTGCGCGTCGTGGAAAAGGATCCGGTGACGCCGGAAGAGTTCCGCAAGGCCAAGGAGACGTTCCGGGCCGAGGTCCTCAACGAGCGCCGCGGCCGCTTCTTCGATGCCTACATGACGAAGGCGCGGGCGCGCGTGAAGCCCGAGATCAACGCCGACGTCATCCAGCGCATCGTCGCGATGTATCAACTCTAGTTGCTGGTTGGTGGTTGGTAGTTGGTGGTTACAACCGACCACTAACCACTAACCACTAAGCACTTACCGGACAAACGCAAAGGGTAACAGCGTCAGCGGCTCGCCGCGCTTGAAGAGCCGCGCCGGCGCGGTCACGGCGCCGAGCGCGCGTGCGTCGCTGCGGTTCCCAAGCAATCCCAACAGGCTCGCGCCACCACCGAGCTGCTCCGACAGCGCCTCATACAGGGTCCGTCGCCCCGTGAAGACGACGAGCTCGACGTCTTCGTCCTTGGGAATCTTCGCCTGCTCCTTGGCCATGGCGATTGCCGTATCGAGACCGCCAAGAGCGTCCACCAGCCCGCGCTCGCGCGCCTGTTGACCGGTCCACACGCGTCCCTGCGCCACCGCATCGATCTTCTCGGGCGTCGTCTTACGCGACTCGGCGGCTTTCTCGACGAAGTCGTCGTAGACGTTCTGCATCATCTCCAGCACTTTCATGCGCTGCGACGGTGTGAACGGGGTGAACGGTGATCCGATGCTCGCATTCGGGCCCGAGACGACAGCGTCGTTGTTGATGCCGACCTTGTTGAGTGCGCCGCCGATGGCGATCTTGCCGCCGAAGACACCGATGGACCCGGTGAGCGTCCCCGGCTGCGCAACGATGGAGTGGCCGGCCATCGCGATGTAGTACCCGCCGGACGCGGCGAGATCCGACATCGAGACCACGAGCGGACGCGAACTGTCCGCGTCGCGCGTGATCATCAGCTCGCGCCAGATGACGTCGGACGCCAACGCCGATCCGCCCGGGCTGTCCACGCGCAGCACGATCGCTTTGATGCTGCTGTCTTCACGCGCGTCGCGGATCTGCTCGATGAGCGTCTCTGAGCCGAGGATCGTGCCGTTCAAGGGATCGAACGTGCTCTTGCCCGAGGCGATTGTGCCAACCGCGTAGATCAAGGCGATCCGGGATCGTGGACGGAAGCCGACCGATGCCGGTGTGATGCGCAGGTAATTGCGGCCCTCCACGCGGTCCATGTCGTCCTTGTCCAGCGTCGGTTCACGCTCGTCCAGTTGATCCTCGTAGACGAGGTCGTCCACCAGCCCGAGGCGAATCGCCTCGTCCGGCACGAACGGACCCTGATTGATCAGCGCACGGACCTCCTGCTCGCTCTTCTTGCGGCTCTCGGCTATGCCGCGCACGAGCTGGTCGTACATGTCGCGATTGAGCGACTCGGTCATCTCGCGGTGCGCCGGGGTGAACCCTTTTTCGGTGAGCTGATTCGCGGCGGACTTGTAGTCGCCGATGTGGATGAAGTCGGGATACGCGCCGGCTTTGTCGAACGCGCCGCGCAGGAAGATTTCGTACGAAGCGACTCCGCTCAGGTCCAGCGGGCTGCTCGGGAGGAGATACACCTTGTCGGCGGCGCTCGCGAGGTAGTACTCGCGGTCACCGCCGTACTCCAGGAACGCGATGACGCGTTTGCCCGACTTGCGGAAGTCGATCACCGCGTCGCGCAACTCCTGCACCTTGGCCCAGTACGGCAACTGCAGGCCGGACGGCATGAGCAGGACGGTCTTGATCCGCGAGTCACGCTTCGCCTTGTGCAGGTTCTCAACGAAGCCGCGGACGGTGTCGAATTCCCGGCCGAACACCTGGCCGACGACATCGTCGGGGACAACCTCCTGCAGGTCGCCGCCTGGCCGCAGCACGAGGGCCGCCGACGATGGCACCGACGGCGCGCGCGACACCGCGAAGTACATGAAGGTGATTCCCGCGAACGACACCAGCATCGCGAGACCGATGAACGCGAAGACCAAACTGACGCCGCGGCGTAGTGCCACGTGACTCCTCCTGAAAGCGTGTGAGGATATTGTGTCACGTGCTACTCCTCGACATCGGTCACCTGAACCTTGCCGGCGACGGCGTCGCGCGTCATCGCGGCCGCACCGTCACGGTTCCCTTCACGATTCCCGGCGAGCGAGTCCGGGTATCGGTCGATCCCGCGAGAAAGGGATCGGCGTCAGTCATCGAGGTCCTTCGTCCCTCGCCGCATCGCGTGCAGGCACGCTGCCAGCACTTCGGTGTGTGCGGCGGCTGTGCCTGGCAGCACATCGCATATCCCGAGCAATTGCGGCTCAAAACGGAACTGGTCACTCGTCTGATTCATGAGGCAGTACCCGAGGCTCCGGCGTTGCGGTCGATGATTGCGGCCACACCGCTCCATGAGCCATGGCGCTTCCGCCAGAAGGTGCATTTCGTGTTTGGAGGGGCGGGCACCTTGATCATGGGCCACTATGCGCGCGGCTCGCGGCGCGTGATGGCCGTCCGCGAGTGTCCGGTCCACGATGAGCGCGGCAACGCGGTGGCCTTCGGGCTGTTCGACGCCTACGCGCGGATAGGCGGTAGGCCGGGAACGGCAACTCTGAAGAGCATCGCCATTCGCGTCAGCGGCTCCACCGACGAGACAATGGCGACGCTGGTTGTGACGGACAACGCCGACCAGCGCGTTCGGGCGGCGACACGGAAGGCGCTCGGCGCGACATGGGCGCCCTCGTCCTTTCACGTCAATGTCCATCCACGTGGCGACGCGTTCATCTTCGGACCCGAGACCCGACGCATCACCGGCACCGAGCGGCTGCGCGACGATGTCGCAGGCGTGACCTTCCTGATCTCCCCGACGGCGTTCTTCCAAACCAATGTGAGAGCGGCGGAGATTCTTGTGGGTCTCGTGCTCGACGCGGTGCCAGAGGGTGCGGACGTGCTCGACCTGTACGCAGGAGCGGGGCTATTCGCACTCCCGCTCGCCAGGCGCGGTCATCGCGTGATTGCGGTCGAGGCCAATCGCACGGCGGTGGCCGACGGCGAGGCCAGTCTGCGCGTGAACCGGATTCCCGCCGAACGGTGTCGTTTCGTGGCGAAACCGGTGAGCACATTCACACGGCGGCCCGCCTCCACTGACCGGCTTCGAAGTGGCACGGTGGGTCCAGTCGTGATTCTCGACCCGCCGCGTGAGGGATGCGAGGCGGCCGTGCTGGATGACGTGTTCGGTCGCCTCAGTCCGTCCGATGCTATTTACGTCTCGTGTAATCCTGAAACGCTCGGTCGCGATCTGAAACGCATCGCGCGCCACGGATACGTCATCGTGTCAGCGCAGCCTGTGGACATGTTCCCCCACACGCCACACATCGAGACAGTGGTCGTCGTCAGACGCCGAAACCCGCCGCGGTGAGTTCGTGCGCCCAGTTGAGGGCGCCGGTGTACGACTTCAGCAGCCGTGGCGCGGACGCGCCGATCGTCTCGGCGCTGGCGACGGCGTCTTCCCACCCGCCGTCCTCGTAGGCGACGACGGCATCGAGCAGCGAGCACAGTCCAACGAGAAACAGCTCGCCGTCATCGACGTCGCCGACCTCGGCGCCGAGCAGCTCACACGCCCGCGCACGCAGCAGCGCGAGTGTCGTCAACTCCGAGGTCGCGCCGGCGCTCAGTTTGGAGAGACACCAGATCGACGCCCACTTGCGGATCGGACCAACACCGAGCAGGACCAGGGCCTCGCCAATCGACCGCACCTCGCGGCGAATCGGAAACGCCGCCGAGTTGATACATTGCAGAACGCGCAGGCTCAGTCCCGCATCCTGCTTCACGAGCTCCTCGAGCCGCTCCATCGTCAGCGAGGGCTGGTTCAACGCCGCCAGCAGCCGGAGATGCGACGCGCGTTGCGTGGGAATCGTCGCGGCCGATCGCATTTCGGGTCTTCGGAAGTAGTGACCCTGAAACAGCCCGCAGCCGGCGTTCCTCGCCCACTCGAAGACCTCGCGGGTCTCCACTTTTTCGGCGACCACGGTGACGCCCTTCGGCGCAAGCCGGCGCACCAGCTCGGTGACCGTGGCGCGTGACATCTCGAGGATATCCACCTTGACGTGACTCACAAACGGGAGCAGCGCCTCCGCGGGTGAGCCGGGAACGAAGTCGTCGAGAGCGAGACGGTATCCCGACTCGCACAGCGCCCGGCACGCGTCGATCACTTCCACGTCGATTTCGATGTCTTCTCGCAGCTCGAAGACCGCTACCGACGGACGCAGCAGTGTGGCGATGCCGTTGATCAGCATCGACCGCGTGACGTTGATGAACGGGGTGCGGCCGTCGGTCAGCGTCTCGAGGCGCAGATCGAGCATCGCGCCGGTCAGCACCGACGCCCCGGCGACGTCACCCTCGACGGTGCAGGCCGTGTCGCGCACGCTGCCGCGATAGAGCAGCTCGTAACCGACGACGTGGCCGCGGGCATCGAGGATGGCCTGTCGGGCAACGTGCACGATGAGTCGCGAATCTTCGGACGGAGAAACCGCGGGCATGACCGTACAGAGGCAATCGGCAGGGAGGGGGCGGACTTCACTAAGGCGGGGGCATAGAATACGCGGCCTATGCGCAGTTCCCTGCACGTGCTGCTTCTCGTCGGTCTGGTGCTGTCCTGTGCCACGGCGGTCAACGCGCAGCGCACGGCCGAATCGCGCAACGTGGTGCTCGTCGGGCACACCGACTTGTCGAGCCGTGGCGCGGAGGCG
>Ga0111538_10000572_pt1 | contig 49634 bp, 46 predicted proteins | sample SoiMethybrSBSTD1_FD_79669 | JGI IMG/M metagenome (GOLD analysis project Ga0111538, IMG submission 79669) | Bulk soil microbial communities from a Populus tree surrounding site in Tennessee, USA - Soil MetaG P. TD hybrid SBSTD1 (version 2)... | ecosystem: Environmental > Terrestrial > Soil >... | reverse complement strand
GACCATCGCGAGGACCTGAAGGCGCCGCTCGAAGAGCAATACGGGCCGGCGCATGAAGTGGAGCTGGCCCGTGGCGGCGTGCTGCAACGACTGGCCGGCAAGGACCGCATCACTGTGAATTCGCTGCACTCGCAGGGCGTGCAGACGCTCGGGCGTGACCTGGAGATCGAGGCGCGCGCGCCGGACGGTGTCGTGGAGGCTTTCCGCGTGCGCAATGCACAGTCTTTCGCGCTCGCCGTGCAGTGGCATCCCGAGTGGCAATTCAGCGGGAACCCGTTTTCCGTAGCGCTGTTCGCGGCCTTCGGCGAGGCCGCCCGCGAGCGCGCGCACAAAAATCGATTGGGGCATCGCGTATGAGCGTCATCCAGCAGTTCTTCAAAGAACACGGCATCTCGGAAGTCGAGGCAATCCTCCCCGACATGGCCGGCGTGCCGCGCGGCAAGATCATGCCCGCCGCAAAGTTCGCGGAAGAGGAGGGCATGCGCCTGCCCGAGAGCATCTTCCTGCAGACGGTGACCGGTGAGTACCCGGACGAAGAGCGCGCGATCAGTCCGTCCGAGATCGACATCGTGCTCAAGGCGGATCCGAACACGATCCGTGTCGTGCCGTGGGCGGCGGAGCCAACTGCGCAGGTGATCCACGACGGCTTCTATGCGGACGGTCGGCCCGTGACCATGGCGCCTCGCTACGTGCTGCAGCATGTGCTGGACCTGTACGCGCAGCATGGCTGGGAGCCAGTGGTCGCACCTGAGCTCGAATTCTTCCTGGTCGAGCCGAACATCGACTCGGACTACCCGCTGAAGCCGCCGGTCGGCCGCTCCGGGCGCCCGGAGGCCGGTCGACAGGCGTATTCGATCGCGGCCGTGAACGAGTTCGACCCGCTGTTCGACGACGTGTACGCGTTCTGCGAGGCGCAGGACATAGAAATCGACACGCTGATCCACGAAGACGGCGCGGCGCAGATGGAGATCAACCTGCTGCACGGGAACGCGCTGTCGCTCGCCGACCAGGTGTTCCTGTTCAAGCGCACGGCGCGCGAGGCGGCGCTGCGTCACAAGATGTACGCGACGTTCATGGCCAAGCCGATGGCGCGCGAGCCGGGCAGCGCCATGCACGTGCACCAGAGCATCGTCGACCGCCGCACCGGCAACAACGTCTTCAGCGACGCCGAGGGACGGCCGTCGCCGCTGTTTTTCTCGCACATCGCCGGACTGCAGAAGTACCTGCCGGCCGCGATGTCGTTGTTCGCACCGAACGTCAATTCGTATCGGCGCATCACGCGGCACTACTCGGCGCCGATCAACAGCCAGTGGGGCTACGACAACCGCACGGCCGGCCTGCGCGTGCCGGTCTCGACGCCGGCCTCGCGACGCGTCGAAAACCGCATCGCCGGCGCGGACGCGAATCCGTACCTCGCCATCGCGGCGTCGCTGGCCTGCGGCTATCTCGGCATGGTCGAGGGTCTGAAACCCTCCGAGCCGATCTCGGGAAGTGCCTACGACCTGCCGTTCTCGCTGCCGCGAAACATCGAGGACTCCCTGCGTCTGCTGCGCGACGCGCGGCCGCTGATCGACATCCTGGGCGAGCGCTTCGTGATCGCCTACGCAGCAGTCAAAGAGAACGAATACGAGACGTTCCTGCAGGTCATCAGCTCGTGGGAGCGCGAGCACCTGCTGTTGAACGTCTGAGAGCGACCATGGACTATTTCCGACGCTTCCGCTGACTCCCGTTTGTGCGCTACGCTGCGCCGCGAGCTTCCGGTGCTCGCTGGCGCCGGCCCAAGAGAATGGCCACTAACGGGGAGATAGCGCTCCAATGAACAGCCCGGTTCGCACCGTATTGACAGCCAGCGCCATCGCGCTGGCCCTCGTCGCCTGCGGCAAGAAGGAACAAGCACAGCAGGCGCAGCAGCCCGGTGCAGCTGCGCAGGAAGAGAAGGTCCTCCACGTCTTCAACTGGTCGGACTACATCGCCGAGGACACCGTCCCGAACTTCGAGAAGCAGACCGGCATCAAGGTCACCTACGACGTCTTCGACTCGAACGACGTGCTGGAGACGCGCCTGCTGGCGGGCCACTCCGGCTTCGACGTGGTGGTGCCGTCGGCTTCGTTCCTCGAGCGGCAGATCAAGGCGGGCGTGTTCCAGAAGCTCGACAAGAGCCAGCTGCCGAATCTCAAGAACATGGATCCGGACATCATGAACCGGGTCGGCCTGCACGACCCGGGCAACCAGTACGCGATCCCCTACCTCTGGGGTACGACCGGCATCGGCTACAACGAGGACAAGATCAAGAAGATTCTCGGCGACGCGCGCCCCGACAGCTGGAACTACATCTACGATCCGAAGCTCGCCGCCAAGTTCAAGGACTGCGGCATCTCGCTGCTCGACGCGCCGGACGAAATCCTCAAGACCGTGCTCGCCTGGATGGGCCGCGATCCGAACAGTCAGAAGGAAGAGGATCTCAACGCCGCGGAAGCGAAGCTGATGCCGATCCGGCCATTCATCCGCAAGATCCACTCATCGCAGTACATCGAAGATCTCGCCAACGGCGACCTGTGCATCGCCGTCGGCTGGAGCGGCGACATCCTGCAGGCGCGCGACCGCGCCGAGGAAGCCGGCCAGGGCGTGAAGATCAAGTACGCGATCCCGAAGGAAGGCACGATCGTGTGGTTCGACATGCTGGCGATCCCGAACGACGCCGCGCACCCGAAGAATGCGCACGCATTCATCAACTACCTGATGGAGCCGCAGGTCGCGGCCAACAACTCGAACTTCGTCAACTACGCCAACGGCAACGCGGACTCGCTGGCGATGGTGAAGGAAGACGTGAAGAACGATCCGGGCATCTACCCGACGCCGGAAGTGAAGGCGAAGCTGTTCCCGTCGCTCGCCTACAACGAAGACTTTCAGCGACTCATGAACCGGATGTGGACGAAGTTCCAGACTGGAAAATAGAGAGGTCACGAGGGTTACGAGGGTTACGAGGGTCACGAGGGGCAGAACTTTTCGTGACTTTCGTGACCCACGTGACCTTCGTCACTTTCTCCGCCCAACCAGCGCCACCATGGCCAGCAGTCCATCACGCGCAGACTCGAAAACACCTGTCTGGAACGATCCCCAGGCGGCGCCGTACATCAACATCGAGAGCGTCACGAAGAAGTTCGGCGAGTTCGTCGCCGTCAACGACGTGTCGCTGAAGGTCTATCGCGGCGAGCTGTTCTGCCTGCTCGGCGGCTCGGGCTGCGGCAAGACGACGTTGCTGCGCATGCTGGCGGGCTTCGAAGAGCCGACCGCCGGCCGCATTTCGATCGACGGCGTCGACATGGCCGGCATCCCGCCGTACGAGCGGCCGGTCAATATGATGTTCCAGTCGTACGCGCTGTTCCCGCACATGACCGTGGAGCAGAACGTCGCGTTCGGCCTGAAGCAGGACGGCGTGCCAAAGGCGGAGATCGCGACGCGCGTCGCCGATATGCTCAACCTCGTGAAGCTCACGCAGTTCGCGAAGCGCAAGCCGCACCAACTGTCCGGCGGCCAGCGCCAGCGGGTCGCGCTCGCGCGCTCGCTGGTGAAGCGTCCGAAGCTGCTGCTGCTCGACGAGCCGCTCGGCGCGCTCGACAAGAAGCTGCGCGAGCACACGCAGTTCGAGCTCGTCAACCTGCAGGAGCAGCTCGGCGTCACGTTCATCGTGGTGACGCACGACCAGGAAGAGGCCATGACGCTCGCGACGCGCATCGGCGTCATGGACGCGGGCCGCATCGTGCAGATCGGCACGCCGAAAGATATCTACGAATACCCGAATTGCAAGTTCTGCGCCGAGTTCATCGGCAACGTCAACATGTTCCAGGGGCAGATGATCGAGGACGAGCCTGACCACGTGCGCATCACGTCGCCGGAGCTGGAGGGCACGATCTACGTCAATCACGGCGTCAGCGCCGCATCGGACGCCGTCGTGTGGGCCGCGATCCGGCCCGAGAAGATCCAGCTGTCCATCGATCCGCCGGAGCAGCAGGACAACGTCACGCGCGGCATCGTCAAAGAGATCGCCTACATGGGCGACCTCAGCATCTACCTGGTGCAGCTCGCCACCGGCAAGATGATGCGGGTGACGCAGCCGAACGCTTATCGCCACGCCGACGACATCACCTGGGATCAGCAGGTGTACCTGCACTGGCATGCGTCCAGCCCGGTGGTGCTGCTGGAATGATCACGCGCGCCGAGGTGCCGCATCCGCAACGCCGCAGCGTCGGCGTGCACTTGCTGTTGCGCTTCCTCGAGACCCTGCCGCCGTATCGCTGGACGCGCGCCCGGCTCGTGCAGTGGGGCGTTACGGGACGCACTGCGGTCATCGCAGTTCCCTATTTGTGGCTGCTGCTGTTCTTCCTGATCCCGTTCGTGATCGTGCTGAAGATCGGCTTCTCGGAGACGCAGATCGCGTTGCCGCCTTACCAGCCGATCTTCGCCTGGACGCAGGAGCGGATCCTCGAGATCAAGCTCAACGTCGGCAACTTCCTGTACCTGGTCGAGGACAACCTGTACTGGCGCGCGTATCTGAACTCGCTGAAGATCGCCGCGGTCTCGACCCTCCTGTGCCTGCTGGTCGGCTATCCGATCGCCTATGCGATCGCGCGCGCCAATACCACGTGGCGCAACATCCTGCTGATGATGGTGATCCTGCCGTTCTGGACCTCGTTCCTGCTGCGCGTGTACGCGTGGATCGGCATCCTCAAGAACAACGGCCTCATCAACAATTTCCTGATGTGGCTCGGCGTGATCGACGAGCCGCTGGTCATGCTGCAGACCGATTTCGCGATCTACGTCGGCATCGTCTATTCGTACCTGCCGTTCATGATCCTGCCGCTGTACACGAGCCTGGAGAAGATGGACCTGACGCTGCTGGAAGCCGCCGCGGATCTCGGCTCGCGTCCGTGGAAGGCCTTCATGCAGATCACGCTGCCGCTGTCGATCCAGGGCATCGTCGCCGGCTCGCTGCTGGTGTTCATTCCCGCGGTCGGCGAGTTCGTGATTCCGGCGCTGCTCGGCGGGCCAGAGCAGCTGATGATCGGCAAGGTGCTGTGGACCGAATTCTTCAGCAACCGCGACTGGCCGGTTGCCAGCGCGGTGGCGATCGCGCTGCTGTTGCTGCTACTGCTTCCGATCGCGCTGCTGCAGCGGGCGCAAGCCGCCGAGGCGCGGAGCGCATAGCGATGAACAGGAACATCAACGCGTTCCGGCTCAGCACGCTGGTTCTCGGCTTCATCTTCCTGTACGGCCCGATCCTGTCGCTGATCGTTTACTCGTTCAACAAGTCGCGCCTGGTCACGGTGTGGGGCGGCTTCTCGACGCAGTGGTACGGGCGGCTGTTCCAGAACCAGCAGATCCTCGACGCCGCCTGGCTGTCGCTGAAAGTCGCTGCGATCAATGCGACCGGCGCCGTTATCCTGGGAACACTCGCGGGCACTGCGCTGGCGCGCTTCGGCAAATTCAAGGACCGCGCGCTGCTTTCCAGCATGACGACCGCGCCGCTGGTGATGCCCGAAGTGATCACCGGCCTGTCGCTGCTGTTGCTGTTCGTCGCCATGGAGCAGGTGTTCGGCTGGCCGCGCGGGCGCGGCATGACCACGATCACCATCGCGCACATCACGCTGACGCTGGCGTACGTGACTGTCATCGTGCAATCGCGGCTCGCGACGCTGGACGACTCGCTCGAGGAAGCCGCGATGGATCTCGGCGCGCGCCCCGGCAAAGTATTCTTCGTGATCACCCTGCCGATCATCGCGCCGGCGCTGATTTCGGGCTGGCTGCTGTCGTTCACGATTTCCCTCGACGACCTGGTCATCACCAGCTTCGTCTCCGGCCCGGGCTCGAGCACGCTGCCGATGGTGATCTTCTCGAAGGTGCGCCTCGGCGTGAGTCCGGACATCAACGCGCTCGCGACCATCATGGTGCTGCTGGTGACCATCGGCGTCATCGTCGCCGGCATTCTGATGGCGAGACAGGAGAAGCGGCGGCAGAGGGATATGCAGCTGGCGGCGGGGGCGGTGCTGAAATGAGAGGGTCACGAGGGTGACGAGGGTCACGAGGGTCACGAGGGTGACGAGGGTCACGAGGGTGACCAGGGTCAGCAAGAACGCTTGTACGGACAGGGAGGTCACATGCAGCGGCGGAGATTGCGAAGTCACGAGGATCCTGAGGTGTGGAAGCTCGCACGATCACTGGCAGTCGATACCTATCGAATGACGGCGCACCTGCCGCTTGAAGAACGGTTCGGGCTGCAGTCGCAAATGCGCCGGGCGGCTGTCTCAGTACTCTCGAACCTTGCAGAGGGAGCGGCCCGCCATTCGCGCGCTGACTTCTCGCGTTTCCTGGCAGTTTCGATGGGGTCCCTCGCAGAGCTGGAGGTCCAATGCTCGCTGTGCGAGGACCTGGGATTTCTAGCTCGTAATGAAGACTTCTTGCGTAGGGTTCGCGCCGTCCGCATCATGCTTGCCGGACTTCGAAGAGTACTCCTGCCAGTAGAGAGACGACGGTGATTTCCGAAACCCTCGTGACTTTCGTGACCCGCGTGACCCGCGTCACTTCTTTCCCATGATCCGCTCGAAACTTCCCCACGTCGGCACCACCATCTTCACGGTGATGACCAATCGTGCACGCGAGCTCAATGCCATCAACCTCGCGCAAGGGTTTCCGGATTACGACGCGCCGGCCAAGCTGAAGGACCTGGTCGCATATCACGTCGCGGCCGGGCACAACCAGTACGCGCCGATGATCGGCGTTCCGCAGCTACGCGAGCAGATCGCACTCAAGCTCGGCGCGAGCTACGGCCGACTGCTGGACAGCGAGAGCGAGATCACGGTCGCGCTCGGCGCCACCGAAGGCATCTTCTCCGCGATCCAGGCGCTGGTGCATCCCGGCGACGAGGTGATCCTGTTCGATCCTTCGTACGATTCGTACGCGCCCGCGGTGGTGCTGGCGGGCGGACGGCCGATTCATGTGCCGCTGGAGCCGCCGCGCTTCCAGATCGACTGGCAGCGCGTGCGACAGTCGCTGTCGCCGCGCACCCGGCTCGTGATTCTCAACACGCCGCACAATCCGACCGCGACCGTCGTCAGTGCTTCCGATCTCGACGTGCTCGCCGACCTGCTGCGGCCGACGCCGGTCATGGTGCTGTCCGACGAGGTCTACGAGCACATGATCTTCGACGGTGAGCGTCACGCGAGCATCATCGCTCATCCCGAGCTGTACGAGCGCGGCGTCGCGGTCTTCTCGTTCGGCAAGACCATGCACGCGACCGGCTGGCGCGTCGGCTACACCGTCGCTCCGGAAGAGATCACGCGCGAGATCCGCCGCGTTCATCAGTTCAACACCTTCAGCATCGCGGCGCCGCTGCAGTTCGCGATCGCGGATTTTCTGAAGCTCTCGCCCGAGCACAACTCGCAGCTCAGCTCGTATTATCAGCGCAAGCGCGATCGCTTCCTCGACTGCCTGCGCAACTCCAGCTTCAGCTGGACTCCCGCTGCCGGCACGTACTTCCAGCTGCTCGACTTCGGCGCCGTCTCGCAACAGAGCGACGTCGAGTTTGCCGACACGCTGCTGCGCGAGGCGGGCGTCGCGTCGATCCCGGTTTCGGTGTTCTATGCAACGCCGCCGAAGCTCAGCGTGCTGCGCTTCTGTTTCGCGAAGAACGACTCGACGCTCGAAGAAGCGGCCGAACGACTCTGCCGGGTGTGAGGCTTGACGCTGGGTAGGGCTGCGCCGATGCTCGCGGCATGAAACCCTCGACGCGCGTCAATCATCCGCCGGCCGTGAACCTGGCGCCCGACAATCGTCCGCTCGTGGCGCCGGTGTACCAGTCCGTCAAGTTCACCTTCGACAGCGTCGCCGAAAGCGAGCGCGAATCGCGCGGTCAGCGCGAGGGATTTCAATACTCGCGTGTCGCCAACCCGACGCTGCGCCAGCTCGAGCTGACGCTGGCCGAGCTGCAGGGGCGCGAGGGTTGCCTGCTCACCTCGTCCGGCGTCGCCGCAGCGAATCTCGCGATGCTCTCGCTCTGCAAGCAGGGCGATCACGTGCTGATGTTCGCCGAGATGTATCAGCCGACGCGCTACATGATCCGGCGCGTGCTATCCCGCTACGGGATCGCGCACACCATGCTGTCGATCGAGGATGTGGCAGGCATCGAGCGCACGCTCGCCGAGCGCCCGACACGCCTGATCGTCTTCGAATCGCCAACGAATCCCGTGCTCAAGGTTGCCGACCTCGAACGCATGACTGCGGCCGCCCGCGCGCATGGCGCGCTCACGTTGCTCGACAACACGTTCGCGGGCTTTCACAACCACGGCCAGTTCGACATCGACATCTTCGCTCACAGCCTGACGAAGTATGCGTCCGGTCACGGTGACGTGATGGGCGGCGCGGTCATCGCGCGCAAGGAGCTGATCACAACCATGCATACGGATTCGATCATCCTTGGTGCGACGCTCGATCCGCATACGGCGTTCATGATCCAGCGGGGGCTGAAGACCTACGCGCTGCGCTACGAGCGGCAGTGCCAGAACGCGCTGAAGATCGCCGCCTTTCTCGAAGCGCAGTCGCAGGTCGCGCGCGTCAGCTATCCGGGGCTGCCGTCGCATCCCCAGCACGCGCTCGCCGCGCGGCAGATGCACGAATTCGGCGCGATGGTCACCGTCGAGCTGCGCGAAGACGCAGCGCGCTTCAGCGAATCACTGCAGCTGTTCGCGATCTCCGCGAGCCTGGGTTCCACGGAATCTCTGGTGTGGCCGGGGCGCCTCATCAATCCGCGTGACTTCAGTGCGCAGGAGCGTCAGTGGGCGGGCATCTCGGAAAGCACTGCGCGGCTATCGATCGGCATCGAGGACGCCGACGACCTGATCGAGGATCTGCGGCGCGCGCTGGCTACTTCCGGAACAGCATCAAAATAAGCGAGATCAGCAGGCTGATCAGGATCATGGTCGTGATCGGCAGGAACAGCCGGAAGCCCGGCCGCTCGATCAGGATGTCGCCGGGCAGGCGCCCGAGCGGCAGCTTCGAGATCCACGGCCACGCGAGCCCCACCAGCGAAATGAAAATCCCCAGGACGAACAGCGCGCGTTGCATGGCAGGAAGGACAGCCCTGAACGGACGGTAAATGAACCGGCGGTCAATTTAACAAGAATCGGCGCGCGCTGTAATTCCCCGGGCGGACGCGTCAACCGCGGCCAGGATGGGGCGTTGAACTCGCTCGAATCACCGCCCTTTCAGGAGGCTTGCAGATGAAGAAGTTTTCCGCAGCAGCGCTCACGCTGGCCGGCGCGCTTGCCGTCGTGAGCGCGAGCCACGCCGACACGCACCGTCCGCGCGATCCGCACGTCAACGCACGCCAGCAGAATCAGCGTGAGCGCATTCAGCAGGGCGTGAAGTCCGGCGAGCTCACGCGGCGCGAGACCGGCCGGCTCGTCGAGGAACAGCGCGACGTCCGCCAGCTGGAGCGCGCTTACAAATCGGACGGCACGCTGACCAACGCCGAGCGGCGCGATCTGAACCACGAGCAGAACCAGGCGAGCCGCGACATCTATCGCCAGAAGCACGACGAGCAGGAGCGCCCGCCAGCCGCCGTTCGCGACCCGGGCGTGAACGAGCGCCAGGCGAACCAGACCGCGCGCATTCAGCAGGGCGTGAAGTCAGGCGAGCTGACGCACGACGAAGCGCAGGACCTGCGCACCGAGCGGCGCGACATCCGCGACCTGGAGCAGACGTACAAGTCGGATGGCACGCTGACCCACGACGAGCGCCAGGACCTGCACCAGCAGCTCAACCAGCAGAGCCAGGAAATCTACGAAGAGAAGCACGACCCGGAGCAGAGGAAGTGACGTAAGTCACGAGGGTGACGAGGGTCACGAGGGTAGGAGCTCTTCGTGACTCGCGTCACTCACGTGACCCTCGTCACTTTCCACCACCTCACAAACTCCCAAATACCCTCACCCGGTGCCGGTGATACGGCAGCACTTCCAGCAGCTCGCCTTCGGTCAGGCGCTGCTGGATCCCGCGCCACCAATCGGCCGTCATGATTTCGCCGTGCACCTTGAGGAACGCTTCCTTGAGCTGGGCATCGAAGCCGAGGAACTGCATGAACGTTTCGGGAAACACGTCGTTCTCGTTGACGTGGAACCAGGCCTCGGCGCGCATCTCGTCCTCTTCGTTCTGCGCCTGCGGGATGTCGCGGAAGCGGCAGTCGGTGACGGCACACAGCTCGTCGTAGTCGTAGAAGATCACGCGGCCGTGACGCGTGACGCCGAAGTTCTTGAGCAACAGGTCGCCGGCGAAGATGTTGGTGACAGCCAGGTCGCGGATGCACTGGCCGTAGTCGACCACGGCCCGCTCGGCGTCCTCGCGCGAGGCGTTGCGGACGTACAGGTTGAGCGGCGTCATGCGGCGCTCGATGTAGACGTGGCCGACCACCAGCTCGCCATCTTCGAAGCGAACGGTATTGGCCGCCTCGGTTTTCAGCTCGGCGATCAGTTCGTCCGAAAAGCGCGCGGTCGGGAACTGCAGGCGCTTGAACTCCTGCGCGTCGACCAGCCGGCCGGCGCGGTCGTGCTTGAACACCAGTTCGTACTTCTTGAGCACTTCCTCGCGCAGCACGTTCTTGGGATAGGCAAAACGGTCGCGAATGATCTTGAACACGACGTCGAATGACGGCAGCGTGAAGCAGATCATCACCAGCCCGCGATCGCCCGGCGCGTGCACGAAGCGATCGGTGCTCTGCTGCAGATGGCGGAACAACTCGCGATAGCGCTCGGTCTTGCCTTGCTTGGCGCGGCCGAGCACGGTGTAGAGCTCGCTGATCGGCTTGAGCGGCAGGATGCGCTTCAGGAACACGATGGCCTGGCCGACGTGCGGCAGGTCCGCGTGGAAGTACGAGCGCGTGAAACTGAACAGGATGCTGACCGAGGCCTCGTCCATCATGACCGTGTCGATCAGCACGCCGCTCTCGGTGTTCTTCAGTGCCAGCACCAGCGGCAGCGCCCAGCCATTGCCCGACATGCGTCCGACCAGGTAGGCGCGCGTGATCTGGAAGAACGGCGTGCGAATGAATTCGATCTGCTCCACCTGCAGCGGCGGCCGCGCCGCATCCGAATCGGCTTCGAGCTGCGCGCGCACCTCGTTCGTGATGATGCGCACACTGCGGTCGAAGTCGAGGTAGGGCGTGCGGAAGCGGAAGTCGGCGAGCACTTCCTCGAACAGCAGCTCGAGCGAGCCGCGGTTGTTGTAGACGTTGGTCTCGATCTTCGAAGTGATCGAGCCGATCGGATCGAGGTCGAGCGCGACGAATTCGACTGCGGCGTCGACGCCGATCGTACCGAAGGTGCGGCGCGTGACCGAGTTGAAGAACGTCTTGTCGAACTCCAGGTCCGGCAGCTCGTCGATCAGCTGCGTGAAGCGGCGCTTGACGCTGCTCCAGAGCGCGCGCTCGGTGGCGTCCTCGCCGAGCCGGTCGCGCATGTGCGCGACCGCGCGATTGACGAACTTGTCGTAGAGCTCGATGCGCTCGACGGCATCGCGCTGGCTGTTGCGCCAGTCGCGCGCTTCGAAGCGCAGCGGCGCGCGGCGGGTTACCGCGCGGAACTCGGCGTTGTAATCGGCGAACGCCTGGACGAGCGCCACGGCGCACTCATCGACGAGTGCGTCGCGGGAGGAAGCAGACTGTAAGGCGGACATGGTGATGGAAGTGATGCAGTGATGGAGTGGTGGAGTGATGCAGCTCTTATCCCTTCCATCACTTTCATCACATCATCACAGATTCTTGATCAGCGCATCTCCAAATTCGCTGGTCTTCACTTCCTTCGAGCCTTCCATCATGCGCGCGAAGTCGTAGGTGACGGTCTTCTGGCCGATCGTCTTGTCCATCGAGCTGATGATGGCGTCGGCCGCCTCGACCCAGCCCATGTAGCGCAGCATCATCTCGCCGGACAGGATCACCGAGCCCGGGTTCACCTTGTCCTGGTTCGCGTACTTCGGCGCCGTGCCGTGCGTCGCCTCGAACACGGCGTGACCCGTGACATAGTTGATGTTGCCGCCCGGCGCGATGCCGATGCCGCCGACCTGCGCCGCCAGCGCGTCCGACAGGTAGTCGCCGTTGAGATTCATCGTGGCGATCACGTCGAACTCGTCGGGACGCGTCAGCACCTGCTGCAGCGTGATGTCGGCGATCGCATCCTTGATGATGATCTTGCCGGCCTTCTTCGCCGCATCCTGCTCTTCGTTCGCGGCCTTCTCGCCCTTCGCAGCCTTGGTGCGCTCCCACTGCTCCCAGGTGTACGTCTGCTGCGGGAATTCCTTCTCGGCGAGCGCGTACGACCAGTTACGGAACGCGCCTTCCGTGAACTTCATGATGTTGCCCTTGTGCACGATCGTCACGCTCTTGCGCTTGTTGACGATCGCGTACTCGATGGCGGCGCGGAACAGGCGATCCGTGCCTTCCTGCGACACGGGCTTGATGCCGATGCCCGAAGTGTTCGGGAAACGGATCTTCGCGTACTGCTTCGGGAACGCCTGCTGGAACAGCTCGAGGAACTTCTTGTTGTCGGCGCTGCCGGCCTCGAACTCGATGCCCGCGTAGATGTCCTCGGTGTTCTCACGGAAGATCGTCATGTCGACTTTGTCCGGCGCTTTCACCGGCGAGGGCACGCCTCGGAACCAGCGCACCGGCCGCAGGCACACGTACAGGTCGAGCATCTGGCGCAGCGCGACGTTGAGCGAGCGGATGCCGCCGCCGACCGGCGTCGTGAGCGGGCCTTTGATCGACACCAGGTAATCGCGGCACGCCTGCACGGTCTCTTCCGGCAGCCACGTGTTGAACAGGTCGTTCGACTTCTGGCCCGCGTACACCTCCATCCAGTGGATCTTGCGGCGGCCGCCGTAGGCCTTCTGCACTGCCGCGTCCATGACGCGCACCGAGGCGCGCCAGATGTCCGGGCCCGTGCCGTCACCCTCGATGAACGGGACGATCGGCTGGTCCGGCACGGCGAGCTTGCCGTTGGCAATCGTGATCTTCTGTCCCTGCGCGGGGACGTTGAGCTTGAGAGCGGTCGACATTCGAGGAGGGCTCCGTAGGGACGGAAGAGAGGAATTTCCAGGGGTGGGAGATCCTAGCAGAGAGCGGTGCGTCGCTGTTAGCCAACGGCGGTCGAAGCCCCTGAGCTGGTTCACGCAAATCCCACGCGCGCGGTCACCCCGGCGGGGCCGGTTTCCAGCGTGATATTCCAGCCGTAGCGCTCGCAGATCCGCCGCACCAGGTACAGCCCCATGCCGTGGCCGCCGGGGTGCGTGGTGAAGCGCCGCGACGCGGCCGAAAGGTTCGCCGTCGGCAATGTGCCGGCGTTCGTCACGACCAACTCGTGGCCGCGCGAGCGGCACAGGACCTCACCGCCGGTGCCGTGCTGGACGGCATTGCGCACGAGATTGCCGATCGTCATCGCGACCATGCTCTCGGGCGCGGCAACCTGCAGGTGTGCAGCGCCTTCGATCTCCAGCACGATGCGCTTGCCCGGCGAAACGCTGCGCTGATCTTCCACGACGCGCGCCAGCACCACGTTCACGTCGCACGTCGCATCGGTGGCCGCGGCGCCTTGCTGCTCGCGCGAGAGAGCGAGCAACGCATCCGTGAACTCCGTCATTTCCCGCACGGCGCGCTGGATGCGCGCGAGCGCTTTGGCGGCGCCGGGCCGATCGGCTGCAGAGGTTTCCAGCAGCTCGACTGCACCGCGCATGACCGCGAGCGGCGTGCGCAATTCGTGACTCGCCGTTGCAGTGAACGACTGCTCGCGCTCGACGAACCCGTCGAGCCGCTCCATGAACATGTCCACGGAGCGCGCGATCGGCTCCAGCTCGTTACCCGCGAACTGTGCGCCGATGCGCACGTGACGCTCGCCGGGATCGATCTGCGTCAGGCGCTCGGCGAGCGCGGTGACCGGTTCGACGAGCCTGCGCGAAATCGCCGCGGCCGCGAGTGCGGCGACGATGACGATCCCGATCACGCCGATCGCCAGCACCAGCAGGGCAATCGCATCCTGCGTCGCATAGGTCGTGACGTCGTACGTGATGTACAGGCGGCCGAAGTCGCCATCGCGCACCAGCACGTCGAGCAAGCGCCCGCCCGAGCGCACGCGATGCATCTCGCCGGGCTTGAGCATCGCGATGTGCCGCGGCAGCTCCGCCAGATCGCTCGATCGGTAGATGCTCAGGCGCGCGGAGCGCAGCGGCTCGGCGCCGCGGTCGACCCGCATGCGCTGCTCGAAGTGCGTGAGCTCCTCCGACAGCAGGTCGAGCGTGATGTTGCGCTTGAGCTGCTCGTCGGCGAGATAGGCCCAGGCGCTGAGCACGAGCCCGGCGCTCGCCACCAGCGCGATCATCGTGCCGGCGATGCGAGCGCGCAGGCTGAGGCGCGAGAACCAGCCGTTCAGCCTACGAACGTACCGGTTCTGCCGAAAGTCGATAGCCAGTGCCATGGATCGTGTGCAGGAGCTTGAGCGGGAAATTCTTGTCGATCGCGGTGCGCAGCGCGTGCATGTGCGCGCGCAGGAAGTCGCCTTGCGGCGGCGAATCGCCCCACAGCTCGCGCTCGAGCTCCTGGCGAGTCACCACGCGATGCGAGTTCTGCAGCAGCACGATCAGCAGGCGGCGCGTCGTCGGATTCAGCTTGAGCCGCTCGCCGGCGCGCTCGGCCTCGAGCGTGTCGAGATCGAAGCGCAGGTCGCCGACGGTGAGAATGCGCGGCGTTTCCGGCAGACGCGCGCGGCGCACCAGCGCCTTGAGCCGCGCATCGAGCTCGGCCAGCGAGAACGGCTTGACCAGGTAGTCGTCGGCGCCGGCCTCGAAGCCTTCGATCTTGTCCGCGAGCAGGTCCTTGGCCGTGAGCATCAGCACCGGCACCTGGGTCCGGCCGGCGTAGCGCAGCTGCCGGCACAGCGACAGGCCATCGAGCCCCGGCAGCAGCAGGTCCAGCACGATCGCGTCGTAGGAATCGGCGAGCGCGCGCTGCAAGCCGGCGGCGCCGTCCACGACGTGCTCGACCGCGTCGCCGCGCCCTTCGAAGAACTCGGTGATGTTCGCCGCAATGTCGGCGTGGTCCTCGATCAACAGCAGGTTCAAATTGTCCACCGAAGGTGTGACAGGGCTCGCAAATTCTGCTCCAAGTCGCTGAATCACAAAAGTGTCATGGCTTCGTCAAGGCGCTGCAGCGTGACCCGAGCATAGTACGCGCACGAGAGCAAACGTCATGAATGGCGTACGTACCGCAGAGCTGTTCCGGCGCGTGGATGCCATCGAGCATGCATGGTGCCTGCGACTCAACCGCGGCTGCAGCAGGCCAGCGGTCCGCGACAGTTTCGCCGCGATCAGCAAGCTTGGCGACGGTGCTTTCTGGTACGTGCTGATCGTGCTCCTGCCGGTCGTCTACGGCGAGGTCGCGCTGTACCCCGCGCTGCGCATGGCCGCGGTCGGGGTGATCGGCGTGGCCCTGTACAAGTACCTGAAGTCGCGGCTGGTGCGCGAGCGGCCCTACATTTCGCTGGCCGGCATCACGCCGGGCACGCGGGCGCTCGACCGCTACAGCTTTCCTTCCGGCCACACACTGCACGCCGTCAGCTTCACGACGCTCGCCGTCGAGAGCTTCCCCGAGCTGGCCTGGCTGCTCGTGCCGTTCGCCGCGCTCATCGCGGCCTCACGCGTGGTGCTCGGCCTGCACTATCCGAGCGACGTCGCTGCCGGCGCGCTGATTGGCGCTGCACTCGCAATGCTCAGCATGGCGCTCGTCCCGCTCGGAGCGTAGATTTCGCCGCATGAGCGGCGGCAACTTCGCAGTCGAAGTCGATCACGTCTTCGTGAGCGCCAGCATCGGTGCGCCGGAAGCGCAGCGGCTCATCGAGCTCGGTCTCGTCGAAGGCAGCTCGAATCGCCATCCGGGGCAAGGCACCGCCAACCGGCGCTTCTTCTTTGCCAACGCGATGCTGGAGCTGATCTGGGTCGAAAACGAGGCCGAAGCGCGCAGCGAAGACGTGCCGGCGCGCCGCCTGCATGCCTGGGAACGCTGGGCGGGCCGGGACGGGACGGCGTGTCCGTTCGGCGTCTGCCTGCGTCCGAGCGAAGGACAATCGGACGTCGCGCCATTCCCAGCGTGGGACTATCGCCCCTCGTACTGGCCCGAGGGCTATCCGGTCGCGAACAACTCGACCGTGGACAGCGAGCCGCTGGTCTTCTACCTCCGCAAGCATCGACGCATCGACACAGCGCCGGAAGATCAGCGACAGCCGTATGAGCATGCGTTGCCGATCCGCGAGCTGACTTCGCTGCGGATGTTCGCTCCCGGCGCTGCTGAGCCATCGGCGGCGATGCTGGCGGTGCTGAGAAGCGGCGCGTTCTCGTTTCAGCCTGCGGCGCGACCGCTGCTCGAGTTGGGTTTCGACGGCGAGCGGCGCGGGCAGCGCGCGGACCTGCGGCCGGCGCTGCCGCTCGTCCTGCTCTGGTAAGCTCGCTCCATGCCCGAGAAGAGTCCCCGGCCGCCCGACGGCCTGCCGACGTATCGCGTTCTCACCGGTCCCGACGACGCTGCCTTCTGCCATCGCGTCAGCGAGGCGCTCGCGCTCGGCTACGAGCTTTACGGCTCGCCTGCGCTCACCCACGACGGCGAACGCGTCATCGTCGCGCAGGCGTTGATATGGCCCACGGTGAGAACCGGATGATCGCGCGACACTGGCGCGGACTGCTCAAGCGCGAGCGCGCGGACGCCTACATCGAGCACCTGCAGTCGGAGACGTTGCCGCAGCTGGTGCAGCTCGCGGGGTTCCTGGATGCCAAGGTGCTGCGGCGGGATGTGCCGCAGGGCGTGGAGTTCCTGGTCGTGACGATCTGGGCGTCGCTCGATGCCATCCGCGCTTTCGCCGGGGCGGATGTCGAGAGCGCGGTCGTGCCGCCAAAGGCGCGCGACATGATGATCGAGTATGACCGCAAGGCGCGGCACTACGACGTAGTCGATTAGTCGTTGCCCCGGCTGCTAAGACGCGCGGCGTAACCACGCCTGGTCCTGTTCGGCGGCCTGCCACAAGTGAATCAGCGCGTAGCCGCGCCACGGGCTCCACGCTTCCATGCGCGCATCGAGCTCGCGCGCCGTCAGCGGTTTTCGCTGGCTGCCCGCCATCCGCCGCACGATCAGATCGCCTCGCGGAAACGCATCGGGCTCGCCCAATGCGCACAAGGCGACGTACTGAGCCGCCGCTGCATCGAAGCCGGGCAACGCCGTCAGCGCCGCGATGATTTCATCGACACCGGCACTGAAGTCGACCTTGCCTTCATGGGTTGCGCGCGCGAGTCCGTGAAGGGCTGTCGCACGACTCGCGGCCAGGCCGAGCCCCGCGAGGTCTGTCGTCGCCAAAGCTTGCGGCGTCGGAAAGCAATGAGTCAGTCCCTCGACGGCTTCTGAGATCGGCTCGCCCGCGCGCGCCACGATGCGCGCTGCAAGCGTGCGTGCGGCGGGGACATCGAGATGCTCTCCAAGCAGCGCGCGAACCGCGGACTCGAATGCGTCCCACGCACCCGGAATGCGCAGACCCGGCCGTCGCTTGACGAGCGGCGCGAGCAGGTCATCGGCCTTGAAGGCCGCCGCGATACGCGAGGGATCGGCCGCAAGATCGAACATGCGCCGCGCGGTGCTGGAAATCTGGAACAGCATCGTCGGCGCCGCCCCGCGCACACGCAGCTCCAGCGCGTCTTCGCGATCCAGCGCGCGTATGCACACGATCGCGTGCTCGGAATCCGACTGCACCGTGCGAGCGTAGCCGCGCTCATCGACGCGCTCGACGCCAGCCACCGCTCGTGACGCAAGGAAGTCGCGCACTTGCGCCCAGTCATAGGGCGGACGGAATGCAAGCTTGAGCACGACTTCATCTGCGTCTGCCGCAGCGATGCCGCCGCGACGCTGACGCCTGATGTCGCGAGGCGCACGGTTGTACGTCTGCTGGAAGGCGTAGTTGAAGCGCCGCAGGCTGCCGAAGCCCGATGCGAGCGCGATCTGCGTGATCGGCAGGTCGGTCTCGTCGAGCAGGCGCTTCGCAAAGTGCAGCCGCCGCGTTTGCGCGACAGCAATGGGCGATGCGCCGACGTGCTTGGTGAACAAGCGATGCAGATGGCGCGGGCCGACGCCGATACGTGCCGCCAGCTGCTCCACCGACATTTCGTCCAGCACGCCCTCCTGGATGAGTCGCAGCGCGCGTCGCACGACTGCCGACGTACCGAGCCAGCCCGGCGTACCCGGCGCAGCTTCGGGCCGGCAGCGCAGGCACGGTCGAAAGCCTGCTTCAGCCGCCGCGGCCGCAGTCGCGTAGTAGCGCACGTTGGTGTTCTTCGACGTCGGCGACGGACAGATCGGCCGGCAGTAGATTCCGGTCGACGTGACCGCGATGAAGAAGCGCCCATCGAAGCGGGCATCGCGGCTCAGCCGAGCCCGGTCGAGCGCGCCGCGATCGAGGCCGAGGATTTCTTCCATCCGGGCACCATACGCGCCGCGGCCGCCGTCGACTAGCCGTTTTCGGACCCAGCCGCCGGCGGCTTCGCGGGCCGTTATGATCGCGCAAATTTCCGGAGGTACTCGCATGGCTGGCTCGCGCTGGTTGTTGCCCGTCGCACTCGTGTTCGGGTTGTTCGCCGTCGCGCAGGCGGCCGCGCCGTCAGCAGCGGAGACCGAGCTGCGCAAGATAGTGCAGGAGATGCTCGACGCGGTCGCGCCCGGCAACGCGGACGTATGGCGGCGCTACCTGCACGAGCGTGTGCTGCGTGTGGATGAGAACGGCGCGGTGCAGACCAAGGAGGAGCTGCTCAAAGAATTCGCGCCGCTTCCGCCGGGTCTGGTCGGCCGGGCGAAGGTCGACACCTTCAAGATCGAGCTGCACGACGAAGTCGCTGTCGTGGCATTTGAGATCCAGGAGCATCTCGACTACCACGGGCAGATTATGCGCAGCCGCTTCCGTGTGAGCGACACCTGGCTGAAGACAGCACAAGGCTGGCAGCTGCTCGCGGAGCAGGTTGCGGCAGTGCTCAAGGATCCGCCATCGGTCAAGCTGACGCAGCAGCAACTGTGCGAATACAACGGTTCGTATGCATTGACGACCGAGATCACCGTGACGCTCCGCTGCACCCAGGACGGCTTTACGTCAGAGCGCAGCGGTCGGCTGGCGACGCAGTATCTGGCGGAGGTGCCGGACGTATTCTTCGTCGCGGGCCAACCGCGCACCCGGCGCATCTTCACGCGCGATGCTCAGGGCAAAGTCGTCGGCTTCGTCGATCGGCGCGAAGGCGAGGATGTGCGTTGGACGAGGAACTAGCTCATGCAGACCTCTCGCAAAGCACTGTGTGTCGCTTACGGCGTGATCGCGCTGCTCGCGCTCGTGGGCACCTGGGGCAACAACGCCGCGTACTTGTCGCTCGGTTTCGTCGGCGCCAACGTGAGGTTCTGGCAGGAGACCCTGGCCAATCCCGCCAGTCGCTCCATCACCGTGGACCTGTTCTTCCTGGGTCTGGCGATGTTCGTGTGGATGGTGCTGGAAGCACGCCGCCTCGGCATGCGCGGTGTGTGGCTCTATCTACTGTTCGGGATGCTCGTGGCGATCAGCGTGACCGTGCCGATATTCCTCATCAACCGCGAGCGGGCGCTGGCGCAACGTGAGCCTGGCGCCTCTGCTGGCACGCTCAGTGTATTCGACGTCGCGGGTCTCGCCGCGGTCACTGTGGCGATAGCGGCGTACACTGCGGTGACACTGTTGCGCCGCTCGTAGGCGCTCAATTGCTTTCGTCGACGATCGTCGTCAGCCGCGCATCGAGGCGCTCGTCGTTCAGCATCTCCTCCTGCATCTGCGCAAACGCGCGCAGCTGGCGAGCCGTCAGGACCTCGGCAGCGGTTTGTCGCTGCCGCTTCCTGAATTCCTCGATCTGCTTCATGAACTGCTGCTGCATCGGTACCGTCGAGCTCCTGTCGGCATAGAAGGAGCCGCCGTCCTGCGTGACCCGGGTCGCGCTCACGCGCTCCTTCGGCAGCCGGCGCTGCAGTTCCTCGTTGAAAGTCGTGCGCTGCTTCTGCAGTGCCGCGATCAGGTGCTGACTCTGTTCATCCGTCAGGACATCGCTCTCGCTGAGCCGGCCGCGGAGCCGCCGCACCTGGGTTCGCACCTGGCGGCTATCCTCGTACGCTGCGTATTGCTGAGCCTTCTCGTAGCCGATGAGATTTGCGATGTCCTCGGCGAGCCGGTCGCGCAGAGCCTGCATGCCGTTCACGGCATCGGCCGAGATGTTGCGATCCTCGCGGCGCGTGAACAGCTCCGAGAGTTGCAGGCGGTGTTCCGCCAGCAATTCGATGAGTCGATCGTATTCGCTGTCCGTCAGCTGCAGCTCGCGCGCCAAGTCGATGTTGGCGGCCCGCGCCTCGCTGCGCGCCTGCGCCTTCATCAGCTCGCGTTCACGAGGATCTTCGAGCATGTGCTGGCGCGCTTCCTGCCAGCGCTTCTGTCGCTGTGCCTCGAAGCGGGCCATTTCATCGACATCGCGGTTGTCAGCGGCCGCCGGCACAGCAGCCGGGGTTGCTGCCGCAACGCTTGGGTTTGGCGCGACCGTCGGCACGGCCTCTTTCGCCGTCGCAGCGCGCTGTTCACGGTTTCGTTTTGCGAGATCTGCCTGAAGCTCCGCGAGCTGCGTGGCCGAGATCTGCGCATGTTCGCGCTCAGCGTCGAGTTGCCTCCACAAATAGGCCGAGACACAGGCCAGTCCGAGGGTGCTCATGACGAATGCCACAGTCAGCTTGTTCATCGCGTACTCCTTGTGCGCGTCGCGACGCACCATGCACTGCGAGCAATCAGTACTTAGCGTAGCTCTTCTCTTCGACGATCTTCGAGCCGAGCCGCGTGTTGATGTCGCGCTTGACCGCCGCGCGCTCATCGTTCGTGACGTAGACGGCGCGCGCCAGCTCGATGAACTCCTGGTCGAACTTGCGGGCGCGCTCCTTGTCGCGGATGTCGTCTTCGATGTCCCAGAGCTTCTCGTTGATCGCGCGCAGCGCAGCCCACTGCGAGGCGATGTCGTGCGACGCGAAGGCGGAGGTGCGCCACGTGTCTTGCAGCAGCCCGAGCTCGATGCGCACGTTGGCGAGTTTCGCCGGATCGCTCATGCGCGCGGACTTGATCTCGAGAATCGTGATCTTGTCGACCAGCTCGCCGGGCGAGATCGGGACCTTGATTTCGGCGGTCATGGGCATCTCCTCACGCGCGGCCCCAATAGCGGATGCGCCGCCGGATCTTCAGCTTGCGCCACCAGTTGCGCGGCTTGGAACGCGGATTGCGCGCACCTGCCGCGACGAACTGGTCGACCGCGTCGAGCACGCGCTCGCTGGAGCGCCCGTCGCGATACGGATGGATCGAGTCCGCGTATTCGCGGATCGCGTCCATCAGCTCCGGGGGGCGGGCCAGCGCGCGCTCGATCGAGGGCAGCAGCAGCTCGGGCTTGTCGATGTCGATCAGCTGCGGTCCGGGGCGCCGGTTCTTGAACGTGACCACGGGCTTGTACGTCAGCAGGAACTCGTTCAGCGCGGAGGAGGTGTCCGAGATCATCATGTCGACCTGCGGGAACAGGTCGAGGATGTTGTCCTCGGTCGCGAAGCGCAGGTGCTCACCCTGCAGCGCGCGGTAGCGCTCGACCGTCTCGCGTTCCGACTTCGGATGCAGCGTGACGATCCAGCGCCAGCGGCCGCTGGCCGCCAGATCGCGAATCGTCTCGTACAGGATCGGTGCGGCGCTCCAGGACGGCGAGAACGTCGAGTGATAGAGGATCACCGGTTTCTGCCGCAGCGGCGGCGGCTCGTTGGAGCCGTGCAGCCGCATGAACGGATCCAGCTTCGGCCAGCCGGTTTCGCGCACGGCGAAGTGCCCGAGCTCGCGCGCTTTCGCCTCGAACGCGCGCGTGTCGCGCGGCCCGGTCGTGCAGTACAGGTCGAAGAAGCCGCGGATGTAGATGTGTCGCGGCTTGCCGGCATCGAAGCCATGAAACACTTCGGTTTTCACGCCCGGAAAGAAATGCGGCACGGCATTGCTGGAGGTGAGCACCGCGATCGGCGCGAACTCGCGCACTGCGTCGGTCGAAGGCAGCAGCTTCTCGTCCGGCTGCAGCTCCTCGCCGCCCGGCCCGTCGAAGAACCAGCCGGCCTCGTGCCCGCGCGCGCGGATCGCAGCCTGCAACGGCCGCAGGATCGCGAGCGCGTAGCGCTCCGAGCCGTAGAGAAGGTAGTGCTTTGCAGTCATGGATCGAGGCCGTAGCCGCGCAGCAATTGGGCCGCCGCGTCGCGCGAGGCCGGGTTGCGCTTCATTTCGTAGTAACGCATGCGCTTGTACACGGCATAGGACGCGGCAACTTGCGAGACCACATAGCCGCGCCAGCCGTCGAGGAACGCGAGGCGCAGCAGATAGTCCTTGAGAAAGGCGGCGACGTGCACGAACGGCGTGATCCACATCTGCGCCGGCTTGCCGCGATCGAGCCAGTCCCGCGCCTTGAGCTCCGCGTAGCGCAGCGTCTTCAGGTGTTTGTGAACCAGCGTCGGATTGTTCAGGTGAATGAACGGCTGCGCGAACGTTTCGGTCGGACCGTCGAAGCGCAGCGACTCGTGCACGCGCGCGTCGGTCCAGCGGGCACGGCCGCGGTGATACAGCCGGCCGAGCCGCTCGCCCATCATCGGCCGATACCAGCGCATCGGCGCGCCCATGTACCAGGTCTGGCGGCGCAGAATCGCGCCCGCGCATTGCGACTGCATGAGCTGCGGGAGGCGGCGCTGCATCTCTTCAGCAAGCTCGGGGGACAAGGCTTCATCCGCGTCGAGCGCCAGGATCCAATCGTGACCCGACTGCGTGCTGCCGAAGTTGCGCTGTGGCCCGAAGCCGAGCCAGTCCTGATGCACGACGCGCGCGCCATGGCGTGCGGCGACTTCCTGAGTCCCATCGGTGCTGCCCGAGTCGATCACCAGTTTCTCGGCGGCGAACGGCACGCTGTCGAGGCAGCGGCCAATGATGGGTGCCTCGTTGCGGGCAATGATGAGCAGCGTGACTGGAAGGGCCGGCGCCATGGATGAAGTGTACTCTGGCCCGCGTCCCGGGCCCCAAGCCCCGCGCCGCTATCTCTTCCTCGCCAGCGCCAGCATCACGCTGTGCAGCTTCTTGATCACGTCATCCGGCGTAATCAGGTCCATCACGCCCGGCCGCTCGATCTTCGTCGCCCACGGCAGGTCGACCGCGGACTTGCCGAGCAGCCGGCGCGCCGCGAGATCGTATTTGTCGACGCACCACTGCCGGCTCAGGTACGGACCGGAGCGCGTCGGATTGGTCGCGGCGTAGAGCCCGACCACCGGCGTGCCGACTGCTGTCGCCATGTGCGCGGGCCCCGAGTCCGGCGTGATGACCGCAACCGCGCGCTCGAGGGTCGCGAGAAATTCCAGCAGCGTGTCCTGCCCGATGGTGTTCTCGCAGCTCTCCTTCATGCACCGCACGATGGCGTCGCCCATTCGCCGCTCGATGTCGCTGCGGCCGCCGCACAGGACGACGCGGATGCCAAGCTCGCCGATCGCGTGATCGGCGACCTGGGCGTAGTACTCCGGCCGCCAGTTGCGCAGCGGGTGGCTGGAGCAGGGACTGATGATGATCGTCTTCATGTCGTCCGGAATCACGCGGCGGGCGTACTCGCGTGCGGCCTCCGGAATCGGGATGTCCCAGCGCAGGACCTTTTCGTAAACGTGAAACTTCTCGGCGAAGCCGAATAGCGCGTCCATGACGTGCTGCCGCTCCGCCGGCCGGACGCGGTTGGTCGTGAACAGCCATTGCAGCTCACGCGCGCGCTTGCGATCGAAGCCCAGCTTGATGCGCGCCGGCACCAGCGTCGAAAGCAGGCTGGCGCGCATCGCCAGCTGCATGTGCATCAGAACGTCGAAATTGCGGCCGCGCATCGCCGTGCGCAGCAGGCGGTACGAGCCCGGCAGGCTCTTCTTGTCGAGCACGATGAACTCGATGTCCGGGATGTGCCCAAGCAGCTTCGCTTCGACCTTGCCGATGATCCAGGTGAAGCGCGTATCCGGCCAGGCCCGCTGCAAGGTCCGCACGACCGGCAGGACGTGGCAGGTATCGCCGATGGCGGACAGGCGCAGGATGCAGACGCTGCCGGGCGGAGTGTCGAAGCGGCTAGAATTGTTGCGACGTGGACTCAGACGTGAACTCGAGCGAGGTGTAGTGGAGCGATTCGAACGCGTTACGGGCGGCGGCATCCTATACGACGCTTCACGCTTGCGTAAGCCGGCGGCCGAGCTGTTCGCGACTGGCTACTGGCAGGCCCAGGGCGGTCTGCAGGAAATTGCGGGCGGCCGCGCTTCAGTCGCCATCGTCACTGCCGGCGAAGAACGCTGGGTCCTGCGGCATTATCGGCGCGGTGGCTTCATCGCACGGTTCTCCCGCGACCGGTACCTCTGGCTCGGCGCGGCGCGCACTCGCTCGTTCGCGGAGTGGCGGCTGCTGGCGGAATTGCGTCGTCGTGGTTTGCCGGTACCCGCTCCAGTTGCTGCCCGCTATGTCCGCGGCGCTTTGACCTACACCGCAGACCTGATTACCGAACATCTGCCCGACAGTCGGACGCTGGCCGAAGCGATCACGGGCGCGCAATTGCCGCGTGAGCAGTGGTCGGCGATCGGCCGGACGATCGCCGCCTTCCATCGCGAGGGCGTGCATCACGTCGATCTCAATGCCCACAACATCATGCTCGAGCATGCTGCCGCGCCCCGTGTCTACCTGCTCGACTTCGACCGCGGTCGTATCGAAGCTCGCGGCACGTGGGAGCAGGATGTACTGGGTCGGCTGCGGCGGTCGCTGGAGAAAGTCGCGCTTCAGCGGCCGGGCGTCCGCTTCGGAAACGAGGAATGGCAGTGGCTCAACGAGGGTTATGAAGTCGCGCAGCCCTGACTGTGGCGACGGCGCCCGACGCGAGCGCCGTCCCGCTGCAGCGGATCAGTCAATGCGCAGACTCTGCTCCATCGAGTAGCACTGATCCCAGATGTACACGTCGTACGCGGCGAGTCGGTTCTGCCAGGCCGGTGTCAGCGCGTTGACGCACTGAATGACGACGCGATCGATGTAGTCGTCGAACACGGCCCACGGGTTCTCGCGCGCGGTTGTCTCATCCAATCCCTCGCCCGGCGTCGTGGTGCCGAGCGCCTTGCCGGCCGCGGCCTTCAGGTCCTGCAGGAAGGCAATCTGTCGATCCACGTCCGCGTGCGTCCCCGTGCGTGCGACGTGCCCGCCAACCAGAGTCTTGAAAGGAACTTTGCGGATCTCTTCCAGTTGCGCGAAGTAGCCCGGGATGTCGTGCGCGACAGCGAATCGGCGCCACGGCATCCAGCCCGGAAACACCATGTCGACCACCATGAGCGTTTGCTGGGCCGGCGCGTAGATGAAGATGTTGCCGGGCTCATGTGCGTCGCCGTGATAAGAGAGCTCGAGCGCCTGGCTGCCCACCTCGAGCGAGTAGCGATCGCGAAAAGTCACCGTGGGCAGCGGACGGTTCGGATCGGCGTCGCGCACCAGCAGGCGCCTCGTCTCCTCCTGCGCAATGATGGTCGGAACCTTGCCCAGTGCGTTGGCGCCGGCAATGTGATCAGCGTGCGAGTGACTGTAGATGAGGTGCGTGATGGGCTTGTCGGTCACCTCACGAATTCCTTCTGCGATGTGCGCGGCATAGGGCGGCGGCGCATCGACGACGACCACGCCGGTTTCGTAGACCATGAACATCGACTGATAGGCGTTGTCGGTGATCATGTAGAGACCCTTGCCCAGCTCCTCGAGCCGGAAGCCTTTCGCGGATGCGATGGCCGGGCCTGCGGCGTCCCGTGGTACCGGCAGGTAGTGCCCGATCCGCACGCCGATCGGTGCGATGCGCGGCATGTCGGGGTACGGCGTGTCCGATGAGTCAGGTCGGTCGGAAGCGCCGGCAGGTCCGGCTGCAAGAGCTCCTGCCTGTGCCAGCACGGCCATCGCACAGATCAACGCAACGCGCGCATGCCATTGCAGTCGGACGCTGCTGTGTGACTTGGAAACCATGACGGGTTCTCCTCGCTGCGAAGTGGAGTGTTCTCGCAACGAGGATCAGAGCAGCGACGCTCATCGTCTGCGATTAGTGGAAGGTATCGCCGATACCAAAGTCGCTGGCGTCGCGACCATCGTCTAGTTGTCCCGATTCGACGCGCCCTGTGTGATGTGCTCACCAAGCGGAGGGCCACACACATGAACGAGAGAGTCGCAGCAGATGGCGCACTCGGGACGCCGTGCGCCCGGATCAGTCGCCGCGAAGGACTCAAGCTCGGCGCTGTGAGCATCGTGGCGGCGCTGCTGCCAGCGCCTGCGCTGGCCACTGCGCCAACTGCATCACCAACGTCCGAACGCTCGAAGGAGGACACCATGCCTGCAGTCACTGCCAATCAGCAAGCCAGCGCCACGGGAGACGGCAAAGCCGCTCTCCGGCCATTCCGTGTGAACGTTCCCGAAGCGGAGCTGAGCGAATTGCGCAAGCGGATCAACGCGACCAAGTGGCCGGAGCGGGAGACGGTCAGCGATGCATCGCAAGGCGTGCAGCTCGCGACGATTCGCCAGCTCGCCCACCACTGGGCAACTGCATACGACTGGCGCAAGTGCGAGGCGCGGCTGAACGCGCTGCCCCAGTTCATGACCGAGATCGATGGGCTGGACATTCACTTCATCCACGTGCGTTCGAAACACGACGATGCGTTGCCGCTCATCGTCACGCACGGCTGGCCCGGGTCCGTCGTCGAGTTGCTGAAGATCGTCGATCCCCTGACGAATCCCACGGCCCATGGCGCGAGCGCAGCGGACGCCTTCCATCTGGTGATTCCCTCGCTCCCCGGCTTCGGGTTTTCGGGCAAACCGACCGCGACCGGGTGGGACCCCGCCCGCATGGCGCGCGCCTGGGTCACGCTGATGAAGCGGCTGGGCTACACGCGCTTCGTCGCGCAAGGGGGCGATTGGGGTGCAATGGTCACGGATGTCATGGGCACGCAGGCCCCTGCGGAACTGCTCGGCATCCACCTCAACTGGGTCTTCGCGGTTCCGCCGGAGATCAACGCGGCGGCCTTCGCGGGCCAGCCGGCACCCGACGGGCTTTCAGCCGACGAGCAACGGGCGTACGAGCAGCTCGGCAGTTTCTACAGGAAGGGTGTGGGCTACGCGATCGAGATGGCAAATCGGCCGCAGACACTTTACGCATTCGCGGACTCGCCCATTGGCCTGGCAGCGTTCCTGCTCGACCACGACGCGCGCAGCTATGAGCTCATCGCGCGCACCTTTGCCGGCGAACGCACTGGCCTCAGCAGAGACGATGTTCTCGACAACATCACGCTCTACTGGCTGACGAATACCGCGATCTCCTCGGCGCGCATCTATTGGGAAAACAAGCTTGGTTTCTTCACTCCCAAGGGCGTCGCCATACCGGTTGCCGTGAGCGCCTTTCCTGATGAGGTCTGTACGATCCCGCAGAGCTGGGCAGCGCGGGCCTATCCCCGCCTCATCTATTACAACAAACTCGACCAGGGCGGCCATTTCGCGGCCTGGGAACAGCCGCAACTGTTTTCGAAAGAGGTTCGCGCGGGCTTCAGATCACTGCGCGCGTAAGCGGATGCACCGCTGAATCCGGCGGGCCGGCCGTTAGCGCCGGCTCGTCGCCGCGGCGGCTGCCGACGAGCTCATACCCCACGAGCGGTGAATGACCGGGACTGACGCCAATCCCTTCGCCCGAGTGTGAGGTGCAGCTTGTCCGCCATCCGCACGAGTCCGGGCAAGGAGTCAGCATTCATCTTCTGCATGATCCGGGAGCGATGCGCTTTTACCGTTACTTCGCTGATCCCGAGCTCGCCGCCGACTTCCTTGTTCAACAGGCCAGCGGTGACCAGCAGCATCACTTCGCGTTCCCGACGGCTGAGCGATGCGTAGCTGTCCGACAGCGCACGCACTTGGTCCGCTTCTCCCAGTGCCGCGCGGCTGCGGTCGATTGCCTTGCGGATTGCGCCGAGCAGGGCGGCGCCGACCCAAGGCTTGGTGAAGAAATCCACAGCCCCCGCCTTCATGGCGCGGACCGTAGTCGGTACGTCGCCGTGTCCGCTGATGAAGATAACTGGCATCTCCGTCCGGTCGGCCACCAGCGTCTGCAGATCGCAGCCATTCAGATCCGGAAGCACGAGGTCGAGCACGAGGCAGCCCGGCGCCCGTACTCGGGGCCGCGCCAGGAACTCCCGTGCCGATTGGAACGTCTCGGGCCGCCAGCCGGCCGATTCGACGAGCAATCTCAGGGATTCGCGCACGGAGACTTCGTCGTCAACGACGAACACTCTGGGTTCGGCGTCCAGCATGTGCCCTACCTCGTTGCCGTGGGGCATAGTCCGCCCGCCGAGGCTGGAGCGCCATCACAACTTTCTATTAGTTACCGACGGTCATCGATCACTCAAAGTGCGCGCAGGAACCGGGCGATCCGCGCAAGCACCTCCATGAATCATCAGCCTCCCGCGGCTGTCATTGCCGTCGTCGATGACGATCCGAGCATTCTGCGATCGCTGGGATCGCTGCTGGAGTCCGCGGACCATGCGGTACGCCTGTTCGCTTCGGGCGAAGCTCTGCTGGACAGCGGTAGTCTGTCGCAGATCGATTGTCTGATCTCGGACATCGACATGCCGGGCATCGACGGCTTCGAGCTGCTGCAGCGGGTTCATTGCGCCCGCCCGCGGCTGCCCATCATCCTCGTCACCGGCTATCCCGAGAGGCTCAAGCGACTATCACCCCCGGCGCTGACCGGCTGTCGTGTGTTCATCAAGCCATTCCAGGGGCCGGAGCTGCTCGCGGCAATCAGCGACTTGTTGCGCCCCCAGTCCGCACCGTAAGCCCTTCGCTTAGGCGCGGGCGCGGCGCAGAATCCGCGCGATGGCGACTACCCACGCCGTAGTTCCCGAGGAACAGCAGTTCTTCCCTTCAGCGCTCTCGCCGGGTCCGGCGCAGAAACGGCTGGCGCTGGGTGTCGTGCTCGGTCTGTTGGTCGTCTTCGTGGTAATTACCGCCGGGCTGCTCTCCGGCATCACGACTCACCGGGTTGCCGCGTTCCTGCCGGCTTACCTTGCGGCCATGTTCGTGTGCGACTCGATCACGGCGATCTTGCTGTTTGCGCAATACTCGATCCTGCGGCTGCGCTCGACGCTGGTCATCGCGTGCGCATACCTCTACACCGCACTCATCCTGATTCCGTATGCGATGGCCTTCCCCGGCATCCTTGCGCCGGTTGGCTTGCTGGGCGGGCCGCAGACTGCGGCATGGCTCTACGTTCTGTGGCACTGCGGGTTTCCGCTGTTCGTCATCACCTATGTGTTGTCCAAGAACCAGCACGCCGGCAGACGAACGACTACCGGCAGCACGCTCGCAGCGATCGCCCGGGCAGTCGCTTGGGTCGCCGGCTTGGTAGCACTGGCAACCCTCGTATGTGCTGCCGAGGAACCGCTGTTACCCCGGATCATGGTCGACCCCGTCCGGTTCGGGCCGCAATGGCCATACCTGGTCGGTGCACCGATCGCATCGGTCAGTCTTGCCGCGCTCGTCGTGCTGTGGATCAAGCGACGCTCGATCCTGGACCTGTGGCTGACGGTCGTGATGTTCCTCTATGTGATCGAAGTGCCCCTGAGTTACTACCCGACTCCGATGCGCTTCAGTGGCGGCTGGTACGCCGTGCGGGTATTCGGATTCCTGTCCAGCAGTCTCGTGCTGATCGTCCTTCTGTACGAAATACAAACGCTCTATGCGAGGCTGCTCGGCGCCGTCCTTGCCCAGCGCCGCGAGCGCGAGGCCCGGCTGATGACCGGGGACGCCGTCGCGGCCTCCATTGCGCACGAGATCAGGCAGCCGCTGACTGCAATGGTGACCACGGCCGACGCGGGGCTACGCTTTCTCGACCGCGTAGCGCCGAATCTCGCGAAGGCCAAACAGGCCTTCGGCAACATCATCGCGGACGGCCATCGCGCGGGGGCCGTGGTCGCCAACATTCGCGCCAACTTCAAGACCGACACTCGCGAACGAACTTCGATCGAGGTCAACGAGCTGATCCAGGAAACCATTGCGCTGGTGCGCGGCGAGCTTCAGACCTACGAGATCGTCCTGCGAGCCGAGCCGAACGCGCAGACACCGAGGATCAGGGGTAACCGCGTGCAGCTCCAGCAGGTGCTGATCAACCTGATCATGAACTCTGTCGAAGCCATGGCGGCGCAGGACCCGCCGAGAATTCTGACCGTGCAGTGCGAGCCGTACTCCGGCAACCGCGTGCTGGTCGCGGTTGCAGACACCGGAGTCGGCATCGGTTCGCAGGACACCGACCAGATCTTCAACCCGCTGTTCACCACCAAGGCCGGCGGCATGGGAATGGGGCTGTCCATCTGCCGCGCCATCATCGACGCGCACGAAGGTCAGCTCTGGTTCGCGCCGAACAGTCCGCAGGGTGCGGTCTTTCTGTTCACCCTGCACGGCGATCGTGCGTCGCCCGCGCCGGGCTGATCATCGTTGCGAATGCCGGCTGCGCGTCAGCGGAATCTCCAGGGTACCGACCATCCTGACAAGCTCAGCGAGCGAGCCGGCGCCCATCTTCCGCATGACGTTGCCACGATGAATCTGCAGGGTGACCTCACTGATGCCGAGTTCGGCCGCCGCCTGTTTGTTGAGCAGACCGCTCGTCACCAGTGGCAGCACGTCACGTTCACGCGGGGTCAGTGACGCCAGCCGTCGCTGCAGATCGACCAGCTCGGCCCGCTTACGTCTGGCCTCGCGATTCTGTGTCAGGGCCATATCGATCGCCCGCATGAGATCCGACTGCCTGAGCGGCTTGGTCAGGAAGTCGACTGCACCTGCCTTGATCGCGCGCACGGACGACGGAATGTCGCCGTGGCCGCTGATAAACACGATATGCGGATGGTCGCCTTGCGTGATGCGACTCTGAAGATCCAACCCGTTGATGTCCGGGAGCTCTACGTCCAGCACCAGACAGGCCGGGACGTCGGGTCTCGGATAGGCCATGTACTCGGCGGCGGACTGGAACGCGACCGCGTGCAGATCGACGCTCGACAGCAGCTCGGTCAACGCCTCGCAGATCCGTCGATCGTCGTCCACGACGAAGACGATCTGATCGTGTGCCATCGCGTCGATGGTACATCCATCAGCGAGTGCCGGGTTCGATCCTTTTCCCGCTTGCAGGCGCGTAGTAGTCCGGGTAATCGGGCGTCAGGCCCTTGAAGCGCCGGTGAATCCACAGGTACTGCGCAGGCACGTGCCGCACCTGCGCTTCGATCAGCTCGTTGAAGCGGCGCGCATCCGCCGCGGGGTCGTCGGTCGGAAAGTTCTCCAGCATCGGCTGGATCACCATGCGGTAGCCGCTCGAGCCCGGCAGGCGTTCCGGGAAGTAGGGCAGAACTGCTGCGCCTGTCATGCGCGCGAGACGCGAAGTCGCGGTATTCGTGGCAGCCGGGAGATGAAAGAACTGCACCATCTCCGCGCCCTTCTTGCGGTAGCTCTGATCCGGCGCGTACCACACCGGTTCGTTGCTCTTCAGCGCCGTGATCAATGTGCGGATGTCATCGCGCGGAATCGCGCGCTTTGCCCGCAGTCCGCGATTGCGCATCAGGAAACGTTCGAGCACGACGTTGCGCGTCGGGCGATACATGATGCTCGCCGCGACCCGCGCGCACAGCGCACGAGCACCGATCTCGAGCGTCGTGAAGTGCGCGCTCAACAGGATTGCGCCTCTGCCGCGCGCGAGTGCGGCTTGCAGATGCTCTTCGCCTTCCAGCCGGGTGAGCTTGCGAATGCGCGCATCGGAGCTCCACCAGCTGATCGCTGTCTCGAAAACGCCGACGCCGAGGCTGCGGAAGTGCTCGCGCAGGATCTTCTCGCGTTCTGCGACAGGCAGCTCCGGCAGGCACAGCTCCAGATTGCGTCGGGCGATACGCACGAATCCGAGCGGCAGGTGTACGAGCACGCTGCCGACACTGCGGCCGAGCCAGACCAGTAACGGAAACGGCAGCGGCTCGAACACGCGCAGGATGCCGAGCGCGAGCCAGGTCGGCCAGTAGCGCGGGTGGATGCTCATCGGCTGTACGGGTCCCCGTCCGGTCCGGGCCGTTTGAAGCGCTTGTACGTCCAGAGATACTGCTCGGGATGGTCGCGTACGTTGCCTTCGATCAACTCGTGAAAGCGGCGCGTGTCCGCCACCGGATCGTCGGACGGAAAGTTGTCGAAGGGCGCGTGGATCTGCACGACGTAGCCGCTGTTGTCGGCGCGCCGCTTCGGAAAATACGGCAGCACCGGCGCGCCGGAGATCTTCGCGAGGCGCGAGGTCGCGACATTCGAAGCGGCGGGCTGATCGAAGAGCGGCACGATCTCGCTGTTCTTGTCGGTGTAGCGCTGGTCCGGTGCGTACCAGACGGGGAGGTTGCTCTTCAGGCTCTGCAACAGCTCGCGCACGCGGTCGCTGGAGATCGCCCGAACTGTGTGACGGCCGCGATTGCGGCGCGACAGCTCGGCAACCAGCGGGTTTTTCGGCGTGAGGTACATGATGCTGGTCGGGCCGAGGAGGGTGAGGGCGCGCGCACCCAGCTCCAGCGTCGTGAAATGCGCGCTCAGCATCAATGCGCCGCGGCCTTTCTGCAGTGCCTCCCGCAGGTGCTCGACGCCTTCGAACTCGATCAGATGCTCGAAGCGCTGCGGGCTCGCCCACCAGACCAGGCCGGTTTCCAGCAGCGCGCAGCCCAGGGACTCGAAATGATTTCGGACCAGGTCCGTGCGCTCCTGCGCGGTCAGTCCTGGCAGGCACAGGCGGACGTTGATGTCCGCAATGCGCCGGTCACGCCGGCTGACGAGGTAGGCCAGACGGCCGAGCCCGCGCCCGACCGCCATTTGCCAGCGCAGCGGCAACGCGTTGAGCATGCGCACCAGGCCCAGGCCCAGCCACAGCAGCCAGTAGCGCGGACCCAGGAAGCGATAGAGCGGGACACGTTCGGGATCGTGCTCGTGTTCGAGTACCATCGGCGCGCATGTTAGACATCTATAAGAACATGGCAACATGCTGAGGTTTCTGTACTCGGCCCTGCTCTACGTCGTCGCGCCGCTGGCTTTCGTTGCAACCGCTCTGCGCGGGTTGCGCGATCCGTCCTATCGCGACCGGCTGCCCGAGCGCCTCGGCGTTACGCAGCTGCGCTTCGCGACGCCGCCCCTCTGGATCCACGCCGTCTCCGTCGGCGAAGTGCAGGCTGCGACGCCGCTGGTGCGAGCGTTGGTGCAACGCTATCCGCAGCATCCGATCCTGATGACGACCGCGACGCCGACCGGCGCGCAGCGAGTGCGCGCGGTGTTCGGCGAGTCGGTTCGTCATGCCTATCTGCCATACGACCTGCCCGGAGCGGTGCGACGGTTTCTCGCAAGCACGACGCCGACGCTGGCGATCGTCATGGAGCGCGAGATCTGGCCGAATCTGTTCCGCGCGTGCTTCGAGCGCCGCATTCCGATCCTGCTCGCCAGTGCGCGCATCTCCGAGTCCTCGGGCCGCCGTCATCGGCGCTTCGCCGGATTGTTCCGGGAGGCGCTCGCGTGCGACGTCACGATCGCGGCGCAGACCGAGGCTGACGCCGAACGCTTTCGCGGCATCGGCATTCCGCCCGCGGCCGTGCACGTCACGGGCAACGTGAAGTTCGACTTCGAGGTTCCGGACGAGGCGCGCCGCATCGGCGCGCACATCCGCGCCGAGCTGAGCTCCCGACCGGTGTGGATTGCAGGCAGTACGCACGAGGGCGAGGAGGACATCGTGCTCGATGCACACGAGCGCGTGCGAGCTGCTCGCAACGATGCCTTGCTGTTGCTGGTGCCGCGACATCCGAATCGTTTCGATGCTGTGAAGTCGTGGCTGCGCGCGCGCGATGTCCGGTTCGTTACGCGCTCGACGCGCGAGGCGGTCGCGGCCGACACGTCGGTGCTGCTGGTCGATACGCTCGGCGAGTTGCTGAGTTTCTATGCGGCGGCGAACGTCGCGTTCGTCGGCGGCAGCCTGGTGCCGATCGGCGGACACAATCTGCTCGAGCCCGCGGCGCTGAACCGTCCGATCATCGTCGGCCCTCACAACTTCAACGCGGCGGACATCGCGCAGATGTTCCTCGAGAGCGGGGCCGCGCTGCAGGTTGAATCAGCAACGCAGCTCGCTGCCGCTGTGCTGGATTTGCTCACCAGTGCTGCACGTCGCGACGGAATGATCGCGAAGGCGCACGAAATTCTGCAGGCCAATCGCGGCGCGCTCGCGCGCGTGCTGGCGCTCATCGAAAACCTGTTGCGACGTTAGGCAAGCGCAGGAGCAGCGCTCATATCGACCTAAATATAGGTGGGTCGACTTGGGTCTCCGGCGCAGACTGCGCGCGCTCGTTTTGGCAAACCCATCGAAAGATGGGGACGCAAAGCCTCCGGTCCCGAACGCAGATCGTGGATAGCGGGGTTGCCGGCAGATCCAACAGGCAATAGACGAGCGCACGCGCGATCTGCCGAACCTCCTCTCTCTTCGCGACCCTCCGTTCCTCACCGCCCGGCGCGCGGCAGTTGCCGATGGGAATGCCAACTCCGGGCGGGTCATCGACACACGAACGAAGAGACTCAAAGGGGTTTTTATATGGAAGCTCATCATTTGTTGAGGAGAGCCATCTGGACTGGCCTGGCCGCAGCCGCATTGGCGACGACAGCGCACGCGCAGGTGGATCCGGGCGTGCGCGGCGGCACGGCTGGAGCGGGCCTGCCGTTCGCCGATCTGACGAACAACGAGCACGCTTTCTTCGACGCCGGACAGGAAGATTTCGAGGAAGCAGAAGGCGTCGGCGAGGGCATGGGTCCGCGCTTCAACCTGGACGGCTGCGCCGGTTGTCATCTGCAGCCCGCGGTCGGCGGCACGTCGCCGGCAGTGAATCCGCAGATCGCGGTCGCGACGGCGTTCGGCGCGCAAAACACCGTGCCATCGTTCATTTCGCTGAACGGCCCGGTGCGCGAGGCGCGCTTCAAGTTCAACTCGGACGGCAGCCGCGACGGCGGCGTGCACGCGTTGTTCACGATCCGCGGCCGCAACGACGGTACGGGAGATGCGAGCGGCTGCACGGCGACGCAGGACGACTTCGCCACGCAGGTCGCGCGCAACAACGTCATCTTTCGCATTCCCACGCCGACGTTCGGCGCAGGCCTGATGGAGATGATTCCGGATCAGACGCTGATCAACAATGTCAACGCGAGTCCCAACAGCAAGGCGGCGTTCGGCATCAGCGGGCGTCTGAACCGCAACGGCAACGACGGCACGATCTCGCGCTTCGGCTGGAAGGCGCAGAACGAGTCGCTGCTGCTGTTCTCGGGCGAGGCGTACAACGTGGAGATGGGCATCTCGAACGAGCTGTTCCAGGTCGAGCGTGACGAGAATGCGAGCTGCCAGTTCGCTTCGCATCCCAACGACGTGACCAACGTCGACGGACCGGCGCCGACGGATACGGTCAGCGCCATCGAGAAGTTCGCGTTCTTCATGCGCTTCCTCGCTCCGCCCGCGCCGTCCGCGAGCGTGCCGGGCGGCTCGTCCTCGATCTCGCGAGGACGTGCGCTGTTCAGCGCGGTCGGCTGTGCGCTCTGCCACACGCCAACATTGCGCACCGGCACGTCGACGGTCGCGGCGCTGAGCAACAAGGACGCCAATCTCTTCTCCGATCTGGCCTTGCACCAGATGGGGCCGGGACTGGCGGACAACGTCCTGCAAGGCGGGGCACGCGGCGACGAGTTCCGGACCGCACCGCTGTGGGGACTCGGTCAGCGCATCTTCTTCCTGCACGACGGCCGCACGTCCGACCTGAGGGCGGCGATTGCGGCTCATCGCAGCAGCGGCAATTCGCAGTTCGGACCTTCCGAAGCGAATACGTCCGTCAACTCATTCAACTCGCTGAGTAGCGCCAGCAGGCAGGACGTTCTCAACTTCCTGCGCTCGCTGTAAGAACGACAACAGCGCCCTGGGGCGGTTGGTGGTCAGTGGCGTGTGTGCAGAGCTGCTGATCGCCAACCGCCTTCTTTTCGCCGTACCATACGCGCCCCGATAAGAACACGGCGCGGAGGTTTCCATGCGAATCGTGCGGAGCGGACACTTGGTGCTGACGTTGCTCGTCGCGTGTTCCGCGAACGCGGCCGCGGGGACCGCGCAGCAGGGTGTGCAGGTCGACGACATCGATCGCAAGGCCGATCGGTGCACCGATTTCTTTGCGTACGCGAACGGCCGCTGGCGCGCCGAGAATCCCATTCCCGCATCGATGTCGCGCTGGAGCCGGCGCTGGGCCGCGGGCGAGTCGAACAAGGATCAGCTGCACGAGATCCTGGAGCAGGCTGCAGCCGCGAAGGCGCAGCGCGGCAGCATCGAGCAGCTGACCGGCGATTTCTACGCGGGCTGCATGAACGAGCAGCAGGCCAACAGCCTCGGCGCGAAGCCGATCGCGCCGCTCCTGGCCCAGATCGATGCGATCCGCACTGCGGCCGATTTGCAGAAGACGATCGGCGAGCTGCACGCCGTGCAGATCGCGGCGCCGTTCGGCGTGTATGCAGATTCCGACGTCCACAATCCGTCGTTCACGATCGCGCAGTACTACGCCAGCGCGCTCGGCATGCCCGATCGCGACTACTACCTGAAGGACGACGCACGCTTCAAGGAAGCGCGCGAAAAGTATCGCGCCTACCTGCAGCGCTTGTTCTCGCTGGCCGGTAGCAACGAAGCGCAGGCGAAGGCGGCCGCCGAGACAGTGATGCGCCTGGAGACGCAGTACGCGAAAGCGTCGCTCGACAACGTGGCATTGCGCGATCCGCAGCAGACCGACCACAAGATGACTTTCGGCGAGTTGCAGAAGCTGACGCCGGCGTTCGACTGGAACCGCTACTACACGGCGACCGGCCTTACGCAGGGCGACCTGAACGTGCTGGAGCCCAAGCTCATGCAGGAGTTCAACCGCCAGCTCGGTGCCTCCTCGCTTGCCGACTGGCAGACGTATCTGCGTTCGCGCGTGCTCGATTCCGCGGCGCCGTCGCTCTCCGACGATTTCGTCAAGGCCGAGTTCGCGTTCCGCGAGCAGTTCCTCAACGGCGCGCGCGAAATGAAGCCGCGCTGGAAGCGCTGTGCCGAGGCGGCCGACTCATTGCTCGGCGAGGCCGTCGGGCGCAAGTACGTCGAGAAGTATTTCCCGCCCGAGGCCAAGGCGCGCATGCAGGACCTGGTGAAGAACCTGCTGGCCGCGATGAAGGAAACGATCGAGGGCCTCGACTGGATGAGCCCGCAGACCAAGGCTCGCGCGCTCGAGAAGCTCGGCACCTTCAATCCGAAGATCGGCTATCCCGACAAGTGGAAGGACTACAGCAAGGTCGTCGTGCGTCGCGACGCGTACTGGGAGTCGGTGCTCGCGGCGCGCCGCTTCGGCGTCGCGGACGACCACCGGCAGATCAACAAGCCGACCGATCGCGGCCGCTGGCTCATTACGCCGCCGACTTCGGACGCTTACTACAACCCGACGCTGAACGAGATCGTGTTCCCCGCCGGCATCCTGCAGCCGCCGGCGTTCAGCATGCAGGCCGTCGACGCTGTCAACTACGGCGCGATCGGCGTGGTCATCGGCCACGAGATCAGCCACGGCTTCGACGACCAGGGCGCGCAGTTCGACGCGCAGGGACGCCTGAAGAACTGGTGGACCGATACCGACCTGAAGAAATTCCAGGAGCGCGGTCAGTGCGTGGTGAAGCAGTTCGAGAACTACTTCATCGAGCCCGGCGTGCATCACAACGGCAAGCTGGTGCTCGGTGAGAGCATCGGCGACCTCGCCGGCGCGAAGATCGCCTATCGCGCATTCCACATCGCGCAGCGCTCCAAGCCGGCGCCGACGATCGCCGGGTTTACACCCGACCAGCAGTTCTTCATCGCGTGGGGTCAGTTCCGCGGCGACGAAACCCGCCCGGAATTCGCGCGCACCATGGTCCAGGGCGACCCGCACCCGGTCGCGAAGTATCGTGTCATCGGCCCGCTGTCGAACCTGCCGGAGTTCCAGCAGGCGTTCCAGTGCAAGGCTGGGGCGCCGATGGTTCGGCCGAAGGACGAGCGCTGCGAGGTGTGGTGACGAGTCCGTAGGTCGGGCCTCAGCCCGACTGCTTACTCTTGATCCATCGATCGATCTTGGCCTCGAGCACCGACAGCGGTAGCGACCCGTCGCGCAGCACGACGCTGTGGAACTCGCGCACGTCGAAGCGCGAGCCGAGCGCGGCCTCGGCCTTGTTGCGCAGCTCGCGGATGCGGAGCTGGCCGATCTTGTAGCCGAGCGCCTGACCTGGGATCGCAATGTAGCGCTCGACTTCCGACTCGGCGTCGCTTGCCGCCATCGACGAGTTGTCGAGCATGTACTTGATCGCCTGCTCGCGCGTCCAGTTGCGCGTGTGCAGGCCGGTGTCCACGACGAGGCGCATCGCGCGCAGCATCTCGTCGCTCAGCCTGCCGTAGTACTGGTACGGGTCCGTGAACATGCCGAGCTCTTTGCCGATCGACTCCGAGTACAGCGCCCAGCCTTCCTGGTAGGCGACGTAGCCGTTGCCGAAGCGGCGGAAGCGCGGCAGCTCTTCGAGCTCCTGCTGGATCGCGATCTGGAAATGATGGCCGGGCGCGGCCTCGTGCAGCGACAGCGTCTCCATGCCGAACTTCGGCTGCGCCTTCAGGTTGAAGGTATTGACGTAGAAGATGCCGGGCCGCGAGCCGTCGGCGGACGGCGGCTGATAGAAGCCACCTGCAGAGGATTGCGCACGGAACGGCTCGACCTCGCGCACCTCGAAGTCAGCCTTCGGAAAATCAGCGAACAGCTTCGGCAGCCGCGCGTCGATGTTCTTCTTCAGGTCGCGGAAGCCCTGGATCAGCGCCGGGCCGTTGTCGTAGTAGAAGCGCGGATCCTCCTGCAGGAACTTGAAGAAGGCCTGCAGGTCGCCCTTGAAGCCGACCTGCGCCTTGACCTGCTCCATCTCGCCGTGGATGCGCGCGACCTCCTTCAGGCCGATCTCGTGAATCGCATCCGGCGAGAGCTCGGTCGTCGTGGATTGCTTCGCGAGATACGCGTACCACTCGCGGCCGTTCGGCAGGCTCGACCAGGCGACCTGCGTGCGCGCACCCTTCAGGTATTCGTCGCGGATGAAATCGAGCAGGCGCTGGTAGGCCGGATTGATCTCCTTCGTGATCGCGTCACGGTAGGCAGCCTGCAGACGCGTGCGGTCGGCGGGACTGATCGCGTCCGGGAACTGCTCGAGCGGCTGGTAGAACAGGCTCGTCTGCGGGTCGGCGACGAGCACGTCCTTGAGCTGCGGCAGCACCTTCTCCATCAGCACCCGCGGATAGCTCAGGTGCTGCGCGAGACCCTTGCGCATGTTCGTGATTGCCTGGTCCGACCAGACGATGTAGCCGCGCATGCGCGTCAGAAAATGCTCGTAGTCCGCGGTCGTCGCGAACGGCTGCGCGCTCGTGCCCGAGCCGAGCACCGGCATCAGCGTCGGCAGGCTCTGGAACTGGCTGATCGGCAGCAGCTCGCCGGGGAACTGCGCGCCGGCGATCGAGGACCGCAGGTCGTACATGAAGATCTCGACGCTCAGCCGATCGGCGTCGGGCAGCGGCTTCGCCGCCAGTTTCTGCGCATCCTCGAGCGCCTTGCGATCGACCGCGAGCGCGATGGCGATGTGCTCGGGCGAGATGTTGTTGGTGAACCGGTCGTCGTAGCGATGGTCGCCGATGAAGGTGGCGAGCAGCGGGTTCAGCTGCAGCTGACGCTCGAAGTAGTCCTCGAACAGGCGATGCAGCGCGGCCGAGTCCGCGCCTTGGGTCGTTTGCGCCGCGAAGGAGGGACCCGATGTCAACCCGCACGCGAGAGCCGCTGTTGCCAGCACGAAGTAGTTGCGCAGCACTGCCGTACTTCCTTCCCAGACAAGAGGCGGGCAGTTTCGACAACGGGCGGGGCAAAAGAAAGCCCCTGCTTTGCTATTTCTCGACGGCCGTGCTCGGCGCGCTGGCGACGACCTTGATGCTGCCGCCCGAAGTGCGCGCGTAGATTTCGTTGCCGCCGCCGTTGATGGTGCCCGTCACCTTGTGCTCGCCCATCTCGGTCGTCGTGACCGGCAGCTCGGTGCGGACACTGCCGCCGCTGGTCGACGCGTTGAGGGATCCGGTCGTGTCCTTCGGCACGCGCACGGTCAGATCGCCGCCGGAGCTCGACACGGAGATGCCGCGATTCGCGCCGACCAGCTCGGCCGTGACGTTGCCGCCGGAGGTGTGGGCCGCGATCTTGCCGTCGATCGTCGCGCGGATGTCGCCGCCGGAGGTCTTGAGCTCCGAGTCCCCGCGGATGCCGTTGGCGATGACGTTGCCGCTCGAGGTACGCGCGACCACCTTGCCCGCGATGTCGGTGAGGTGGATGTAGCCGCCGGAGGTTTTCGCATCGAGATCGCCGGTGACGCGCGTCACGTCGATATCGCCGCCGGACGTGCCGAGCCGCGTGGTGCCCTCGATCTGCTCGGCGCGGACGTCGCCGCCCGAGGTCTGCATTTCCACCGGCCCGTGCAACTCGCTGACGCGGATATCGCCGCCCGACGTCTTGGCACGCGCATCGCCCTCCAGCCGCGCGACGACGATGTCGCCGCCGGAGGTGTGGATGTCGATGTTGTAGTTGTGCGGCACCTTCACTTCGACCCGACCGTCGAAATTGCAGATGCCGATGCAGATCCAGTCCGTCCACTTCCCCGAGCCGTGCTTGGTGACGATGGCGACGTCATCGCCGCTTTGTTCGGCGGTCAGTGTCAGGTGTTCCACCCAGCGTTCGGTGCCTTTCACCAGGATGTGGACCTCGACCTGGTTGCCCGACGTGCCCTCGACCCGCAAGTCGCTGCTGTCCGCGTCGATCGTCAGCCGGCCGCCGGGCGCCACCGTGAAAGTCCGGTCGAGTCTTTTCTCCGCGGCGTGCGCAGCGACGGAGCAGGCAAGCAGGCAGACACCCAGGAGCTGGCCAAGCAGGGCAGCGGAACGAACGGGCATGAGAATTCCTCCTCTGTCGAGATGTTCTGCCATCTGGGACGCCACCGCAGTCCTAAAGGTTGCACCGGACACAGGGGTTGCGGCAGGCACCCATCGAGAACTCCGTTGCTAGCGGAGTGCAGCTGCCACGACTTTGACGTTGCCGTCGGACGCGCGGGCGTAGATCGTGTTGCCGCCGCCGTTGAGAGTGCCTGTCAGCTTGTGTTCGCCCGTCTCGGTCGTCGTGACGGGCAGCTCAGTGCGGACACTGCCGCCCATGGCCGACGCGTCCAGCTCCGCGGCTGTGTCGTTCGGCACCCGAACCGTGAGGTCACCGCCCAAGGTCGACACTGAAATACCGCGATTGGCGCCGACCAGCTCGGCCGTCAGGTCGCCGTCGGCGGTCTGCGCTGTGATGCGGCCGTCGATCGTGGCGCGGATATTGCCACCGGTGGTCCTCAGTTCCGAATCGCCGCGTATTCCACCGGCGACGATCTCGCCGTCCGAGCTGCGGGCCACGACGCTGCCGCTGATGTCGTTCAGATGAATATGGCCGCCGAAGGTCTTGGCATCGAGATCGCCCGTCATGCCCTTCACGTCGATGTTGCCGTCGGAAATTTCGAGCCGTGCGCTGCCTTCGATCTGCTCGGCGCGAATGTTGCCGCCGGTCGCGCGGATGTCGACGTTGTAGCTGCGCGGTACCTGGACTTCCACCTTGGATCCCTGGCTCCAGCCGATAGTCAGGCGGATCCCGCTTCCCTCCCCGGCGACGACCGCGACGTCGTTGCCGCTCTGCTCGGCCGAGAGCGTGGCGCGTTCGAGAAAGCGTTGCGAGCCGGTCATCAGGACGTGCACCACGACTTCATTGCCCGCCGTGCCCTCGACGTGCAAGTCGCTGCCGTCCGAGTCGATCGTCAGCCGGCCACCGGGTGCGACAGTGAAAGTCCGGTCGAGCCGCTTCTCTGCGGCCTGGACAGTGACGGAGCAGGCAAGTAACCAGATGCCCAGACAGTTGCCCAGGGTGCCGACGAAGCGAGCGGACATGGGAATTCCCCTCTGGCGAGATGTTCGGGCTTTAAAGACACTACCAGGGCGATAAATGTTGCAGCCTAAGTCTGGAACCATGAAAGAGCGCAATCCCCAGGCCGAGCAGATGGCCGACGAATCGATGCTGCGCAACCTGGCCGCGCAGGCCGAAGCGATCTGGCCGCAGGAGCAGCGGCTGTTCGAGCGCTACAGTCTGCCTGCGAACGCGCACATCGCGGACATCGGCTGCGGCAGCGGCGAGATTACCTCCCGGCTCGCCGCGCAGTATCCCGACGCAGAGTTAGTGGGCGTGGACATCCTGGAAGGCTCGGTCGCCCATGCCCGCCGGCGCTATGCGGCGCTGGCGCCGCGTGTGCGCTTCGAGCAGGGCGACGCCTTCGAACTCGCGTTTGCCTCCGACCAGTTCGACCTGGTGGTGTGCAGGCACATGACGCAAGCGGTGCCGGAGCCGCAGAAGGTGCTGTCGGAGCTGCATCGAATCTGCCGGCCGGGCGGCTGGGTCCACGTGCTCAGCGAAGACTACGGAATGATCCACTCGGCGGCCGGCAAGCTCGATGCCGACCGCTTGTGGCACGAGGGCGTGGTTCCGTTCACGCATGCGACGGGAACCGATGCGGAGGTGGGCCGGCGAACGTGGGCGCTGATGAAGCACGCGGGGTTCGGCGATCTGCACGTCGACTACATCGTGGTGGACACGATTCGCGTGGCGCGCGAGACGTTCGCCGCGATCATCGCGGCGTGGCGCGACGGGTATACGGAGGCGCTGGCGCGAAGCACGAAGCTCGGCGTGGATGAAGTGCGCGCGTTGTTCGACCAGGTGGTCGAGTCGATCATGGATCCGGATCAGTACGTGGTGTGGCACATTCCGATCGTGAGCGGACGCAAGCTGTAGGTCGGGCTTTAGCCCGACCTGCACGACTGAGCCCACTCACCCGGCTAAATCGACAGCGGCGTCTTGCCTTCGAGCAGCGTTCTTTCGAGCTGCGGTGTCTCGCCGCCCTCCCACAACTTCGCGCGATGCACGACCCGGTATGCCAGCGGGCCGCCATCCGGCGTCGTGCTGCGCTCCAGCGGCCGCGGAATGCACACGAACTCCACTTCGAACGCATCGGGTCCCGCGCTCACTGCCGCGTAACCATGACCGCCCAGATCCAGGAACTGCAGATGCGGCGACATCTCGCGGTTCGACAGCTTCAGCGCGCTCTCGTAGTCGCCGGTCTTCACGAACTCGAGACACGAGCGCACGCCGTGCAGCAGCAGCATGTTGACGGTTCGTTGATACGGTCCGTCCGGCGTCGCCTGGTGCACGAACAACGAACGCAGAGGATGATCCTTCGGCATGTTGTGCTCCAGGCCTTCCGGCAGGCCCGGCGCGGAGATCGAGCCGGTGATGAACTCGACGCCGACAGGTTCGAACGGCCGCGGCGGCAGCGCCTTCGCGGCACGGCCGGCCCAGAACGAATGGCGATCGCCGCAGACGATCGCGAAGCCGCCGATGCGCTGCTCGCGCACGAAGTCGAAGAGCTCCGCGCGCTCGGTCACGTAGCCGCTCCAGTCGCCGCCGCCGAACGACGCATAGCCGGCGCCCGGCCACGGGCTCGCGGCGACGCCGGCCGGCAAGTTCTGCGGATCGGTGCGCCAGTCGAGCGTGCCGAGCGAATTGCCCCAGATCTTCCAGGTGGCGGTCGAGCTCTTCAGCTGCTCCTTGAACCACTGCTTCTGCGTGTTGCCGAGCATGCTGTGCGGCGGCGAATCCTTGCGCGGGTTCGGAAATTCCTGCGTGCCGAAGCGGATCGCTTGCGGCGCATGGCCGTTGGCGTAGGCCCGGCCGGCGTCGAAGATCTCGTTCACTTCCTCGGGCACGAGATTCGGATAGTCCTTGCTGTTGAACGGATCGGCCGCGGACGTGTCCATCGCGCATTCGGTCTGGAAGGAATGCTGGTCGGTGAGCACGAGATCGACGGTGCGGCCGAAGCGCAGGCGCCGGTAGATGTGCAGGCTGTCGATCGCGGCGAGGTTGTTCGGCTCCTGGCCGATGCCTTGCTCGTCGAAGCGCTCCACCGGTGCATCGACGACTTTGGGCGGTGTGAACTGCAGCAGCTCGCCGCCGCCCGGCTTGCGGATGCGTGCCGGCTGGAACTCGAACCACGCTTGATTCGCCGCGACCTTGCGCGTTTGCGCCGGTCGACCGGCTTCCGCGGTCTTCACGAAGCCTTGCCAACCGCGCCACGAGAACTCGTGATTGTCCCAGACGCAGACGAACGGCCAGCGCGCGCGCGCGTCCTGCAGATCCGGATCCTGCAAGTAGCCGCGATACAGCGTGCGGTAGTCATCGAGCGTCACCGGCGCATGGAAGTCGCGTACTTTTTCGCCGGTCTCGAAGCGCACCACGTCGCGGAGCTTGCGGTCGTACATGCCCTGCGGGCGATCCTCGGGGTACCAGGTGATCTCGTAGATGAAGTCGCCCAGGTGCAGCACGAAGTCGAGCTGGCGCTCGGCGGGCCGGCGCTCGTCCTCGAAGATCATGCGGCGATACGCGTTCTGTGCGCCCTGGCAGACGTTCTGACAGCTGACGAATGTGAAGTTCACGCGGCGCGCGTCGTTCTCGCGCGCCGCCGTCTTCGTCCGGCCGATGCGGCTGCCGTGGCCGCTGTCGTCGATGAATCGATACCAATAGACGGTGGCGGGATCGAGACCCGCGGCGAGGACACGGCACGTCCAATCGCTCGCTGCCGATAGCGTTGCGGTCGACGACGAGACGACATGCTTGAATTCCCGATCGTGCGCGATCTCGACGGTGAGCTGCTTCGCTGCCGTGCCGGCGGCGGGCGGACGCCGCGTCCACAGGAGCACGCTGTCCGGATGCGGATCGCCGGACGCGATGCCTTGCGGATACATCTCGCGGCGTTCCGACCACGACAGCTGCGATTCGCGCGCGCTGCCTCGCGCCCAGGCCAGCGTCGCGCCGAGCGCGGCGGACAGCTCGAGGAATTCACGACGATTCATGCGGAATTCTCCACCATTGCGACTGTGCGCCCCTTGCAGGAGTAACATTAGCACCATGACACAGCCGCTCGCCGACATCGGTCTCATCGGACTCGCCGTGATGGGCGAGAACTTCGCGCTCAACATGGAGAGCAAGGGCTTTCGCGTCGCTGTTTACAATCGAACAGCATCGCGCGTCGACGACTTCCTCGCGGGCCGCGCACGCGGCAAGAATTTCAGCGGCGCACGCACGCCGCAGGAGCTGGTTGCGTCGCTCAAGGCGCCCCGCAAGATCCTGATGCTCATCAAAGCCGGGCCTGCGGTCGACGCGGTGATCGACGAGCTGCTGCCGTTGCTCGAGCGCGGCGACATTCTGATCGACGGCGGCAACAGCTTGTACACCGACACGATCCGCCGCACGCGCAAGGTGGAGCAGGCCGGAATGCTGTACGTGGGGTCGGGTGTGTCCGGTGGCGAGGAGGGCGCGCTGACCGGCCCATCGCTGATGCCGGGCGGCAGCGCCGCTGCGTGGCCGCACATCAAGCCGATTTTCCAGGCCGTTTGTGCGCGCACGCCGGCGGGCGAGCCGTGCTGCGACTGGATGGGCGAGGACGGCGCCGGACACTTCGTGAAGATGGTCCACAACGGCATCGAATACGGCGACATGCAACTGATCGCCGAGACCTACGACGTGATGAAGCGCGTGCTCGGCATGAGCAACGCAGAGATGCACGAAGTATTCGCGGAATGGAATGCCGGCGAGCTCGACAGCTACCTGATCGAGATCACGCGCGACATCCTTGCGTACCGGACAGAGTCAGGCGAGGAGACGATCGATGTGATCCTCGACGCCGCAGGTCAGAAGGGCACCGGCAAGTGGACGGTGATCGAAGCGCTCGACCAGGGTATTCCGCTCACGCTGATTGGCGAAGCCGTGTTTGCGCGTGCGCTGTCGGCAGCGAAGGAAGAGCGGGTCGCGGCAGCGAAGCAGGTCCGCTACGACGGCGGTGGAGCTGCGGCCGAGCCAGGCGCGCTGATCGACGATCTGCGACAGGCGCTGTACGCGTCCAAGATCATCAGCTATGCGCAGGGCTATCAGCTGTTGCGCTCAGCTGCGCACGCCAACAAGTGGAGTCTAAACTACGGCGGCATCGCGCTCGTCTGGCGCGGCGGCTGCATCATCCGCTCGGCGTTCCTCGGCGACATCAAGAAAGCGTTCGACCGTGAACCGGGGCTGGTGAACCTGCTGCTGGATCCGTTCTTTCGCGACGCCGTGACGAGCCGCCAGGGCGGCTGGCGCCGCGCAATCATCGCGGCGGTGCGCAGCGGTGTGCCCGTGCCGTGCCTCAGTGCAGCGCTCGCGTACTTCGATGGCTATCGATCCGAACGCCTGCCGGCGAATCTGGTGCAGGCCCAGCGCGACTTCTTCGGCGCGCACACGTACGAGCGGGTGGATGCGCCGCGCGGCAAGTTCTTCCACACGAACTGGACGGGGCACGGTGGGACCACGACTTCACGGTCGTACACTGTGTGAAGAGTCGCACTAAAGTGCGACCTACAGGCTCTGCGTAGGTCGGGCTTCAGCCCGACTAGACCTTCAATCTCTGCAGCACGCGCTCGACCAGCCGGTCGCAGCGCGCCCCGAGGAACGGGAACGTCGTCGGGATCGTCGAGTCGATGTTCTCGCTGAGATACGCGCGCAACAGATTGCGCGCCCGGTGATCGCGGGTCTTGACCGTCGCCGTCGGAATGCCGAGATACTCGGCTGTCTCCTCGACCGACAAGCCTTCGACCTCGCGCAGCACGAACGCGGTGCGGAATTGCTCCGGCAGACGCTGAATCGCCCGCTCGAGCAGACGCCGCAGATCGGCGTTCGCGGCGAGCGCCTGGGGATCGGTCAGTGACTGCAGCGGATCGTTGACCACTTTCGTCTCGTCTTCCTCGGACTGCCCGCCGAGATCGGCTTCGATTGCGACATGACTGCGGCGGCTGTCGCGGGAGCGCACGCGATCGATCGCTTCGTTGCGCACGATGCGCCCGAGCCACGCGCCGAGGCTGCCTGCGCCGGTGTACGTCGCAAACGCATAGAACGCGCGCACGTAGCTTTCCTGCAGCACGTCCTCCGCTTCGCTCGCGTCGCCCATGACGCTCACAGCGAGACGATACAGCCGCTGGTTGTAGCGCCGCATGATTCGCGCGAACGCGTCCTGATCACCCTGCGCCGCGCGGCTCGCCAGCGCCGCGTCGTCGCCGGCTGCGGCGACGACGTCGGCCGCCGCGAGCGCGGCGACGTTCTGAATGGAGTCGGATTCCTTCATTTCAGTGCTTTCAGAACTTGTCCGGGAACTGCTTCGCGATACCGCCCACGAGCGCATCGGCGAGCGTGTAGATGTGGCCCTTCATCGCTTCCCAGGTGCGCGCCTCGCCGGCCACGTCGTGCGACGCGAACTGCTGGTTCTGCTGCACATGGTGTCCGCCGTGGGCCGCGAGCAGGCTCTTCAAGGTCGCTTCCGGAAGATTCGGATTGGCGCCGCTCAGGAATTTCGCGATCTCGTTCGCGTTGCTCGTGAGGTCGGCAATCGCCTTCTTCGCGCCTGCCTCATCGCCTGCGATGGTAGCCGTCGCATGCGTCTTCACTGCAGTGTAGTGACCCGCGAGCAGCTTGAACAATTGATCGGTTGCGGCCTTGCCGTAGAACGGCTCGATCGAGCCGGCGATCGCCTTGGCGTTCGCGACCACCTGCTTCTCGGCGAGATCCGCGGCGGCCTGGTTCTTCTCGGCGAGGTCGCGCACGACTTCGCGCACCCAGAAGATGTGGCCGACCCACAGGTCGCGCTCGGCCGCCTGCGTCGCCGCAACTTTCGCCGGGACCGGACCCGCCGGCGTGTTGGCCGCAGTGGCGACACCGCAGATCGACATCAGCGAGGCAGCAACCAGGGCCGTACGTAGTGACTTCATGGACTTCTCCGCAACTAGGGTTCCTGTTGCGAGTGACGGAACCCGTCTGGCGGAGGTTCCCGCTGTCGGAGGGCTTTTCCCGTCAGAGTGGGTCCCTCAGCGCGGCCGGTTGCCGAAATTCATCTCGAGCGCGATGCCGATCTCGGGGCTCGCTTCGCGGTCTTCGCTGACCTTGCGCCGCGGCCAGGAGACGCCGCCGCGCAGTTCGAGGATCAACCATTCCGGCGTGAGCTGGCGGCGCAGGATCAGGCGCGCGGAATGCCGCGTAAGCTGCACTTCGTTGTCCGTTTCGCCTTCCGTCTGGATCTGGTACGCGAGCCCGGTGCGCTGGTTCAGGCTCTGGAACAGCGTGAACTGCGTGTACCACTCCAGGCCGATCGTCTCTTCCGTGTACTTGCCGAGGTTCGCCCAGCGCAGCAGCAGCGTGTCCGAGATCGCACGGTCGAGATAAGTGCGGGTGGTCGTGCCGAATCCTTCGGAGTGCTGCCAGAACACCGTCTCGCGCGCAGTGAACACCCAGTGCTCGCCCCAATCGCGCACGATCTCGTAGCGGGCACGCGCATACGGATCGGGCGGCAGATCGACGCGCACGCCGACGCCGAGGTCGAAGTCGTTGCCGGTGCGCGTCGGACTGGAGTAGCCGAGCCCGACCAGCACGCTCTCGTCTTCCAGCGTGCCGAACTGGCGGTTCGGCAGCGCTTCGAAGTCGCCTTCCGTGTCGCTGATGTAGTCGTCCTCGCCGACGCGGCCGGCGAATGCGGAGATGCGCTCGTCCCATTGCGGCAGCTGCAGACGCACGCGGAAGCGCAGGCGCGGATCGAAGCCGTCGTAGTCGCTCCACAGGCCGCCTGCCGAGATTGTGCCGTAGGTCGCGCGATATTGGTCGTAGCGGAATTGATCACCGAACAGGCCGTCGAGCCACGCTGACGACGCGCATGCGGTAACGGTCAGACGCCGGCGCACGCGCTCGAGGACACTCGCGTCCGGCCGTTCGCGCTCGGCGCAGCCTTCCATGGGCGTGACGGTGGATGCTTTGGCAGCTTCCTCTTCGTCCTGTCCAAGGGCAGGCGCGCACGCCAGCAACGTCCCGAGCAGCAGCACCGCCGTCAGGGCTGCGGCGCGGGAATTCCACTCAATCCTTCGTACGGGCTGCGCCATGACCCCTGTGGCTCTTCATATGACATGAACGGCGAGCGTTCCGACCCGGTTCCATTATTATGGTTGGGCGCCCCGTCCGGATTCAGTGGAGTGCGTCGAGTAAATGCGATGAAGTACCTGCATACGATGGTTCGGGTCACCGATCTGGCGGCTTCTTTGCGCTTCTATTGTGACGCGCTCGGCTTGCGCGAGCTGCGCCGCAGGGACAGCGAGAAGGGTCGCTTCACCCTGGTGTTCCTCGCTGCGCCGGGCGACGACGAGGCGCAAGTGGAGCT
>Ga0111538_10000571_pt1 | contig 49670 bp, 31 predicted proteins | sample SoiMethybrSBSTD1_FD_79669 | JGI IMG/M metagenome (GOLD analysis project Ga0111538, IMG submission 79669) | Bulk soil microbial communities from a Populus tree surrounding site in Tennessee, USA - Soil MetaG P. TD hybrid SBSTD1 (version 2)... | ecosystem: Environmental > Terrestrial > Soil >... | reverse complement strand
ATCGACGTTGAACCGCAACAGCCACGCCTGCGTGTCGGGAAAAACCGTGAGGAACGTGCGCGTGATCACGCGCAACATTTCAACGTCGAGTTGGTGCAGCGGCAGCCATTGGCAAAACAATCCTCCGGGCGCGAGCCGTTCGCGAATGCTTGTGAAGTGCTCAATCGTGTAGAGCGATCCCGCGCCATCGCGCGCCGGGTGAAACAGGTCGCCCACGATCACGTCGTAGCGATTAGTTGCGACCTGCACGAACCGCCGCGCGTCGGCGACATGCACGCGCACGCGTTGGTTGGTTTTCACCCCGTCGTTGTAGGGACTGAACTGCGGCATCACTTCGACAACCTCCCGCAACAACTCCACTCCGTCCGAAGTCACACCGGGGTGCCACGACGCGGCGCCAAGCGTGATGCCAGTGCCCAGGCCAAGAAAGAGTGCGCTCCGCGGTGAAGCATGGAGCAGCAACGGAATGTGCGCATGACGATATTGCGCATCCGCGACTCCGGTGCCGCCCATTTGGAACCGGTTGTCAACGCGCAATGTTCTATGCCCGCTGGCGTCGCGAATCACTGCAACGGAGGCCATGGTTCCTTCCAAATAAGCCGTCATGTCGCCGCCGGGCGGCGCCTCCAGGTAATTGAAGTGCGGCGGAAGAAGAACGAAGAAGGCTGGGACAATCGCGACCACCGTCCAGCGCCAACCGCGCACTTGAGGAACCGCGAAAAGGTAACCGAGTGCAATGACTGCCCAGGCCCATTTGCTTTCGATCAAAGGGAGGATAACGACCGAGAAGAAAGGCGGAGCGAGCGCTGCGCCGAGCGTGTTAAGCGCCAACGCGCGGGAGACACCCAGCCGGGTTCCTGCGGCGGCTTGCGCCAAACATCCGAAAGTAGCCCCCATCGCAATTGTAGGCAGCAAAAACACGGTGGCAGCTACTGCCATTTCGGCGAGGATGCGAGTCAAACCCGAGGGCGGAAGGCTTGGGCGCAACATTGCGTAAAGGTCGTCTGCCTGGGTCGCGAGGAAAGCGCTGGCCACGCACGCCAGCGATATCGCACAGAGCAAGTCGGCAAGAGACAAACGGGTGCCGCAACGCCTGTAAATGAGAGCGCCGAGAGCCGTCCCAAGCAGGTAAATGGCGAGAATGACCGCGTAAGTATAAACGGTGTCTTCGAGCACTCGCGACAACACCCGCACCCCGATGACTTCGTAGCCGATGCCGAGCAAACCTGTGACAAACAAAGTGACCCAAAGTCGCCGGGGAACCGATACGTCTTTACGCGTTGGGCCTGTGGCTCGGGCAACGTTCTCTGCGAACAACAAAGCGATGAGCCCGCAGAGGACGTTGATAGCGGCGACGACGAGCAGGGTGCGGCGCAAACCAAGTTGAGGCAGGACCAAAAAAGTGCTGCAGAGCACGCCCGTGACTGCGCCCAGAGTGTTGGCGGCGTAAAGCCCGCTTACGCTGCGGCCCTCGCGCGAGAGTGGCGTGATGAACCGCTCCATCACGGGCAGCGTTGCGCCCATCGCCGCTGTCGCGGGAAGCAAGGCCACGAAGGGAACGAGGAATGCGACAAGCCAGTGACGCGCCGGCGAAGGGTCAAGGCCGATCCAGCTCAGCGCAGCGCGATTCGCGATTGGGATGAGCGCACTTGTGGCCCACGCCCAAAGGCCGATCGCGATTTCGAGCCACCCGTACCAGTTTGCGGGACGGCGCGGTTCGCGCTTTGAAATCCACCACGCGCCCGCGGCCATGCCGGCCATGAACGCGGCCACGACCGCGAGGAGCGCCGGCATTTCGTGGCCGAGGCCGACCGCAAAGGACCGTGTCCAGATAATCTGGTAACCGAGCCCGGCCGCGCCGGAGAGAAAGAACAGGCCGTAAAAAACCGGAACGGTTGCGCGGCTCTTGTTCAGGCCAAAATGCCCTTGACGACCTCGCCGTGAATGTCGGTGACGCGAAAATCGCGGCCCTGAAAACGGTACGTGAGCTTCTCGTGATCGACGCCGAGGGTGTGCAGCACGGTCGCGTTCAGGTCGTGAATGTGCACGGGGTTTTCAACGACGTTGTAGCAATAATCATCGGTCTGGCCGTAGCTGAAGCCGGGCTTCACGCCGCCGCCGGCCATCCAAATCGAAAAGCAACGACCGTGGTGGTCGCGCCCATAATTTTCCTTTTCGAGTTTGCCCTGGCTGTAAACGGTGCGGCCGAACTCGCCGCCCCAGATCACCAGCGTGTCTTCGAGCAAGCCGCGTTGCTTCAAATCCTGCACGAGCGCGGCGCTCGGTTGGTCGGTGTCTTTGCACTGCTCGCGGATGCGTTTTGGCAAATTATTGTGCTGGTCCCAACCGCGGTGATAAAGCTGGATGAACCGCACGTCGCGTTCGGCCATGCGGCGCGCGAGCAAACAATTATAAGCGAACGTGCCCGGCTTCTTCACGTCCGGGCCGTACATCTCCAGCGTGCTCTCGGATTCTTTGGAGACATCGACCAACTCCGGCACGGAGGTCTGCATACGAAAGGCCATTTCGTATTGCGCGATGCGCGTGTTGATTTCCGGATCGGCGAAATCGTCGTACTGCTTTTTGTTGAGCTTCGCCATGCCGTCGAGCATGCGGCGGCGCGCGTCGGGACTGATTCCGGGCGGGTTGGAAAGATACAAGACGGGATCGCCGCCGCCGCGAAACTGAACACCCTGGTGTTCCGAAGGGAGAAAACCCGAACCCCACAAGCGCGTGTAAAGCGGTTGGTCGCTCTCCTTGCCGTTGGAAATCATCACGATGAACGCAGGCAGGTTTTGATTCGTCGTGCCAAGGCCGTAGCTGAGCCACGAACCCATGCAGGGCCGGCCCGGTTGTTGAAAGCCGGTTTGAATGAAGGTGATCGCCGGGTCGTGGTTGATGGCTTCGGTGTTGACCGTCTTGATAATACAAACGTCGTCGACGATTTTCGAAATGTTCGGCAACAACTCGCTGACCCACGTGCCGGACTTGCCGTGCTGCGAAAACTTGAAGAGCGACTTCACGACCGGGAAGGATTTCTGGCCGGAAGTCATGCCGGTCAAGCGCTGGCCCATTCTCACGGAGGCGGGGAGTTCCTCGCCGTGGAGTTTGTCGAGGGTCGGCTTGTAATCCAGCAAGTCCATCTGCGCGGGACCGCCGGCCATGAAGAGGTAAATGACGCGTTTGGCTTTCGCGGGGAAATGAGGCTGTGAAAGTGGGAAGCGCTGTTCGCTCGAACTGGCCAGGGCGGAAAAAATTCCGGGGTTCAGCAACGACCCGAGCGCCGCGGCGCCAATGCCCACGGCACTGCGCCCGAAGAAATGCCGGCGCGTCATCAATAAAGTTCGCTCGCGTAGTGGATCCATATCAGCCCTTGGTAACGGTTTCATCGAGGTTAAGAATCATGCTGGCGATCGTCGCCCAGGCTGCGGCTTCCGCTGGATCGCAATCGCCGGCCGGTTTCCAACTCCCCACGGAGAGCAACTTCTCTGCGCTCTCTTTGTTCGACTGAAATTCCGCAAGCTGCTGTTTGAAGACGTCCGCCAGCACCTGCACTTCGCTCCTGGTCGGCTTGCGCGCTGTGGCCAACCGCAAACCGTAGGCGATGCGCGCCTCTACAGTCGCGCCGCCTTCGTGCATCATGCGGTGGCCGAAGGCGCGCGAGGCTTCGACGAACTGTGGGTCGTTGAGCATCGCCAGTGCCTGGAGCGGGGTGTTCGTGCGCGGGCGTCGTACGACGCAATACTCGCGCGTGGGCGCGTCGAACAAGAGCATGCTCGGTGGCGGGCTTTGGCGTTTCCAGTAAGTATAGAGACTGCGGCGCCACTGGCCCTCGCCTTTGTCCGGAACGTATTTTTGCGAATTGTTGAACGAGACCGCTTCCCAGAGCCCCGCCGGCTCGTAAGGCTTCACACTGTGACCGCCAGTCTTTTGTACCAGCAAACCGCTGAGGGCGAGCGCGGAGTCGCGCAACACTTCGCCATCGACGCGGAAACGCGGACCGCGCGCAAACAAACGGTTCTCGGGATCTTTCGCGTAGAGGTCTGGGGTCAGCTTCGAGGCCTGGCGATAGGTCGCGCTGGTCACGATCAGTTTTTGCAGGGCCTTAACATCCCAGCCGGTGCGAATAAATTCAGTCGCGAGCCAATCGAGCAACGCGGGATGGGAGGGATGCTCCCCCTGCATGCCAAAATCCTCGGTGGTCTTGACGAAGCCATTGCCAAAATATTGCTGCCAGAAGCGGTTCACCGTGACGCGGGCCGTAAGAGGATGCGAAGGATCGAGCAGCCACTTCGCGAGGCCAAGCCGGTTGGTGGGCGCGTCCTTCGGGAACGGCGGCAGAATCGCGGGCACCCCGGGCCCGACTTTTTCGCCGGGCTTGTCGTATTCGCCGCGCATGAGCATGAAGGTTTCGCGCGGTTTCTCCATGTCCTTCGCGACCATCGTCGTTGGTATCGCGCGTTCGATCGCGGCCTCCTCGTCACGCCATTTGTCCATGTCCTGGAACGCCTTCTTCAACTCGGGCGAACTCTGCTGGCGGAAATGGTTCCGGACTTTGGTTTGCTGCGCCTCGTTGAACTTCTTCGTGGCCGCAAACAGTGCCGCGATCTCCGCGGGCACGGACTCGACGTCGTCAAGGTCCTTGCGGAATGTGAAGTAGGCGGCGCCCTGTTGCGTGACCACTTTCAAGAGCAATTTGTTTTCGCCTTTCTTCAGCTTAACAACAGCCATGACCGGCTCTTCGCCGACCTTTTCTTTCACAGTGCGTTCAGCGACCTGCTCGCCGTTAACCCACAGGCGGAACAGATCGTCGGCGCGGAGCTGCACTTCCATTTCGCGCGGCGTGCTGGCCTTGATCGTGCGATATAAGTAATAGACGCCGTGAACACCGTGGAGGTCCTGCACGAGCACGTTTGCCTTGCCGTCCTCGAAATCCGGTTTGGCACTCCATTTGATTTCCTCGCGCACGCCAGGATAAGCCTTCTTCAAGTCGACTTCCTTCTCGGGTTCGTAAACGTGGGCCAAGCCGGTTTGCAAATCGTCGCGCTTGAACGGGCCGATGACTTGCCATGGCTCGGGTTTGGGCGGCGCGAGCAGGCGCACGAGTTGTTCGTCCTGCGCGGCGGCGAGGCGGAAGCGGCCGATGGCGCGTTTGTTGGTGGAGGCCTCGTAACGGAGACGAATCTTTACTTCCGAGTTCGTGGAAATCGTGAGCGGGTCCGCCGCCAGGAACAAGATCGCGTGCGGTTCCGCGTTCGCCGCCGTGTCGGCCTGCCAGCCGGTTTCCGGTTTGCCGTCGATGGCTTTGGCCGCGTCGTTCTCGTTGCGTGCGGAGTCGGCGAGGGCCTGCGCGAATTTAATCTTCTTCGGTTCTTTCTCGGGCCGAATTAACTCCGCTTCGAACTCAGAGAGCCGGAAGCCGCCATCGTCGGCGCGGGAGGCGCTTTTGTTCGGCAGAGACTCATCGGGAATTGTTTCGAGCCGCAACGCCGCAAGCGTTCCCGGCGCGACGGTGATCGTCACTTCATGGATGTCCTTTTCCGGATTGGGGCCTTCGACGAGCACCGATTGGTCCTCAAGCACCTTGAATTGCGTGCCGTTGGTTGAGCCTACATTCGTGGCCGCCAGAATCGTCCAGCCCGCGCTCAATTTTTCGCGCCACTTCGCTTCCCATTCCTTCTGCGCCTTATCCAGCTCCGGCATGGGGGCTTCGATCTTCTTCTTTCCCTCGGCGATGAGCTTCTTCACCTCCGCCTCTCGGGCGCTCTGCTCCGGCGACGGCAATTTGATAAATGGGTCGGGGTTGGGCTTGTTGCCGTCCATGACTGATTCGTTGAGGTTATTGAAAAAAGAATAGAGGCTGTAATACTCCTTGTGCGTGATCGGGTCATACTTGTGCGTGTGGCAACGCGCACAGGTCATAGTGAGACCCATCCAGATCGTGCTGGTGGTCTCGACGCGGTCGAAGGTGTACTTCGCCTGGTATTCTTCGGTGATCGCGCCCCCCTCGCCGGTGGACATATTGCAGCGCACGTAACCGGAAGCGACTTTTTGGTCGAGGGTCGCCTCCGGCAAGAGGTCGCCTGCGAGTTGATCCACTGTGAACTGGTCGTAGGGCATGTTGTCGTTGAAGGCGTTGATGACCCAGTCGCGCCACTTCCACATGCTGCGTTCTGAATCGATGTGATAGCCGTGCGAATCGGCGTAACGGGCGGCATCAAGCCAGTACTTAGCCATGTGCTCGCCGTAACGCGGGGAGTTGAGCAAGCGGTCGACAACCTTATCGTAGGCCTGCGGCGATTTGTCAGCGAGGAACGCATCGACTTCTTCGGGAGTCGGGGGCAAGCCCGTGAGATCAAGGGTTGCGCGGCGAACCAGCGTCGCTTTGTCGGCTTCGGGCGAAGGTTTTAGATTTTCTTTTTCGAGCCGCTGGAGAACAAACTGATCGATTTCGTTGCGCACCCACTTTTTGTTTTGCACTTCGGGGAGGGCGGGCCGCTTCGGCGCTTCGAAGGCCCAGTGGCTTTGCCACTTGGCGCCTTCGGCGATCCAGCGCGTGAGCAACTCCTTTTGCTGGGCTGAGAGCTTCTTTTTGGTTTTCGGCGGCGGCATGACGTCGTCCTCGTCGTTGGTCGTGATGCGCTCGACGAGCATGCTCTTTTTGGTGTCGCCAGGGACGATGGCGTAGTCGCCGGATTTGGCGGGCTTCAAGGCGTCTTCGTGGCGGTCCAGGCGGAGTTTGGCCTTGCGCTCTTTTTCATCCGGGCCGTGGCAGGCGAAGCAGTTATCGGAGAGAATCGGCCGGATGTCGCGGCTGAAATCGATGGGCTTGGTTGCCCCCGGGTTGGTTTTGGGGGCGGCGGGCGCGGCAAAACCACTGAGGGCGAGCATCAGCGCCCCAAAAACTATCGTGCCTTTAACAAATCGTAGCATCTCCGGCAATAAGGTGGACTGGTTAGAATACCCGTTCAAGTGCTTGTACCGCAAACACTCCGCCATACATAATGACGCTCGCCGCAGGGATTTATTTAGTAAAAGGTTAGGGTTGCCGAGTGCATCCCTTTTTCGAGTGGCGCGGCGCGAAAAAATGTCACCATTTTGACGCCCGAGAATCGCAAGTGCCTTGCTCCACGCATGTAAAGGAATTGCATGGCCGAAAATGGTGACATTTTGGTGCACTTTTGGTGCAGTGGCGGCCCGCATCGAAAATGAGACGAGTCTCAAAAAAGTTTTTGGATTTCTGAGGAAAGTGGGCGTTGCGCTACCAGTCTCAAAAGTCTCATTTTGTACACGGAGAGATGTCGAGAACCTCGGCGATGCCGATTGGAAGTCGGCCCTACGCTGCGTTGTATAGTAGGCCCCTGGCATTTTCGGTCAGAAACGGTCAGTTTTGGTCAGTTTTGAAACAGCGAAGGCGCGGAGTTTCGAACGTTTGGCGGATGACATCCGGCGATACAGTCCCGCGCCTGCGGGACTACGCCGCGCTACAAAGCTACACTTGTTGCTCATGGCGCCGATTATAGCATGGGTTTTTCCAACTTCCGTTGGACGGCACTCATGAATGTGACAGGAGAGGACAGGAGGGGACACGAGAGGACACCAGAGGACATTTTTTGTGAAGATTGGGCTTGACGGAATTTCCTCGAGATAAGGGTTAGATGAGTGAATGAGTTAAATAGTTAAATGCACGGGGATCATTGCTCTTTTGCCGTTTCGCGAGTTCAAAGCGAATTTTGCCGCAGTCCACGAGGCGCCATACGGGAGGTCTGGCGCGTGGCGTCATCCATTAAAGAAATGCGTCAACCGCTGGTAAAGCGATGTCCAAAACCAGATGACAACGGGAGTAGTGCCCCAGGCGCACCACAAACAGACGGCCATCAAGGCAAGGAGTCGAATCCGCTCCAGCCATCGGTTTTGTCGCAGCAAGTAGCGGAAGCAAAAATACGCGCACGGCCAGGCAAGCAATCCGAAATGGCAATTCAAAATGGCGATACTCAGTTTGATTTGGCCCAAGGGACTGTGCCAGGGAACAAGACCCCATATGGGTCCGGAAATCATCGCCAACGTGATCAATAGCATGACGCCGTTCAATATCTGAACGGCGAATGAATCGGTGATCTTTTTTTCGTCCTGGCGGTTTGATTCATACCAGATGTGCTCGACGGGCGAGCGCTGCTTGAGCGTGGAGGGAAGAAAAGCCATTCGGATCAAAATGGTCACCATCTGCAGTCCGCGAAATCCGCGCATGCGGCGGCCGGAAGTGGAAACATACTTCCAAAGGACGACAAAGCGGCCTTCGCGTTTCAGCGCCCACGACATCGCTGCGTCTTCCGCGCCGAAAAGTCGCTCGTCAAAACCTCCGACCGCGCGGAAGGCTTCACGCGTGCAAAACATAAAAGCGCCGCCGGAGATTCCCGCTATCCTCATGGCCAAACCAAAATACAACAACAAAAGCCGCGCGTAGAGCGGCGCATCTGCTTCAAATCGTGCTGGAGCGCCGCCACCCGCACCGCCTTTATCCATTGATCGCAGTGCCGAGGCGAGAACTCCCGGGCTGATGATTGTGTCAGCGTCGACAAAGAATAGTCGTTCGCCCTGGGCTGCGCGCGCGCCGGAATTGCGCGTGGCGGCGATTTGCCGATGATTTACGCTCACGACGCGCGCGTTGTTTTGTCTCGCGACTTCAGGGGTCGCATCGGCAGACGCATCATCCACGACGATGACTTCATACGGCTGGCCAACAGCGTGAGCCGCGCTATGGATTGCTTGCAACGTGCGGCCAAGCTGCGTTTGCTCGTTATGCGCGGGAACAATGAACGAAATCATGGCCACTCACATGTGATGCCGGAAAGATTGATCGCACGTGGATTTCAGAAATCGGTCAGTGCGGCCATGCGGAAAGCATAGTGCAGAAGCGAACACCTGGAAAGCTGCGTAGGAGCGCGGCACTCCGTGACGCTTTGCGTTGGCGTAGACTTCCTTTGCGCGTACGCGCGGACAGTGAGTGGATGAAGGCGCCAAAGGAGAAATGCCCCCTCCTTACGTCGGGGGTTACAGTCAGCTACGGAGGGCGGCCATTTGCATTAGTTTGGCGGTTTCGCGATAGGCTTCTTCGACCCATTCGACGATGCGGGCCGGGTCGGGCGAGTATTCGAGTTCGATGGAGACGACGCCGTCGATCTGGAGTTCTTTGATGGCCTGGAGGTAGGGGGCGAATTTCACCACGCCGCGTCCAGGCGGGAGGTCGCCGTGGACTTTGCCGTCGCAATCGCTGAGGTGAACGTGGATGGCTTTGTCCTTGAGTTTGCGGACATCGGCGGGGCTGGTGTCGGACAGAACGAGGTGGCTGATGTCGATGTTGGCGCGCACGCGCGGATGGTTGCATTCATCGACGAAGCGGACCATGGCGTCGATGCTGTTCAGGAGGCTCAAGCGGAACGGCTCGAGTTCGAGCGCGATGCCGATGCCTTTGCCGTCGGCGTAATCGCCGAGGCGGCGGCAGGTATCGATGCCCCATTGCCATTGCGCGGCGGGCGGGATGACTTCGCGCTGCCAGATGTATTCGCCGAGGACGAGCAAAATATTTTTCGCGCTCCACGCCCGCGCGAGGTCGATGAACTTCTTGCAGCGTTGGACGTGAAAGTCGCGCACGGGATCGTTGAAGTCGATAAGGCCGACGGCGACCACGGGCAGGGAAATGATCGGCAAACGAAGGCGCTCGGTGGTTTTCGCGACGAGACTGATCTCGTCCTTCGAGATGGTGGCGGCCTCGGTGAAAATGTCGACGCAATCGAAGCCGATGCGGGCGATGTGTTGCAACCCGGTGGCGGTGTCCATGCCGACCTGTTGGAAGGCACTGTTGATGATGCCGAGTTTCATAGGATGGGTTAGAATTGCCGAAAACGTAATTGGTTTCGAGGGAAATTCGCGGTCGAAAGCGCCGGAGCACCGGCGCACTCCACGACGCTTCGCGCCTTTCGATACTCGTTTTTCCGTCCGCAGCTTTTTACTGGCGGAAGCGGAAGTAGCGCTGTGGATCGGCTGTATCGAGGAGGTACGGGCTGTTGGTGTTCACATCCTCGAACGGGCCGAGGATGTTGGTCGCGGTTTGGAGGGTGTAGCCTGAGGGCCATTCGAGGCGGAGTTGACCAGGGCTTGCCTGATAAGTGATCGACGGGCCGCGGCCTGTGGGGTCGAGCGGAATGATTTCGCCGGTGTTGAGGATGGTTGCGGAGTAATCGCCCGCCGGCAGACCTGCGGGGTTGCGGAAGCGAAGCTGCGCAAGTTGTTGAGAGGTTAGACCCGTTTCGTTTGCTCCGAAAAAAATACGATGAGGGCCGCCGGTGTTGGTCGTTCCGCGCCAATTGTGAATGACGAGCAGAGCCGCGGACTCCCAGGGAGTACCGGCGCTGCTCGCGAAACGCAGGGTCGTCGCGTTATCGTCCAGCAAGAGAGCCGAGTTCGTGCCGGCGGCTTCGAGTTTCAACGCGCCGAGTTGGTGTTCGCCCATGGCACTTTGCCATCTGCCGCCGGCCAATGTAAGCGTCCCGCGGTGCGCAATAGTTCCACTTACGTGGGCAAAAGTGCTATTCGAACCAATGCGGATGTCGCGCACATTGAGCACCCCGTCCTGCAAGCGATAGCTCACACTGTTAATGGTGGGGCTGAGCGGAAACGTTGGGGCCGGCAGATCGAGGGTTCCGGCGATGATGTTCGTGCCGCCGCGCTGGATGAAAGAATCGAGGTTCGAAGGAGCAACAATGGTGTTCGCGCTTTGCAGCACACCCGCAGTGAGGACGTATTCGCTGTGTCCAAAGCCTGCTTCGACGACACGGAGATCGCCTTCGACTGCATTTGTACCGCCAAGCTGCGCGAAGTTCGCCAGCTCGATCTGGAGCGAACCGGAATGAACCAGCCCGTTGCTTAGGCTGTAGGCAGCGGGCCGAGGCGTTGAACGCGCGACGTTCCCTCGCACGGTCAACGGACCACTGACCCAATGGACGCCGCCAGACTGCAGGATGCGACTGTCCGGATGGACCAGAGTGTTTGAGGTCGCAAGCGTGCCGGCGTTTAGCATGTACGTGTTCTCATTGCGGTCCATCGAGTCAAATGTGCCCACCACGAGGCTTCCGGCAGAATTGGAGCCGCCCAATTGCACGAAGAGAGCTTCACCGCCGGGATAACCCGGGAATCCGCTGATAGTCCCAAGTTGGAGCTCGGGTGTGCTGAGACTTCCGCCGGATAACTCGAACTCGCCTCTGCCCGCGCGGCTGGTTTTTGCATCGCCCGTTCCCAGAAGGACCCGGTTGGTTGCGACCAGCCTTCCCGAGGTTTGATGGACCACTCCGGTTGCGGCGTGGCCAACAAATAAACTACCCACAAGAGTGTCCCCACCGTTTAACGCGTATTCGCCCTCGGCGACGCTCAATTGCGCAGCGGCGGCAGAACCGCCGGACTGGCTGAACGCCGCTTTCGTGCGCACACGAATGTTGCCGGCGATCAACTCGCCCGCGGAGAGCGTGTAACCTGGCCCGAAGCTCCGAGGAAATCCGGCGATTTCGAGCAAATCGCGGGCGGCGTGTGTTCCGCCGCTCTGGCTAAAGCCACCGTATTCCGAGTTAATCACAAACGTGTTGGACGTGCTCAGAGTGCCGCCACTCAAGCTATAGAAACTGCGCCGCGAGAACGCCGGTTTCAGCCCGATGATTAGATCGCCAGATACCTGGTTTGTGCCGGCTGATTGCGCCATGGTGCCAAAGTCGATGCTGAGCGAGCGCGCCGTGACGACGCCGCCGCTCAGAGAATATTGCGCGTCGAATGGAGCGAAACTTCGCCCGTAGAAGCCGGCGATGGCTAGAGGGCCGTCGACCTTGTGGAGACCGCCACCCTGAGCGAAATGTCCGTTTCCGCCATAGACGAAGGTATTGGATGTCATCAGCAGCCCATCGTTTAGCGTGTAAGTGAAGTTCTCGCCGCTAGACGCATCGGACTCGGGCCAGCCAAGGAGAAGGCCGCCTGCAAAATTCGACCCGCCGGATTGCACAAATGTGCCGTCGGCTCCGGGCGGACCGAGGCGTGAATTTTGTTCGCCAATTTGAATTCTGGGCGCGGTCAAAGTTCCGGCCGTCAATTCAAAACGACCACTCCCTTCGGCAAATGTCCTTCGGTCTCCCTGGCCGAGAGTCAACTGGTTGGTGACGGAGAGCAGTCCGCCCAATTGGTGGAGCGAGCCAGTGGTACCAAGGCCAACGGTGACGTAGCCGGCTCTCAGCAGGCCGTTGCTCAAATTGTAGGTGCCTGGAGAGGTGTTGCCGAGATAAAGAAACGAGGCTGAAACCGACGAGTTGTCGCCGTGATTAACCGAGCCATTGACCAGGAAATCGTTACCGACTTCGAGAGCCGACGAGAGCGTGAGCAGAACAGAATTGCTTCCGAGGTCAAAATCGTTGCTCACGCGGAGGGGCGATTCCACCCCAGCGAAGTTGAGCAGCAACGTGTTCATCGTATTCGTCGGCGAGGCGACCGTCAGCCGCGGAATGTTCAAGCTAGCTGGATAATCGCGCGCCGTAACCCGATTGATCGCCAGCGCTTTCCATCCCTCATTGGTAAACATGATGTGGCTTTGGCTGGCGGCGGGGAGAACGCCGAGCGACCAGAAGGGTTCGTGCCAGTCGCCGCTGGTCGGCTTGGTCCAGCTATTGGTCTGCGCCGGCGCGCGGATGGCGAAAGAGATAACGGCGGTGATCGTCAATGCATTGCGAATAGACATTAATTTCAAGCACACCTCCATTGCACCAGCCTAAACCGTAGGCAGAGGACGGCGGCCAGTCCGGAGGGTGTTCACCCCAACAGGAGGGTAGGACGAATCAGGAGCTATTTTTGGTGTCGTAACGCTGTGAACTTGCCATCGCCGTCGGCATCGACCCAAATGGGATTAGTGGCGCCGAGGACGCGGGGGGTCCACTTGGTGGAGGAGGCTTGATAGGGACGTGGGGTCGCCCAATGCGGCGAGCGCACACCGGGGCCGCTGGCGATGGCGATTAAGTGACAGTCGGTTTTGGGTGGTGGCAGCGTCCAGCTAATGCTGTACTTTTGCGCGCGTGAGTTCGGCTCGATGGACTCCTCGGCGATCCTCTTGCCGTTGGCGAACAACTCGATGCGGTCCGCGGTGGCCCACGACGGTCCCCAGACTTCAGCTTTTACGTTCATCTGACGACGACCAATGCCGGTGGCGAGATCGCCGACTTCAAAGCGGTCCTCGACTTTCAGTTTCGTGATCAGGCCGAGCGAAATCAGCGCCTTGCCCTTGCGCAGGTTCTGCATCGCGTCGGCGACGTTGATTCCGCCGGGGTGTTTGTCATCGCACATAATGTAAGTGCGGCCCTGCCCGACGATGAAGCGGCTCACGTCGTGGCTGTCGCTCGCGCCGACGCCGACGATTTTGTAGCCGTAGTTGAGCAGCGCGAACCAGTCGTGGAACACCTGCATGATGTCGGTGCGCAGGGCGCCGGAGTTGATCAATTCGAGGCCATCGAAACTGAATTCGAAGCCACGGAGATTTTCCCCGGTCTGCGCGTTGAAGTTCGTCTCCGCAAAGGGACAGAAGCCGACGTGAACGTCGCGCGGGTGGTTGAGCACGACGAATTGGACGCCGGGAGTGGCGCGAATGTTTTCCATCAACGCGGGCCAGTGCTCGAGGCGAAAGTCTGGAACGCGGCTGTCGGGGAGGATTGGAAAAGCATTGAAGTGGCCGCGCTTCGTGGTGACTTCGCACCCGAGGACGGGCGTGAAGTATTGCTGCACGCCCGCGGCTTTGGCTGCGGCAGTGAAATCGGCGAGCAAATTGTGTTCGGTGGAGATGGGCAGTTCGAGGGCTTCGCCCGCGATGGTGAGCATGCGTTCGTGGATGGTGGCATCCCCGTGTTTCGCGTGGGTGAAGGTGTGCACGTGCGTGTCGCAACTGACCATTCCCGGCGTAGGCACTTCGCGGATGAGCGTGAGCGGTACTTGCCAGGTTTTGCCTTCGGCTACCTGCACGGCCTGCGTGGCGAGGTTGTATTCGGGACCGCGCGAGGCAAACACGGTGTAGCGACCGGGGCGCAGCGCAATCTTCGTGGAACTGTTAGCAGCATAGACAACGCCGGGCCGCGGAGCCGTTTTGTCCTTGTCGGCGACGTAAAGCGCGGCCAGCGCGTTTTGATCATCGGTGATGGTGATTCGGCAGGGCACCGGCTTGTTATCTTCGGTGACCGCGACATCGATTTTTCCGGTGAACGCTTTGGCGGGAGGAACGTCGAGCAACTCGAGGCCGCTGATCACGATGTCATCGTTCTCCTTCGGCGGGATAATGGAGAGGGTGTTTTGGCCGTCTTTGAGGACGCCGTCGGGAACGCGTAGCGTCGAGGTGAGTGGGTCTTCCATGAGAAAAAGTATCCCGATCTTTTCGTCGTTGATGAGGACCGGCCATTCCTGTTTCACGTTGTACTGGCGGATCAGGAGCGTGGCCTCGGAACTGTTTCGCTTTGCTTGGAATTTAATGTCGAGCCGATTGCTGGAAGGAGTCTTGTTCTCGAACTCTTCCCACTCGGCGACCTCGCCGCTGCGGAGGTGGTACGATTTGCCATCGAGAATGTTAGCGGTGCCTTGCCCGCAACCGACAAGGGCGGCAACAACCAGGGCTAAGAGAATATGTTTCATGAAATGTTCCATTTTGCGCGTTGCGCCGGCAGCCAGCGGTCCAGAAGGTCGCGGCAGTTCAGAACCTTTTCGATCAGATCGGACGGGACGTAGTAATACTGATTGGAGGCTTCAAAACCGATGCGGGAATCGCGGGAATGAATCGCATGCAAGCGCCTGGCCAGAGCGCTTTCCTGCTGAAGAATCGTGCCCAGGCTCGCGAGTTGCGGCGCAGCTTCGGTGTTGGTTTTAGCACTGCCCAGTTTGTCGCGTGCCTGGACGAAGCGGGCCTGGTTGGCGGTGCTTTGGAAATGGATTGCCGCCGCTTCGATGACGTTCAACTCGCGTTCCAGTTCGCCGCGATAGGGGCGCTTCGGCCACCTTCGCAGCGCCTGCGCAAAGCCGGCGGCGACTTTTTCCATTTGAGTGATAAATATGTCTGCAGGGTAAACGGAGCGCCAGCGTTCCAGGTCGTCGTAAGGAAAGCCGACCATCGAGGAGCGATAGCCAGTCGGTTTTTCCCAAAGCAGATTCGCGGGACCAAGCTGCATTGGGGCATTGTAAACGACGCCGATGTGATACGGAAATTCCTTGAAGGCCGCGCTGACCTCGCGCCACGCGGCGACCATCTTTTGGGCGTGCCTGTCGCCGACGCGACGGCGCGCCGCGGCTTGCAATGCGCCGTCGATGGATCGACCGCCGTGCTCGAGAATATCGCTCACGACCTCGAGGTTTGGCGACGGATAACCCCCGAGCGTCCAGCCGAGCATTACGTCCTTGATGCCGGCTTCGCGAAGATTGCGCGCATGTTGCGCGACATTTTGCAGCGCCGGAATGTACGGCACCGCGGAAAGTTCCCATGTGTTCCCGGCCTGGATTTTCGCGACCACGTCCAGACCGCGCTTCTGCGCGAGTTGCCAGTGGCGAGTCGCGCGCGGGCCCGGACCGATCGCCGAAATGGAATATTCGCCGACGGTGGTTTCCACACCGCCGCGGGTGATGGGCAGACTCCACTCGCTTACGCTCATGAGCGAGACGCCTTCAGGCAAGCGGTTAATTGCGTCCTCCGCCCACGCATCGGCCCAGCCCCAATCCCACGCGATGAGCCTTGCACCGGTGTTCGCGTCACGAACGCCTTGCCACAGGGCCGCGTTCACTTCGGCGATGACCTCGCCGGGCTTGCGTTTGGCGCAGCGGGGGCAGCTCGCGCCGCCACCGTGGGACCAGCAATTGGTGAGATTCTCCGAAGCCGTGATCGTGAAGAAGCCCCCGAGTTCGGGCGCGGCGCGGCAGATTGTAGCGATGGAATCCGTGAGACACTGCCGCACTTCGGGTTGGCTCGTGCACAACGTGGAGAACCCGCCTTGCGTGACGCCCTGGAATTCTTTGCGCGAGTTGAAGAACGAGTTCGGCAGCGCGCGCGGCTCGTTGAGATAGAGGTAGATGCGGATATTGCGCTTCGCGGCGCGTTGCGCCAGGCGGCGCAGGTTACGCAGGCGTGTTTCATAATCACGGCTGCGCGGCAGTTCCCAGGGAAAGGGCGCGAGCTTTTGCAGCACGCCCTGGAGCCAAACGCCGTTGACGCCCAACGCAGCAACGCGGGCGAGGTAACCGTCCGGATAGGGATCGAGATTGGGGTCGAGGAGCGGGTCGCCGTAGAGGGCGAAGTAGGAGTAACAAAGGCGCAGGCCCGTGGCGGGTTGTGGCTGGTCGCGCGTGCCACGCGAAAGTTCTTTCAAGAATGAGAACGCGGGTTCGCGGAGTTTCTGCGACTTGAACTCGCGCTCGACAACCTGCCGAAGACGCGAAGCGTCCCCAGGCGCGTCGTATTGGATCGGCGCGCACTTTGGTTTCAGGCCCCCAAGTTTGATGTAAAGGAAGTCATCTTCGCGGAGAGTGTAGGCGAGTTGTTCTTCAGTCCAACCCAGCAGCGTCAATAACTGTTCGTACGGGAGCAAGTGCCAGTTGCGGCGAATGATGGTGAGACTGGAACGATCGAGTTGCTCGCGCGTGATGCGCGGCTCCCCGGCCAGGCCCATCGACGTGGCGAGGGCGCGCACTTGTTTCGGCGTGGCCTTAATGACTTTGGCCAGCGTGTCGATGGGAACAAGAGACCAGTTGCGCCAGACGAACGCGTGAGGGCGGCCCGGAAAATGCGGAAGCGACAGGGGTGCGGGAGCTGGACCCGCGGGCAAGACGGTTGCCCCGCTAACGCGCCACGGCAAAGCCATGGCCGCGGAAGCCAGCGCCGCCGTGCCGATGAACGCGCGCCGCGTGATCACGTGTGGAGCCGAATTCAACCGACCAAGCGTGGCAATTCTGCGTTGGCCGGACAATGGGTTTATGACAGAGTGCGCCGCCCAAATGGTTAAATCAGTGAATGGTGAAATGGTTATATGAGGGGCCGCCTTACATTTTTTGCCTGGTTGGCCTTGCTCGTGCCAGTATCGGGCTTCGCGGACAAGGTTGACGAGTTTATCAAAACGCAAATGGCCCAGCGGCGGATTCCCGGGCTGGTCGTCGCCATTACCCGGAATGGCAAAGTCGGCAAGCAGGAGGCATACGGCATCGCGAACGTTGAACTGAACGCGCCGGTCCGCAACGAATCGGTCTTTGAAATTGGTTCGGTTACGAAGCAGTTCACGTCCGCGCTGATCCTGCTGCTGGTCGAAGAGGGCAAGCTCTCGCTGGACGACAAGGTCACCCGGTTTTTTGAGAGCGCGCCGGAGTCGTGGAAAGAGATCACAATTCGTCACTTGCTCACGCACACGTCGGGCTTAAAAAACTATACTGACCTGCCCGGGTTCGAGGCCACCAAGAAACTCAACGCGCAAAAATTTGTCGCCACGCTTGGAGCGCACGCGCTCGAGTCGAAACCCGGCGAGACGTTTAAGTATTGCAACAGTGGTTACAATCTTGCGGGCTACATCATCGAAAAGGTCACCGGTAAATCGTATTGGGAAGTGCTGCGCGCGCGCATCCTGGCGCCGCTCGACATGCGCGCGACCACGCGGCGCGACCTCGAACCCATCGTGACCAATCGCGTGTCTGGTTATGAGTTGAAAGAAGGGAAGTGGATCAATCGCGATTCCGACCTGACCGATGTTTTTGCTGCGGGCGCGATCGTTTCCACGGTGGGCGATTTGCTGAAATGGAACGCGGCACTGGAAGGCGACAAATTATTCTCACAACGCAGCCGCGAACTGATGTGGACCGGCGTCACATTCAATAGCGGAGTTGTCTATCCCTACGGGCTGGGCTGGAGGCTGGATGATCACAACCAGCGCCGAACGATTTGGCACAGCGGCTCGACCTCCGGCTTCACGGCGAGCCTGCTTCGCTTTCCCAACGAGAAGCTCGCGATCATTGTGCTCTGCAATCTCGGCGAACAAGGCGCAGCGACGCACGTCGCCAGGGGCGTGGCGGATTTGTTCGCCGGGGCGAACGCAAGCGTTAACGGGACGGGCGATTAGTGGTTTGCACCGTCCGTTTGGTCGGCGGCGCGTCGGCTGAAGCCTTGACGCGTTTCGGAATGACAAAGGCGGTGGAGATGAGCACGACGACCACGAGCGCAATGACGTTCGCGCGAATGACGGGTCGAACAAAACTGACGTCATCCTCTTCGGAGTCCGACAGACGCCAGACGATCCATTCTTCCAAAAACGCAGTGAGAACCAGGCCGACGGCGAGAGCCAGATAAATCGTGGGCAGTTTGAAGAGCCAATAGCTCGTGAAGCCGGCGGAATCGTGGACAGTGCGCGAGATGAGCAGCAGGAGATAACTGAAGACAAGCACGAGCATGATGCCAAAAGCGACCTGGCCGGGCGTGAACCGCGTTAAATGACTGACAGGAGCGGCGGCAATTAACCGCTGTGCGGGGAGCAGGCAGACTGCCCAGACAAGAGGCACGGCGATGAACATTGCCGCGCCGCTGTCGATCATGGCCGGGACGATCACGCCGATGATCGAAGTAAAGACATTGGCCACGAGCATCCAAAGCAACGCTTTTGTAAAACTGATCTTCGTTTGGAAACGGGCGAACGTGGCCGACTTGACGAGGACGACAGTGCCGAGAACGAGGAAAGCCAGGCCCAGCACACCCGGACCGCCGATAGCTTTCACGAAAGGCACGACCGGTTCGCAGGCGGCAGCGGGAAAGGGAGCACTGAGCAGCGCCAGGGCAATCACAGGCAGTCGCGTTCCAATTTTCATTGTCGTACGAGCTTCAAATACGCCAGAGGCGTCGCACCTTCGATGGGAGTTGAGCAGCTTGTGTGCCCGGTGCCATCCAGGGGCACGCCCTCGTAAGTTGCCAAGCACCAGTGGGTTGCCAGTGGACAGGCGCGAAGCGAGTTACGGAACCACCGTCCCGCCGCGCAGGCGGATGATGGTACGGGCGCGGGTGGCGAGTTCCTGGTCGTGGGTGACGAGGACGAGGGCGGTGCCAGATTCGGCGTTGAGGTTGAAGAGGAGTTCGACGATGCGATGGCTGGTCTCGGCGTCGAGGTTGCCGGTGGGTTCGTCAGCAAAAAGAATTTGCGGGCGGTTGATAAAGGCGCGCGCGATGGCGACGCGTTGTTGTTCACCGCCAGAGAGTTGGGACGGGTAATGGTGCAATCGCTCGCCGAGACCGACGCGCTCCATCAGGTCACTAGCGTGACGGCCAATGTCTCGGTCACGAGCGTGCCGGTTGGTCGCACGCAATTCCATCGGCACCATGACGTTTTCGAGGGCCGTGATCGTGGGGATCAATTGAAAATTCTGGAAGACGAAGCCGCTCATCCGCCCGCGGAGTTCGGCGCGGCCATCTTCGTCGAGCGTCGCGAGGTCGGTTCCCGCGAGGCAGACGCGCCCCGAGGTGGGGATATCGAGCCCGGCGCAAAGGCCGAGCAAAGTCGTTTTGCCGCTGCCCGAGGGACCGAGGATCGCGCACGTGTCGCCCCGCGGCAGGGTAAAGGTGATGTCGCGCAGAACGGTGAGATCGTCGCCACGGTGGCGGCGGTCACCGGTCGAGGGATAGCTTTTGGTGAGCCCCTGGACATCGAGTATCAAGCTGTCCGACATGAGAGAGAAATGGCTCAGGACAAAATCGATCAGGAAAGATCGCAGCGCGTTTGACAGGACCGCGACGATGATGTTGGTTTATTACGACCGTTCATGGCACCCATATATCGAACTCTACAAGTTTTGGCCGTCGCAGGGCTAGTGTTCGCTGCTGGAACTTCAACGGCGTCGGAGCCCCCGAGCACTGCGAGTGACGGCGCAAAGAAAACATTGGTCGTGCTGGGCGACAGCCTGGCCGCGGGGTACGGGTTGGACCAGTCCGAGGCGTTCCCCGCGCACTTGCAACGGAAGATCGACGAGGCGCGTCTCAAATTTCAGGTGGTGAACGCCGGTGTGAGCGGCGACACGAGCGCAGGCGGTTTGCGCCGGCTTGATTGGCTGCTGAAGCGACCAGTGGACGTGCTAGTGATCGAATTGGGCGGCAACGACGGCTTGCGCGGGTTATCGCCATCCGCTTTGAAGAAGAATTTGGAGGCAATCGTCGAGCGCACGCGCGCGAAATATCCCGGCGTCCAAATCGTTCTGGCCGGGATGAAGATGCCTGCGAATCTCGGCGAGTACGCGACGCAGTTCGAACGTGTATATTCGGAGGTTGCCAAAGAGCAGAGTCTCGCGCTCGTCCCGTTTCTCCTCGACGGAGTTGGAGGCCGCCCGGATTTAAACCTGCCTGATCGGATTCACCCCACGGCGGAAGGACAGAAGATCCTGGCGGAGAATGTGTGGAAGGTTTTGAAGCCGACGCTGGAAGGCCAGACCAGATGAGGTGTTACTGGCCGAGGCGGGCCCTGGATTGATCGAGGATTTCGCGCACCAATTCTTTGGGCGCCGGCTTCACTCCTTCAGCGGCTGAAAAGTAAACCGCAGGTGGCGCGGTCAAGTCGTAGAGCTTTGGTTCGCCATTGGTGGGCACGTGCGCGAAGCGGGCTTTGCCGTTCAGCAGGACCAAATAGCCTTCCGCATGCAATCGAAAGGCACCACTCGCAATACCCGCAATGCCGACGGCCGTTTTGATTTGATAGCGGGAATTTTCGGGCACGTTGCTTCCATTGCCGAGGATGGAGCCTTGCTGCAGATGCAGGTAGGTTTCGCTGGTATTGTTGGTGCCATGGAGTTGCTCGATCCGTACGATGGTGTTTTGCGTGAGTCGGATCACGCTCGGTTCGCCGCCCAGAAAAATGTCGGCCGCGCCGCGCGCGCCCGTGCGGATGGTGGTGCCCGCGCTCAGCTTCGTGCCAACGCGCAGGGGCGTGTCACCTGTGCCAGAATTTACAAAGGCAGGGCCGAAGACGCCGCTGACTTCAGCGGGCGTTTCAGCTGCGTACGCGGTGAAGACGCCAACGAGGAGACAGATTGTTGTGAGCGTTTGGATATTTCGCATTCGTGCCCGCATCGCTTCAGGCGCGCTCGGCATCATAGAGACAAAGGTGGGGCGCGGGCGGTTCGAAAATTCAGGAAATTAAACGAGCGTTGAGAGGCTACACTTCCAGGACTTTTTCGAACTTGGTGAGGTTGCGGGGGCCGTTGCGGGTGAGGAGCGCCATGTCTTCGAGGCGCACGCCGCCGAGTTCGAGGTAGTAGAGCCCCGGTTCCACTGTAATGACGTGGCCGCGGCTCAGGGTGTCGGTTGAATTCGGTCCCATGCGCGGCGCTTCGTGGATCTCCATGCCGACGCCGTGGCCGGTCCCGTGAAAGAATCCCTGCATACGCCCATCGAGTTTGCCGGTCTTGAAACCTTCCTTGATGAAAAATTCCTGCACTTTTTGGTGCACTTCGCGCCCGTCAGCTTTGTCGCGCATGTTTTCCAACGCGACTTCCTGCCCGCGGGCGACCGTGTGGTAGACCCGCCGCAGCCCTTCGCTGGCGCGGCCTTTGACGACGGTGCGGGTGATGTCGCCGAAGTATCCGGTTTTTTGCGAGCGCGGAAAGACGTCGATAATGATCGGCTCGTTGGCGCGAAGCTGGCCATGGCCGCGTTCGTGAGGATCACAACCCTGCCGGCCGCCGGCGACAATCGTGTGGCTGGCGAGACCGCCAGCCTGGAGGATGGCGGTGTCGATAATAGCGCGCAACTTCTCCGAAGTCAGCGGCACGTTGTGGTACATGAGGCGGCGCTTGCGGCCCACTTTGGCGTTCTTTAGCGCCTGGATGCCTTCGGCCAGACCAACCTCGGCCATCATTAACGCGGCGCTGATCTTCTTAACTTCTTCGGCGGATTTAAGCGCCCGGTCGGGAAAAAACAACCCGGGCTTGACCTTGACCTTAACGCGCAGCTTCGCGAGTTCGCGAGCCAGCCCGACAGGGAAGCCGTACGGCACGGTAACTTTCTTTACACGCTTCCGTTGCAACACGAAACGAATCACGTGCGCAAGAGTCGGTTTCTTGACACCGTCGCGCTTCAGGGTCTTTTGACACTGGCTCAGGGAGACGACGCGGCAGTGAGGGGCTTCGGCGCGGGCGCGGTCGATTTCGAGGTCGCTCATGACGACGTGGCACTTGCCGTCGAGCCGCAAATAAACGAACGGATCAGGAACAAACATGCGCACAGCGTAAAGCATGTTCGCGTCATGGTCGCTATCCGCGACCATTAACAAATTCTCGCCTCTCATCGATGGTGCCAGGGAACGTGAAAGCGAAACGTTACGAAAAATCTTTTTCGCCGTCCATCACAGAGTGTCTTGCGAGACAAAAATTTGTGTCTTGTTTCGTGACACTTTTACGTACAACCCCGGAGCCTGCAGCGGCACAAATATAGCTCGCGACACAACTGCCCGATACGAGTACGGCTGATTTTCATGCAATGGTGGACAGCGCAACAGCTTAAATCTAAACACCCGGACGCGCGGCAGGAAGCCGTGACGAAACTGGCGGGGGAAGGTTCTGCCCAGGCCTACCGGGCAATAATCACCCTGGCAGGAGACCGGGAAGCTGTCGTTCGCCTGACCGTAATGCGGGCCCTGGGGGGATGGAGAGAGCCGACGGCGCTGAAGGTCCTGTTCAAAGCGCTTCAGGACCCCGTTGACACCGTCCGCGAGGCCGCCGTGATGTCCCTCCGCAAAATCGGTGATATCACCACCATCCAACACCTTTTGCCGCTGCTCCAGGACTCCCATCCCGGGGTGCGCTGGCACGCGGTCAAGACCCTGGAACGCTTCGGCTGGCAGCCACGCACCGACCACGAACGGATGTTGCGCGATTTCGCGCTGGGAGATTTCGTCGGGGCCGCCCAAGCCGGCTTGCCCGCGCTGGAAGTCCTTACCAAGTCGCTGAACGAGAACACCTCGTTCACGCACCGTCGGAAGGTCGCCGAAGCTCTGGGGGAGCTCGGGACCGACAAAGTCATCGGCCCTCTTCTCATTTCGCTGAAAGATCCCGAGCCATCGGTGCGAGTGGCCGCCATCGAGTCGCTGGCCCAGGTTCGCGACAGCCGGACCATCGAGACACTTAAGATGTGCCTCGAAGACCTGGACCCGAACGTGCGCGCAGCGGCCGCGTCGGCGCTGGGTGCCTTCGGAGGAGGCGCGGCGGTCTCGTCGCTCATCCAAGCTGTTAAGGACGTGCACTGGAGCGTTCGCAAAGCGTCGGTTGTGGCGCTCGGGAATCTCAAAAGCGCGTCAGGTGTTTCGGCCGTGATCCCGATGCTCAAGGACCCGGATCACGACGTGCGGGAGGCCGCTTGCGCGACGCTGGCAAAATTGCGCGATCGGTCAGCGATCACGGCACTGGTTGTTGCGCTCTCCGACTCGCAATCGCCGGTGCGCCACGCCGCGGCGCGCGCGTTGCGGGACATCGATGCGGAATGGGACCGTACGTCAGAAGCGCAACGCGCGATTCCCGAACTGCAGGCGGCGTTTCGCGATCGCGAGTATTGGGTCCGCCACGCCGCGCGCGACACGCTGCAGCGCATTGAAAACGCGGCTGCCAACGGCGCGCCCGGCTTCGAGCCGCTGGATGAAAAATTAAATGCAGCTGTGGACGTGCTCGTGCTCGCGTTGAAGCACTCCGAACGAGATCTGCGCCAGGCCGCGGCGGAAGCGTTGGGCCGGCTCGGCGATCCACAGGTGGCCAACCTGCTCATGCCAGCGATTCACGATCATGATCAATGGGTGCGCGAGTCCGTCACGAACGCGTTGAAACGAGTGGGCTCCGGCGTGGGAGCCGTAGCTCCCATGGGGCAAGCCGCGTAATATGAAGATTAAACGTCTTTTGTTTGTTGATGATAACGCCGACTTCCTCGGCGTGTTGCAAACGATTCTTGGCGGCATCGCCGGGGAGAGATGGGAGATTTATACCGCGCAAAATGCGGGCATGGCCTTGCAGGTCCTCCAGGACAACCAAATTGATTTGGTCGTGGTGGACATGCACATGCCGGTGGTGGACGGCCTTCAATTTCTCGCGCTCTTGAGCCGCAAACATCCGAACCTGCCGAAGGCGGTGATGACTTCGGACGTGAGCGAGGCCCATCGCGCCGCCTGCCTGAGTCGCGGGGCCGAGGCGTTCCTGCAGAAACCGTCGCTGCCGCAGGATTGGCAGGGAATTTATGCCACGCTCAATGAGATAACGAAGTCGCAAGTGGAAGAAGGATTTCGGGGCGTGTTGCGGCGTGTCGGACTTCCGGACGTGTTGCAGATGGAATGTTTGTCGCGCAACTCGTCAGTGCTGGAAGTGAAGACACACCAGGTGCAGGGCTCGATCTACATCGAAGCCGGGCAGATCGTGCACGCCGAAGTGGGCGATCGAAGCGGCGAGGAGGCCTTCAACTACCTGATGGCCTTGACCGGCGGTGAATTCAATTTGCGGCCCTTCACGCCGCCACGTACACACAGCATCTCGGCGCAGTGGGAGTTTCTGTTAATGGAAGCGGCGCGCAAGCGCGATGAGGACGCGGAACCGACCGAAGAATCCGCCGGACCCGTCGACGCGCCCGATCCGTTCATAAACCCGCGGACCGGATTCCTGATCAAGGCCACTGAACCAAAACCCGCAGAACACCGGCCCGAGATCGCCGAGTTCGTGGTCCTGTCCTCACAGGCCGACGTGCTCTATCAATGGCAGTGCGACGACATCAACGGGCGGATCAACTTTCTGGAGTTCCTCTCGCAACGGGCGCGGCAGGTTGCGCAGGGGCTGCCGCTCGGGGAATTTCAGCGCTTTGAAGTCTACGGATCGAAGTCGCGTGCGATGGCACAAATCGATACCGACCACGCATTTCTTGTGCGCACGAACCTCGTGCCCATGAACGGAGAACCGGCATGAACGCGATTTCGATGCAGGAGTGGATCGCGCGCAACAACAGCACACCTGGTGTGCTGGCCCTGGGCGTGTATGCGCCGGGCAAGACCAGCCTGGTGGAAAGCTGCACGGCGACCTTTGGTTCGGACGCGATCGAAAAAGCCTGGCGTGCGGTCACAGAGACAATTTCGGTGTTGCAGTTGAATCGGTTTCCGACCGCGCGGTTTCGTTTCGTTTACTCGCAGGTATTCGTGCACTGCGAACGCCGGCGTGACGGCGCATGTCTGGGTGTCTTCGCCCAGCGAATGCTTAGCGACGGAGAGTTGGACCGCCTCGTGAGCGAATTCCAGTCGATCTGATCGAAAGTTTGCTGCAAGAAATCCTTTCCCTTAGCCGTATTTCAGGTATCGGGTTGGCATGAAGCTCTTCACCTTTAGCGGCATTTCCAGCTCTCTCGCCGGCGTAAACGCCGGACTGGGGGTGATTGAGTTGGGCCATCACGTCGTCAACGCCATGGCGCCGGAACACGCCGTCGCTTACGCGGGCGTCGATGACGTCGACCACTTCCGCAGTTACGTGAATTTCGCGGCCATGATCTCGCAATTGGACGATCTGGTCCGGCTTTCGGGGAGCACCGCGCTGAACAACGAAGCCCGTGAGTTATCACCACAATATGCACGCGCCATGACTGAGGCGATGATCGCGAATCCCGACAGTGAGGTGATCATCCTGGCGCACAGCCAGGGCACGAACAATTTGGTGTGGACACTTATCCATCTGGCAAGGAACACGCCCGAGTTCTTCGAAAATCGCTCCGTGCGCTGCGCGTTGTTCGATCCAAAGGTCGGTGGCAATTATATGCTGGAAGTTTTCGGGCGTTTCTCCGAAGAACAGCTCGCGTTCCTCTTTTTCCAGAGCCAAAACGACATCCTGGGCAACCAGGGAATGTTTATTCGCAAATTCATCAACGAGTTCGAGCACGGTAATCACATCTGGGTCAAGGGGACCGACCATGGCTCCATTCGCGACTGGAACATCCTCAACCGCAAGCAGTATTGGCTCGAACTGTCCGGGTATCGTGAATTTCAACGCGCCTACAGCCAGCAAATCATCCGGCTCAAGCAGGAAACGCGCGGCGGCCAACTCGGCACGATGCAGTTGATCAAGCTCGACCGGTGGATCAATCAATACGCCAAAGACGAAATGAACAGCGACAAACTCACCGAAGCGTTGCTCGGGTTTCTCGCCGGGAAGCTTCCTGCAAAGTTCAAGTCGCGCAGCGAGTCGTAATCAGCGGCCCGCTGCGGTGGCGACGTTCGTGGCCGCCGCGCCTTGTTTCAGCCACGCGATTAAGTCCGCCATGTCTTGCGGGGTGATGGCTTGCTCGAGCCCTTCGGGCATCAACGACAGTTTTGTCGCGCGCAACTCCTTGACCTGGCTGCGGAGGATTTTTTCTTCCACGCCGTTGGCTTGCGCGACCGAAAGGCTCGTCGCAGTTTCGTTTCGTACGATACCGTGCAGTGATCGGCCATCGGCTGTCTCGACTTCGTAGGCGACGAATTTCGGTTCGAGGGCCGCGTTGGGATCGAGAATAGCGAGAACGAAATCTTCAACTGATTTGCCCGCGAATTCCGCGACGTTCGGGCCCACCGCATGGCCGAGCCCACGAAAGGAATGACATGATGCGCAATTGTTCGCGAAAATCGTTTCGCCGCGAGCTGCCGTGGGCGCCAGGTTTGCGACGGCGCGATATTGAGCGAGGACCTCGGCACGCGCGCTGACTGTCTCGGTCGCGATTCCAAGTCGTTTGCGCGCGGCCAACGGCAGTTCTGAAATGGAGACGACGTTTTGCTCGACCGCCGCGCGCACTTGCTTCATCCACTCCTCGCGCGTAATGAGGACGTCGATCATTTTTTGTCGAAGGGCGGGCGAGAGGGTCGGCCACTTCGCGAGCACGTGGTGCGCCACCCGCGGCTCGCGGATGCGGCGCAGGCGTTCAACGGCTGCGGGCTGCTCATTCGCGAGTGCGACCAAAAAAGCAATATCCTTTTCTACCATTCCAGGTTCGCGTCCGAGCAAAGCAATCGCCGCAACGGAACGCTGCGCCGCCGCTCCTCGCGCGCGCGCAAAGATCTGCGAAAGCTCCCGCCGTTCCGCAATGCCACCGCCGTCGTCTGCGTCGAGCAGTGCCCGTACGAGCTGAAATGATCGTTCAGTCCGGCCCCTCTGGCTCAGCAGTGCTGCTCGCACTACCGCGTCGATCGCCGCCGAATCGTCAAGCCGAACCGCCACGGTGATAAGCTTCCCGGCGAGGTCCATGTCCACCTTCTCGTTCCGGCAAATTCCCTGCACCAGTTTCGTAATGTGAGGGACTGCCGAACTGACAATCGCCGCATTCAGCCATTTGTCCTTCGCGCCGGACTCGGTGAGTTTCGTCAGGAATTCAGTCGCGCCGCCGTCTTTGTGATCACCCGCAACCAGCGCAAGCGCAAATCGGAGTCCCGCGTCCAGATCGGGCCTCGCGGCGAGCTCCTGCAAGGGCTGCCAATCCTTGCATAACTGCACGGCCTGCCGCTGGACTTTCGCGTCTGCATCCGTAAACGCAGCCGGCTCAGTTTTGCCAAGCTGGTTCATGATCCAGAGCGCCTGGCCACGCGCCGCAGTGTGACGGCCTCCGGTTGCAATCGCCGACAGCTTCTTGATCGGCACGTCCTTTCGTGTCAGCAACTCGCGATGAATCAGATCGCGGGTTGGCCCATTCGATTCATCAACCTCCTGAACAAGTTGAGCCGTCGTCGCGCGCATGATGTCATGAATCGGTCTCGGCTTTTTGTCGCGTGGAAAAATGCGATAAATCCGGCCCTTGTCCGCGCCGGCGCGCACGTCGAGGGTCGCAAGCCGATTGGTGGAAATCCATCGGGGGTGCTCGATGACAAAGCGATACATGTCCACGATCCAGAGTGCGCCGTCGGGTCCGGTTCGCACTTGCACCGGACGAAACCAGTTGTCGGTGCTGGCGAGGAATTCGGCCCGCTCTTCCCCGGGCGCGCGGCGAGCCGCGAAGGTTGCGCCATCCGATTCCAGCACGAGCCGATGAACGAGGTTGTGGACCGGTTCGCACACGAAAGCGTCGCCGTAGTAATTCGTGCCGAGCAGTTCGTCGCGATAAATCTCCAGGCCACACGCCGAGGTAGTGCGGTTCGCGTGGGTCGGATCGTTGAAGCGTTCCAGCGTGCGGCTCGCCGGGTACAAACGATTCGGATCAGCGCCCGTCACCGGATAGACACGCGGCTCCGGCGCGGGCACGTGTGGGTTGCGCTTCACGTAATGCTCCGCGAGCGGGAAGTGCCACAGCAGTGTGCTGTTGTCGCAACCGAACCAGTTGCCCCAATCGTCGCGCACGCGGCTCTGCTGGCTCAAGCCGGCCACGGGTTCGATTTCGCCGGTATCGGGGTTGATGCGAAAGTCGCGCCCGCCGAGGTCCACTTCTTTGCCCGTGAGCAGGCTCCTGATCTTCCCACCGAACAATCCACTCGCGCCGTAAACCCAGCCGTCGAGGCCCCACGTCAGCCCGTTCACGCGCGCCTGATAATTGTGGGTCGCGAATCCGGTGAAATTTGTCCGCACGGCGTCCGCCTTGCCGTCGCCGTTCGTGTCCTCGGCGTAAATGATGTCGGGCGCGGCGCAAATCAGCGCCCCCGCGCTCCATGCCATGACGCCAGTCGGAAAAGGCAGTCCATCGAGGAACAACACGGAGTGCTCGTACTTTCCATCGCCATCGCGATCGCTCAATACCTTCACACGCCCGCCCGGTTTGTAATTTCCGTCCATGCCCGTTGGGTAGTCGTGCATCTCGACAACCCACAAGCGTCCGTCTGCGCTCCAGTCAATGGCCACCGGATCAACGATGGCGGGTTCGCAAGCGACGAGTTCGATTTCAAGGTCTGCTTTCGTTCGAAAGGACGCGAGCGCTTCACTCGGCGACTTCGGCGGCGGGAACTCGGCCTTCCTGGCATCCACAGCGAACTGCTTCGGCATAACATCGTGGACCGTGTTGATGATCAGGTCTTCGGTCTCCGGCGCGAGGCGTGCTGGACGGTCATAGTACCACAACGAATCCTCAGCTTCATAACCTCCCTCCTGCAAAATCCGCTTCGACGGGATATAACACGGCACATCGTTGGCATAGCCGGTCACCCACAATCGGCTGGCATCGAAGTCCTTCTTGAGTCGCACGGCGTAATCGACCACGACTTCGCCGGGCAGAAACACCATCGCGAGATCGTCTCCAAAACTCCACGCGCTCACGCGATAGGGCAGCGTTGTCGGCAAGGCTTCGCCACGATCCAGCCGCGCGAGATTTTTCTTAGCATGATAGCCCACGATGCCGTCGCGCTTCGCGCGCTCCTCCCATTGCTCGCGCGTGAAGTGCTTTTGAAACGGCAAGATGATCTCCTTCGTGCGGCATTCGATCGGCCCCTTCAACGGCGTAAAGGTGCGGTCGAGCAGGCGCTTTACTTCGGCGGCCAGTTCCTCGCCATGCTGTTGCGCGTGCGCGACCTGGCCGCGCGGGTTCGGGTTCGCGTCCGCGCCGCAACCGATGCTGATCAAGCCGACCGCGCCCGGATGGTTGCGCTCGAGGTATTCCTGCGCGTAGCCCGCCCAATCGCCGTGGAACTGGTTGAACTCGCCGCCGAGCGTCGTGCAATGACAGGCGTAATTCGCGATGATCGCGCGCACCTTGCCTGTCGCGTCAGTCGCGCGCACCACGGAAAGCGTGTGATCGACAGGCCCGCCCTGCGAACGGCGATTTTTCGCGAACTTCACTTCGCCGACAGACCACGCAAGATGACCGGGCTTTCGGTCCTTCAAGGCCGCCCGGGCGAGTTGCTCCAATTTGTCGGCCAATTCTTTGGTATAGCGCTCAATGTGCCCCTGCTCTTCCGCTGGGAGGTCCTGCACGAAAAGATTCGGCGCGAATCCCGTCACTGCCGGCGCGGAATGCGCGTGCGACGAACACAGCGCGATGCGCTCGCGCTTCACGCCATCCTTCGCCAGGCGCCTCGCGAGCTCATCCACCATCGTTGCCTGGATGCCGCAGTTATCGACTGTCAGGAAAACCGCTGGCTCCCGTTCGCCGATGGCCAGCGCTTTCGCCCAAAGCCGCTGCGCGGCATTCGTCGCCTCGGTCTTCCGCACCGCATAACCTTGCATCCGCACCGGGTAATCCGGCGTGATGTCCACCTTCGCTGCGCCAACGCTTATCGACGAATCGTCAGCCGCGGCCACGGCCACCACAAAACCGAAGAGAACGCAACACGCTATTTTCATGGATCGCGCCACCATTGGACTCTCAGAAAGTCGGGAAGAAAAGAGAGAAGTTGTCAATCCGCTCCGCTCATTATCACACAGAAACATCCTTTATCTTTCCCGGATTCTTCCCATCATCGCGGTGTCCATGAACACCCACGTCCACACTCGTCACTCGCCGATCAAAGCCCTTTCGTTCATCGCTCTCTTTGCAGCGGTCGCTTTTGCGCGAGCTGCTGACACTCCGCCCAAACCGCTGTATCCTGGTATCGCGCCTGTCTGTTCGTGCGAGGATCTCGCTAAAGTTTCGATTCCCAACACCACGATCGATTCCGCCGCGATCGATTCGAACGGTTGGTGCCGTGTTGACGCCACTGTCACGCATCCGCCCTCGGGTGATCGGGTTAAAGTCTTCATCGCGCTGCCCGTAACGAATTGGAATGGGCGATTTCGCGGCAATGGCGGCGGCGGATTCCTGGGAGGCCATCCCAGCGCCTTGCGCGGTCCGGCCGCTCAGGGTTACGCGGCCGGCGCCACCGACACTGGCCATGAAGGCGGCAGTGGCAAATTCGCCCTCGACGAGAACGGCCGGCTCAATTGGCAGTTGATCCGCGACAATGCCTATCTCGGCATTCACGACATGACAGTCGTGGGCAAGGCGCTCACGCAAGCCTTCTACGGCAAACCTCCGCGTTACTCTTATTTCGTGGGCGGCTCCACTGGTGGACGCCAGGGCTTGATGGAGGCGCAGCGTTTCCCCGAAGATTACGACGGCATCGTATCCGGTTGTCCGGCGATCAACTGGCATCGCTTTATCCCGGCCATTTTCTGGCCGCAGGTCGTTATGGTTGACACCAAAAACTTCGTGTCGAAAGCCAAACTCGCCGCTGCCACCACCGCTGCCATCGCAGCCTGCGATAATTCCGATGGAGTCAGCGACGGCGTCATCAACGATCCTTTGCGCTGCGGCTGGGACCCGAAAGCTCTCGTCGGCACAAAGGTGGACGACGACACCTTCACCGAAGCCGACGCCGACGTGATCCGAAAAATCTGGGAAGGCCCGCGCGGGCCGGACGGCTCTTTCCTTTGGCATGGAATGGCGCGCGGCGCGGACCTCTCCGCCCTCGCGGGCACCGGCGGTTCGCCGTTGAAGGGACGACCGTTCAGCATTCCGCTCGAATGGTTTCAATACTTCCTCCTTCAGGATCCAAAGTGGGACTTTACAACACTAACCGCCGCGGGCTTTGAGCTGCTCTGGAGACAATCCGTTGAACAATACGGCGCTGTCATCGGCACCGACGATCCAGACCTTACCCGCTTCCGCGACCACGGTGGCAAGGTCATCATTTATCACGGCCTGACGGACCAACTCATTCCGGCCGAAGGCACGGTTGACTATTACAGGCGCGTCCAGCAACGGATGGGCGGAACAGAGAAGACGGCGCAATTTGCGCGTTTGTTCCTCGTGCCCGGCGTCGATCACGGCTTCCGCGGCGCAGGGCCAACACCGGTGGGAACCATGGACGCCATCATCCGCTGGGTCGAAGAAGGCAAGGCACCCGACGAACTCATGGCCGAAAAACGCGATTCAGGAAAAGTCATCCGCACCCGCCCATTGTTCCCATATCCGCAAATTGCAAAATACAAAGGCAGCGGCAGCACTGACGACGCCGAGAATTTTGTCGCGCACACGCCGGGGAAGTAACGGCGGGCGCGAGCGTCGTGAGCGCTCAAACCATTTTCGACTGCGGAACGACTCCGAGTTGCTCCTTCAATCCGAGCGCGTCCCAGTTGTCCCAGCTCTCGATGATTTGCCCGTCACGGATGCGGCACATGAGCATGCCGGTCGTTTGCACCTTCTTGCCGGTGGGAGGGATGTCCAGGCCCTTGCCCGAATGCGTCATCGTCGCGCTCCAGCGCGCCGCGACTTTGTCCCCTTCGACCACGGTGTCGTGGATGGTCACTTTGATATCTGGAAACGCGCCACGAATAGTCTGGAAGAACGCTTTGAATCCTTCGGGGCCGCGAACGGGCGCGCCTTGCGGCGCGAGGCCATGCACGATGCCGTCTTGAGGAAATAGTTTTCCACTATGACCACTTCCGGAGGGTTCGAACATCCGCATGCGCGACTTGTTGAGCGCTGGTTTCGAGAGGTCTGGAACGAGGGGAAGACCTCCACTATTCATGAATTACATCATCTATTTCGCATCGGTTCAAACCTATTTGGTCAGCGGGGCGAAATGTTTCGTGTTGGCGAATTGACATGAAAACGGCGCCTCCCTAATTTGCGCCGGTAAAGACCGTGCGCTTTACCCCGAATCCCGATTCGGGGCTTTTTATTGTCACGGTCGCAAATACGGAGCGGCCCGGGCCGCGCGAGCTATGGCAAATACGATCCTGGTAGGCGCCCAGTGGGGCGACGAAGGCAAAGGCAAAATTATTGATGTTCTCACCGGCGAAGCGGACGTGGTCGTCCGCACGCAGGGCGGCAACAACGCGGGACACACAGTCTTCATTGGCAAGCAGAAGTACGTTCTGCACCTGATTCCTTCGGGCATCCTCCGCAAAGGCAAAGTGTGCGTGATCGGCAACGGGGTTGTGATCGATCCCATCGGTCTCGTTGATGAAATCAACGGACTGGAAAAGCTCGGGATCAAAGTCGACGACAGCCTTTTCATTTCTGAAACCGCGCATCTGGTTCTGCCGTATCACCGCGAACTGGACGAGCAACGGGAGATCCTGAAGGGCAAAAATAAAATCGGGACCACCAAGCGCGGCATCGGCCCGGCTTACGGGGACAAAGCCGCGCGCACGGGGTTGCGGATGATCGATTTGATCAAGCCAAAGGCGTTCGAGGAGAAGTTGAAAGCGAAGATCAAAGAGAACAACGAAATCCTCAAAGCGTTCGGAGCGAAGCCGCTGTCGTTTGCGAAGGTCCACGAGGCCTATCGCCGCGCCGGCGAAAAGCTCGCGCCCTTCGTGGCCAACACGGTCATCTACCTGCACACCGCGAACCGGCGCGGAAAAGATATTTTGTTCGAGGGAGCGCAAGGGACGTTTCTGGACATCGACCACGGCACGTATCCGTTTGTCACGTCGTCAAACACGACCGCCGGCGGTGCGTGCACGGGCTCGGGCATCCCGCCCCATCGGATGGACCGCGTCGTCGGCGTGATGAAGGCTTACACCACGCGCGTGGGCGAGGGGCCGTTGCCAACCGAAAATTCCGAGATCGCCGACATGCTCCACAATATGGGGCGCGAATTCGGCGCGACCACCGGGCGCGCGCGACGATGCGGTTGGTTCGACGCTGTGGCGACACGCCATGCGACGATGGTAAACGGGATCGATGAACTCGCCGTTACGAACGTCGATGGTTTGGATACGCTGGACCGGATTCGGGTATGCGTCGCTTATCGTGTCGGCAAACAACAGTTCGATTACGTTCCGAACGATATCGATTTGCTGGGCCGTTGCGAACCGGTCTACATCGATTTCGTCGGTTGGAAGACGCCCACGACCAATGCGCGCAAGTGGAAGGACCTTCCGCCGCGAGCGCGCACGTATCTCGAAGCATTGGCAGAAGTGACCGGCGCGCGGCTGTCGATCGTTTCCGTTGGCCCGTCGCGCGAGCAGACGATCTTTGTGTAAATGACGAATGACTAATGTCGAAATCCGAAAGAATGTCGAATACCCAATGACGAGTTCGGATTTGGTCGTTCGTGCTTCTTTCGACACTCGTCATTCGACATTCGTCATTGCAAGGGCATGAGCTCGCATTCTGTCCAACTCAGCGCGCAGGCCAAGAGTTCTCTGCCCACGCACGTCGCGGTCATCATGGATGGCAACGGTCGCTGGGCGAAGGAGCGCAACCTGCCGCGCGTCGAGGGTCATCGAAACGGCGCTGAGTCGGTGCGCGCGGTCGTGCGGGCGGCAGGGGAGTTTGGCATTAAGTATCTGACGCTCTACGCGTTCTCGATGGAGAACTGGAGTCGGCCAAAAGAGGAAGTCGATACGCTGATGAAGTATCTCGACCGTTACCTGCGCAATGAGGTCGGCGAGTTGCAGAAGAACAACGTCCGACTGGAAGTAATCGGCCAGATTTACCGGCTGCCGGAGTTCGTGCAGGAGCAACTGAAGAAGACCATCACCGCGCTCCAAAAGAATAACGGACTCACGCTCGTGCTCGCGCTTAGCTACGGCGGGCGGACTGAGATCGTGGAAACTATCCGCAAGATCGCCGCCAAAGTGAAGCTGGGCAAACTTGATCCGGAGGAAATCAACGAGCAAACGGTGACGCAACATCTTTACACCAAAGGCATTCCCGATCCTGATCTGCTGATCCGGACGAGTGGAGAGATGCGGGTCAGTAATTTCCTCCTCTGGCAAATCTCCTACGCGGAACTCGTGGTGACGCCAACTCTCTGGCCGGATTTTCGGCGGACGCAATTCATCGAGGCGCTCGAAGAATATGCCCGGCGCCACCGCCGTTTTGGCACGGTGTAACTCGCATGGAAACGACGGCGCCCATCCCAACAACGTCGTCAAAAATGCAGACGTTTTGGCGGCGTCTGACCAGTTCAGTGATCCTGTGGTCGCTGGTCATCGGCGCGCTGTTCACGGACAAGTTTTTTTCCGACATTATTTTTCTGGTGGTCATGCTTTTGATCGCCGGCTTTGGGCTCGAAGAATTTTATGAGCTTTGCGAAAAGCGCAACCTGGTCACGTTCAAAGTCTGGGGCATGATTGCCGCGTGCGGGATGATCCTCAGCACGTGGTGTTATCTATCCGGTCGGTTCGTTCCGTCCAAATCACCGGCGCAGGCAAACAGTTTCGAAACGAGCATTTTCATTATCTTCGTTCTTGGTCTGTGCCTGCGGCAATTCATGTCGCGCAGCAACACCATGGGTATCCTCGCCATTTCCACGACGCTCTTCGGCCTGATGTACGTCCCGTGGCTGCTGAACTTCATCCAGAAAATTAATTACTACCCTTTTGAGAACGTGAAGTCGGGGCATTTTTATCTGCTCTACTTCATCGCCATCACGAAGTTCAGTGACCTTGGCGCGTACGCAGTTGGTTCGCTGATCGGAAAACACAAGATGATTCCGCGCATCAGTCCGGGCAAAACCTGGGAAGGGTTTGGGGGTGCGATTCTTACCTCGACGCTCCTGAGCGTGCTGTTCGTGAAGTTCGCAGGTCGCCATCTTCAAGGGCTGACTTACTTTCACGCGGTGATTCTCGGCGTGTTACTCAGCGCCGCCGCGGTCGTGGGCGATCTCATCGAGTCGCTCTTCAAGCGCGAAGCCGGCGTGAAGGGTTCGGGCCGCTTCTTTCCTGGCATCGGCGGCATGCTCGACTTGATGGACAGTCTGTTGTTTAATGCTCCCCTGATGTACCTTTATATCCGGCACATCCTCGCGCCTGTTCCGTCATGAAGAACGTCGTCGTCCTGGGCAGCACGGGTTCGATCGGCACCAGCACGATCAAGGTTGCGGACGATCTGCCGGACCAGATTCGCCTGGTCGGACTCGCGGCGGGGAACAACGTTGATCTTCTGCTCGAGCAGGCGCGCAAGCATCGCCCGGAAGCGATCTCGATCACTGATGCGACGAAAGCTCAGACGCTCCAGGACAATCTTACTTTTAACACGCGCGTTTACTCGGGCAACGAGGGGCTATTGAAGCTGGCAACGCTCCCCAGCGCCGACATCGTGCTGATTGCGATTGTCGGCACCACTGGCCTGCAACCGGCGCTCGCGGCCATTCGCGCCGGCAAAGATATTGCGGTGGCGTCCAAGGAAATCCTGGTCATGGCCGGCGAGATTGTCATGCGCGAAGCCGAGAGGAACGGCGCGCGCGTGCTCGCCGTGGACAGCGAACACTCTGCGATTTTTCAGTGCCTTGACGGTAAGCCTTCGTCATCGGTTCGTCGGCTTTGGCTCACCGCCTCGGGCGGGCCGTTCCGCAATACGCCGAAGGCCGAGTTTGCAAGCATCACCGTGGAGCGTGCGCTTAAACATCCTTCGTGGGTCATGGGGCGGAAGATCACGATCGATTCCGCCACGCTGTTCAACAAAGGCCTTGAGATGATCGAAGCGCGCTGGCTCTTTGGAGTGGAGATGGAACGCGTCAGCGTTGTTGTCCATCCACAAAGCGTGGTCCACTCTATGGTGGAGTTCGTGGACGGCTCGATCATCGCCCAACTTTCGACGCCGGATATGTGTCTGCCGATCCAGTACGCGCTGACGTATCCCAACCGCGCGCGCAGCGAACGTGTGCAAACCAATTTCGCGAAGCTCGGCTCGCTCACGTTTGAAGAACCGGACACGGACCGGTTTCCCGCGCTGAAACTCGCGCGCAAGGCCGGCGAGGTGGGCGGCACTTTGCCCGCTGTGCTTAACGCTGCGAATGAAGTCGCCGTGGAAGCGTTCTGCGCGGGGGGCATCAGTTTTCCGCAAATTACCGAAACCGTCGCGCGCACGATGGACGCGCACAAAGTGAGCGAGCGTCCCACGCTGAAAGAAATCCTCGAAGCCGACGCCTGGGCGCGACAGGAAGCGCTTCGCTAGGCAAACGAAAGCTTCGTGGTCGCCGCTTCGGGTTCCCAATTTCGCGGCGGCTTGCTGTTCACCGCTGCGACTTCCTTGATCGAAATCTGGTTGCCGCGCGACTTCACGCCTTTGACCGTCAGCTCGGACGGGTTGCACGTTTGCTGATTGATCTTCTGATAAGGCGCGGCTTTGTAGCGAATGTAGATTTGCTCCGGCGTGTCCGGTTCGAAGAAAAGGATGCGCGACTTTTCCGGGATACAGAAATATTCCTTGTTCAGGATCGTGCCGCCGAAAGTGAAGCGCTTGATGTAAGTTGCCTCGCGATTGGTGTAAACGAGCGTGAAGATCCGATCTCGCTCCGGCACGGCGCAGTAGAATAAGTCGGGGCCAACGAACATTTTTTCGGGCAGCTCGACCACCTTGTAGTGGCCGCCCTTGAACACCAGGACGAGCTTGTCGAATTTCGTGCAGTCCACTTTGAACTCGTCACCGGAAACGCGATAGCCCACGTAGCCTGATTCGCGGTCGTACGCGACCTTGAAAGCCTTGAAGGCGACTTCCTTCGCATCCACTTCGTCGTAGCGGCTACTGCGGGTGAGGCGCGGATACATCGGCCCGTATTTTTCGAGCAATCGCTCGAGATGGCCGATGGCGTACTTGGTCACGTTCTTGAGGTGCTTGCGCGTCTCGTCCAAGTCCGCCTTCACCTTGTCCATCTCTTCACGGTGCTTGTTGATGTCGAAGAGCGAAATGCGGCGAATGCGAACGCCGAGCAGCATCTCGACGTCCTCGTTCGTGAGTTCGCGATACATCTCTTTGCGGAACGGACGGAAGCCATCGTGCACGGCCTGGATCACGGCTTCGTTGGTGCGGCATTGCTCGATTTTCTTGTAGATGCGATTTTCGATAAAGATCCGCACGAGCGTTTTGTAATGCAGTTCCTGCTCGAGCTTTTTCTCCTTCAGGTCCAACTCGCGTTTGAGATCCTTGAGCAGTTTCGCCGTGTTCTCGCGCAGGACTTCCGAGACGGTCATTTCGACCGGGCGATTATCTTTAATGACGACGATGCGGCTGTTGATCGTCGTCTCGCAATCGGTGAACGCGTAAAGCGCATCGACAAGCTTCTCGGCGCTGACTCCCTGCGGCGCTTTGATTTCGATCTCGACATCCTCGGACGTGAAGTCGTTCACGCTGCGAATCTTCAACTTGCCCTTCCGCACGGCATCCTCGATCGACGCCTGCAACGATTCAGTCGTGGTCGTGGGCGGGATTTCCTTAATGATAACCGTCGATTCGTCTTTGATCTTTATCTTCGCGCGGACCTTCACGCTCCCCTTGCCGTCGGCGTATTCGCGCGCGTCCATCAACCCGCCGGTCTGGAAATCCGGCAGGCACTTGAAGGATTGCTTCTTGAGAATGGCAATCTGCGCCTGGAGTAATTCCGGGAAATTGTGGGGCAGGATTTTGCAGGCCATGCCGACGGCGATGCCTTCGGTGCCGAGCATCAGCAGCAATGGGAGTTTTGCTGGCAGCGTGACCGGTTCTTTATTGCGCCCGTCGTAGCTCGGGACAAAGTCCGTGATCTCGTCATTGAAGATTTCGTTGCGCGCCAGATCGGTCAGGCGCACTTCGATATATCGGTTCGCCGCGGGTGGATCGCCAGTAAAGATATTCCCAAAATTTCCCTGGCCCTCGATGAGGTAACGTTTGTTGGTCAGCACGACTAGCGCGTCGGAGATTGCCGCCTCGCCGTGCGGGTGATATTGCGCGCAATGCCCCGCGATGGTTGCGACTTTGATGAAACGCCCATCATCCTTATCGTGCAACGACCACAAAATCCGGCGCTGCACGGGCTTCAATCCGTCCGCGAGATTCGGAATGGCACGGTCACGGATCACGTACGACGCATATTGAAGGAAGCTGTGGTCCATCCGCCGGTGCAGCGGCAACTCAATGGTGGACGCTTTGGCGTGGCCGTTCTTGGCGGCGGTCACGTCGGTTTCAGCAACAATATGATCGGGCTTGTCTTTTTTGCTCATCGCTCAACAGAACACGAATTGTAGAAAAGCCGCGGGCCTGAATCCAACATAAAGCGTCGTGCGATCGTAAACGGCATTTTACTGCGGCTCGCCGATTGCCGAGCCTTGTGATTGTTTTAGAGGCGGAGTCATGGATTGGCGCCTCCCGTTGCGCAGTTTGGCGAAGGTGCCAACGACCAGCAGCACGGCTCCGAAGGTGCAGACGAGGGCCGCGCCCGTGGGCATGTTGAATTGATAGGAGGCGTAGAGTCCGCCGATTCCGCCGAGCGCGGCAATCAAGGTCCCGACGGCCAGAAGAACGCCGAGCGATTTTGCCAGCAGGTTCGCGCAGACTGCGGGGACGATCAGATAGGTGAAGACCAGGAGCACGCCGCCAATCTGCACGAAACTGGTGACGACGAGGCCGAAGAGCGCGTAGAAAAGAAAATCCCACCCGCGGGTCGTCCAACTTACATCGCTTCGTTCGCCCGAAAAGGTCAAGGCGATGAACTTTTTGCGAAAGATGAAATGGACGACGGCAATGGCCACGTAGAGGAGGAATGTCTTCCAGATTTGCGGCCCGGTAACGAACAGAACGTCGCCGATCAGGGTTCGCTGCAATTCCTCGTTGCTGCCGGGCGATTTGCTGAGAAGCACGATGGACGCTGCCGCGGCCACGACGTAAACGATTCCGATCAAGGCTTCCTGCGGGACGCGATGGGGTTCGGAGGTGCGCGTAAAGGTGAAGATCAGCGCGCCTGCCAACGTGAACGCGATGGACCACCAGTAGGTGTGAATGTCGTGCGGGTCGTGCCCGAGCATCACGCACCAGCACGTGCCCAGGGCTGCGACTTGCGCCAGGGCCAGGTCGACGAAAATAATTCCTCGCCGCACGATGTGGAGTCCGAGGTAGACCAGCAATGCCGGTAGGAGGAGGCAGGCCAGCAGCGGCAACTTCATTGTTTCCCAGGCTTCCATATTACTTCGCGCCCGCGAGCGCCTGGGAAATCGAGTTGACGAGATAATCGACGAGTTGCACGTAACCTCCCTCGGTGCCTTTGACGCCGCCGGGGAAATGGCTCACCGGGACAGTGACCGCGCCCGTCTTGGACGCCACTGAATCGGCCTGCCGGCGGTTCACATACGCATCGAGTAAAATGACGCGCACGTTCTGTTCGCGCATCTTCTGCACCAGCGATGCGATGTGCGCAGGAGTGGGAGGAATGCCGGGCTTGGGCTCGAGGAACATTTCGATCTTCAACCCAAAGCGCTCCGCGAAGTACGGCCAGGAATCGTGATACGCCACGAGCGATGCGCCCTTGTGCGGGGCCATTTGCCTTTGCCATTCGAGCATGCGCGCATCGATCTTTTCCTGGAAGGCCTTGAGGTTGGCACGATACGCGTCACACGCTTTCACGTCGGCTTTGCAAAACGCCTCGGCGATGTTGGCGGCGACGATCTTCGCGTTGAGTGGATCGATTAAATAATGGGGATTGCCGTCGGGATGAATATCCCCTCTGGACCGGTCGAGCGTGGCAGGCACGCCGAGCATGTTGATGCCATCGTTGCCACGCACATGGCCCGGCGCGCCACCGCTGATCTTCGGATTGCGCGCGCCCTGGAGCAGGGGCTGCAACCACCCCTGCTCCAGCGCCGCGCCGCCTTCGATCAGCACGTCGGCGCGATTCAGCGTCGCGATGAAGCCCGGCTTGGCGTCGATAAAATGCGGGTCTTCAGCCGGTTTGGCGAGCGCGGTCACCTGGACTTTATCGCCGCCGATCTCTCGCGCGATCGCCGCGAAATCCGTGGTTGTCGCAACCACGTTGAGCTTCGCAGCGTCGGTCTGCGCCGCGAAGGCCAGTGCTGTCGTAAGCCAAAGTAATTTTAATTCCATAAATGTGCTCCTTTAGAATTTGTGGGCGGCATGCGCGCCGAGGATAAACTCAAACTGCAGCCAAACGGAATGATCTTCGCCAATTCCCTTGCGATCGTCGTAATTATACTGCAAGCGCAATTTCGAGAACTCGGTGGGAAACCAGGTGAGATTCGGCGATATCCGCCACCGTTCGGCTCGCTCGGGATCGCGCTCCAACGGCTCGCCATCCAGCGTCAGATTGCGCCGTTCGTAATCCCCGCGCTCGCCTGTTACGCAATCAAAGCGCAGGCCCGCGATCCAGCGCGGCCTGAAGCCATAGAGCAGTTGCGTATAGAACCCGCAATCGGTGAGCGTCTCGCCCGGCAGCAGGGCGGGGGCTCCCGTATCCACGTCGATGATTTGGCCTTCGTCTTCCCCAGCCCAATTGAATTCGCCCACATCGTATTTCCGCCACATCGCTTCCGTCTGCCACATGACGAACGGAAAGCCAGCCTGGTGCTTCGTTGGTTTCCATTTCCACGTGAAATCGACGCCATAGATTTGCGTATCGGTGTCGCCACTGGGATTACCACCACGTGAATTCGGACCGAACGCCGCCGATGCACCCAGCAACAACGTCTGCGCATCCGTCACGTCAAACGACATCGCGTAACGCGGCGTGAAGAGCAAGTCATCGATGTGTTTGAGCCCGCGATCGTTGTCCGGATGGCGAAATGCGAACGGGACCTTCTCTTCCGCCTCGTCATCGTGGACATGTCCCGAACTGCGAAAACTCGCCGCCGTTTCGCCATGACTGTTCTGCGCGGCAAGCGATAATTCCGAATAGAAAGGCGTCGGCATCAGCCATGAGAGCCGCGAGCCGGGATTCCGCAGTCCGTCCGGCCCGAGGAAGCGTCCGTTGACGAGCGGCGTGTCCACAAACGCCCACGCGTGGGGGTGTGTCGAATTGTGGCGGCCGAACTCGGTGAGGAATTGCCCCGCACGCACCTGCAAATTGCCCGGCAGCGAGATCGTCTCCAGGTACCCTTCTTCCAGCTCCAGGAACGATTCCCCGCCCGAGTCGATCGAGAACAGGACGTTGGCCATGCCGCGAAAGTATGGATCGACCGCGCCGCTGAAGGTCGCCTCGACTCCCTGCACCGTGAAGCCGCGCTGGTTGGGGTCGTGCCCGCCCAGTTGGGTTCCGCCTTCAATGTCGTGAGCGGTCGAGCTGCCCGCCGCAAACGTGCCCACCAAACCGATGTCCATGTACGCGCGCTGCGTGCCGAGCCTTACTGGATCAGTAATACCGCGCGCGGTGCGGTCGAGTATCTCGTTAGTTGTAGCAGCCGAGGTAACGAGGCTCTGATTTATCGCTGCATTCGTTTGCGCCGCCTGGACCTGCTGCAAGCGTCGATTCAAATCATCGATGATTTTTCGATGCTCCTGCAGCGCCCGATCGAACTTCTCCGTAGCCTCCTGCAATTGCCGTTTCAAGGCTTCCACTTCATTTGTCTGCTGCGCCTGAAGCGCACTCGCGCTCAGGCAAAGAACCAAAAGTAATTTCCGTTTCATTTTCTAATCTCTTCAAGGATTAACTGGCAGGTCCACACAGGACCGCCTTTACGACCTAAAACAACGCCGGCGAAACCGGCCGAACAGGAAGGGACTAGAGAACGGGCGGAGCGCGCCCGGGAGGAAGGAGACAAACGACACTCGACAACTCAACCACCGTGTGTGATTGAGCTTCTGTCAAGACCGGGGAAGGAATTCGGACTGTGACCTGAGCTTCAGGCGCGCTCAGGAATTGGCCTTCGGCATATTTCGTGAAAAGACATTGGTGGTCGGCGGAGGAGGCATCATCGTGGAGGCAGTGATGCAACTCGACGGAGGTCGCGGCGAAGCCGGTGAAAAGCCACAGCGCAGCGAACGCGCTGGCTAAAAACCAGCGAACCCGCATGCCTTTACACGGCCTTTTCGAGCTCACAACCCCTCTAATGCAGCAGCTTCCCAGCCACTGGCAAGGTCAAAAAGGTGACGTTTTTCTACCGTTGCAGTCTGGCGCGGTAGAATCTTTGTCCGCTCGCAGTGGCTGTGGCATCCAATACTTCGACGCGGCCCGCAGTATTTGTGGCCGTCGCAAGGTGCTGCCAATCCCTCAAGTTCATACTCCATTCCATGTCCAGCCTGTCGCCCGTCTCCGCGTGTACGGCGAGGACCAAACCTTCTGGCGTAAATCGAGATTCGCGGCTATCGATCACCGGGCGGCCCGGCAACCGACCGCGATTGTCCAGCGTCGCATGGAACTTCGGCCATGAACTCTCAGCCAGCGGGCTGGTGCCGTAAATCGCGTAACCGCCGGAATAGATAGTTCCATCAGGACCGATGGTCGGCGTGCTTGCGCCGGGCAATTGCCAGACCTTTTCCCCCGTCTGGCTGTTGAGCACGTAAAGCCAGCCGTCGTACGAACCAACATAAAGCGTTCCGTCCACCGTCAAGGCCGCCGTAAAGGGAATGCCGGCGCCCGCGAGAAATTCCCAGCGCTTCGCCCCGGTTGCTCCGTTCAGTGCGTACACTTTATTATCCATGGAACCAATATATACAGTCCCGTCCGGTCCAATGATCGGCGACGCCGGCACCGTCCCGTCGGTCGCAAATTCCCACCGCTTCTCTCCCGTCTCCCCATTCAACGCGTACACGTTGCCGTCGTACGAACCGAAATAGACCGTTCCATCTGCAGCCAGGGCGGGCGAAGAGTACACGGCATCGCCGGTGACGAACTCCCAGCGCTTAACGCCGGTGACAGAGTCAACGGCGTACATCTTTCCATCCATGCAACCAGCGTACACGAGTCCATTGGCCCCGACAGCCGGCGACGATTCGAAAATGTTCCCTGCCTGGAATACCCATTTGTGCTTCCGGTACACACCAGGGTCGGCGGCATAGAGGTGACGGCCAGAAAGATAGAGCGTGCCGTCCACGCCAATTGCCGGACAGGCGTGAACGCAGACATCAACCGTGTACCCGCCTTTCTGCTCGCCAGTGATTCCGTCGTGTGCCCACACCGAACTGCCGCTGTAGTTGCCAATGTAGAGCGTGCCGTCCCGTCCAAGCGCTCCCGGCGCCCACCACGAGTCGAAGTAATGGTCATAGAAGACGGTGGCCCCATCGCGAGTATCGATCGCCGTGATGTAGCCGCCTGAAAACGCGTACAAGTACCCATTCGTGCCGAGCGCGGGAGCGTGCCCAAAATCGTTCGTCCATTTCATGTCGGGAAAAATGTGTGTGAACTCACCAGTGATCGCGTAGTTGCGATCGAGAGTGATCGTGAGTCGCGGCGCGTTGCCCGTGGCATCGCCGCTCCAACGGACAAAGGCGTGATTGGAGCGACCGGGCACTGCCGTCAGTTCCACAATGGAATTCGTGGGATACACTTCCAGGTCGGGCATGCGACGTATTGTGCCCGGCCCGACTGCCGTTGTTTCCAGGCCGTAGCCGACAGAAAGTGTGGCCTCATCGCTGACAACTCTGCCGAACTCATTGCTGAGCATCACCGAATAGCGGCCCGCGCTGGAGAACTGAACGGAGACGACCACGTAGCTATCGCTATTGGCTCCCACAATCGGCTGCCCGTTAAAGTACCATTGAAACTCAACCGGTCGTGTAACCGGTGTGTAAACATGGAAGCGAGCACTGCCGTCCGACGCGGCCCATTGAGTCTGCGGTTGCTTCGTGATTGCGGGCGGGCCAGAGACCTTCCAGTAACTGGTGTTCTGCGCGTTTTGTTGTGCCTTCGGCCATGCGGAATTCGCCAGAGGGCTGGCGCCGTGAATCGCGTATAAGTTCTCATAGCCACTGGCAGTGTAGATCGTGCCGTCACTCCCGACATTCAACCTGCCTCCCTCGGTCGTCTCGGATATCCAGTTCGTTGCTCCCGTCTCAAAATCCAACGCGAGGAGCAGCGCTTTGTTGGTCGAGTAATTGTAAGTTGCGACGTACAAGGTGTTATCTTGCGCAAAGGCAAGCCTCGGTCGTTCGCAATTTTTTAACAGCAGCCGCCTCTGCACATCGCCATTTGCAGGATCGCGCACATAAATCGCTTCGTCATGCGCCACGCAAATCGAACCGTCGGGCGCGATGATAAGATCTGTGAGGGTCCGTTCGCCCTGACGTTGCCATAGTCTCTTCCCCGTGAATCCGTCGAGCGCGGTGAGGTGTCCCGTGGCCTGCACTGCCAGGACTGTTCCGTCGCCGGCCACGATCACGTACGCGAAGCCCCATCCCTGATTTCCGAACGACCAAGCATGACCTCCGGTTCGCATGTCCACGGCTGCGATGCCCGGGGCCGATGCCACGTAGGCCAAGCTACTGGCAGACAATGCGACCGGAACGAGTTCTTCACCATTGATCGACGTAGAACTCCAACGGACGCCGCCAGTGGCGGGATCAAGAGCCTTCACCGGCGATGACGCCACGTAAACCGTGCCGTCGGCGCCTATGGAAACGACACCACGCAAATCCGAACTCCAAAGCCTTGCGCCGGTGTTGCCCTCGAAAGCCCGCAACCCCGTCGTTGTGCTGACGTAAACATGTCCTTCGGGGCCGATCGCCAATGCAGCGGAGGAATCGAAGGCCCGGCCATCAACGTTGGTGGACCATCGCAACGCCCCGGTCGCAGCGTCCCACGCGTAAAGGTCGAGGTATGTTGCGCCGTAAATGAGCCCGTTGGTGCCCAGCGCAGGTCCAGCGGAAATTGGAGCACGGTCAGGAGGGCGTACTCGCCACTTCAGTTCTCCAGGGTTCTGCGCAAATAAGTGAGCAGGAAACAATGCAATGAACAGGGTTAATACGACATTGAAGAAACAACTTCTCACACGACGAGACACAACAACGGCCACGATCAAATTTAACGTGGAGTCGCGCAAAATCTTTCAGCCAGAATTTGGCGCGTCATCGAAGCCCGGGCGAGAAACGTGAGTTACACGATAAAAACCAAGTGGTGCCAGAGCCTATCTAGGCAAATACTTCTCCGGCGCTTTCACGAAGGCTGTTTTGCATCCCTGGCTGCAAAAGCAATACGTCTTTCCCGCGTACTCGGAGCGCGGGGTGTTCTCTTTAACATGGACGTCGACACATGCGAGATCGTTGTTGTATCGGCAAACGTAGCACGTTGCGGTATCGCTCGCCTGCGCTTGTGGGGACGAAGGAGCCGCGCAGCCGATCAGTAGCACGAGCAGCGCTCCACAAATGCCGTGTCCAAGTAGTCTCATCATCGATTGATCGCGACAGAGTCATGTCTGCCGCACTTTAAGATATTGGCCTGCTAAAACGTCAGGGTCAATCCTCCATTCACCTTGTAGTCCGTCTTCAATTGCGTCCCGTTAAGGTCCTGCAATACCGGCAATGGAGCAGACACCGTGAAGCTCACGTTTGGACTGAAACTCACGCGAACGCCGGGTGCCACGAAGATGGCTGTTCCCCCTGTGTTCGGGTCGTCCTCGCCATCTTCTTGGCTCTTAAAAAGATGTCGCACAATCCCTTCAGCGAAAACACTCACCTGCGGGAACCGCTGAATATCTTCCGTAAAGCGGTACGCGACTGCCACTCCGGCATCAATCCGATCACCCAGCCGAAACTCGTCGTGCTCCGTGCGATACGTATACTGTCCGCTCACATCGAGCGTAATCTGGCTCGTCAGAAAACGGGAATATGCCAGTCCGGCCATCCCATCAAATGATCCGCTTCCAGCGGTCGCTGATGGTTCGACTCTTTCTCCTTCGGAATTCGTAACGTCATGTTCGCCCGTAGGAAATTTAACTCCGCCAAAAATCGCAAATTGCCCAATCGGCCCTCGATAGAACCGGTATTTCCCTGTTAACCAAAGGTCCGTCAGTCCATCCGGGTCAAACGTCACGATCTCCGTTTCGCCCTCGTCAAACTCTGCCTCGCGTGGATTCACCGCGTTGTAGTACCCGATGCTAAGCCCGATTTGGAAGTTATCCACTACGCCATAGCTCACGCCGACCGTGCTCACGAAACTCCGGTCGAGCAAATCGAAACCACCGGCCTCCGCGGCCCGTGCCTCGATTTGCGACGCGGAGAGATTTTGGAACTCCGTGTATTCGGTTCGTAAGTCGATCGAGAATTTACCCGGTTTTAGCGTCTCTGCCGTTTGCGTTGAAGCTCCACCCCCCGAAGTTCCCGGGCCGTGATCGGCATAACCGGTTGCCGTCGTGAGGGCCGCGCTGACTGCTGCCGCGCTTAACGGTTTGATCAAAGTCTTCACTGTTACAATCCTTCTGTTCACTTGGTTCTTGTCTAAAGGCGCGGCGCGGGATCGTTCTGGACGGCTTGTCGGCTGAAAGCGGCGGAAGTCAAAACGCCGGAAAAGGCCGAGGGCCTGCATTCCGAATTCCCGCACCTCGACAAAGTTATTTATGCTCCGGCCGAACAAAGGTTCGCGGGGCAAGGGCCGGCCCGCTTTTAGACACTTGCGAACCAGCCACTTCGTTGGGCGCGGTCAGCCGGCTCGTGGGGGAGGCGTTGGAGGAGCTTGGCCTCGCGGAGAAAACGACAAGCCTATCCTGGCAATTCGGGGAAAGGGAGACGGAGGATCAAGCAACACCTTGCCGCCAGGGCACGCGAGGTCGAGCTTGACCACCTTTTTCGTCAGGTCTTGCTTCTGTTCCGTCGCCTTGCCTTCCTTCACCGCCTTGCACAACTCACATGGATGAGCGCCGCTAAACGTCTTTGCCAGTGCCTCTGCTATTGGCGCGCCCTGCGAATAATTGACCATCATCCCCATCCACGCGACGGATTGCAGGAACATCCAGTGCGCGCCGAGCGAAAGCGTCAGCGACAAAACGACCAGGACTTTTGTGAACCGTGTCAGAGCGCGGCAGGTTGACGAGTCCTCACTTCGCTGTCAATAACGCACCGTTACAGCTAAACGCGTTTGCCTTGACACCGCCGCTCCCCGTTATACGAAGCTTGTTGGCTGAATGACTCGCCGGCCACCACGGGCACTAGTTGGCGTGGTGATCGGATACCCTCTCTGGCCCGCTAACGCAATCTCCCCCTTCGATTTCGACGTCCACGGCCACATGCTCGAACTCGTGAGGGTCGAGTCGCCGTCTCTCACAACGATTTTGTTCTCATAAGGTCAAATCGATTGTGTCATCGCCGGCTCAGCCGCCAGCGTTTCAGCGATCCGTGTCCGTTCGGTGCGCTTCTCCAGCCACTCGTAAAGCGTCGGCAGCAAAACCAGGGTCAGGAACGTTGAGCTGATAATCCCCCCGATCACCACCGTCGCGAGCGGTCGCTGGACTTCCGCGCCTGACCCCGTCGCAATCGCCATGGGCACAAACCCGAGGCTCGCCACGAGTGCGGTCATGAGCAGCGGACGAAGCCGAGTCGATGAACCTTCGACGACGGCATCGTGAAGAGGCCTGCCTTCCGCGCGCCGTTGGTTGATGAACGTAATGATCATGATGCCGTTCAGCACAGCAACCCCGCTCACAGCGATGAAACCCACCGCCGCGGAAATGCTAAATGGCATGTCGCGCAGCCAAAGCGCTGCCACACCGCCTGTCGCCGCGAGCGGCACCGAGATGAACACCAGCGCTGCCTGCCAGACACTGCCGAAGGCGGCAAAGATCAGCATGAAAATCAAAACGAGCACCACCGGCACGAGGAACATCAGCCGCGCGCGCGCCTGGAGCATCTGTTTGAACTGTCCGCCAAATTCAATGTGGTAACCCGGTGGGAGTTCCAGCGCGCGCAAGCGCTGCTGTGCTTCGGTCACCCAGCTTTGCACATCCCTCCCCCTCAGGTTGACCTCGATCCCCACCCGCCTCCGTCCTCCCTCCCGCTCGATCATGTTCACCTGGTCGCGCACCGCCATTTTCGCCACCTTCCCCAGCGGCAAAAGGCCCGTCTCGCCCACGCGCACGGGCAGGTTGCGCAGCGCCTCGAAATTACTCCGGTGCGCGTCGTCCATCCGCACCACGATGTCGATCCGGCGATTGCCTTCGAAGAACGGTCCCGCAGTCTCGCCACCCAACGCCGTCGCCACCGTCTCATTAACCTCCGCAGCGTGCACGTTATAGCGCCGCATCGCGTCGCGATCGGGAACGACATCGAGGACCGGCGCAAGGCCGAGATTGTCACTGTCGAGTTCAATATCGCCCGTTCCAGGGACTTTCTCCAGGATCGCGTGCGCCTCTCCTGTGATCTTCTGCAACGTGGAAAAGTCCTCACCGTAAATTTTCACCGCGATGTCCGAGCGCGCCCCTTCCAGCATCTCGTTGAACCGCATCTCGATCGGTTGCGTCCACAGGTGCTCCTGCCCGGGGACCTGCACTTCCAGCCGTCGCGTGATCGATTCGATCAGCTCCTCCTTGCTCATCGCACGCCCTTTTACCTTGCGCCACTTCTCCTTTGGCGCGAAGGAAAGAAATGTGTCCGAAAGGTTCGCTCCCATCGGGTCCGTTCCAATTTCCGGCGTCCCGATCCGCGAAAACACAGTCGCGATCTCGGGGTACTCTTTGAGAATCACTTCCTCCGCCCGCAACTGCATCTCCACCGATTCCTCAAGGCTGATGCTGGTCGGCCCCACCAGTTGCAGGACCAGCGATCCTTCGTCGAGCTGTGGCACGAACTCCGCGCCCAGCCCCCGAAACAGCAAGGCTGATCCCGCGAGCAGCACCAGCATCACCGCGATCAAAAGCAATCGATGTCCCAGCGAGAATCTCAGGATCGGCGCGTAGGCGGCGCGTGCCCATCGCATGATGCGGCTTTCTTCTTCGCCCACGCCGCGTGAAAGAAACCATGCGCACAAGACCGGAATTAGAGTCAGCGCTAAAAGCAGCGACCCCAGCAGCGCGAAGATCACCGTCAAAGCCATCGGACGGAACATTTTCCCTTCCGTTCCCGACAGCGCCAGAATCGGAAAATAAACCATCGT
>Ga0111538_10000569_pt1 | contig 49795 bp, 43 predicted proteins | sample SoiMethybrSBSTD1_FD_79669 | JGI IMG/M metagenome (GOLD analysis project Ga0111538, IMG submission 79669) | Bulk soil microbial communities from a Populus tree surrounding site in Tennessee, USA - Soil MetaG P. TD hybrid SBSTD1 (version 2)... | ecosystem: Environmental > Terrestrial > Soil >... | reverse complement strand
GGTCCCGATGGCAAGCCGCTGCCACCCGATCCGAACGTGCCCGCGCCGATTCCGCGTCTCGACCTCGGCAAGCTGCAGGCCGACGGTCGCGCGTCGAACCCCGGTGGCGCGCTGCGCACCGCACTCGACCGCAGTCGCACCGCGGAGATCGCGGCCGTCGTCTTCGTCACGGACGGGCGGCGCAATGCCGGCCCGCAGGCCGCCGAGGTCGCGCGATTGCTGAACCAGCGCAAGATCCCGCACACGTTCGTGCTCGGTGTCGGCGACCCGTCGGAGACGCAGATCCTGACGCTGACGCGCTTCGAGACGCCGACCAAGGTGTTCCAGCGCGATCCGTTCGAGATGAAGGCCACGGTCACCTCGCAGGGCTACGAACGCACGACCGTGACGGCGCGGCTCGTGCGCATCGACGACAAAGGCGCCGAACAGGTCGTGGCCACGCAACAGATCGAGGTCGGCGGCGAACACGCCGAGACGCTCGTGCAGTGGAAGGACCTGACCTCGGACGTGCCCGGGCGCTTCCTCTACCGCACCGAGATCCAGCCGCCCGACGGCGAGCCGGTCACCGCGGAGCGCCACAGCAAGGTCGCGGCCGTCGAAGTGCTCGGTGAGAAGCTGCGTCTCCTGCTGCTCGCTGGCAGCGCGAACCACGAGTTCCAGATCCTGCGCAACGTCCTGATCCGCGACAAGACGATCGACGTGTCGTGCTGGCTGCAGAGCGCGGACCCGAAGTTCCCCCAGGATGGCGACGAGACCGTTCGCATCGAGAAGCTGCCCGAGGAACGCATCGACCTCGACCCGTACGACGTGGTCGTCTTCATCGATCCGAACCACGAGAAGCTCAGCAAGCGTTTCTGCGAGCTGCTGCAGCAGCACATCGTCGAAGGCGGCTGCGGGTTCTGGTGGGTGTGTGGCGAGAAGTTCTCGCTCGACTCGATGCGCCCACAGGCGACGACGTACGCGCTCGCCGAGCTGCTGCCGATCGTGCCGAACATCGATTACGCGGAGACGCAGATCATCGGGTTCGGCAAGGCCTTCCCGCGACCGTGGCCGTACTCGCTCGCACCCGAAGGCGACGACGGCATCGGCGCCAAGGTCACGCGCCTCGTGGACAGCAAGGACGAGAGCCGCATCATGTGGAGCCGGCTGCCGGGCCACCACTTCTGGTTCCCGGTGTTGCGATTGAAGCCCGTTGCGGTGCCGATCGCCGAGTTCACGAACCGCGAGTTCATGGTCAATGGCCGCGGCATGCCGTTGATCGCGATGCAGAACGTCGGCGCCGGCCGCGTGATGTTCACGGGCACCGACGAGACGTATCGCTGGCGATCGCTCTACGAGGACGCCTACAACCGCTTCTGGGTCAACGGCATTCGCTACCTGTTCGAAGGCCGCATGCAGGCCGGCAACAGCCGGCTGCGGCTGTCGGCCAGCGACGAGAAAGTGGACCTTGGGGACGCGATCGAGATCGTGGCCGAGGTGAAGGACGAGGCGATGCAACCATTCCTCGCCGAGACGTTCCCGATCTCGATCGAACGCGAGTCGTCGGGCAGCGAGACCGTGGCGCTCGTGCCCGTCGAAGGGGCGCCTGGCAGCTACTCGCTGCGGTTCCGGCCGACGGCTCTCGGCAGCTACCGCGTCGTCGCGACGCAGAAGATCGGCAAGAACGCGGAGGTCTCGTTCCAGGTCGTCGCCGCGCAGATCGAGCGCCAGGGCCCGATGGACCGCGCGGAGCTCGCGGCGATTGCGTCGGCTTCGGGTGGTGAGTTGATGGAGACCCCAGCGGCGCTGCTCGCGGCGCTGGATCGCATCCCGTCGCGCTCGGCGACCGACACGTTCCGCACGCCGCACGCGATGTGGGATGGCTGGCCGACGATCGCGTTCCTGCTGGTCGTGTTGTCCCTCGAGTGGCTGCTGCGCAAGCGATTCAACCTGCTATGAACTCGACGACGATCCCCTTCGCATCCGTTTCCGGGCCCCCGGGTCTCGAGCAGGCAAGAACCACTCTGGAAACGCTGCGCGGCCGCGTGCGCAAGGGCATCTGGGTCGAGGCGGTTGGCGTCTGCCTGCTCGTGCTGGTCGCCTATGCGATCCCGAGCTTTCTGACCGATCGCAGCTTGCGCCTCGAGTGGGTCTACCGCTGCGCCTTGCTCGCGAGCTTCCTGTTCGTGATCTGGCGCATCGTGCAACGCCGGCTCGTGCAGCCGTGCCGCGTGGTCTTGACCGACGACGAGATGGCGTTCGCCGTCGAACGGCAGGCTCCGGACTGCAAGCAGGCGCTGATCAGCTCGATGCAGTTCGACAGCGAATTGCGCACAGGGGCCCACAGCGTCGAGTCCGCGGAGCTCAAGGCGGCCGTGATCGACGAGGTTCGGGCGCGGTTGCACGCGATTCCATTCGGGCGCGCGATCGATGCGGCGCGCGTCCGCAAGTTCGCGGGCGCGATCGCGGCCTCGCTCGTGTTCTTCGGCGGCTGGATGGTGATCGACGCGTCGTCGTTGAGCCTGTGGGCGCGCCGCAACCTCGCGCTCTCGAACGCCGATTGGCCGCGCTACACGCGCCTTGCGTTCGCCGAAGTGCCCGCCGAGGGCGTGCGTCTCGCGCAGGGTGAAGCGCTCACCGTTCGCGTGGTGGCCGAGGGCGAGATCCCCGACCTGGTGTTCGTCGACTACGAGTTCGCGGGCGGTGAGCGTGGCACCGAACCGATGCCCCGCACTGGGGAGCGCGAGTTCAACTGGCGCTACGAGCCCGTGCTGGCCGACGTGACGCTGCACGTCGAAGGCGGCGATGCGTTGCCCATCGAGCTGCGTGTCACCGTCGTCGAGCGACCGCGCATCGACGACCTCGCGGTCCGCATCACGTTCCCCGAATACATGGGCCGGGATCCGGAGCTCGTGCCGCCTACCGAAGGCGAGCTGCGCCTGCCGCGCGGAGCGCGGCTCGACGTCTCGGGCAAGAGCCACAAGCAGCTCCACGAGGCTTTCCTGTTGTTCGGCAGCGACCAGAAGACCCCGCTCGTGTGCGCGGCCGACGGTTTCGCCTTCGCGGGCGGGTTCGAGCCGGCCATCTCGGGTCTGCTCGTGATCGACGTGATCGATCGCGACCACTACGGCGCGGGCACGCCGCCGAAGCTCCTGCTGCGTGTCGGCGACGACAAGCCGCCCACGCTGGACTTCCGCTTGCGCGGCATCGGCACGTCGATCACGACGCATGCGCGCATTCCGGGCGATCTCAAGGTGAAGGACGACTTCGGCCTGCGCGCGATCGATGCGTCGATGCGCGCGGTCGTCGACACGCCGGTCGACAAGAAACCTGGTGGTGGCGACGCGGCCGTGCCCGAAGTTCCGTTCGAAAACGCGGACATGTTGTTGGGCTCCGAGCTCGAGCGCAACGCACGGCGCTACGAGACCACGGCTTCGGTCGATCTCATGCAGTGGAACCGCATCCCGGACGAGACCGCGCCGCAGAACCGCATCCGTCCAGGCATGCTGTTTTCGCTGCGGCTCGGCGCCGTGGACAACTTCGGCCCCGGCGACCCGCACCACGGCTACAGCGAGACCATGACGTTCAGGGTCGTGACGCGCGAGAAGCTCGTCGAAGAGTTGCGGCGCCGCCAAGTCGAGCAGAGGCAGGAGCTCAAGCGCATCGCCGACGAGGAGCAGGCGGCCCAGCTCGAAATCGAGATTCAGGACCCGACGCAGGCCGGCGACAGGCGCAAGGTCGTCGAGCAGAAGCTCAAGACGCTCGCGCGACAGCAGCAGGCCATCGGCCGCCGCGTCGCGTTCGTGGGCGAGTCCTACCAGCGCATCCTGTGGGAGTTCGAGAACAATCGGCTCTGGGAACCGAACGCGGTGCGCCAACGTGAGGCCGCCATCTCGCAGCCGCTTGCCTCCCTTGCCAAGGAGGCTTTCCCTGCCACGAGCCGCCTGGTCGACGACTACGCCACGACGGGCGAGCAAACGGCAAGGACCGCTGCGGTCGATGGTTACAGAGACATCAAGCGCCGAATCGACGGGATTCTCAAGCAGATGGAGGATGCGGAGACGCTGGCCAGTCTGCTCGAAGACCTGCGGGCCGTGATAAAGATACAAGACGACGCGAAGCACGACGCCGAAAAGAGGGTCGAGGCTCGCGAGAATGACATCTTCAAGAAACCCCCGAAGAAACAGTAGGTCCTGACCAACACTCGGGCCCACAACGGGGTCCATCACCTGATCGAGGTTCCGATGATCGCACGTGGAATCGCCGTTCTCACGGCCCTTGTGTTTGCCGTACTGACGCCGAACGCGTCGAGCTTGCGCGCCCAGGACCAGCAGCCACTGAGTGCCGTCAGCAAGCAGGATCTGGCGCGCAACAAGTTCAAGGACCTGACCGAGCGCATGCAGAAGCTCATGGCGGTGCTGCAGAAGTCCGAGCCTCAGGACAGCCAACTGCTGGCGGCCGGGCTGCAGTTCGCGCAGGAGAAGAAGATGCAGCAGCGCCTCGACCAGGCGAGCTCGCTGCTGCAGCAGGAGCTGTGGGACAACGCACTCGCCGTGATGGTCGACGTCCGCAAGGATCTCGGCACGCTCTACGACCTGCTGCAGAACCGCAACGTCGACCTGCGCAAGCTGCTCGAGCAGATCGCGAAGCTGCAGGCGTTCCGCGACCGCGTCGACCAGCTCAGCAAGGAGCAGGGCGAGGAGAAGGATGCTTCCGCGCGCACCGAGGCCTTGCAGAAGCATCTCGCCGATGTCGAGGCGCAGAAACAGCGCGCCGAAGCGCTGCTCGAGCAGCAGAAGCAACTGCGCGAAGCGACCAACGATCTGGGCGTCCAGTCGGCTGCCGATGCCACGAAGCCGCTCGCGACGAAGGAAGGCGGCCTGCAGCAGGACACCGAGAAGCTCGCCAAGGACCTCGAAGCGCTCGAGAAGAAGAACGAGGAGCTCGCGCTCGAGAACAAGCCGGCTGCAGGCACGCCGTCAGAGCCCGGCCAGCCCGGTGCGGGCAAGCCGGGCGGCGGATCGTGCAGCGGCAGCGCCGGCAAGGCCGCGGGGTCGATGGGCCAGGCGCAGAAGCAGCTCGGTGACAACAAGCCCGAGCCCTCGCTGAAGGATCAAGATCAAGCGATCGAGCAGCTGAAGAAGACTGTCGCCGAGCTCGAGTCGATGGCCGAAGAGGCCCGCCGCGAGCTGCTGAAGCTGCCGTTCGAGCAGCAGCAGAAGAAGCAGGACCAGACCCAGCACGCCACGGACACGCTGTCCAAGGACATGGAGAAGTCCGAGCAGGATGGCGAGAACGGCGAGGGCAAGCCGTCCCCCGGCAAGAAGCGCGTGCAGCAGGCCGTGCCGAAGCAGCGCGCCGCCGCCGGTCAGCTCAAGGAATACAAGCCAGCCAAGCAGAAGCAGCAGGACGCCAAGGACGACCTCGATGCGGCCAAGAAGGAGCTCGACGACGCGCTCGCCCAACTGCGCCAGCAGTTGCAGGACGAGGTGCTGCGCGCGCTCGAGGGGCGCTTCACGGCGATGTTGGCCAAGCAACGCGAGCTGTCGATCCAGACCAAGACGCTCGACAAGACGCGCGAGAACCTGATGGCGGCGAGCGACTCGCTGCCCGCGGCGTTGACCGACAAGATCGGCGTCGTCGCGACAGGCGAAGGCGACCTCGAGGTCGAGGCATCCGACGCGCTCAAGTTGCTGGAAGAGGACGCCACGACCGCGGTGTTCCCACCGATGGTCGAGCAGCTCAGGGACGACCTGCACGGCGTGGCAAAGCAGTGCCGCGCGCAGGAGACCGGAGAGCCCGTGCAGGTGGCCCAGCGCGAAGTCGAGGATCTGCTCGAGCTGCTCATCAACGCGCTACGGAGAACCATCGAACAAAAAGAAGGCGGGCATTGAACGAGCTGCGGCGGTGGCGGTCAGCCACCACTCGTTCCCGTCTCGGCCGAGCTGAAGATGCTGCGCTTCCTGCAGGATCGCGTGAACAAGGCCACCAAGGAGTTCGACGGCAAAGCCGCAGAGCAGAAGGTCGCGGATGCGGGCAAGGTGGAGAGCGACAAGCTGTCGGGCAAGCAGGCCCGCGTGAGGGACCTGATGCGCAAGCTCGCCGTCAAGATGGGCAAAGAGAACGACGCCACCGAGGGGGGCAAATGAGCATGTCGCTGTTGCGCGCGCTGCTAGGGGGCGCCGTGATCGCGGCGCTTGGGTTTGCGCAGGGCGAAGCTCCGGCACCCGTGGCTGCCCAGGAGCCGGTGGTCGTCAAGAATCCGTTCCAGCCGTTCGACCGCGCGCGTTTCGAAGTGGCCGCGAAACAGCTCGGCGCCAACGAAGCGCAGCTGCAGACGTTCGCGACGCAGATCGCTGAGCTCGGTCTGACGCGCGCCGCGGACAACCTGCTGCGAGCGGCGGTGCCCGCGTTCGATGCGGCCGTGAAGCGTCACGAAGCGAGCGACCCGGCGGCTGCGCTGGAGCTCACGAAGGTGCTCGCGGCGGCGACGGATCCGCTGCTGCAGGCGCACGTGCGCTACCACCTGGCGCGGGTCTTCATCGACAGCGACGACCCCGAACGAGCGATCCAGATCCTCAACGAGTATCTGAAGGACAACATCAACCGGTCGCCGCTCGACGCCGAAGCGGCGTTCTTCTACGCCCAGTCGCTCGCCGAGGTGCCGCGCGTGGACGATGCCATCCCGCGCTTCCGCGCGTTCCTGCAGTGGTTCCCCGAGGCGAGCGAACGCTTCCGCTCCGCAGCCCACCAACAGGTCCGTGAGCTCGAGCGCCAGCGCGAAAGCAAGTTGCACCATCTGGCCGACGGCATGAAGAAGACCACGCGCGACCTCAAGAAGCAGAAGACCGACAAGCCCGTGCAGCTCGACCAGGAGAAGTACATCGAGGAGCTCGACGAGCTCATCGAGATGTACGAAGAGATGGAGAAGAAGTCGGGCGGTCCACCCAATGGCAACGGGCCTTCGTCGAACCCCGCTACGCAGAGCGCCCTCCCCGATGGCGATGGCAGCGTCGGCGATCTGCAGAAGCGGCCCACGTTGGCCGACCGCTGGGGCGACATGAAGGATCGCGATCGCGAGAAGATCGAAGCCGCCGTGCAGAAGGGACTGCCCCCGCAGTATCAGAAGATGCTCGAGGAGTACTACAAGAAGCTCGGCAAGGCCCAGGGCAAGTAACCGGGCAAGTGTTGTAGCCTGGCAATCGCGCGCGGCGCCGGTAGCGGAAGCCAGGCCTTGTCGCGCCGCGCGCACACGAACGACGATGACGGCCCCCTTGATTGCCTTCGTACTGGCGGTGTCCCTCGGCGCGGCGGCCGCGGCGCAAGACGGCATCGCCGGCGTCGTGCAGACCATCGATGGGCGCAGCCTGAAGGGGCGCCTCACCGTTTCGTCCGCTGGTCCGTCCGCTGGGCGCGCGGCCGTCGCCGGCGAGGGTGGCAAGGTCGAGCTCGACGTCGCCGAGATCACTTCGTTCGAACGCGAGGGAGCCGTTGCCAACCCGTTGCAGGCCCCTCATCGCGTCTGGCTGCGCTCGGGATTCGAGCTGCCGGCCAAGCGGCTGTCGGGCAAGCCCGGCGGCAACGGTGCGCCGGCGAAGCTCAGCGTCGAACTGCCGTCCGGTCTCGTCGTCGACGTGCCGATAAACATGGTGCGCGCGCTGCGCCACGGCGGCTCCGGGCGCAACGAACCGGCCTTGTTCGCGGCCGACCTGCAGCAGCCTCAGGCCAACGACGATCTCATCTACGTGCAGAAGGACGGCAAGCAGCAGCGTTCGGCCGTGACCGTCGCCGGCATGCAGAAGGATCGCATCGAATTCCTGTTGCGTGGCGAAGCGTTGGACTTCGAATTCGCGGGTCTCACGGCGGTCGTGTTCGGCGCCAATACGGGATTCGCGCCGGATCGCCAGGGCAAGCCGCGTACGAGTGTCGAGCTCGTGACGGGCGAACGGCTCGAAGGGCGTTTGCTCGGCGTCGCCGACGCGTTGCAACTGCGTCTCGACGAGGGTGTCGTGGTCGCGGTGCCGGCTCGCGACCTGCTGCGGCTGCAAGTCGCCAGCGACCGCATGGTCTGGCTCTCGGAGCTGCGTGCGAAGGTCGAGCAGACGCCGGCATTCGATCGTGTCTGGCCATGGACCATCGACCGGACCGTCGCGGGGCCCGGGATCGTGCTCGGCGGCAAGACCTTCAATCGTGGCCTCGGACTCGTGCCGCGCACCCGACTGACCTACGACCTCGGCGGCAGGTTCGACGTCTTCGAGGCGATGATCGGCATCGACGACCGCGGGGGACCCCAAGCGCACGCTTTGTTTCGCGTCTACGTCGACGACGTGGTCGCCTTCGAATCGGCGCCCAAGACGCTGGGCCTGCCGGCCGAAGCCGTGCGCATCGAATTGCACAAGGCCAAGACCCTCGCCATCGAGGTCGACTTCGGCAAGAACTACGATCTCGGCGACTACTGCGCGTTCGCGGATGCGCGTGTCGTGCAGAGGTGACACCAGGAACCGCACGGATCCCCCATGATCTTCGTTTGTGCAGTCGCGCTGTGCGGCATGCAGGATCCCGACCTCGCCGCGGTGGTCGCGAGTGAATCACGCCGCGCCGGCGTGATCGAGCGCTGCTCTCTGGCGGTCTGCTCCGTCATGGCGATGGATGCGCCGGGCGGCGGCAGCGGCGTCGTCTTCGACCCGGCCGGGTTCGTGCTGACGAACTATCACGTGGTCGGCGAAGCCGACGACGACTACCAGCTGCCACAGCCGCCGGAGCCGACGGAAGCCGACCTCGCCGCGTTCCGTCGCAAGAACCCGGATGCCGCGCCCGACGCCGAACAGAGGCTCTTGGCCCGCTGGAAGGAGGAGTGGCGCGCGGAACACCTGCCGCGCGGCAAGAGCCACTACCGCAACAAGAAGGTCGGATTGCCCGACGGCCAGCTCTACGAAGCCGAGGTGCTCGGCATCGATCCGGGCAGCGACCTCGCGGTGCTGCGCCTGCTGCCGAAGAAGGACGGCCAGCAGTGGCCGTGCTGCCGCCTCGGCGACAGCGACCAGTTGCTCGTCGGCGAGACCGTGTTCGCGATGGGCAATCCGTTCCTGCTCGCAACGGACTTCACGCCGACCGTGACCTTCGGCATCGTCTCGGGCACGCATCGCTACCAGGAAGGGGCAGGCCAGCGCATGCTCGTCTACCCCGACTGCATCCAGGTGGATGCACCCGTGAACCCCGGCAATTCGGGCGGGCCGCTCTTCAACGAGAAGGGCGAGGTCGTCGGCATCAACGGGCGCATCTCGATCGGCGACCGCGGGCGCGTCAACGTCGGCGTCGGGTTCGCGATCGCGAGCAACCAGATCAAGAACTTCCTCGGCGACCTCATGGCGGGACGCCATACCGAGCACGGCACACTCGACATGAGCGCCTGGTTCATGAACTCCGGCAACGGGCCTGCGCGTCGCCGCGGCGTGTTCGTGCAGCAGATGTTCAAGGACTCGGTCATCGCTGCGGCAGGCGTGGGGCTCGGCGACGAGATCACGCGGTTCAACGACATCGAGGTTCGATCGGCGAACCAGCTCGCGACGCTGATCGGCGTGTTGCCGTCGGGCACGTGGACGACCGTCTGGTATCGCCCGAAACAGGAGGAGAGCTTCGGCGACGAACGCCGGATCTCGGTCAAGCTGGCCACGCTCGACACGGGCTCGAGCCGCGACGGTGTCGGCGACGACGCGCGTCTTGCGAGCCGGTCGAATCGCAGGCTCGCGGCCAAGGCCGTCGAGCGGGCCTGGCTCGACGTGGACGAGATGTCCGCTGCCGTGCATTGGAGCAGGACCGGGCCCGATGGAAGCGTGGTGCGCGCGATCCGCGACGGCGAGCGCCTTCGCCTCGAGATCGGTGAGCTGGTGCTCGTGCGCGAGGCGGCGGGCAAGGGCCACGCGATCGAACGAGGCACCGCGCGCGAGCTGACCGCCGCGGAGGCCGAACGGCTTCGCCGCGAATGGACCTGCAACACCATGCTCTGGCAGCGCGCGACGTCGTTGCCGGGTCTCGAAGGCGCCGAGTTGGTTGGCGGCGTGCACGTGTTCGGCGCTCCGGCCTTCCGCTTCTTGCTGCCGGGGGACGGCGAGTGCGAGGCGTGGTTGTTCGCGGACGGCTCGCCGGCGGGATTCACGTTCCGCGATCCGCTGCGCCGCGCGAAGGTCGAGTGGCACGTGCGGGAGCAGAATCTGCGTGTCGTCGTGGACGGCAAGCTCGAGCCGGCCTGGAGCTCGGGCAACCGCAGCACCGGTCAGGCCGACGAAGCATGGTTCCGGAGGACGTGATGCGGTTGCTTCCTCCTGCTGCGTGGTGTCTCGCGGGCGTGCTCGGCGCGCAGACGCAGGACTTCGGCAAGGCCTACTCGTTCGCCGAACGCGAGCCGCGCACGCGAGTCGAACAGGTCGTCGACAAGTTGTTGCCGAGCATCGTCAAGATCCACGGTGCCTCGGGGCTCGCCACGATCAGCGCCTATGCCTCGGGCATCATCGTGTCGAAGCAGGGTCACATCCTGGCCCTCGATCAGATCATGATCCAGAAGGACCGCACGCGCGTCGTGCTCTACGACGGCTCGGTGCACCAGGCGACGCTGCTGCCCGAGGACCTGCGGCTCGGCGTGCGGTTGCTCAAGATCGATCCCGCGCTCGTGCAGGGAGAGTTGCAGCCGCTGTGGCCGCCGGCCGCCGCAGAAGCGCAGTTCCGCACGGGCCAGTTCGTCGTGTCGCTCGGCAACTGCTTCCGGCTCGCCGAGTTCTCCGAGAAGGTCAGCGCTACGTTCGGCGTCGTCGTCGGGCGCGCGAACACCGCGCTGCGCTACCGCATGGCGGACGTCAAATACGATGGCGACCTGATCCTCACCGACGCGTGCAACAACCCGGGCCACTTCGGCGGCGGTCTGTTCACGCTCGACGGGCGGTGGATCGGATTCAACCTGCGCCTGCTCGACAGCAAGGAGACCAACACGATGCTGTCGGCCGCGATCCCGACTCGCGACTTGCTGCCGTATCTCGAAGAGCACGTGCTCGGCAAGGCGCGTTCCGAAGCCGTGGCCAAGAACGAGCCGGTGTTCACGGGGATCGTGCTGTTCGACAAGGCGGGCTTGCAGTCGCCACCGGCCTACGTCGAACGCGTGATGCCGGATTCGCCGGCTCAAGCGCTCGGGTTGCGACCCGACGACCTGATCGTGCACATCGACGACTACTCGATCCGCACCTGCTTGGAGTTCCGCGAGATCCTCAAGAAGTTCGCGCCGGGGCGCACGATCAAGCTCACGTGGAAGCGAGGCACCCAGGTGTCCTACGGCGACCTCACGCTGGCCAAGGAGCCCCGATGACGAAGCTGTGCTTCCTGTTGTTCGTGATGTTGTGCACGGGCACCGCGGTTACCCAGCGGCCCGTGGACCCGGACGAGTTCGTGCGGCTCGAGCCCGTGCTGCAAGCCGCGATCGCGAAGGCCGCGCCGTTCGTCGTGACGATCGAGACCTTCGGCGGCACGCGCGGGGCGTCCGACAAGGAAGGAGCCTTCGACGGCGATGCGCCGCCGCCGCCGAAACCCCAGAAGGCCAAGCCGGCGCCCGATCAGAAGCCCGACGAGCAGCCGAAGCCGACGCCGATGCCGCCGGACCAGAAGCCCGAAGAGAAGCCCGGGGGCGACAAGAAGAAGCTCCCGCTCGTGGCGCCGGGTTTCCAGCAGGCGCAGGGCAAGACGTCCGGCGTCGTGCTGACGCCCGATGGGTGGATCATCGTCTCGCGGTTTGCCCTGAACCTCGACCCGACCACGATCCTCGTGACCGTGCCGGGTCGCGGCACGTTCCACGCCGAACGCGCCGGCGAAGACACGAGCCGCGGCATCGCGCTGGTCAAGATCGACGCGAGCAGCCTGCCGGTCCCCGAGTTCGTGCATCCCGACACGGTGCGCATCGGACAGTGGGCGTTCGCGCTCGGCCGGACCTTCGCGACCGACGAGCCCACGGTACACATCGGGATCGTCAGCGCACGGCGGCGCATCTTCGGTCGCGCGGTCCAGATCGATGCCTACACGTCTCCGGCCAACTACGGTGGCGCGGTCGTCGACGTGCGCGGACGTGTGCTGGGCGTCGCCGTACCGTTGTCGCCGTCGGGACGCAATGCCGGCGTCGAGTGGTACGACTCGGGCATCGGGTTCTGCACGACCATCGCGGACATCCCGGACCTGCTCGATCGCATGAAGCAAGGGCAGGTCCTGCAACGCGGGTGGCTCGGCGTGAAGTTCCAGTCGTCGCACCTCGGCCCCGGCGCCTTGATCGACGAGACGTCGGAGAATGGTGCTGCGGCCAAGGCCGGCCTCGGCAAGGGCGACGTGATTCTCGCTGTCGACGGCGTCGACGTCGCGAACGGGCCGCACTTCCAGATGCTCGTGAGCTCGCGACTCGGCGGCGACAAGGTGACCCTCAGCGTGCGCAAGAAGGACGCTGCGGTCCCCGCGAACATCGGCCCGATCGTGCTGCTCGATGCGCCGTGGTCGGAGCAGAAGCAGTCGAAGGATGCCGAGCTGCCTGCGTCCTTTCCGTTGCCGGAGAAGAAGTAGGGGCCATGATGGCGGCGTGTCCCGTTGCCCCATTGCTGCCACCCTGGCGCTCGCGTTCGGGCTCCTGAACGCGGCCTGTCGCGACAAGGCGCCCTGGGAGGCTCCGGACTGGCGACCCGAGCGGGCGCCGCAACGCATCGTGGCGGCGTCGGTGCTCGCGACCGAGGTGCTGCTCGAGATCGCACCGCGCGAACGCATCGTCGGCGTCCACACGCTTGCGGCGGATCCGCGCTTCTCGTTGGTGGCCGAGCAGGTCGTGGACATCCACCTGCTCGGCGCTGATCCAGAGCAGCTGCTCGCTGTGCGCCCGGACCTCGTGATAACGGACGCATTCACGAAGGCCGAAACGCAGCAGCTGCTCGACGCTGCGCATGTGCCCATGCTGCGCACCGCGGTAGCGACGACGTTCGCCGACATCGCGGCCAACGTGCGAAACATCGCGCGCGTCTGCCACGTCGAGGCTGCGGGTGAGCGGCTGGTCGCGGCGATGAACGACGAACTGCGGCGGATCGCGGCGCGCGGCCAGGATCTCGGCAGCTGGCGGGTCTGCAGCCTCGACGGCGACATGCACACGCACGGGCGGGGATCGTTGTTCGACGCCGTGACCCGCGCCGCCGGCGCGACGAACCTGGCTGCCGAGCGGGGCGTCGGCCCGTTCCGCAAGCTCGACGTGGAAGCGCTGCTGCTGTGGCGGCCCGATGCACTCGTGCTCGCCGCCGTGCCGGGCCAGGAGAGCGAGGAGCGCAAGTGGCTGCACGAACATCCGGCGCTGCGGCTCTTGCCGTGCGTGCAACGCGACCGCGTCGTGTTCGTGCCGATGGCGTTGTTGGGTGCGACTTCGCATCACCTGATCGGCGCCGTCGACCGACTGCAGCAGACGCTGCTCACGTGGGGGCGCCCGTGAGTGTGCGTCCAGCGCGGGCACTGCTGTGCTTCGCAGTGCTCTTGTGCGCTGTCGGACTCGCATACCTGGTCTGGGTGCGCGAGGGGCCGGGGCTTTCAGCGCTGCTCGACTGCGTGCTCGACCCGTTCGGCCGCGATCCGAACAACGACATCGTGCGCTGTGTCTTCCTGCAGATCAGGCTGCCGCGGTTGCTGGTCGCCGGGTTCGGCGGCGCCGCACTCGCCGTGGCCGGCGCCGTCATGCAGTCGACGTTCCGCAATCCGCTCGCGTCACCGGATCTCGTCGGCACGGCTGCCGGCGCTGCGTTCGGCGGCGCGCTCGCGCTCGTGTTCAGACTCGAGGACAGCGTCATGGTGGCGGTGCCGCTGGCGTCGCTCGCGGGGGCCACGCTCGTCACGGGGCTCGTGTTCGTGCTCGGCGGCTCCTACGGGCGGTTCTCGGTGGCCGGGCTGCTGCTGGCAGGCGTGGCGTTGAACACGCTCGTCGGGGCGCTGACCGCGTTTGCCGTCACGTTCCGGTTCGACAACTACAGTGCGAGCTCGCGCGTGTTGTTTTGGCTCATGGGCGGACTCGAGGGCAGGACGTGGGCCCACGTGTTGATCACGGGGGGTGGGTTTCTGGTGTTCGGCGCGCTGGTCCGACGACGCGCGAGCGAGCTCGACTTGCTCACGCTGCGCGACGACAGCGCCCACAGCCTCGGCATCGATGCGCAGCGCTCGCGCCGCGTGATGCTGTGGTATGCCTGCGGCCTGACGGCCACCACGGTTGCGAACACGGGTGGCATCGCGTTCGTCGGGTTGGTCGTCCCGCACCTCGCACGGTTGCTCACAGGCCCGACGCATGGGATCCTGTTACCGGTGTCCGCGGTGCTCGGCGCGCTGTTGCTCGTCGGCAGCGATCTCTTGTGCCGTCTGGCTCCGCCCGACGCCAACCTGCGGCTCGGCGTCGTGACCGCGGTGCTCGGTGCGCCCTATTTCCTCTTCTTGCTGGCGCGGCACCGGCGCGGGGAGGTGCTGTGAACGCGCTCTGCGCACGCGACCTGCGGGTGCAGCTCGGGGACCACCGCGTGCTCGACGGCGTCTCGTTCGAGCTGCGGCCCGGACAGCTCGTGTTGTTGGCGGGGCGCAACGGCGCCGGCAAGAGCACGCTGCTGCGGCTCCTGATCGGTGCCCTGAGACCTGGCAGCGGTCGTGTCGACCTGCACGAGCGGCCGCTCTCGGAATGGCAGTCGCTGGCGCGCGCGCGAGAGATCGCCTTCGTGCCGCAGGACGCCGAGAACCCGTTCGAGTTCACGGGCCGCGAGCTCGTGACGATGGGGCGGCATCCGCATCGGCAGCGCAGCAGCGCCCTGTTGCCCGACGACCTCTCCGCCATCGAGCGCGCTCTCGCTGCAGTGGACGCCAGCACGCTCGCGGATCGTCCGGTCACGACGTTGTCGGGCGGTGAGCAGCGCCGGATCGCCGTCGCACGCGCGCTGGCGACCGAAGCGCCGCTCTTGCTGCTCGACGAACCGACCAGCAACCTCGATCTCGAACACGCGCTGCAACTCGTGGGGCTGTTGCGGAAGCTCGCGGCTGCGAGACGCGGCGTCCTCGTCGCGTCACACGATCTGAACCTGCTGGCGCCGCACTGCGATCGCGTCGTGCTGCTGCACGCAGGCAAGGTGTTCGCCGACGCGCGACCCGAGCAAGCGCTCGACGCAGCGAACGTGGAGACCGTGTTCGGCGTGAAGTCCGCGTCGGGTTCCGGCTTCTTCCCGCGCGAGTATCGGTTGTAGTCAGAGCGGCGGGCGACGGCAGTGAACCATCTCCGCCGGCTCCCGTCGGGTAGCCGGTGATCGGCACGACTACACGAGGATCGCGCGCCCACGCCGGGCACGCGCCTCTCGTCACTTGCTCTCGGTGGCCGTCTCCTGCGGCTTGAATGGCTCCGGCTTCGCGATCCAGTTGCTGCCGGTCCAGAACTCCACCGAGTTGAAGATGAGACAATCCCCCAACAGGAATACCCCGTAGACGGGGATGATGTTCAGGCCGAAGAACGCGAGCTCGTTGACCCACTTCGAGTCGCTGAGTTTCGAGTTCCAGCTCGAGAGGCCGTTGAAGGCGTTGTTGGGGCCGATGCACGACGTGGTCGTGAGACAGGCCGCGAGCGCGAGCATCGCGCCGGCCTTGCAGGCGAAGGTCTTCATGGTCTGCTTGAAGTGAACCCGGAATTGGGTTTGTCGCGAACACTGTCGCGAGGCGCGCCGTGAAGCAAGATCGCCGTCGCGGGAACTCCGGGTCAGCAGCTCTCGGTCAGCGCTCCGGCGACGCCGTATTCATGGTCGCTACCAATCGAGAGGTGTGAACGTCAAGAATGCCGGCACCTACGAACTGGGCAAGCGTGTGAAGTGACGCGCGCGGATGCCGCGGCTTCGTCGTTCTCCCGCTCGCGTGGACCAGGTCGCCTACCGGCCGCGCGGGAAGTCCGCTTCGCGCAGCAGGAAGTCCTGGAACTTCTCTCGCCAGACATCGGGCAGCTCGCGCTTCTTCATCGTGTCCATGTCCACGGCTGCCGTGAGCACGCGCGCGCGACACAGTGGCTCCACCTGCTCCGCCTTCGTCATCCAGAACCCGAACTCCACGGACGAGGTGCCGAGGCGAAGCACGCCGAGGTGCACCCATGGTTCGTCTCCGTAGCGCACCGGCGCGAAGAACTCTGCCTCGAGCTTCACCGCGGGCAACCCGAGCTTGTCCTCGTGCATCAACAACGCGTACGGCCGGCCCAACGCATCGCTCCACCAGTCCTCGAACGCGCAGTGAAAGTAGTGCAGCAGCTTCGGGTAGTAGGCGATTCCGGCATCGTCGATGTCGCCGAACCGATAGCGGAGCCGCGTGCGGAACGTCATGCCGTGGCGCCACGCGACCTGCTGGCGGCCGGCTCTTCGTCGCGGTTCTGCTCGCTATGGCGTGCGCAGAACTCGCTGAGCCCGGCGACGTCGCGCGGCAGTTGGGGGTGGCGTTGCAGTTGTGCCAGCAGCACGTCGATCGTGGCCAGCGTGTCGGCTTCGGCCGAGTGCGCTCCTTCGAGCTCGCGGCCGCAGTAGTGGCGAACCGCCGCGCTGAGGTTGCGCGGGCCCATGAGGAACCGGTCCCAGCTGGTCTCACAGACGTGGAACAGGATCCTCACGTCGACCTGCAGGCGGCCCTTCATCTCGAACGCGATGCCGTGGCGATTGCACTCCGCCAACCACATCGGCACGTCGAAGGCGATCTGGTTGAAGCCGGCGAAGTCGCTGTCGCCGAGGAAGGCCAGCAGCTCGGGGCCGAGCTTGCGCAGCGGCTGTGCGGGGCCGCTCCCGTTGTTGCCGAACAGGCCGCATGCGTCATTCGTGTGGATGCCGGTCACCCTGGTCGCACCCTTGCTCATGGCGGCGGCGCCTGGGTTCACGGTGCGGACCAGCGACTGCTTCGTGCCGTCGGGCATCAAGCGCACGAACGCCAGCTCGACGATGCGATCGCGCTGTGTATCGAGGCCGGTGGCTTCGAAGTCGAGGAAGACGAGCGGACGGGAGAGGGAAAGGATCATCGGGAAGGCGCCTCCGAACTCCGCCCGGGCTGACCGGCCCTTGTGCTGCGGCGTTCTCAAGTGGGGCCATTCTGCGCATCGGCCCGCTCCGCACAAGCGGCGAACCAACGCCAGCCTACGCGACCCACTTCCTGGCGAGAGTGGTGATGCGCTTCTGCCAACTGCTGCACGATCCCCGATCCGCCTCGAGCCGATCGGTGGCGGCGACCCACTCGAGCTGGTCGTCGGCCGGGACGGATGCATCGCAGGCGGGGAAGAGCTCGCGTTCTTCGATCGATTGCATGAGCAGGATGCGCGATGCGAGTCCCGCTGCTGTGTCGGCGAAGCCAAGGCGTTCGGCAGTGGAAAGTTCTCCCGCAGGTTCCCAGAAGAGCACGAGCGAGTGAGAGAGTTCCGTCACCTCTTCGTGCAAGCGCAGCAGCTCACCGACGGCGGTGGCCGCACGGTCGTCACCCCGCATGGCGACGGCGGGACAGACGAGGTCGGTTTCCTTGCGCATGTGGACTGCCAGCACGAACTCTCGCACGAAGCGAAGCAGGAGCGCGCAGTCCTCGGCCGGAAACGCGCCGCCACGGCGCACGTGTTCGCCCACTGCTGCCAGAGCCGCCAAGCCGACGGCGGTCACGGCATGGTCGGCGCGCAGGTTGTCGGTAAGGCGAAGCATCCGGCGAGTTCTGGGGGCGAGCGGCCCTAGCATGGTGGAAACAACAACAGCCCGATGAGGGGGAGATTTCGGTTTGCTCCCATGTGCGAGCCCCTGGGGTGGAATTGCCTGCCCGAGCTTCATTCCCCCTCTTGACAATACCAAACAAATAGCTAACATGCAGCGAACACAAATCGAACAAAAGTTAACATGCCGTTCGTATCCAACCAGCCCTCCCGTCCCTCCGTTCCCTCTCGCATCGCGTGGACGCCTTCGAGCGTCCGAGCGAGCCACCCTGCCGTAACCGGCCAGAGATACCATCGTTCGAGGGGAATGTCCGCGAATCCGGCAGCATCGGTTGCGACCGCGGCACAACCGGGCAACTTGTTTGCCAGAAAGCGAATCCATCATACCATCGAGCTGTTCGGCTCCTGTATGCTGATAGTTGCCTTCCTGGCACTAGCGATCTTCGCCTGAGGTGCTTGCGGGCGAACACCCAACGAACTGCGGCACCCAGTCAGAAGACAAGACGAACCGTGAGAGAACAAGCCACCCAGAATCTCGCCAACGTGAGGGTCCTACCTGTGAAGCTCATGCTTACGGAGAAGCAGATCCGAGTCTTGCGGTACTTCCGTGACTACCGGCGCGACAAGGGAATCGCACCGACCCTCGAGGAGGCGGCGCAGTCGCTCGGGGTGAGCAAGATCACCATCCACGAGCACCTCAACCAACTGAGCCGAAAGGGGGCGATCCATCGAGACCGGGCCAAAGCGCGCGCGGTGGCGATCTTGCACGACCCCGATGCCGCGGAGTCACCATCGAGGTCAGCGATGCCCAGCCTGCCTTTGCTCGGCGTGATCGCCGCCGGCCGTCCGATCGAAGCGCTCGAGGATCGACAGGAGATGAGCCTGACCGAGCTCGTGCCATCGGGGGACCAGATCTACCTGTTGCGCGTGCGCGGCAAGTCGATGATCGAGGATCACATCGACGATGGGGATCTCGTGGTCGTCGAGCGCCGCGAGACGGCGAACGATGGCGACATCGTCGTCGCGATCCTCGAGGGCGAAGAGGCCACGTTGAAGCGCTTCTACCGCGAGCGAAATGGTGGCATCCGTCTGCAACCAGCCAATTCGAGCATGGAGCCAATCTACACGACACGCGTGCAAGTTCGCGGGATCGTCCGCGGCGTGATCCGTCGGTTCCGTTGACGCGTCGATGATCACCGAACCCGATGGCGCGACCACCAGGTCACAAGCAACGAGGCCCGTTCGTCGACCAGTGCCTGGAAGGCAAGTACGCGTGGTGCCGGTGTGGTCGCAGCGCTTCGTACCCGTACTGTGACGGTTCTCATCGCGGCACCGAAATCACTCCGCTGAAGGTCGTCTTCGACAAGCCTTGCACCGTCGAGTGGTGTGCGTGTGGCGAAAGCGGCACCAAGCCCTTCTGCGACCAGACGCATTGCCGGCCGTGAGCCTGCTCCCCGCGTGGCGACCAGGCTCGCTCATGCGGGCGGGACAGCTGCGAGTTGGCGCACAGCTTGCGCCGTCACATCGGCGATGCGCTCCCAACCCTGACGTTCGTTCGGTTCGGTCGCGAACACCAACGGCGTGCCGACGCGCACGACGATGCGGCCCGGTCGCGGGAGTCGAGCCTGCCGCGGCCAGGCAGTGAACGCGCCTTCGAGATGGCAGGGCACGACCGGAACGCCGGTACCGGCCACGAGCATGCCGAGTCCCGCCTTGAACGGTTGCAGCTCGCCGTTCGCGCTGCGCGTCCCTTCGGGAAACAGCACGAAGCCGCATGGGTCCTGCAGGAGTCGCACGCGCAGTTCGTCAAGCGCGTGTCGCCCCGCCTGTTTTCGCCGCATCGGCAGCGCATTGAGCAGCAGTGCCGAGAGAGCCGATCTCGCGGGAGTCTCGAAGAAGACGTCGCCGGCGGCGATCGGAAACAGCCATCTTCGCAATCGCCAGGGAACCAGCGAAGACAGCACGAGCGCGTCCAGATGGCTCGTGTGGTTTCCGATCAACACGAATGGCAGCTGCGCCGGCAACCTTTCGCTGCCGTGCACGGTGAGCCGGTGGCAGATGCGGAGGTAACAACGCATTGCCAAGGCCCACGTGCGTTGGCCGATCCCTTCGATGAGCCCCGGCTCGCGGGCTGTGCTGGCAAGACGTTGGCCCTGCGACATGCCGAGATCCCGAGCTGGTCGCAGTTGCCAACGGTCCACGCTCAGCCTCCGGTCAAGATCCGGCGGGCGTCGTTGAGGCCGATGCCCTGAAGGTAGCCGATGTAGTGAAACACGGCGGGTGCCACGAGGATCAGGCTGTCGAACCGATCGAGCAGGCCGCCGTGGCCCGGGATCGTGGCGGCGAAGTCCTTGAGTCCGAGATCGCGCTTGATCGCCGACAGCATCAGATCACCGAGCTGGCCGCCTACACTGACGATCAACCCGAGCGCGACAAGGTGCTCGATGCGGTTGATCTCGGTGCCTTCGAACACGAGCGCGCCTAGCGCCAGCATGAGCAGCGTAGTCAGGACCATGGCGCCGATCGCGCCTGCCCAGGTCTTGTTCGGGCTCGTGGCTGGCGCCAGCTTGCGTCGCCCGAACAACCGGCCGCACGTGTAGGCAAACACGTCGTTGAGCTCGACGGTGACCAGGATCAGCAACACCATCGGCCGGTAGCCCGTGTCGTTGGCAAAGTAGCCGAGGTGCCCGAGGCATGTGCCGAAGAACATGAAAGCGAACACGCCGAGCGCCGTGCGCTGGATGTATCCGCGCGGTTGGTCCGCGGCGACCGCGACGGCGGCGATCATGACGACGCTGAGCGGCGTCAGCGCCATGAACAGGTCGTACCAGTGGTCGATGCACGCGAACGTGATCGCGAGGATGCCGAGCACGACGAGGCTGCTGACTTCCCGTTCGCGGAACAGCCCGGTGGCGCGCGCAAACTCGCGGTAGCAGAGCAGGCTGAGCAGGGCGACGGCGCCGATCGTCCACGCAGCGCCGAGCAGAACGGGGCCGAGGAACAGTGGAGCCATTACGCACCAAGAGCCAAGGCGCCGCCACAACTCGGTGCGAGTTGCAGCAGAGAGTCGGCCGGTGGCGGCGAGTGTCTGGATCAACAACGCGGCGCCTGCGAGCGCGCCGAGTACGCCTGTGGCGATCCATACGGTGGCTGGATGGTCGAACGCGTGTCGCCAACCGAACAAGCGCTCGCCGGGGTCGTGGGTCATTGCTGCGCTTCCCTCAGACGTATCGCTATGCCGCGGAGTCGCCGCACACTGGTCCACACTGAGCCCACGACGACAACGGCGAGCACCAGCGCCGGCAGATGCCAGCCGTGTTCCCCACCGAGGCAAGGCTGCCACTCGCGGGGCGTCAGGGCTGCGTAGACCGCGGCTGCCGTGACCAGGAACATGCGCTGCTGCTTGGCCATCGGCCCACGGAAGTCGCTGCCCGCGCCGGTCGCCTTGCCCATCGCGCGGATGTAGGCGGTGAACACGGCGGACAGGGCCGCGAGGTAGCCGAGCCACGACATGCCGCCTGCGGCGTAGCCGAGACCAACCAGCGCCGCTGCGTCGGACACGCGATCGGGCACTTCGTTGTAGAGCTCTCCCACTGCGGACTGGCGACCCGAGGCGGTGGCAACCATGCCGTCGAACAGGTTGCAGAGCAATCGCAGTTGCACCATGACGGCGCCCAACAGCCACCACAGGCGCGCGGCGTCGGGCCACCACGCCGTTGCGGCGAAGGCGACTCCGGCGGCACCGCCCGCGACCATGCTCCACAGCGAGATCGCGTTGGCCGACGCGCCGTGTGCCACGAGCCATCCGGCGATTTGCTGTGCCCAGCGATGTTGCCGCACGGCGATCGGGCGGCGATCCGGCCCCGGCTCTGGCCGCGAGGTGGCCATGATCAGCAGCCCATCAGCACCATGCCGCCGACCAGCAGGGCCATTCCGGCGATGTTCACAGGCTTGATCGGCGTATCGAACGCAAGCAGTGCGATCAGCGCGGCCCAGATGAAGGTCGACGCATAGAGCGGGTAGAGAACGGCCATGTTGCCGCCGCGCCGGAACGCGGCGACGAACAGCACCATGACGGCGACGTAGCAGAACACGCCGCCGAGCAGTGGCGCGTTGAGCAAGCAGCCCCGCCAACCAACGCCGATCCGCGCAGAGCCGACCTTGTAGAGATACTGCCCCACCGCACCCAACAGCGCCGCGACCAGGAACATCACGATCGACGAAGCCGGGGTCTTCATGGCGCGCGGAGCATACTCGGCGCCACTGCGGCACCCGCATCCGGTTCAGGACGTCGCGGCGCGTGCGACCTGATCCACACTCGCAGGAGGGCGCGGTGGCAGCCACCGATCACGCAGCGTCTGCCGAGACTGTGTCGCCGACTCGTCGATCTCGAGCGCGATGGTGCCGGGGCCTCGTTGTGGAACGGCGGTGCATCGCGTGACTACTCCGCGGCGCGACAACAGGACCTCGAGCGGCGCGTCGACCCTTGCCGTTGCCTGAAAGACGTCGGACCAACGCGCGGCGTCGACACGGAGGTTCTGGATCGCGAGCACTTCGTCTCCCGGTGCGATTCCGGCCAGGCTTGCCGCCGCGCCAGTCGTGACGGTAGCCACCGTCGTGCCACCCGGTTCGAACGTGAGGCCCAGATGGGCGCGATCGGCCTCGCGGGCGACCAGACGGATGCCGAAGTCCGCGAGCAGCAGTTTGAGGTCGGGCTCGAGGCTCTTCTCGACGAGATCGAGCAGGGCGCGGACAGCTTCGTCCCCCGCGATCTTGCGAACGGCCGCCAGGACGTCGTCCATCGTGTAGCCGCGGTGCCGTCCGAACGTCGTGACGTAGAGTTCGCGCAGCACTTCGTCGAGACACTGCGTTCCCGTCTTGCGGCGCACGAGCAGGTCGAGGCACATGGCTGCGATCGCGCCGTTCACGTAGTAGTTCTGCGACGAGTTGCGCGTGTTCGCGTCCGGACGGTAGAGACGGATCCACGCATCGAGGCTCGACTCCTGCAGAGTCAGCTGATACCTGCCGGGAGCCGCGAGCATCGTCGCGACGTTCTTGGCGACGATCGCCAAGTAGTCGGAGCGGGTCATCAGGCCTGCGCGCAAGCACAACAGATCGTCGTAGTACGCGGTCCATCCCTCGATGAGCCATAACAACGCGGTGTAGTTCTCGTTCTCGTAGTCGTAGGTCCAGAACTCGACGGGGCGCATCCGCTTGACATTCCAAGAGTGGAACAGTTCGTGCGCGGCCAGCGACAGGAACTCGCGATAGCCCTTCTCGCTGCACAGGCTCGTGCGCGACATCAGCAGCGTGGTCGAATCGGCATGTTCGAGCCCGCCATGTCCGTCAGCAGCGAACAGGCAGAGGAACAGGTAGCTTTCGTACGGCAGTTCACCGCCGAACACCGCGGCTGCAGTCTCGACGATGGCCCGGAGATCACTGAGCAACGTTGGTGGCGGAGCAATGCCGCCGAGACCCTCGAGAACGGCAGCGTGCTCGACCAAACCAACCTTCCATTCGAGCCGAACAAATTCACCGACGAGGCAAGGCGCATCGAATGCTGCGTCCATGTTGCGTGCGACGAGGCGACGTGTCTTGACGCCAGCGTGAACTGCGTCCTGCCGGGATGCTGCCGGCAAGGCGCAGGCAAGATCCCACGCGGCGGGGAACACCACGGTGAGCCTCGCTTCGAGTTGCGGCATGTCGATGGGCCAGAGCAGCACGCACGCATGGTTCCAGTAGGCGTGCTCGGCCGTGAGATCTGCGGTTCGCACGCTCAACTCGTGCGCGTACACGCGATACGTCACGCGGACCCGTCGGCTGCGGCCGGCCCGGATCCGGAACCGGTTCTTGCTCACTTTCTGGCACGAGACGGCTTCACCGCTCTCGGCGTCGACGGCGTTCACGCGGCTGAGGTGACGCGCATACTCGCGGATCAGGTAGCTGCCCGGCGTCCAGGTGGGCAGGAACAGGACGATTTCGCCGTCCTCGGCTTCAGCCTTGCCTTCCCTGTTCCATCCGGGCGGCAAGCATTCCGAGCAGGCAAACTCGAGCGCGACGGACAACTCGTGCGAACTGGATCGGGTCGCATCTAGGCGGAAGTCGAGGCCTGGCACGTGTCTTCTCGAACGGAGGAGCCCGAGCATCCGATGCCGACGCCCGATCGTAATGCTAGCTACCGGATTGCTTTGGAGTGGCACGCCCGAGAGGAGTCGAACCTCTGACCTACGGCTTCGGAGACCGTCGCTCTATCCAACTGAGCTACGGGCGCATGTCGGCCCGGTCTTATCGGGCAGATCGGCATAAGGCAACCGGGCGCGGTTGCGCGCCAACCCCTGCGCTGCCCGGCCTCTCTCGGGTGTCCCCGTTGGCGGATTATCTGGTAATCTCCGGTGAAACCCCTAGGCGCTGCTGGCTAGATCTTCTGGCTTGCGCATTCCGAATGCCCGGAAAGAAACTCTACTCGCTACTGGCCACCTGCATCGCCCTGACGGCGACGTGGTGGGTCTTGCCCGTTGAACGGGCGACAGCGCACGCGTGGGAACTGGGGGTCCTCGAAGACTCCGACAACGACTTCCTACCGAACTGCGTCGAGTGGGCGGTGATGACCAACTCGGCGAGTCCCGACACCGATGGAGACGGGACGGCCGACTTCATCGAAGTCGTGCAACGCGGCCAACCACGGGAGCCAAGCACACCGCTGGCGTTGGACCAGGAGATGCGCATCGTGGTGACTGGGCCAGGGATCAGCAGTGGGCCGCAAACAGCCTGGATTCATCTGTTCTTCCGGTTTGTCGGCGTCGCGCCGCCGATCTCCAATTTCGATGTCTGGGTGGATCTACCGCAGTATCCCGGCCTGCGAGTGCCCCTGGCCATCCTTGCTGCGGGCCCAATCGTTTTCCGCGATCGCATGACTGCGCAAGACGGGTACTGGGCGCAGGTGTCGGCACCAATCGCTTCGATCAGTGTCCTGCAGCTCTTCCTGCCATGCAGCTTCCACGCGGAAGCGTCGATTGGCGGACGCTACGTGCACACGGGAGTGCAGGTGGTCGACATGCAAGGTGTGGTGTCGACACTCGTTCCCTACAGGAACCACTTTGCGATCCAGGCCATAACACCGAATCCGGGTAGCCCGACGGCGGTGTCCAACCGCGTCTGCCTGATCGAACTGGAGGAGGTCGGGTCGGGCCCAGGCGGCACGATCTACCAAGTTGTCGACGCGTTCTGCGACGACTGCAACGAGCTCGAATGCGACGCCAGCTGCTCGCAATCCATTGGCTGGATCCTGACGGTTCCTGGGGGGCTGGCAGCGTTGGGCGGATGAGCCTGCCCGTCGGGCAGGTTTGAGGGCGCGGAGGGTGGTTTGTGGTGCATCCTCCTACCTTCCAGTAGCTTCTGGCATGATGCCATGCCATGGATGATGCCAGGAATGCCCTGAAATAGGGAACTTGCGCTTGCCTCGCCGACGTCTCTTGTCCGTGGAGTTCCTTTGTGACCCCGACGCCAGTCTCGTGGCTGCCTGCCGGCAGCCCGACAGCGACGGCTTCGAGCAGGCCTTCGAAGAGCTTTTCACGCGGTATCGCGATCGAGTCTACGCCATCGCGTTCCGAATCACTGGCTCGGCCATCGACGCGATGGATGTCGTGCAGGACAGCTTTGCGTTGGTGTTTCGCAAGCTGGATGGATTCCGCGGTGGCTCGTTGTTCAGCACGTGGCTCTTCCGCATCGTCGCCAACTGCAGCATCGATCAACGACGTCGGGCGCGCCCGCGCGGACTGATAGCTCTCGTCGGCCACGAGGACCTTCCTTCAGAGCCGGTCGACCAAGCCCCGAGTCCGCGCGAGAGTGCGGCTACTCGCGAGCTCGGCGATCAAGTCCAAGAAGCCATTTCGACATTGAGTCCGAAACTGCGGGTCATCCTTGCACTCCGCTATTTGGAGGACATGTCGTACGAAGAACTTGCCGCGACACTCGGCCTGTCCATGGGAACCGTAAAATCACGCCTCGCGCGTGCTCACCTCTCTCTCGAGAATGTAGTTCGTTCCCGGTTTCCGCAGCTGGACCTGAGTGGCGCGGCCCCTGATTCCGTCGGAGGTGTTGGATGATTCGCGAGGAATCCAACGAAGGGTCGCTACCTGGCTCTGCCCAATGCCGCGCCTACCTGCGAGAAGCTCTCGGAGGTTGGGATGTGCGCGACGTCTCGCGGGCACATCGCGACTCGTGTTCGTTCTGTGCCGCGCGCATGGCAGCGCGGGATCGCTTGGCCTCCCTCTTGGCAAGGCCTCCGGAGATTCCCGCTGGATTCTCGGCGGTGGTCACGGTGGAGGGAGTCTTTGCTCGGATTGTCGAGCAATCGAGTGAATCGAGGCTGGGCAGCATTCTGAAACGAGGAATGCCGAGCAGTCCTCTGGTGGGTGAAGATGCTGGCTGGCCCGAGTCTCTCCTCGAATCCCGCGTCGGTCGTCTCTCGTCGGTGACTGGCACCTCGATGACTGGGCGTGCCAACTCGCCTGCAGTTTGGGCGCAGGTGCGTCGTTCGATTCTCGCCAGCATCATGACGCGCATTCCGCAACGCGCGGCCCGTTGGTGGCTGCTCGGCCTTGCCAGCGCTGCCGTGGTTGCGATCGCATGCACGTTGCTGCTTGCCAATTCGCATGAGCCGCCATCCATCGTCATTGTCGACTACGACCGAGCTCCGGCGGTAGAGTACGCGTTTCTTCGCCAAGGAGCACTGCGATGAAGTCGCTGCGCTCCTCGTCTGGGGCAGTCTTGTGGGTGGCGGCTGCCGTGGCGGGCCTCGTCGGGAGCGGCGTGACGCAGGGTAGTCCGACGGACACCGCGCCTGCTGCTCCTGCTACTGCTCCGACCTATGCTCCGCCGACGTTCCAGTCGATGCAGCAGGCCATCCAGTCGGTCGACTACACGATGGTGCAGTTGCGTCGCTTCCGCGACGAACATGCCAACGTCGTGGCTATCCGTGAGTGCCTGCAGGTCGACGCCAATGGTTCGAACTCGCCGGCCTTTGCGGTGACGTTCGTGGGGGTCGAGGGGCAACTGCAGGGCTCGCCCGCCTTCCTGAAGTGGCAGCAGATCTACAGCCGGATGGGCGACCTCTTCTTCGAACACAGCACCTTCCGGATTCGCGACCTGCCCAAGGCGCAAGCCAACTACACGTTGTTCCCATTTGGCACGACACTGCGTGCAAACCGGATCGCGAGCCGTGTCGTGGTGTTCCCGCAGTCGTTGGACAAGGCCATGTACCTGCTCGAGGTCGACGCCCAGACGGGGGTACCGCTCTACGCAGCCGAGTTCGATTCCCAACTGCGGCTGCTGTCAGAGGTCGAAGCGCTGACGTTCGTGACTGCGGTGATAATGTCGCCACCGCCACCTGGTGGGGGCGGGTCCACTGTGCACCAGGATTATGCGTCTGCCGAGACCTTCCTCGGTCACCCACAGGGTCTGATCGAGCCGAATGTTTCGATTGCGAACGACTACGCTGTCGAACGGATCGTGGTCCGGGTCGATCCGCTGAATGGCCTGCAGAAGCTGGTCATCACCTACACCGATGGTGTCGACCAGTTCATGATCGCGGAGACTCTCGGACTCGACGATGTCTTTGCCGGCCTCGCGAAGCAAGATAGTGCGAGCCAGGCCACGAATCACACGATCGCACGGTACCGAGACCCGGCGATGAGCGTGCTGTTGTTCTGGGAGGGCGGCGTGGCGTTCCAGGTTGCCGGCCGCGGGGGCCTGCAACGGCTGGACGATCTGGCTCGCCGACTCTACCTGCAGGCCCTGTCTTCGAACTGACGGTCTCGGACTGACGGTTTCGGACTGACGGTTTCGGCAGCGGGATGCGTCCGCGGCCACCCATGCGGTCGATGTGGCACCGTCGCGAAAACGCCCCGGTTGCCGTCCTGCCCTTCGGACGGTGCGGGACTTGGCTTCGCCACCGGCTTTCTCCACGAGCGCTTGCCATGGGCGCCAGGCGTCGGGTGCCGAGGTTGGCATCAGGGGTGCTAGTTCACCTCTCAACACCCCGCCCGAGAAACTTGATGGACGCCGAAAGGAACGACCCGCGCAAGCTCCCCGCACTCAGTTCCGCTGAGTACCGCGCGCGGTTGACGACGAAGCTGAACTGCCTGATTGCCGTGCTCGAAGTCGCGATCGCCAAGATTGCGAAGAGCATGGAACTGCCGGGCGCGAACGAAGAGCGGTTGCTCAAGATCAGGAGCAATCTCGAGAATACTCTCTCGATCTGCCACCGCGCGAAGCAGACGTTGGATCGCACGGTGACCGGCCAGAAGCCGATTGGGGCGCGCAACGCCGACAAGAAGCCGATGAGCGCACGGGACTACGTCGAACTGAGCAGCATCGATGAGTACCGCAAGTTCAGGAAGATGGAGCCAATTGCGCTGAACGATCTCGCGAACATCGACTTCGACGAGCTCGCTCGAAAGCTGACGGACTCGTGAGCCCGATCGGGCGCGACTGAGTCCGACTTTCTCGGCACCCTGGATCCTGGTGCCCGCCGCCGCCGCGCACCGCGAGTGCGCGATGGCGTGGGCGATTGCCGAAGTCCTGAGCGTCGTGCTGCCCGTGCGCCCGCAGCTCATCCCAGAGGGCCTTCATGGCAGACGCAGAGAATGTCGATCCAGGAATGGGAAAGCATGACAACTGCACTCCATGGCAAGAACGGCTCCGTCACAGCCAAGGCGCGTGTAGCGCTGGTCTCGAGGAGCGGGTCTACGCACCTGGCCGCCGTGATCATGAGATCCGGTCACGAAGTCTGGGAATGTGGCGATTGGATGGGTTTCGCGAAGGCCAACACACCAGTCGACCTGGTGTTGTACGACGAAGATCTGTCCAACGACCTGCCGAGCAACCTGTCGGTCCCTGCGCTGATGGTCTCCGAAAGGCCTTCTGGTGTAGCAGCCGGGCACGTCGGGTTGGCGTCGGCGGCCGCCATCGAATCTGCGCTCGAACCCTTGTTGGCCCTGGCCGTGGAACTGAGCCAGAGCGCGAGCAGATGCCGAGAGCTCGAACGGCTCTTCGAGGGAGTTCGCTCGGGTGACGTGCTCGTCGGCAACAGTCCTGTGATGCGGCGACTGCAGAGCTCGCTGCGGCGAGCTGCGGACTGTGATGCCACGGTGCTGATCGAAGGGCCTCGCGGCTCGGGCAAGTCGCTTGCGGCGCGCGCAGTTCATTGCAAGAGCCGGCGCTCGGATCGACCGATCGTCGTGGTTTCATGCGGCGAAACCCAGGCCGAAGCCCTGAGCCAGGCGATTGAAGCGTCGCGGAGCACCACTCTGGTCCTCGAGGACATCGACCGATTGCCAGTCCAGGCGCAGGCGGTCCTCGTTCGTCACCTGAAGGAGCGGACTGCCGCGGGCAGCGCTCCGCGGCTTGTTGCCACGACGTCGGCGCACCTGCCCGAGTTGGTTGCCAAGGGCTCCTTCCGGGAGGACCTGTACTACCGGTTGCACGCGCTGCCGATCGTGGTGCCTTCTCTTCGTGAGCGAGTCTCCGACATCGGGCCGATTGCCGACTCCATCCTCGAAGCCAGCTCGCTGCAGACCGGGCGCCCGCGTCCGGACTTCACTCCTGCAGCGCGCCAGCTGCTCGAGAGCATGCAGTGGCCTGGCAACGTCGCCCAGCTCGAGATGGCTGTCCGCCGCGCCATGGTGCTGGCTGGTGGTGGCGCGATCGACCGGGACCACCTGTTGGCTCCACCAGCAGGCACGCAGCCCCAGAGTGCGGCTGCAACTAGCACGACGCGCGCCGATGCCTCCGCCGGTGAACTGACCGAGGATCTGATCCGACCGTTCGAAGAAGAAGAGCAGCTGTTGCTCTCCCGCGCGCTGCGAGCAACGAAAGGGAACGTGCGGCGAGCTGCCCAACTGCTGGGAATCGGCCGCGCCACTCTGTATCGCAAGATCCAGCAGTACCGTCTCCGGCTGCAGTAGCAGCGCCAGCAGTGCCATGCGGCCCCTGGGCCGCTTGTGGATCCCTTGCGTTAACGCAAACTGTCGCGCAGCGCGACAGTTTGCGAGACTACGGGTCCAATGCGTCCGCTATCGGTGCTCTACCAGGACGAGCATCTCGTCGTGATCGACAAGCCGTCCGGCGTGCTCGTCGTGCAGGCTCCAGGCAGGAACTCGGCGACGATCGTGGACCTGCTCGGGGCCCAGTTGGGCTGCCGCGTGCAAGCCGTGCACCGTCTCGACGAAGACACTACGGGAGCATTGGCGCTGGCACTGAACGACACCGCACGCGTCGGAATGGAGGCCTTGTTCCGCGACCACGCGATCGAGCGCGACTACCTGGTCCTCGTGTCGGCCGCGCCGACTCCGGCCGCAGGCAAGATCGAGTCGAATCTGCAAGAAGACGCTGACGGCATCGTCCGTGTCGTGCCGCGCGGTGGCTTGCGAGCGGTTACCCACTACGAGACGCTCGCGCGGCGCGGTCGCTGCACGCTCGTGCGCTGCCGGCTCGAGACCGGCCGTCGCAACCAGATCAGAGTCCATCTCGCGGCACTCGGATGTCCGGTTGCCGGGGACCGCAAGTACGGCTTCCGGGCGCGTGCTGGCGAGCGGTTCACGAGGGTCATGCTGCATTCGTGGCGCATGCGGTTCGCGCATCCGATCCGCGGTGCCGAAGTTCGCGTTGAAACGCTGCCGCCTGAACCGTCGCTGTGCCCCTGAGCTCGCACGCGGCGTCGAAAGCGCGCTGGCCACGGGGGATCCGGTGCCAATAGAATTCGCACTGCGTGCGCACTCCGATCCAGATGTCGCAGGAGTCGCTGTTCGGGTTCCTCACGAGCACCCGGCTGCCTGTCGTGTCCAGCTTGTCCGGCATGATCCGGTGGATCTCGCTGGGGCTTTGGACTTCCTGTCTGGTTTTTGGCGTCGCCTGCCTGCTGTTTGCGGATGATGGCTTGTGGTCCGCGTCGCTGCCGTGGTCGGGGGCTCTACCGGCATTGGTGGCCGCGCCGCTGTTCTTTGCTGCGTGGAGGGACTGGCGTGGCAACCGCATGCAGCGTGCCGCCACGATGTTGTTCGTGGCGATGTTCACACTATCGAGCCTCGCAACCTGGCCGCGGGGCGCTTTCAGCGCCATCTGGTTTCTGCATCCGGTTCTGTCGTTGCTGTCTGCGACCTGTCTTGGCGTGAAACCAGGGTTGTCGCTGACCCTGCTCGGTGTCGCCACCCTGCTCGCGAACGCCTATTGGTCCACGAGCACTGTCGAAGTCGATCTGCGACCGCATCTGTGGGTTCACGTCGCAAGTCTCTCCGCAGTGTCGCTCGCGTCGGCCTTGGCCGGATCGATCACCAACCGGCTCCTCTTCATGGCACTGCTCGCGGTCGAGGCTCAACGGCGAAAGAACCTCGAGTCGAGCCGTGCGCTGCGTCATCGCGAAAAGCTGCTGCGCCATGCGCTGCGCGTCGAAACGGTCGGGGATCTCGCGGGGATGGTCTGCCATCAGCTGCGGAACACGTTCCAGGTTCTGGCTGGTCACGTGACTCTGGGCGAGATGTCCGATGACGCCGAACGCGTGCGCCGCCTTGCGATGATCGAGGAGACACTCGAGAACACGCGGCCGCTGCTGGACCAGCTGATGCAGATGGCGCACCCCGACGAGGGTGTCACCGAGCCTTGCGATCTCGCGGTGGTCGTGCGCCAGTTCCACGAGCAAGCAAAGCGCATGTTGCCGGCGTCGATTCGACTCACTTGCGAAGTTCCTCGCGAGACTCCCGTGGTGCTGCTCAACCCGCGCGGTCTGGCGCACGCGCTGTGGAATCTCGTCATCAACGCGTGGCAAGCCATTCAAGGCGATGGCGCGATCGCTCTGAGCTGCGGTGCCGATCGGCACCAGGTGTGGCTCGAAGTCGCTGACACTGGAGGTGGCATGACGAAGGAGGTGCAGGAGCGCATCTTCGATCCTTACTTCACGACCAAGCCCGTTGGGCAGGGCACAGGACTGGGGTTGACCGCGGTGGCGAGGTTCGTGCGCAGCAGCAACGGTCTGATCGAGGTGGAAAGTGAGGTCGGCCGCGGCACGACCTTCCGGCTCCAGTTCCCCCGCGCGATGGACGCGGAGAAGTGGCGATCTGCCTAGGATCGTGGTGCCTGCGTGCCCCGGCCGGAGCCGCCGCCAGCTGCGAGATCTATGGGGCGACCGAGCCGGCGGGAGACGATGCCGTTGAGTATCTGAAGCAGTTCGCCGCGCCCCTTGGTGTCACGCCACGCTCCTGAGACGGCGTCGCGCGCGAAGTGCCATGCCGAAGCACCCTCGGCCAGCCAGATCTGATGAGCCGCGGATTGGCGATTCAGGATGCAGTTGCGACTGTCCGCAAAGGTGATGCGTAGGACACCCGCTGAAAGATCGCCTTCGAGCTCATCCGGATCGAAGGCGTCGAGTTTGGTCAGGATCGCCTGCATGCACGCTTCGGCGTGTTGGAGGAATTCCTGATCGGCGGGATTTGCCATGGTGCCCCGATGATCGGCCGCGGCAAGGCGCAGCGCCACGCGAAAGCTACCTGGGTGGAACCTGCACCGTTCGGCTACCGGAAACGAAACGCGGTGCCGCAACGAAGTGGCAGAGGGGGTTGAAATAAAGAGTGGCCGGCGGTTCTCTCCCAGAACCGCCGGCCACGATGGGTCCCGGTCGCGCTTATTGTCCTCTCTTACAGCTCCGGTCTCCTTGCGGAGTCGAAGCCACGCGACCGGGACCACTCGTCCCATGCAGCCTAGTAGACGAAGCAGGGGATAAAACTTTCCGCGGACACGCAGTTTTTCGCGCGCCTTCCCGCCCGCTACGGCGGAGTGAGCCTCCTGCGGGTTGTCTTTCGTGAAGAAATCGCACCAAAACTGAAGATCAGGTGGTGCGACGCTGAGCCGCGGATCGCCAGAGCTGCAGCAGATCACCGACATGAATGCGTTCAGCGTCGGCCTCGAAACCGAGCAGGACGCGGTGCCGCAATGCGGGAAGTAGACAGGCCTCGATGTCGGTGAGCGCGACTGCGGGGCGACCGGCGAGCAACGCACGTGCTTTGCCCCCGAGCACGATCGCTTGTCCCGCACGAGCGCTCGCGCCGTAGCGCACGAAGCGGCGAGTGCGTTCATCGCAGTCTTCGCGATCGGGATGAGTGGCGAGGATCAGTTCGGCGACGAACCGCAACAGGTGTGTGCCGCAAAGCACCTGGCGCACGAGCCCCTGCAGCTCGCGCAGCTCCTCGGCTCGAAGCAGGACCTCGACCTCGGTTTCCGCGCCACTCGTCGTCGTCTCGAGGATCTTCGTCATCGCGTCGACTGTTGGCGTCTTGACGTCGAGTCGGAACAGGAACCGATCGAGTTGCGCCTCCGGGAGCGGGAACGTGCCTTCCAGCTCGATCGGATTCTGTGTGGCCACCACGTGGAATGGGTCTGGAAGCCGGTGCGTCGTTCCTGCGACGGTGACCGAGTGTTCCTGCATCGCCTCGAGCAGGGCCGACTGCGTCTTGGGTGTCGCGCGGTTGATCTCGTCGGCGAGCACGAGGCCGCCGAAAAGGGGGCCCGGCTGAAAGCGGAAGGTGCGCCGTCCTCCCTCGTCGTCGATCACCTGCGTGCCCGTTGCATCGCTCGGCATGAGATCGGGCGTGAATTGGATGCGCGAGAATTCGAGCCCCAGTCCCCGACCGAGAGACCGCACCAACATGGTCTTGCCGAGCCCCGGCAAACCCTCGAGCAGCACGTGTCCCCCGGCCAGCATGGCAGTCAACAGATCGTCGATGAGTGCCTCTTGCCCGATCACCTGCCTTCGCAGCTGTTGTCGCAAGGCATCGACCCTGGCCACCAGAGCCGACGCCCGTTGTTGCACTGCATGCGCCTGCATCAAGGCTCCTCGCGCTCGCCGCAGTGCAACCAGGCTTCGAGAGGCACTCCCTGGCGCGCGCTGGACGGTGACGCCATCTCGAGTGGAGTGTGTCCGACCGATCCGGTGATGTCCGCAACATTGCGAGGCATGGAACAAGCGTAGCTTGGTCTTGTCGGCAGGCCAGATGATGATGCCCACCGCATGCTCTTCTTGCGTGTTGCTTCGGCTGGTTCGTTGGCCCTGGTCGCCGGGTGCGCAGGGGTTTCGCTCCGCCCCGAACTGGCGAATGCGGACACCCTTCCGGTGTACGAGCTGTCCGCTGCAGAGCAGCAGGAGCTCGCGGTCGTCCTCGATCGCGCGATCCAAGCCGTGGTGCGGCGGCACTACGAGGAGGCTGAGGCGGAGGCACTCCGGGCGCTCGACATCGATCCACGGGCCGCGCGGGCCCGCTCCGTGCTCGGAATGGCGTTGCTGCAGCGTGCCAAGCGTCACGACCCTCCGGACATGTTCGAGATGAATGCTGGCGAGACAGAGGTCTTGCTGGCCGAGCAGATCGCCCCGAACGACGCCTTCGTCGGATGGATGCGTGCGGTCTTCCTCGCGGAGGCGGGCCACTTGTCGGCGGCCGCGGCAGCAGCCGAGGCCGCCTTGCTGCGCGCGGGCGACGCTCCAGCCGCCGATCGTGCGGCCTTGCTGGCCACCGCCGGCAACTGCCATTACGAACTGGGCGAGGAGCGCGCCGCGCTGCCGCATCTGCAGGCTTGTTTCGGACTGAAGCCAGACGACGCCGCGACTGCCTTCCGCATCGGTTGCTGTCTCTTCCGGATCGCCGCGGTGCCGGAGGGAGCCAAGGCCCAGGCCGCCGAGGTGGCGCAGATCAACGCCGAAGAGGCGGCCCGAGCGTTTGCGCGCTGTGCCGAACTCGCGCCTGGCGATGCGGACGCGGCTCTGGCTGTCGGTGCCGCCCTGGTCCGCGCGGCCGAACTTGCGGGTCAGCGGCGGGATCTGCCCGCGCCAGAGCGGCGGTTGCAGCAGGAACAGCGGTGGCAACAGGCCGAGCAGCAGTTCCGCAGCGTCGCGGAGCGGTTTCCCGAGAGTGCCGAGCCGATGTTCCGACTCGGCGTGCTGGCCGAGACGCGAGGAGACATCCCTGCTTCGCAACAGGCATACTTGCTGGCCCTGAGTCGCGAACGCCACCATCTCGGCAGCCTGCTGAACCTCGCCGCCTTGCTCGAAGCGAGTGGTGATGCCGCAGCGGCGGCCTCGCTGCTCGAGCGCGCCTTGTCCGCCGACGAAGCCCGCTCTGGGCTCAGCGCGGACGAACGCCGACGCTTGCAGCAACGACTACGCGCAGGCCAAGGCAAGCGCGACTGACCGCTGCGGGATCAGGCACCCATGATGCTGTAGCCGGCGTCGACGTAGATCGTCTGACCCGTGATGCCGCGGGACAGGTGCGACAGCAGGAACAACGCCGTGTTCCCGACGTCGCCCTGGTCGACGTTGCGCCGCAGCGGCGACTTCTGCGCCATCGAATCGAGCAGCGAACTGAAATCGGCGACACCCATCGCAGACACGGTCTTGATCGGTCCGGCCGAGATCGCATTCACGCGGACGCCGCGAGGACCGAGGTCGCTGGCCAGGTAGCGCGTGCTCGCTTCGAGGGCAGCCTTGGCGACGCCCATGACGTTGTAGTTCGGCACCACCTTCTCGGCGCCGTAGTAGCTGAGGCAAACGATGCCGGCATCGCGCCCTTCCATCAGCGGTGCTGCGCCTTTGGCCAGGCCGATGAGGGACCAGGCGCTCACGTGCTGCGCCAGCTGGTAACCCTCCAAGGACGTGTCGACGAAGTGGCCGCCGAGCTCTTCGCGCTTCGCGAACGCGATGCAGTGCACGAGCCCGTCGATCGGTCCGAACTCCTTGCCGAGCCGATCGAAGAATCGATCGATGTCGCCCGGCACGGTGACGTCGCATGGCGCCAGGAAGGTGTCGCCAGGCAGCTCGGCTGCGAGCTTGCGGACGGGTTCCTCCATGCGGTCGTTTTGGTAGTTGAGCGCCAGGCGAGCTCCTTCGCGGTGCAGCGCCTGCGTTATGCCCCAGGCGATGGAGCGTTTGTTGGCGATGCCGAAGATCACGACGCTCTTGCCAGACATCAGACCCATGCTTCGTTCCTCGATCGGGCGCAGTTCAAAGAGAAGGCAACGATAGCAGGTGTTCGTCCGGCGTCACGCGCTCAGCTTGCCGTCGACGCCCAGCGCCAGGCGGAAGATCTTGCGCGAGGGTGTGGTCCAAGGCGTCTCGTCGTCGATCGGGAACCAGCTCAAGCGCCCGCGTTGCTTCACGCTCGCGACGTGCGCGTGCAGCTCGATGCGGTGGTGGGTGATCGCATGTCGCACGCTTGCCACGACGTCGCCCACGTCGATGCATGCGCCGAATCGAGCACGGAGCACCCCGGCAAGCGCCTCGGCGTCCAGGCTCGCAAGCATGCCCGCGCCCGGCAGCTCGATCTGGCCCGCGTTGGGCTGGCCCTCCGCGACGCGACCACCGAGGGCTCCGCGACTGCCCACGACCAGGACGACCCTGGCCGTCACGGGCACGGTCGTGCGTGGCCTTCTGCGCAGTGGCAGTTCGTGCACCAGACCGGCCGCAAGAGCGTTGCAGTCACACGCGACCGGGCATCGTTCACAGGCCGGCGCGGTGGGCGTGCACACCAAAGCACCGAGCTCCATCATGGCCTGGTTGAAATCGCCGGGCCGGCGGCGGTCGAGCCACTGCGATACCGCACCGCGGATCGCCTGCTGAGCCTCCGCCGAGCTCGTCTCTGCGCGAATGCCGCGGTGCCGCGCCGTCACGCGCTCCACGTTGCCGTCCACTGCGATCTCCGCGCGGCCGAACGCGATCGATGCCAGCGCCCCGCGCGTGTAGCGGCCGACTCCGGGCAGTTCCTCGAGGTCGTCGCAGCGATCGGGAACGCGGCCGCCGTGTCGGGCCACGACCTGCCGCGCGCCGTCGCGGAGCAGGCGAGCGCGCCGGTAGTAGCCGAGCCCCCGCCATGCCATCAGCAGGTCGTCGTCCGTGGCCGCGGCGAACGAGGCGGGCGTGGGAAACCGTGCCATGAAGCGCTCGTAGGCCGTTCGAACCGCTTCGACGCGGGTCTGCTGCAGCATGATCTCGCTGACCCAGATGCCCCACGGATCGCGCGAACGCCGCCACGGCAGATCGCGACGGTTGGCTTCGAACCAGCGCAGCAGGCGCGTCCGGAAGTGCTGTGCCTGCGCCGAGCGCGGCGGCTCACTCATCGAGAATGGCCGCGTCCGTCGGCCGCGTCTGCAGTTCCAAGCCCAGGCGGTTGCGTAGATCCTGTTCGGCGCGGTCGAGCACGCCATCGAGTTGCGCTGGATCTCTGTGCTCGGCGACCAGCATGATGCGGATCGTGCGCGCGACCTCGGTGCCTTGCACGCGCGTGCGGATGCAGACCTGTGCGTGCCTCTTGGCGACCTCCGCCAAGGCCTGGCTGATCGAAGACTCGTCGTGGCCGTGGTAATCGACGTTGCGCTCCCCGCGCACCGTCTTCGGGCCTTCGGCGCTCATCACGGGCATCACGTGTGCCGTGAAGAACCGCTGCATTTCGGCGGGCACTCCTGGCAGCAGGAACACCGTCGTGGCGCCCACGCGCAGTTGCACGGCAGGTGCCGTGCCTACGACGTTCTCGTAGCAGACGGAGCCCTTCGGGACGGCTGCCATGCCCTTCCGGGAAGTGTTCATCGTCGCGTCGACCGAAGCTTCCTTGGCGTGAAGCCGCCGGTAGGAGTTCTGGATGAACGCGAGGGCCTTTGAATCCTCGACCAACGGCAGGCCGGTGGCCTTGGCCAGGCACGAACGCGAGCTGTCGTCCCACTGGGGCCCCATGCCGCCCGTCAGGATCACGAAGGTGGGCTTCTGCTCGAGTGCCCAGGTCACTGCTGCGACCACCTCGGCTTCGACCCGGTCAACGACTTGGATCGTCCGAACGCGGTATCCGATGTCGTCGATGCGATTGGCGATGAACGCGGCGTTCCTGTCGACTACCGACCCTTCGAGGATCTCGCGGGAGACAACGAGGATGATGACGCTCTTGTCGAACAAGGCATGCTCCGGTGGGAGAACGGGTTGCTGAGACGATCGAGCCGGTGCCCAAAAGAACGATACTACATGATCCTCCCGGTTGTTGAAGCGCCTCCGCAGGCCCGGAAGAATGCTCTTTTGCCGATCAGGCCAACGACCGAATCCCTGCGCTCATGACCGATCCGATTCCGCCGACTCCGCCGACCGGCGGCCGAATGACCGATCTCCTGCTCGAGCGGGAGATGCGCGAGAGTTACCTGAACTACTCGATGAGCGTGATCCTGAGTCGCGCTCTGCCCGACGCACGTGATGGCCTGAAGCCGAGCCAGCGCCGCGTGCTCGTGGCGATGAACGACCTCAACCTCGGGCCGCGCAGCAAGCACCGCAAGTGTGCGAAGATCTGCGGCGACACGTCGGGTAACTACCACCCGCACGGCGAGTCCGTCGTCTATCCCACGCTCGTCGGCATGGCGCAGTGGTTCTCGACGCGATACCCGCTCGTCGACAGTCAGGGAAACTTCGGTGCCATCGACGGAAGCCCGCCAGCGGCGATGAGGTACACCGAGGCGCGCATGGGCTATCCGGCCATGCACCTGCTCGAGGATCTCGACAAGGACACCGTCGAGATGGTCCCGAACTACGACGGGGAGCTCATGCAGCCGGTCGTGCTGCCGGCGCGCTTCCCGAACCTGATCTGCAACGGCTCGACCGGAATCGCCGTCGGTATGGCCGCTAGCCTGCCGCCGCACAACCTGCGCGAGGTTGCTGCCGCACTCGAGAAGCTGCTCGACAAGCCGGACGTCACGCTCGACGAACTGCTCGAGGTCGTGCAGGGGCCAGACTTCCCCACCGGTGGCACGATCATGGGCCGCGGCGGGATCCGCAACGCCTACGCCTCCGGCCGGGGGTCCGTGGTCGTGCGGGCCAAGTACCACGTCGAAGAGAAGCGCGGCCGCAAGTCCATCGTCTTCACGGAGGTGCCGTACCAGGTCAAGACGACGACCATCCTCGAGCGAATCGACCATCTCGTGAAGAGCGACCAGATCGACTCGATCGCCGACGCCAACGACGAGACCAACGACCGCGTCGGCCTGCGCATCGTCGTCGAGCTGAAGAAGGGCGTCGAGGACGAGACGATCACGGTCAACCAGCTGTTCAAGCTGTCGCCGCTGCAGAGCACGTTCTCGATCATCAACCTCGCGATCGTAGAAGGCCGCCCGCGCACTCTCGGCTTCAAGCAGATGCTCGAGTGCCACCGCGATCACCGGCAGGACGTGATCCGGCGGCGCACGCGCTTCCTGTTGAAGAAGGCCGAGGATCGCTTGCACATTCTCGATGGCCTGCGCCTCGCCGTGCAGAACATCGACGAGGTCATCGAGATCATCAAGAAGTCGGCCAGTCGCGACGATGCGCGCGTCCGGTTGGTCGAGCGGTTCACGTTGTCCGACGTGCAAGCCCGCGCGATCCTCGACATGCGCCTTGCGAGTCTGACCGGGCTCGAGATGGAGAAACTCGAAGCCGAGCACAAGGAAGTCAGCGACAAGATCACCTACTACAAGACGATCCTGTCGGACCGCAGCGTGCTCATCGGTCTCATGAAGCAGGATCTTCGCGAGATGGTCGAACAGTACGGCGACGAGCGCAGGACCATCATCAGCGACGAGGAGATCGGCAGCTTCGTCGCGGAGGACCTGATCCCCGAGGAGATGATGGCCGTCACCGTCACTCACGAGGGCTACATCAAGCGCACCTCGCTCGACCAGTACCGCACGCAGGGTCGAGGCGGCAAGGGCGTCAGCGGCGCGGAGACCAAGGAAGGCGACTTCCTGTGGAACCTGTTCGTCGCCAGCACGCACGACTACCTGCTGTTCTTCACGGACAGGGGCCGTGTCTATTGGAAGAAGGTCTTCGAGTTGCCGAGTTACGGCCGCACTGCGAAGGGTCGAGCGCTCGCCAACGTCGTCGAGACGCAGGCCGAGGAGAAGATCACGGCGATCCTGCGCGTCGAGTCGTTCGACGATCGATTCCTCGTCACCGCGACGAAGAAGGGGCTGATCAAGAAGACTGCGCTCGAGCAATACAGTCGGCCCCGCGCCGGCGGCATCATCGCGGTCGGGCTCGAAGAGGGGGACAGCCTGGTCGGCGTCAGCCTGTGCCGGGCCGGCCAGAGCATCGTGCTCGGGACCAGCTGTGGTATGTCGATCCGTTTCGACGAGGCCGATGCCAGGGCGATGGGCCGCAGTGCGGTGGGTGTCTGGGGCATCCGCCTCGACGAAGGCGACGAGGTCCGCGACATGGTCGTGACCGACGGCACCGGGACGCTTCTCACGATTTGCGAGAACGGCTACGGCAAGCGCACACTGGTCGAGGAGTACCGACAGCAGAGCCGCGGCGGCAAGGGCATCATCGACATCCGCACGAGCGACCGGAACGGCAAGGTCATCAACCTGCTCGCGGTCAAGGACGACGACGAGGTCATGATGATTACCAAGGACGGTCAGATCGTGCGCACGAAGGTCTCGGAGATCAGCGTGATCGGCCGCAACACGCAGGGTGTGCGTTGCATCGCGCTCAACGAAGGCGACAAGCTCGTGTCCGTCGCCCGCATCCCGAACGAAGACCCCGAGCCCAGCGAAACCACCGCCAAGTCCTAGGAACCCATGGCCAAGTATCTCGCGAAACTCATGGCGGACATGAAGGCGGCGATGAAGAGCGGGGACAAACCCCGCCTCGAAGTGCTGCGCATGTTGATCAGCGACCTCAAGAAGAAGGCCATCGACGCCAAGGTCGACGACTTGCCCGACGACGAGGAGGTCGCGGTCCTGCAGAGGTCGACGAAGACACGCGCCGACACGGTTGCCCAGGCCAAGGCGGCGGGGCGCGCCGAGATCGCCACGAGGGAACAGTTCGAGATCGATGTGATCCAGAGCTACCTGCCAAAACAGATGTCCGCCGCCGAGGTCGGAGACAAGGTGCGTGCCGTGGCGAAGGAGATCGGCTACGCGGGCGCCAAGGACACCGGCCGATTCATGAAGGAGTGGATGGCGCGCTACAAGGGCGTCGCCGACGGCAAGCTCGTGCAGGATGCGCTGAAGACGCTCGGGTGACCTGCGTGGTTGCCACACTGCAACGCCCGGCCACCGACGAGTACGCGAGCTCCTTCCAGGCCTACGTCGACCGTGTTCCCGACGGCGATGTGCTCGAACATCTCGCGCGCCAGGGGGCGGCCACGCGCAGCTTGTTCGCGGGCCTTGGCGAAGACAAGGGCAGGTTCCGCTACGCGGATGGCAAATGGAGCGTGAAGCGGGTGCTCCAGCACGTGGCAGACGGCGAACGTCTGTTCTGCTATCGCGCGCTGTGCATCGCGCGCGGCGAGACGACCTCGCTGCCCGGCTTCGACGAGAACCTCTATGCAGCCAACGACGGGACCGACGGACGTCTGCTCACCGACATCCTGGCCGAGTTCGTGAGTGTGCGCGCGGCGACGTTGACTCTCTTCCGCGGCTTCGATGCGGCGGCCTGGCTTCGCCGCGGACTCGCCAACGCCAAGCCGGTCAGCGTCCGCAGCCTGCCGTGGATCACCGCCGGGCACGAGCTGCACCATCTCGCGGTGCTGCGCGAACGCTACGGTGTCGCTTGACGGGAGTGCGCCGTGCAGTCCGGGCCCGTGGCCGGCACAGCGGTCTTCAGGCAAACGACAGCCCCGGCAACCGCGCCGAGAGACCCTGAAGGCGAGCCCGGCACTCGACGAAGGCGCCGTCCCGGACTTCGAGCGCGAAGCGGTGCAGCTTCGTGAAGCCGAGGTGTGCTTCGAGTCCGGTCCAGCGCCGCAGTTCGACTTCGGCGATCGCCAGAGCCGCGGTGTCGTCGCACGCGAGAGCCGCGGAGACGAGCTCACAGCGCACGAGGAACCGGCCCGGTAGCGCTCGCCCGGGGAATACCTCGGTGCAGAAGATCGCCTCGCCGAGCGGCGTGTCGAGGTGATCGCCAGGAACCACCCCGTAACCGCGCAGCTGCGTGGCCTCGTGCGTGCTGCCACCGAAGAACGCGAAGCCACGCGGCTCGGTCTGCAGGCGGCTGGCCGCGTCGGCGAGGGCGGGATCGAAGCGTGCGAGCAGACCGCAAGCCGCAGCAACGGGCAGTGCGAGTACGAGCCGTCGCGCGGCGACGTGCGTCGGGGCCTCGCCACCGAGCGTGACGACAAAGGCCTCACCGTTCGGCTCGATGCGCGTGGCCGCGCGGCCGAGGCGCAGCCTCGTCCCGAGGTCGCGGCGGCACGCCTGCACGAGCTCTTCGGCGCCAGTGCGAAACGAGACCGGAACAGGGTCGACCGCTATCGACGCGAGCCTGTCGCCCAGGAAGAGGTGCCCATGGCTCCCCGACGGCAGTGGCTCGACGACCGCGGGCGGGTGCCGCAACAACGCGCACACAGGCTCGACCTCCGTGCGCGCGAACGCGAACGGACCGAGCTCGCACAGAAAGCCGTTGCTGCGCTGCGTGCGCGTGTTGCCACCGGGCTGCGGTGCCTTCTCGACCAGGGCGAGCCGCGCGGTCGGCTGCTCGCGCAGCAGTCGCAGGCCGGCCGCGAGGCCGCGCAGCCCGGCGCCGATCACGAGCACATCCACGGGTTCACTGGTCATGTCGGAGGTTCATGCTGCGACTGCACACTGGACCATCCTGCGTCCCGTACAGGCAAGGAGGCGGGAAACCCCGCCTCCTGTGGCCGTGCTGCAAGGTCTTGACGATCAGAAGTCGAGCTGGAACGCGACGCGAACGAGGCTGTTCTTGCGGTCGAAGTTCGCGGCCGAAGCGTCCACGTCTTGCAACGTGTACTCGATCTGCGTCTTGCACGAGTGACCGTGGTAGAAGGCGTTGAGGACCACGCTCAACTCGGTGACATCGCCGAGATCGGAGCCGATGCCTTGCGCAGCGGTCAGGAAGTCGACGCCCGAGCCCGCCGTGCCGTCGTCAGTCTCGAGGTAATTGTAGCGGATGCCGACACCCCATTGCAGCGAGCTGGTGCCGCTCTTGGGCAGCAGGTAACCCAAGGAGACTTCGTAGCCGGAAGCCTCCTCCTTGTCGGCCGCAGCGGGCCGTTGCAGCTCATCGGTGCGCATGAAGTACTCACCGAGCAGATAGAACCTGTTCACCACCCACGCGGTGTTGACGTTGAACGAGGTGCTCTCGATGTCGGGTCTGTTTCCAACCGGGATCGCAGCTGGACTGTCGGTCTTGCCGTTGCCGAGTGCAAAGCCGACACCGACTGTGCCCTTCAGCGAAGTGTCTTCCGTGCGGAAGTCGCCCTGCTTGAACCCCTCGATGGTCTGCCTGCCCTCGAAGAAGTCGCCAAGCGGGTCGAAGTTCGCCGAGAACACGTAACTCAGCTCGTTGTCAGAGTTGGCCGTCTCCTCGCCGCGCTCGGCAGAGCCCGTGATCGAAAGACCTTGGTTGTCGGTCCCGGTGCCCCCGAGGCCATTGGCGACCTCGGTGTTCATCGCGCCGGCAGACCATCGCAGCTTGTTGTCGCCCATGACGCCGTTGAACCAGGCGCCGCGCGAGTTGACGTCTGAGAACGCCCGCGTAGTCGACGAGCGCTCGACGAACCAGAGCTTGCCCGAGCTGCCGGAAGCCTCCAATCCGTAGATGGTCTTGGCTTGGCCGACGCGCAGCCCGATTTTCCCGGACTCCGAGCTCGCGAGGTTCCACTGGACCCAGGCGCGCTTGATGGGGCTGGTCGCGTCGACTGCGTCGATGAGGAACTCGTAAGTGATGTTCTTGTCGAACACGTTGCCGGTCAGGCTCAGCCGGGCACGGCGGATGTTGAAGCTGCTCGTGTCGGCGCCCGGGCTTGCGGCGGGAGCTGCGCTCCCGTAGGACTCGTTGGCGGCATAGGTGTAGTGCACCTGGATGCGGCCGAGGACGGTCAGGCTGAACGCGTCGCCGCCGTCGTACTTGAGACCGGAACCGGGCTTCGAGCTCCAGCCGCCCGCCGCCGGCTTGGGTTCCTGACCGGGCAAGAGTGACGCCGCAGCGGCAAAGGCCAACAGGCCGCAAGGGATCGTTTTGCTCATGTGTGGGTTGTGGACCTCCCTAACTTTGGTGAACTGCTACGGACCTACGGTCCGCAGCAAGCGCGGAGCGTAGGCAGCTTGCAGCGACAAGGTCAAATGAAGATGCCGTTTCTCCAGATGGGCACCCCGGCCGCTGTCAGTTTTGGGGGGACTTCATCAGGCCAGCCACCTAGACCCCCGTGGCGAAGAGTGTTCGGCTGTGGAAAACAGTTGATATGAGCGGCGCCGCTCGATCGGCGAACAAGGATTCCCGGGGCCGCCCGTTGGCCTAAGTTCCGCCTCTTTGGCAGTGCCAGTAGGAGTCGGTCGCACTTGCAAGAATTCCTTCCCGGACGCCTCGACAGCTCCCCGATCCACCGGCGAATGTTTCGCTGACCCGCTCGAGCCGTCATCTCCTCAGGTCAGTGACTATTGTCGGTTGTCCCGATCCTTCGCTAGGATCGAATGCCCTTCCCTCCGATGGCCCAGACCCTGCGCACGACCTGCAACCGGGACTGCCCCGACGCATGTGGCATGCTGGCGACGGTCGAGGACGGCCTGGTAACGAGCCTGCGCGGGGATCCAGATCACCCGGTGACTCGCGGCTTCTTGTGCTTTCGCACGAGCCGCTTCCCCGAACTACAGTCCTCGGCCCTTCGGATCAGGCAGCCGCTGGTGAGGCGCCAGGGAGGCCTCGAGCCTGCGTCGTGGGACGAGGCATTCGATCTCATCGCCGGGAAGCTCCTGCAAGTCCGTGCCGAATCAGGACCTGCTGCGATCTTCCACTACCGGTCCGGAGGTTCGCTCGGCATCCTCAAGCACCTGACCGACCTGTTCTTCGACCAGTTCGGGCCGTGCACTGGCAAGGTTGGTGACATCTGTTCGGGCGCCGGTGAGGCCGCCCAGATCCAGGATCTCGGCACGAGTGACAGCAACGACCACTTCGACCTGCTGCACAGCCGGCACATCGTGCTCTGGGGCAAGAACCCGGTCGTCAGCAACGTCCACCTCGTGCCCACCCTGAACGAAGCCCGAAGCCGCGGCGCGAAGATCGTCCTGATCGACCCCGTGCACCAGAAGGCGGCCCACCTCGCCGACGTCGTGCTGCGGCCGGCGCCCGGCCGCGATCTCGAGATGGCCATGGGCGTCGCCCGGATCCTGTTCGACACGGGCCGAATCGATCCGAAGGCCGCGACCTGGTGCGACAACCTGGGTGCCTTCCGCGCAGCGGCGGAACGGCGCACGGCTGCGGCCTGGGCACAACTGGCCGAGCTCGGCGAACGCGAGCTATCTGCCCTCGCCGACCAGTTGGCGGCCGGTCCGACGGCGATCCTGGTGGGGTGGGGAATGCAGCGCCGTCTGCGCGGCGGCGCGACCGTGCGGGCTCTCGATGCCCTCTCGGCGATTTCGGGCAACCTCTTCCGTGCCGGAGGCGGGGTGTCGTTCTACTTCAAACGGCGCAAACCCTTCCGGCCGTTTGGCCCGGCCGTGCAGCACCCGCGCGTGCTGCGCGAGCCGCTGCTCGGCCAGGACCTTCTGGCTGCCAGAGACCCGCCGGTTCGCGTGCTCTGGGTCACGGCTGGCAATCCTGTCGCGATGCTTCCGGACTCGGCACAGGTCGCACGCGCGGTCGAGTCGACTGAGTTCGTCGTCGTCGCCGACTGCCTGTTGACCGACACGGCGCGTCGCGCCCACGTCGTCCTGCCGGTGCCGACCTTGCTCGAGGACAGCGACCTTCTGGGGGCCTATGGACACCATTGGATCGGTGAATCGCGCCCGGTCGTCGCCATGCCGCCCGGCGTGCGCCACGAGGTGCACATCTTCCAGGAGCTCGCGCGCCGCGTCGGTCTCTCGAGCTATCCGCAGGAGCCCATCGACGATCAGAAGCGAAAGGCGTTGGCAGGGGTCGCCGGCAAGGGGCTGAACCTCGAAGCGATGCGCTCGCACGGAGCCATGCGCAGCCCCGTTTCCGAGCCGCTGCTCTTCAACAGCGGCCACGTGATGACAGAGAACGGCAAGGTCCAGCTGCTCGACGACGTGCCGGATGCTCCAGAGCTCGAACCGCCGCCTGCGTTGCCGGGGGCGAGTGCGCCGCTGTGGCTGTTCTCGAATTCGACCGAGAAGAGCCAGGCCTCGCAGTGGGCGGGCAAAGGACTCGGCGAAAGCACGTGGATCGAAGTGCATCCGGGCGCCGTGCCAGGACTCCGGGCCGGGACCAGGGTTCGCGTCTACTCCACCGTTGGGTCCCTCGAGGCCGAGCTGCGCTTCGACCCGACGCAGCGCGAGGACATCGCGATCATGCCCAAGGGGGGCCACTTCGACCGCGGTCAGAGCGCCAACGCGCTGATCGCCGCACGCGCGACGGATCTCGGGCTTGGCGCTGCCTACCTCGACTGCCTGGTGCGTATCGTTCCTGCATGAGGCGGTTGACCGGCACGCACGTCTACTCCTACGTGAAGTGTCCACGCCTCGCCGCGCTCGACCTGCACCTGCCGCGGTCGGAGCGGCGCGCGCCGCACGAGTGGGAGGAGTTCGCAGCGCAGCGCGGCCGCGACTTCGAGACGCAGTTCGTGAAGGTTCTGCCCGTCGTGTCACCGCAATACCCCGAGCGCGACTTCGACGCCGGCTCGAGCGCGACGTTGGCACTGCTGCGCGAAGGCGTGCCGTGGATCCACCAGGCGGTGTTGCAGGTCGATGATCGGCTCGGGCTGCCCGACCTCTTGCGTCGCTTGCCCGGTGCGAGTGCCTTGGGCGACCATCACTACGAAGTGGTCGACGTGAAGACGTCGGGGCGATCACGCGGCGACCAGATCCTGCAGGTGGTCTTCTATTCGGAGCTCGTCGCGGCGGTGCAGGGGCGCATGCCCGAGCACGGGGCGCTCGTGCTCAAGGACGGACGCGAAGAGAGATTCCTGGTCGCGGACTACCTGGCCGCGGAACGCGAAGTGGTCGAAGAGCTGCGGCGGTTGCGCAGCGACATCGATGCAGCACGCCCGTTCCTGCAGGCGGGCTGTGCGAGCTGCTACCACGACTCGCGGTGCCTGCCGCAGATGACGAAGGCCGGCGACCTGTCGCTCGTGCAGGGCATGAGCCACGGGGCGCAATCGATCCTCGAGGGTGTCGGGTGCCGCACCGTGCAGGATCTCGCGGTGTTCCACCCCGAGGGCGCGCGCGCGCGCGGCAACCTCGACGTCACGCTCGTGCGGCGGCTGCGGCGCGCGGCGCAAGCGCATCAGCTCGGCCAACCCATCGTCGAAGAGCGGCCGCGCGGCGAACGGCTCGACCCGTCGGCGATCGTGCATCTGCTCGCGGATCCGTTCGCGGATCGCGTGCTCGCGGTCGGCGTGCTGCATCCGGCGACCGAAGCGGGTGTGTTCACGTTCGGGGTGCCGCGTTCGGTCGACGAGGAGTGGCGCGTGGTGAAGGACCTGTTGGCCGCCGTGCCGCCGCGTGCTTTGCTGCTGCACTTCGGCGAGGCGCTGCCGCGTTTGAACGAGCAGCACGGGTTCCTGCACGAGGCCGATACCGGACTCGAAGCGCGGTTCGTCGATCTGCACAAGCGGCTGCTCACGGCCGCCGTGTATCCGCGGCCCGTGTTCGGACTCGGCGATTTCGTGCGCGAAGGGTTGGGGCGGGATCCGATGCGGGCCGGGCATGCCGGAGCGGCGGCGATGTGGGTGACGATGCCTGACGGCGAAGCGCGATTGCGCGAGAAGCTGCGCGTGGACCTCATGGATCTGGCGGCGCTGAAGGCGGCCGTGCTGGACGCGGCGCCGACGCAGGTCGCGGGTGCGCAGGGAGCCGGAGTCGTCGCGTGACGCCAGCCCGGCGGCGGCGGCGGCGCTGGCTGCTCGTCGCGCTGGGGCTCTTGCTGTCGGCTGTCGCGATGCACGAGCACGTCGTGCGCAGCGTGCAGGATCGCATCTACGACTCGGCGTCGGTGCCGATGGCCGAGTGCATCCTCGTGCCCGGGGCACGCATCTATGCCGACGGGCGGCCCTATCCGTTGCTGGCCGACCGGCTCGCTGCGCGCGGAGTGCCCGCCGATGCGATGCACGACGACGCGCTCGGCTTGCGCACGCTCGACACGATGCAGCGATGTGGTTCGGTGATGGGGGTCCGCAGTGCCATCGTCGTGACCAACCCGTTTCACCTCGCGCGGTCGTTGTTCCTCGGGGTCCAGTGTGGCCTCGATGTGCGCGGTGTGGCGGCACCGTACGGCAGCGACTACTCGACGTGCACGATGTGCAAGAACCAGGGCCGTGAGGTCGTGGCGCGCGTCTGGGCCTGGCTCGACGTGTTCGTGTTCGGTGCCTGAGGACGCGTCGACGGATCCGCGCTAGGTCCTGTCGCACCCGCTGTGTCTACTTCGCGCCCCGACTCGCATGCTCGCCACCGACATCGCCGAATCCCTGAACTCGCCCGCGGCTCGCGTGGCGATCGGCGTCATCGCCTGCCTCCTGCTGCTCGTGCTCGTGCGCGCAGTGCGCCGGATCCCGGCGCGCCTGCTCGTGCTGATGGCGACGGCGTTCCTCGACATGGTCGGGCTCCTGATGATCGTGCCGCTGCTGCCGTTCTACGTGAAACGGCTCGCTGGCGACGGCGTCGACGTGCTCGGCCTCACCCTGGAGACGGGGCTGCTCTCGGGCATCGTCGTCTCCGCGTTCACGGTCGCTCAGCTGCTCAGCGCACCGCTCTGGGGACGCTGCTCGGATCGGTTGGGCCGGCGGCCCGTGTTGCTGATCGCACTCGGTGCCTCGGCCCTCGCCTACCTCGTGTTCGGCTTCGCCGATTCGCTGTGGCTGCTCATCCTCTCGCGCCTCGTGCAAGGGGCAGGTGGTGGCACGGTCGGCGTCATCCAGGCCTACGTTGCCGACTCCACCGAACCCGAACAGCGCGCGCAGGCGCTGGGCTGGCTCTCGGCCGCGACGAACCTCGGCGTCGCACTCGGCCCCGTGCTCGGCGGCTATGCGTTCGAGATCCGCAACGTCGATCTGATGCCGGGGCCAGGTACGCTCGCGATGGGGAACGCCGCGCCCGGGATCTGTGCATCGGCGCTCTGCCTCTGCACGTTGGGGCTCGCCGCCAGATATCTCAAGGAGTCCAACAAGAGTGTCTCGACGCCGGCCGCGGGCAAGCCCGTGCGGACGTCGGCGCGCTCGGCCGCCCTTCGCGTCATTGCCCGTCCGCACGAACCGGCGTCGCGCCTGATCCTCACCTACGGCATCGCAATCGGCTCCTTCCAAGGCATCAACGCGGTGCTCGCGCTGTTCTTGCACGAGCGCTACCAGATCACCGAGCACACGATCGGATACTTCTTCATGTACATCGGCGCGATCGCCGTGTTCGCGCGCGTGCTCGTGCTCGGGCGTCTCGTCGACCGCATAGGCGAAGCGAAGTTGTCGCGCGTCGGCATCGTCACGCTGGCGTCGGGTCTGTTCGCGATGCCGTTCGCCGGTTCGCTCGGCACGCTCGCACTCGCCGTCGCGATGCTGCCGCTCGGCACAGCGTTCACGTTTCCGTGCGTGACGTCGCTGCTGTCGCGTGTCGTCGCGGGTGCGGATCGGGGCCTGTACATGGGACTGCAACAGACCTACGGCGGCATCGCGCGTCTCGTCGCACCGGTTTTCTATGGCTGGGCGTTCGACCACCTCGGGATCGCGGTGCCGTTCTACTTCTCGGCGGCGTTCGTGCTCGCGACGATCCTGCTCGGGTTCGGGCTCGATCGCTTCGTCGGATCGCGCAAGCCGCCGGCCTGAGCGCCGAGACGAGACTGGATCTGCATCCAGCGCATGCGATGATCGCCACCGCACGCGGCACCTCGCCCCGCACCTCGCTTGCAACTGTCCCTCGAACAACGCCTGCTGCGTCTGCTCGCGCGCGAGGAGCGCGACGAGCAACGCAGCCACCGCGAGCTGCGCGCGCAGCCGGTCGATCTGCGCGTGCTCGAAGGCGAGTGCATCCAGGGTGCGAAGTTCCTCGGCGAAGACGGCGGCTCGTTCGTGTTCGCGGTGCCCGACAACGGCTCCAAGTTCCGTGCGGGCGATCCGCTCGTCGTCGGCGACGGCCTCGACCTCGACGGCG
>Ga0111538_10000567_pt1 | contig 49871 bp, 32 predicted proteins | sample SoiMethybrSBSTD1_FD_79669 | JGI IMG/M metagenome (GOLD analysis project Ga0111538, IMG submission 79669) | Bulk soil microbial communities from a Populus tree surrounding site in Tennessee, USA - Soil MetaG P. TD hybrid SBSTD1 (version 2)... | ecosystem: Environmental > Terrestrial > Soil >... | reverse complement strand
GCGGTCCGCAGTGCGCCGGACTGCTGCTCGGACGGAAGGACATCCTGCAGTCCGCCTGGCAGGCCAGCGCGCCGCATCACGGTCCCGGACGCGACAACAAAGTGGGACGGGAAGAAACGCTCGGCATGGTCGCGGCCGTCGAAGCATGGGTGAAGCGCGATCACGCCGCCGAATGGAAAACCTGGCTCGGCTGGCTGGACACGATTGCGAAGCGGGTCGCGGCCATCGACGGCGTGAAGACGGCTCTACGTGAGCCGACCGAGCTGTCGAACAAAAGCCCGTCGCTGGCGATCACGTGGGATGCGGCAACGCTGAACGTCATGGGCGACGAAGTGGCCGAGGAACTGGCGACGACGAAGCCGCGGATTGCAGTGGGCGCCGGGACGGGCGGCGGCCGCGCGGCGCAGGCGGCGGCGCCCGGCACCACCGGCATCACCATCACGGCGTGGCAGATGCAGCCAGGCGACGACAAGGTCGTCGCCGAGCGCGTTCACGCGGTGCTGTCGCGCAAGCGTCCGCCGCGGTCGACGGATATGCCGCCACCAGCCGGCGACGTCAGCGGCCGCTGGGATGTCGACGTCGAGTTCTACAGCAGCCGCAGCCAGCACACGCTGCAGATCGAGCAGGACGGCAACTGGATCCAGGGCTCGCACCGCGGCGATTTCTCGACCCGCGAGCTGGTCGGCATGATCGAAGGCGACAAGGTGACGCTGCGCAGCGTCGATCAGCGGCCGGGCAACTCGATCACGTTCATCTTCGCGGGCACGCTGGCAAACGGAACGATCTCAGGGCCGATCCATCTGGGCGAGTACCTGACCGCCAGGTTCACGGCCAGGCGCCACCCGTACACGACGACGCGTACACGCATCCGCGTGCCGAGCGGGCCGCCGCTGGCGACCTGAAAACGAGCCGGGGGTCAGAGAGTAATTTCAGCGGGACAATGCGGACAGTCGCCAGGTCTCGCCGAAGGACGCCGGGGCAGGAAGCCGCGTGGAGAGGAGGACGTCGAGCATGTCGGCGCCTCTCGGGCCGTCGGCGAATGGCACCAGCCGATTCTCCTCGAGCATCCATCGAAGCTTCAACGCACCGGACAGGTCATCGCCCGGGCGCACGACGGCGCCGTCCAGGAACACCTGTCCGGACGAATCGGTGGCGCCGATGAAGCTGCCGGTCGCCGGCGGCGTGAACACCTGAACGGTGGCCCGCAGATTGTCGAAGTTGTCGGCAGTCGCGCTCTGAGTGATAGCGACGGCGATCGGCGCGTTCAGGCCGACGCGTCCCTGGCACGGATCCGCAGTGGCCCCGGGCTGCGGCGAGCAGTCGACGACGGCGACCGTGCCGCGCCAGGTGCCGGCGACGCTCGTCACCACATGGACCGTCTGAACCCCGTCGTGATCGCCGAACCGGGCGTGGACCGTCACCCCTCCGACGTGATTCGCAGTGACAACGCCGTTGCCGGTGATCGAAATCGCATCGCCGTCCGCGCGCCACGTGGCGGGGACCTCGCGCAGCTGCGCGTGGTCCGAAAGCCAGGCGGTGAGCTTTCCGCCAGCGCCTGGCATGAGCAGGGTCGTGCCGCGGATTTCCAGCTGGCTCGGAGGCGACGGCTCGGTGAGCGGGAGCTCGCCGCACCCGGTCAGCGCGCACATCAACGCAAGGGCACACGCATGACCAGCCGGCACAATTACAGATTTGCCAGGATCCTGACTATTCCCGCGCCTGTTCGCTCCGTGTCTGGGCACTGTCGGTGAGGGGGTGCAAGAGCACTGCCCTCCGACCGTTGATCGCACCCGGCGATCCATGAAGAATGCGCGGATGCGCCGAGTCGTGGCCGCCGTGCTGCTTGCCGCGGCCTGGTCCGCTGCCGCGGCCGCCCAGACGCGGCCCAACGTCGTCTTGATCCTCGCCGATGATCTCGGCTACGGCGATGTCGGCGCGTTCAACCCGGGCGGACGGATCCCCACGCCTCATCTCGATCGGCTCGCGCGGGAAGGCCTCCGCCTGACCGACGCCCATACGCCGTCGGCGGTCTGCACGCCTACGCGTTACGGCCTGCTCACGGGGCGGTATCCCTGGCGCACGCGGCTGCCCCGCGGCGTGCTGTGGGGCAACGGCGACGCGTTGATCGAGCCGAACCGCACGACGATCGCATCGCTCCTCCGGGACGCGGGGTATCACACGGCGGGAATCGGCAAGTGGCATCTGGGGCTGCGCTGGGCCGCGATTCCGGGCACCGTGCCGGATCGCACGACCAATAACGAGAAAGCGCCGGTCGACTGGATCGATTACCGGGGTCGGATCACCGACGGGCCGACGCATCACGGCTTTGCCGAGTTCTTCGGGTTGCCGGCGTCGCTCGACATGCGCGACTACGTGTACATCGATGGCGACCGCGTTCCGGAGACGCCTACCACCACGCTCGCCGGCGAACCGTCGACCATTCCGGCGTTCTACCGCCCGGGCCGTGCCGGCGCGACGTTCCGTCCCGAGCGCGTGCTCGGCGATCTGACGTCGCGAGCCGTGCGGTACGTGCGGGAACATGCCGCCGGGCGGCAGCCGTTCTTCCTGTATTTGGCGCTCGCCTCGCCGCACACGCCGGTGCTGCCGACGGCCGCGTTCGCGGGGCGCACCGGCCTCGGTCCCTATGCCGACTTCGTTTCGGAGACGGACGCGTCCATTGGCGAGGTATTGCAAGCGCTCGAGCAGACCGGCGCGGCGAAGAACACCCTCGTTCTTTTCGCGAGCGACAATGGACCGGCGCCGATCGCCGGGATGATCGAGTCGCTCCGTGCGAAGGGACACGACTCGGCCGGAGGCTGGCGGGGCGCCAAGCAGGATCTCTACGAAGGCGGCCACCGGGTGCCGGTGATTGTGAAGTGGCCCGGTGTGGTGGCCCCGGGCGCGACGTCCCGTGCGCTGGTCAGCCTCGTGGACGTCCTCGCGACGATCGCGGACGTCGTCGGTCGCCCGCTTCTCGACGCCGGCGAAGACAGTATCAGCTTCCTTCCGCTCCTGCGTCAGCCGGCAACGGCGGTCGAGCGGGCCGCGGTGGTCGTCCAGTCCGGAAACGGTTCGCTGGCCATTCGTGAAGGCCGATGGAAGCTCTGCATGGCGCCAGGATCCGGCGGCCTCAGTACGCCCGTGCCGGGCTCCGCGGATGAGCGGGGGCTGCCGCCGGTGCAACTGTTCGACCTCGAGGCCGACCCGTCGGAGAAGACGAATCTCCAGTCCGCACATCCGGAGATCGTCGGACGCCTCACGGCACTGCTCGAGACTTATCGCAAGACGGGCAGGAGCCGGTGAGCTGCCGTCGGGCGGCGGTTCGCGCCGCCGTACTCGCCGCGGTTGCGACCAGCTACTCGTTCGCGCAGGCGACACACCCGATCTCCGGCCGGACGATCGCCGGCGTCATGGGACATGAGGCTGCGTCATGGCTCGAACGGCCGTCACGGGAGAGCGAGGAGGCGCCCAGCAGAGCCATTGCAGCGCTGCAGCTCCGCCCGGGACAGGTGGTCGCCGACATCGGCGCGGGGTCCGGCTATTACACGATGCTGCTGAGCGCAGCTGTCGGCGAGCGGGGACGGGTCTATGCCACCGACATCCAGCCAGAGATGCTCGCGCTGATCAAGAAGAAGATCGAGCAGCACCTGGTCACGAACGTGGAGCTCGTGCTCGGCACCGCTACCGAATCACGATTGCCGGATAGAAGCCTCGATCTCGCGTTGATGGTCGACGTGTATCACGAGCTCGCGCAGCCGCAGGCGTTTCTCCAGTCGCTGACGCGCGCCATCAAGCCGGACGGCCGCCTGGTGCTGATCGAGTTCCGCAAGGAAAGCGAGTGGGTCCCGATTCGTGAAGAGCACAAGATGAGCGTCCGCGAAGCCCGCATCGAGCTCGAAGCAGAAGGGTATCGCTTCGATCGCGTCATCGACGTGCTGCCATGGCAGCACATCCTGGTGTTCAGATCCGGAACGGGACGGGCCGGGAAGCTGGAGTGACGTCGTGTCGGCTCCGGTGAGACGCCAACCAGCCAACCCTCCCTTCCGTCCAAGCGTGTAACCTGTCAGGCTCAGAGCCAGAAACGGAGTAGCTCATGCAGTGGCATCGTGTCTCTCTCGCGCTACTCGTGACCTTCCTCACGGCGAACCTCCTCGCGCAGCCCGGAGTGTCAGTGCCACTGCGGCCAGTGCCCGACGCACCGTTTCTCGTCGATTCCGCCGAGCAGCGTCAGATTCGCATCAGCGTGATCAAAGGCCTGTCGCATCCCTGGAGCCTGACGTTCCTGCCGGACGGAGAGATGCTCGTGACCGAGCGGCCCGGGCGGCTGCGCATCGTCCGACAGGGGGTGCTCGATCCGAAGCCGATTGCCGGTGTCCCCGCCGTCTACGCTCAGGGGCTCGCAGGGCTGATGGACATTGCGCTCCATCCGAAGTTCTCGGAAACGCGGCTGGTCTATCTCAGCTTCTCGAAGCCGATGGGAGGAGGCGCCCACACGTCGGCGCTGGTCCGGGGACGGCTGCAAGGCATGGCCTTGACCGACGTGCGCGAGATCTTCGTCGCCGATGCGGTCGGAAAAGGCCCCGCCGCCGGCAATCCGATCGTCTTCGGCCGTGACGGCTTTCTGTACATGGGCGTCGGCGGCGCCGTGGACGAGGTGGCACAGAAGACCAACAGCCACTTCGGCAAGATGATTCGTCTGCGTGATGACGGCACCGTGCCGCCGGACAATCCATTCGTCGGGCGGCCCGAGTACAAGCCGGAGATCTACTCGCTGGGACATCGCAACATGCTTGGCCTGACGGTGCACCCAGTGACCGGTGCGATCTGGGAGAACGAGAACGGTCCGCTTGGCGGTGACGAGGTGAACATTCTCGAGCCGGGGGCGAACTATGGCTGGCCGCTGGTGACGTTCGGCCGTCACTACAACGGCGCGAAAGTGTCGGACGAGACTTCCCGCAAGGGTTTCGTGGATCCGGAGTTGATCTGGGTGCCGTCGATCGCCGTATCGGGCATGACGTTCTATACCGGCGATCGTTTCCCGAACTGGAAGAACAACCTGTTCGCCGGTGGTTTGCAGTTCGGAGGCATTCGCGGGACCGGGCAGTTGCACCGGATTGTCTTCAATGAGAAATGGCAGGAGCTCCGGCGCGAGGCGTTGTTGGCAGAGCTGCGACAGCGGATTCGAAACGTTCGCCAGGGTCCCGACGGCCTTCTCTACGTGCTCACCGATGAAGACGATGGGGCCATCCTGAAGCTCGAACCTGTGCAGGCAGGCTCGGGGGCGTCGCCTCGGTGACAGCCGATCAAGAAACCGGCGGTCACAATCCTTTCAGCGCCACCTCAAAACCGTCCACCAGGCTGTCGAGCAGCTGGCGGTCCCAGAGCCTGATCGTCCACTCCTCGCGGGCCCGACGCGCATCCAGCAAGTGCGGGTAGTCACGCCGCAGTTCGTTGATGGCCGCCGCCGCCTCCGGTGCGCGTCCGAATCGTCCGGCCGCGGCGATAGCGAACAACCTGCCGTCAACCGGGACGTGCGGCATGTTGACCAGGGCAGCCTCCCCGAGCGCCCGGTCCGCGTCACCCCGTTGGAAGGCGTCGAGGAAGAGTGCGAGGTGAAACCAGCCCGGATGTCGTGGATTGAGCGAGATCGCCCTGGTGACGAACGCAGCACCTTCGGTTGGATCACCGGCGAATGCGCGCAGGAGGCCGATCGCTCCGACCGTCCGGCAGTGGAGCGGGTTGAGCTCGATCGTGCGGTCGGCGGCGGAGCGAAACGCAGCGGCGTTGCGCTCGAAGAAGGCGGCATCTGCCAGTGCGTACCACGCCCCCTGGTTCGTGCTGTCAATTGCGACGGCTCGTTCGGCCGCGCGTCGAACCCGCGCGACAGGGTCGGGGAGTGGGTTGAAGCCGAAGAACACCTCGAGGCCGTACAGAATCGCCAGATGGGCCCAGGCGGTGGCGTTGAGGGGCTGATGCTCCACGAGCGCTTGATACTCGTCGCGCAGGCGGCCGTGTTGTTCGCGAGTGAAGTGTTCGACGAACTCGGCGAACCGCACGAACAGCCGTAACGCGTCGTGCTCTGCGTCCGTCGTCGCCTTCACCGCCGCCGCAAACAGCCGGTACAAGGCACCGCCTTCGTCGGCGAGTGTCGCCGCCACGCGATCGCCGATCTCGTCCTGGATCGCGAACGTGTCGACCGACCCGTCGCGGTCGTACTGTTCGGCCCACAGCGTGGTGCCGCTCGCGGCCTCGAGGAGCCGCACGTTCACTCTGACGGCGCGTCCACTTCTCCTCACTCCGCCATCGACGACGAATCGAGCGCCTGACGTCGTAGCCGATACTCCTGCCGCTTGCCGTGCGGGATCGCCCGCGACCGCCGCTCCTCGCACTCGCAGATACGCGAATCGCGACAGGCCGGTCGTGATGTTCTCGATCAGCCCTTCTGCAAGCTGCCCCGCTTCGTCATCTCCAACTCGCACCGTAAAGGGCCGCACGGCCACGGACATGTCGATGGCGGCGGGCCGCGCCTCGCTCGGGGGACGCGTGCCGGACGAGAATTGCGCGTGCCGCGCAACGACCCCCGCTCCGACAGCGGCTGACGTCACTGCGGCGGTCGCAGAGATTGCGGCATCGGAAGGCGGTCGCGTGCTGGCGGCCTCGCGCCGAAGCGCCATCGCCTTGCGGTAGCCGTCCACCATCTGCTCTGCCTGCTCCGGCAGCCATTTCCAGCGACGCGCGGCCGCGGCCATTACCGCCTCGTCGGCAAAGGCGGGCTCCAATGTCAGCAGCGTCTCGAGGGCAGCGAGGGCGTCGGCGGTCCGGCCGAGCTGCGCCGACGCCATCGCGACGAGCGCGTGCGCCCACAAGTGCTGCGGCATGTTGATCCGCTTCGCGGATCGCAGCGCGGTCTCGAACCGGCCCGACGCATAGTCGGCGCTGGCGCGCGCGATGTGATACCACCCGGGGTGATCGGGGTTGATCGCGATCGCGCGATCGGCGAGCGCACAGCCGCGCTCCAGTTCCCCGGCGTGGACGAACAGGATGCCCAGCAGCGCCGTGGCGTTGGCGTTCCGCGGATTGAGCGCCAGCACACGATCGACCGCGTGCGCGAAGCCCTCGCGATCCTGCTCGAAGAACAGCGTGAACGCGAGCGCTTCCCAGGCATGCTGGTTGAGCGAATCGAGCTCGAGCGCCCGGTTGACGGCATGACGCGCGCGCGGGAGCGGTTCGGGCCTTGCGTTGAAGCCGAATCCGTACTCGTGCAGGCACAAGTGCGCGAGCACCGACCAGAACGGCGAGAGCGCCGGCTGCGCCTCCACCAGCCGCTCGAAGTGGTCGCGGAGCAGGCCATGCTCGATTGGCGCGTGCTGACGGTGATACGACCAGTAGCGAAGCCGCAGCTCTTCGGGCGTGAGCTGCTCGATGGGAATGCCGCGCACGCCGGCGCTGGCCGACCGCAGCAGCACGCCGTGCACGTCAGCGACCGTCGCGACCACGCGATCGGTCACATCGTCCTGGACGGCGAGCAGGTTGCCCTGCGCCGGCTCCCGCGTGTAGGTTTCGCTCCAGAGCTGCGCGCCGCTCCCGGCATCGACGAGACGGGCGGTAATTCGAATCGACGTGCCTCCACGACGGACGCCGCCGTCGAGGATGTAGCGGGCACCGAGCACCCTGCCGATCTGCCGCACATCGGCGGTCGTGTCCTTGTGCTGCCGCGCGGAGTGCTCGGCGACGACGGACAGATAGGGGAAGCGGGCCAGCCCTGCGGTGATGTCCTCGGTGAGGCCGTCGGCCAGTGTCCGCGCGTCCTCGTCGGCCCCGCGCGTCGTGAACGGAAGCACCGCCAGCCACAGCGAATCGACCACGGCGGCCCGCGCCGACCCGCTGCCAGGCTTCGGCCGCGATCCCGATTCGAGCTGCTTCTGAACATGTCGCAGCTCGTTGTAGATGTCGCGCGCCGTCTGCACGCGATCGTCCGGCTGCTTCTCGAGACAGCGCGCGATCAGACGGCTCAGCGCATCCGGAACGTCGCTGCGGAGATCGCTCGTGCTCGACGGAGTATCGCGCAGGATCGCCGACATCAGCTGCGGCGACGACTCGCCGCTGAACGGCCGCGTGCCGACGAGCATCTCGTGGAACATCACGCCGATCGAGAAGAGGTCGGTTCGATGATCGAGCTGTTTCCCCTCGACCTGCTCGGGCGACATGTACGGCATCGTGCCGATGATCGTTCCGGGCGTCGTCACCTGAGGGGAGGTGACCAGTGAGTGCGCCCCGAGGGTGGTGGTTGGGGCGGACGCCAGTCCGAAGTCCAGCACCTTCAATCGCCCGTCGCGTGCGACCATGACGTTCGCCGGCTTGAGATCGCGATGGGTGATCTGTTTCTGGTGCGCCGCACTCAGCGCATCGGCCAGCGGTAAGGCCAGTTCGAGGAATCGTGCCAGCGGCATCCCGCTGGCGGGAATCAACGCGTCGAGCGGCTGTCCTTCGACCAGCTCCATCGTCAGGAAGCGGATGCCGTCGGCTTCCTCGGTGGAGTAGATCGTGACTATGTGCGGATGATTCAGGGCCGCGATCGCGCGGGCTTCGCGGGTGAAGCGCTCGAGGCGTGAAGGATCGCCTGCCATGTCGGCGGGCAGCACCTTGAGGGCGACATCGCGGCCCAGTCGCGGATCGTGCGCGCGATATACCTCCCCCATGCCACCGGTGCCGAGCGGGGCGACGATCGTGTACGAACCGAGGCAGGAACCCGAGGCGAGCGGCATGCGGGCTCGCGATTATACCGTCGCGTCGCAGGTTCATGAATTAGTCGGTGTCGCTTCCGGCTAAAGCCGGAAGCCACACATTCAAAGTCATTCTGTGGGCTCCGCCTCTAATCCAAGAGATAGGATGTTACGGTCGGTACAAGACGACCGGGGAGAAATGGAAATTGCCGATCGCACTGCTCTTCGTCGCCGCAGTCACCGCTGTCTTGGTCGGGCAAGCGGGCTCTGCCCGCAGCGTGCCTCCGAAGTCCGGCACGCTCGACATCTACTGGATCGACGTCGAAGGGGGCGCATCGACGTTGATCGTCACACCGGCGGGACAATCGGTCCTCATGGATGCCGGGTTCGCCGGGTTCAACGACCGGGACGCCGGCCGCATCGAGCAGATCGTCAAGAAGGAAGCGGGACTCCAGCAGCTCGACTTCGTGCTGGTGTCGCACTTTCATGGCGATCACGCCGGCGGACTGGGAGCGTTGTCGAGACGCGTCAGGATCGGCGCGTTCGTCGATCACGGCGACAGCGTCGAGGGCGCATCGGGTGCTGGTGGTCAGCTCTGGCATGAGTACCGTCAGATCGCCGGCGGGCGGCGGCGCACGGTCAAACCCGGAGACCGCTTGCCGTTGAAAGGTATCGAGCTCGTGATCGTCGCCGCTCATGGTCAGGTCCTGCCGACGCCGCTCGCGGATGCCCAGCCGAACCGGTTGTGCGAGTCGTTCAAGCCGCAAGCAGAGGATCGGGGCGAGAACGGCCAGAGCCTTGGCTATCTGCTCCGCAGCGGCAAGTTCGAGTTCGTCAACCTCGGCGACCTCCCGTGGAACTTTCAGCATCGGCTCGCCTGCCCTGTGAATCTGCTGGGGCGTGTCGATCTCTTTCAGGTCACTCATCACGGCGTGCGAGACGACGTGCTGCCGCAGCAGATGTGGCCGATGGCGCCGACCATCGCGGTCATGAACAACGGGCCGGCCAAGGGTGCTGGTGCGGCGGCCGTGGAGACGGTGCTGAAATCGCCGGGCCTCGAAGACCTGTGGTCGCTGCACCGGGCCGTCAATAATGACGCAGCGCACAACGCCCAGGAACGCCTCACCGCGAACCTCGGCGGGACCGAGGAGTGCACCGGGGCGTGGATTCGAGCTCGCGTGGACGCCGCGGGCACCTACACGCTGACCAACAGCCGCAACGGGTTCAGCAAGTCGTATCAGGTGAAGTAGCCAATGGCTGGGACGGTTGTCCCCCTGTCGCCTTTTCGTTGCGAAGTCCGATCTCCCATATAGAAGGCGCCGGCCTCGGGAAGAAGCCGGACGCTCGTATAGAAAGAGACCGGACAATGACAACAGACACGATCAACCCCAATCAGGCGTTGTGGGAGAAGGGTGATTTCACCCGCATCGCCGCGACCATGCGGGAGAGCGGCGAAGACCTGGTCGCCGGGCTCGGCATCACCGTCGGCTCGCGAGTTCTCGACCTTGGCTGTGGCGACGGCACCACGGCGTTGCCTGCGGCACGGCTGGGCGCCGACGTCCTCGGCGTCGATATTGCGAGGAACCTCGTCGCCGCTGCGAACCGGCGGGCGAACGAAGCAGGATTGCGGAACTGCCGGTTTCAGGAGGGCGACGCGACTGACCTGAGCGGGGTTGCGGCCGGCACGTTCGATTACGTGGTCAGCATCTTTGGAGCCATGTTCGCGCCCCGGCCCTTCGACGTGGCGAAGGAGATGGTCCGGGTCACGCGGCCTGGAGGCCGAATCGTGATGGGCAACTGGATTCCCGGCGATCCGACGCTGGTCGCGCAGATCCTGAGAATCAGCTCGTCCTACTCGCCGCCGCCGCCCGAAGGCTTCGTCAGCCCGATGACGTGGGGAGTCGACGTCAACGTGGCCGAGCGGTTTGGCGCGGCCGGCATTCCGGCGAAGCAAATCAGCTGCGTCAGGGATACCTACACGTTCCGCGCGCCGAAGCCGACGTCGGAAGTGCTGGCAGACTTCAGGAACTACTACGGTCCGACGATGAACGCGTTCGCCGCGGCAGCAACTGCCGGTCGAGCGGAGGACCTGCAACGTGAGCTCGAGGCGCTCTTCGAGCGGGAAAACAGGAGCACCACACCCGGAACAACAGTGATCCCGGCGACATTCCTGCGGGTCACGGTCAGAGTGTGAGGACCTGCCCGAAACCGGCTTCGTCCGACGTTACTCGGCGGGCGCGATCCCGTGATGCCGATCGTGGGCCCGCCGCGCATCTTCGAGCGCGGCCTTCTTCGGAAAGTCCTTGCCGGTGATTTCCTTGTAGACCTGCGCGACCTGCGCCTCGAACGACGTGACCGCCTTCTCGCCGGCGTCGATGTAGGTCGGATGGCCGGCGATCAGCGCGGTCCGAATCGCCGGCACGTCGGCCTGCATCCGGTCGGGCGGCAGGTCCTTCCGCTTCGCGACTTCCGCCCTCAGCGCGACGAAGAACTGGCGCTGCGCCTCGAGCACTCCCCCGTCGCCAACCGGACCGTGCCCGGGCGCCACTATCGTTGCTCCAAGCTTCCTTGCGGCCGTCAGCGTCTCGATCCACGCGGCGCTGTTGCCGTCGCCGAGGAAGTTGTAGGGGCCGTTGACTGCGGCATCACCCGTGAAAAGGATGCGTTCGTTCGGCAGCCACGCGAACCCGTCGCCCTGGGTATGGCCGACTCCGAAGTACCGCAATTCGACACGGTGCGTACCGTCGTCGAAGATCATCACGTCACGGTAGAGCAGTGACGGCGGCTTGAGGCGTGCCGCCCTGACGTCCTCGCGCTCCTTCGCGGAGTCCTCCCAGCGTCCGGGCTTGCCGCCGAAGAGCCCGGTCTCGTACTTCCGCATCTCCGACAGGACGTTCTCGTGGGCCACGATGGTCCCGCCGTTGTCGGCCCAGACCTGGTTGCCATAGGCGTGGTCGCCGTGATGGTGGGTATCGAAGGCAAACCGAATCGGCTTGTTCGTCTGCGCCTTGATCTTCTGGATCACCTGCTGCGCGCCGGACGGGAAGTTCGCGTCGATCACGAGCACGTAGTCGTCGAACACGACCCAGCCGTTGTTGCAGTGCCCCTTTCCCCTGAGATCGCCCTCGTGAAAGAACACACCCGGCGCCAGTTCCTTGACCGTGTCGGTCTGACTGACGAGCCGATGCTGGTAGAGTGCCAGCATCACCACGCCCGTCATCACGATGTAGAGTGCGAACCGCCTCATAGCGCCCCTCGCTGAAGGAGGGACTATATCCCGAGTGCTGCAGACGTGGGACGGCGCTGTGCGAATTCGAACAGTGAACGCGACGAGGCGTGCGACCCTCGTCTGCTGAACGCGGAAAAACGCACCTGCCGACCCCGGCACGGGCCTTGCCCATTCCGGCAATCTGACGTGCCCGCGCCGCAACGGTGGGCACGGGCCAGGAGACGCGATGCGCATGCTCGAACACGGGTGGTCCGACCTTCGGTTCGCCTTACGCCAGTTCAAACGGCGCCCCGGGTTGACCGCGGCCGCGCTGCTGGCGCTTGCCTGCGGTCTCGGCGGCGTAATAACGGTTTTCACCCTCGTCGACGCCGTAATCTTGCGCCCGCTGCCCGTGCGCGCGCCGCACGAGCTCGTGTGGATGCGCGACCCGTCGTTCTCGTTCCCGGTCTTCCAGGAAGTCCAGGCGCGTGGCGGAATGCTCTCCAGCGTCTTCGCGTGGACTCCGCAGACGCTGCATGCGCAATGGACGACTGAGCCCGAGCCAACGCCCGTTCTGCTCGCGAGCGGACGCATACACGACACGCTCGGAGTGCGCCCCGTCGCGGGGCGTCTTCTCACCGAGTCGGACGTGGGACAGAGCGCCGCAGATGCGCAGCCGGTAGCGGTGCTCAGCTATGCGGCGTGGCAGCGCCGCTTCGGCGGCGACCCGGCAGCCATCGGGCGGACGATTCGGATCGAGGGCGCGCCGTTCACGATCATCGGCGTGACGCCCCAGGAGTTCTTCGGCGTCGCGGTCGGTGTCCCGGTCGACGTCACGATCCCGGTGACGATGCTGCCGCGTCTGCGCGACGATGAACGTACGGTGCTCACGAGCCCCGGGATGTCGTGGCTGCACATCATGGGCCGGCTGCAGCCAGGACTATCGGTCGCCGCAGCCGACGCGGCGTTCCAGGCGATCTGGCCGCAGATCCTCGGGGCCACCGCCGACGGCGTCGACGCGGCCTTCCGCCCGCGGTATCTCAGATTCACGTCGGGGCTCGACCCCGGAGTGTCCGGAGAGTCGCCAGTGCGCGTTCAGTTCCGCGAGCCGCTTCTGCTGCTGCTCGGTCTGGTCGCGCTGCTGCTCGTTGCGGCGTGCGCGACGGTTGCCAACCTCCTGCTTGCGGCCGCCGCCGGACGCCGCCACGAGCTGGCTTTACGCCTCGCCCTCGGAGCCTCCCGCCGCCGCATCGTCCAGCAGCTTGCCGTCGAGGGGTTGCTGCTCGCCGCGGCGGGCGCAGCCCTTGGGCTGCTGTTCTCGTTCTGGGCCGCGGATGGCCTCGTCCGTCTCCTCTCCACGAGCTACGACATCGTCGTCGTCAACATGGCACCCGATCGACGAGTGATCGCGTTTGCCGCGATGGTCGCGGCAGCGGCGACCGCGGCCTTCACGCTGGCGCCCATCGCGCGCGCGTCGCGCATCGATCCCGGCCCGATGCTCGAAGCCGGTGGACGGCACACCGGAGGCGCCCAGCGCGCCCGGCTGGCCGGTATGCTGGTCGTCGTCCAGGTTGCGATCTCGCTGACGCTGCTCGCGGGATCGGCGCTGTTCGTGCGGAACCTGCGGAGCCTGCTCGCGACGGACGTCGGCTTCGACCGCGCCAACCTGCTCGTCGTCAGCGTCGACGCGTTGTCGCCAGTGAGTGCGCGGAGCCGGGCACAGGCAGATTTCGTGGCGTATTACGCCGAGCTCCAGCAGCGTCTGAGCGAAACGCCGGGAGTACGGTCGGCGAGCCTCTCGTTCAAGCCACCCATCAGCAACGAGCAGGGATTGTGGTGGGGACGAATCGCGGCCGAAGGCGCGCCGGCGCCGGCGTGGCGTGAACGCACGTATCTCAACGCGATTTCGCCGGGCTACTTCGCCACCATCGGGACGCCTCTGATCGCCGGGCGCGACTTCGCGCCGGCCGATCGTGAAGGCAACCCACGCGTCACCATCATCAATGCGACGCTGGCGCGGGCGCAGTTCGGGAACGAGCCACCCATCGGACGCTATCTCGTCATCCACGGGGACAAGGAGGAGACCACGCGCCTCGAGGTCGTCGGTGTCGTCCGCGACACGACATATCAGAACCTCCAGGAATCGCGGCAGCGTATCGCCTACTTTCCGTACGCGCAGGTGCCGACGGTACTTGACCGTCATCCTCTCGGCGCAGTCGTGCGCACGGCCGGCCGCACGGCCGGTCTCGCCGACTCGATCCGGGAAGCGGTGCGGAAGGTCGACGCGTCGGTTCCCATCTCCATCGGCAGCGTCGAGACGCGAATCGACGAATCGCTGGTCGGCGAGCGCCTGATCACCGTGATCGCCGCGTTTCTCGGAATGATGTCACTCGTGCTCGCGTGCGGCGCGCTCGGCGGGCTGATGTCGCATCTCGTCGCCTCGCGCACGCGCGAGATTGGGCTGCGGCTCGCGCTCGGCGCGAAGCGGCGGCTGGTGGTTGGACTCGTGATGCGCCAGGCTCTCGCAATCGCGGTGCTGGGCGGAGTTGTCGGGCTCGGCCTGACACTGGCCGCGGGCCGGCTGGTCACCCGCTTCCTCACAGGCATCGGCCCGGACGATCCGCTGGCACTCGCGGCTGCAGCCGCCGTGCTGCTGGCAACGACGGCCGCTGCGGGTTACCTGCCGGCGCGGCGGGCGTCGCGCGTCGATCCGATGGTCGCCCTGCGGGTGGACTGACGCTCCTGTCTCTCAAAGAAACGAAAACTAAAAAGAGGTCAGGACGTCCCTGAGCCGCTATAGCATTTTCTGATATAGTGCGCCGCATGTCGCCGCGCCGTGCCGCTCCCGCTGATGACTCGCCGGAGTCTTACCTGCCGCTCCCGCGCGACACCTTTCATATTCTCGTGTCCCTCGCCGATCGCGATCGGCATGGCTACTCCGTCATGCTGGATGTCGCGGAACGGACCGACGGCGCGCTGCGCCTCAGCCCGAGCAGCCTGTACGCGTCGATCAAGCGACTGCTCGGCCAGGGACTGATCGAGGAGCTCGACGAACGACCCGATCCCCGGAACGACGATCAACGCCGGCGCTACTACCGGCTGACGCGCCTGGGGCGTCGCGTGGCGACCGCGGAGGCGCTGCGTCTCCAGCGGCTGCTCTCTGACGCCCGTGCGACGGGATTGCTTCCGAAAAGAGCCCAGTGATGTCCAGTTCTCCGGCGCCGCCGCTGCGCACGCGAGCCTTCAGGCTCCTGCTGTCGCTCTATCCGGGCGAGTTTCGCGATGAATACGGACGCGAGCTCGCGCTGGTGTTCGCGGATCGCTATCGCGATGCGCCGACTGCCTGGCAGCGGGCGCTGGTCTGGGTCGAGGCGATCGGCGGGGTGCTGCGCGAGGCGCCGCGCGAGCACATGCATGTGATGATGCAGGATCTCCGATTCGCCGGTCGCGTGCTGCTTCGCACGCCGGGTTTCTTCATTACCGCGCTGTTGACGCTGGCGCTCGGCATTGGCGCAACGACGGCGATCTTCCAGCTCATCGATGCCGTCGGTCTTCGTCAGCTCCCGGTGCCGGCGGCGCACGAACTCGCCGAAGTGCGCATCGTCGGCGGCAATGGAGGCTTCGGCCTCAATCCCGGCTCCTACGGCCAATTGACGCGGCCGGTCTGGAACGAAATCCGTGCGCATCAGGAGGCGTTCTCGGGCGTCTTCGCGTGGGGGACGCGCGAACTGCGCACCGGCCAGGGGGCGGATCTCCGGCGCGCCAGCGGCATCGACGTGAGCGGTGAGCTCTTTTCGGTCCTGGGGATCCGGCCGTGGCGCGGCCGGCTGCTGCAGCCGGAGGATACCGCCGCTCCTTGCGAGGCCTCCCGCGCGGTCGTGAGTTACGCGTTCTGGCAGGCCCAACTGAATGGCCGCGAGCTGACGCCCGACACACGTCTCGCGATCAACGGCACGCTCCACGACATCATTGGTGTCACGCCGCCGGAGTTCTTCGGGCTCGCGGTGGGCGAGCGTTTCGATCTCGCGCTGCCGCTGTGCGCGCCCCCGAGCGCCCGGCGTGAGGTGTTCGACATCGCCGTCATGGGACGGCTGCGTCCCGGTTGGACGATCGCGCGTGCCTCGGCGCATCTGAACGCGCTCAGCGCCGGTATTTTCGAGGCGACTACCCCGACCGGTTACAGCGCGGCAGCCACCGAACGGTTCAACGCCTTCCGTCTGGCGGCCTATCCCGCCCGGTCAGGCGTCAGCCGGCTGAGAACGCAGTTCGATACATCGCTGAAGCTGCTGCTGGCGATCAGCGGTCTCGTCCTGCTGATCGCCTGCGCCAACCTTGCGAACCTGATGATGGCGCGTGCCACCGCGCGGGCGCGTGAAGTCGCGGTGCGGCTGGCGCTCGGCGCATCACGCACCAGGCTCGTGCGGCAATTCGTCGCCGAGAGCTGGGTGCTCGCGCTGCTCGGCGCCGCCCTGGGTGTCGGGCTGGCGCAGGTCCTCAGCCGGGTGCTCGTCTGGGGGCTGTCGAGCGACTCGGTGGTCCTGTCGCTGACCGTCAGCTGGCGCGTGCTCCTGTTTGCTGCGGCCGTGGCGATTGGCACCTGCGTCGTGTTCGGCGTCGCGCCCGCGTTTCGCGCCACCCACATCGAGCCGACCGAGGCGATGAAGACGGGAGGCCGCGGCCTGTCGGCCGGCCGCGATCGTCTCGCCGTCCAGCGCTCGATGGTCGTCATGCAGATCGCGGTATCGCTCGTGCTGCTCGTCGCCGCGCTGATGTTCGTCCGGAGCTTCCGCAACCTCATCACCTTCGATCCGGGAATCCGTCAGGACGGAATTTCGATCGCGTATCTTGGATTCCCGGCGCGTCGCTCGCTCCCCGCGGAGCAGATCAATGATTTTCAGCGTCAGCTGGTTGCGGAGATTCAATCGGTTCCCGGCGTCCGCAACGCGGCGATGACGTCGAACGTGCCGTTGCTCGGCAGCAGCTGGTCCCACGGGATCAATCTGGATCAGCGGAAGTGGTGGGCACGCTTCACGTGGGTCAGCCCGAGCTATTTCGACACCGTCGGCATTCCTGTTCTGCGTGGTCGGGCCTTCACGCCGCAGGACACGCGGAGCAGCCCGCGGGTGGCGGTCGTGAACCAGGAGTTCGTGCGGCAGCTGGTGCCCGAGGGAGATCCGATTGGCCGCACGTTCGAGACGCAGCCCGAGCCGGACTACCCCGCCACGCGCTACGAGATTGTCGGCATCATTCCCGACACGAAATACAACAGTCTTCGCAACGATGCCGAACCGATGGCGTTTGCCCCCGACTCGCAGCACCCCAGGATCGGGTCGTGGGCGGCGATCATGATCGATTCGAGCGGCGACCCTTCCAGCGCGATTGGCGCGGTCAAGCGTCTCATCAACCAGCGGCACCCGGACGTCTTCGCCGAATTCGAGGTCTTCAAATCACGCATTCACGCGGGACTGGTAAGAGAACGCCTGCTGGCGATCCTTGCCGGTCTCTTCGGCGTGCTCGCCGCGATCCTGGCGATGGTCGGGCTGTATGGACTGATCGCGTTTGCCGTGGCGGAGCGGCGCCATGAGATCGGGATCCGCATCGCGCTCGGAGCCGACGCCGGTCAGGTGATCGGAATGATGATGCGCGATGCTTCGCGTCTGCTGATCGTCGGGCTGATCCTCGGCATCGGTGCATCGCTCTGGGCCACGCCGACGGCCGCGACGCTGCTCTTCGGCCTGGAGCCACACGACCCGGCCACGCTGATTGGCGCCTGCCTGTTGTTGACGATCGTCACGGCGGCCGCCAGCTTCATCCCCGCCCGCGATGCGTCGAGGCTCAATCCGATCATGGCCCTGCGCCAGGAGTAGACGTGCTATTTCGACGGGACGAGCACGAAGTCCGTCCAGGTCCGGCTCTCGAACACCGCGGCGGCGAACTTCGGATCCATCAGCGCGGATCCTTCGACGAAGTAGGTGCTCAACTCCTTCGTCAGCGGCTGTACCGGCTTGAACGCCTCGCGCAAGACGTCGGAGTCGGATCCGCCGGGCCAGTACTTGTCCCGTGACTCGCGGGTCAGCGCAAACAGCGTGATGTAGCTGCCCGCCTCAGGACCTGCGATCGCCTTGTAATACAAGAGCCGTAGATCGGGCCGCAGGTTCGCCACCGCCGGATGCAGCGTCCGGCCGACGAACTGCTCGAACGCGTCCGCCCGCTCGGGCCTGACCTTGTGGTAATGAATGCCGAGCACGTCGACGTCGGGCAGCGTGCCCGCGGTCGCGGGGCTCAAGAGCCGATACTCGGAGGCGCGGGGCGCAGAGCCCGGCTTCGGTGCAGCCGACGTCACCAGCAGGTACTGGCCCTTGCGGCCGCCACGGTCGGCCTGAAAAACCATGCCCTCCGTTCCCGGCGGCGGCGCGGCATCGAGCGGAACCATCACCAGTACTTCGCTGAGTCGCATCCGCTGGGCCTCCGCGTCGGCCGCTCCTGCGAGGGCCCATATTCCGATCATCACAACAGTCGCGCGCGTCATGGTGCCGGAGTCTTGCGGATTCGCGGCCGGCAAGTCAACCCGCCTTCGCCGCTTCCGCGGCTTCGGCGCGGCAGGCGAAGAACTTCACCGGCCCGGAGTGCGCGCAAGCTCGTCCCGGGTCCATGGACCGCGCCGCCCCTCTGTCGCGGTGCGCACACGTCCTACCGTCTCGGCGACAACCGGGCTGCCGGTCTGTCCCCAGGCCGTCCGGATGTAGGTGAGGATCGCCGCAAGCTGCTGATCGTCGAGCGTTCCCATCGCCGGCATGACGAGCTGGCCCTTGAGGCCATGGAGCACGATGCGGATCAGCGAGTCCTCCTGACCGAGCACCAGCGCCGATTGTCGCAAGGGCGGCGCGAGCCGCTCCATGCCACCGCCGTCGGACTGATGACACGGTGCACAGTACGTCTCGAACAGGTCCCGGCCCCGTTCGCTGTTGTTTGCGGCTGCCGCGTTCGGTTGGCCCGGACGCCACGAGCCGATGAACGCAACCAGGCGCTCGGGAATCCGTTGCGGAGGTGTTCCCTCTTCGAGCCCTGCCCGGACTCCGGTCAGCAACCGATTGCGCTGGCCTGCGGGCGCGATCTCCAGAAGCCGCGCAACGCGCGTCAGATTGCGGTCGCTGATCTGCGGCGTTTCGTTCGTCTGCCAGTCGCTGTAGTCGCCCTTGCCGCCAGGCATCAGGACGCGAGGGTGCTCGGCATACCTCTTCCAGTTGGTATCCGGATCGATGCGCGTGAACGTCGGCGTATCGCCGCGATCCGCGGCGAGCCGTCGCGCGATGCGTTGCCCCAGATGAGCGGTGAAGAGCGGTGCCTGCCAGAGGCCGGCCTCTTCCAGCCAGTTGAGGACCGAATCGGCATCGCGGGTGATCTGTTCCTCGAGCGTCCACCAGATCCGGAGCGGCACGTGCTTGTCGGACAGGTCTTCCGGCCGCCGGATCAGCTCCTGCAACACGGCCCGCGCCGACTCTGGCGGGAGGCGGGCGGCGGTGCTCGCGAGCTCGCTCCTGACTTCGGGATCCGGCTCGGTCCGTGCAAGTGCGACGAGTCGTTCGGCGAGTGCCGCCGGCATCGCGGCTCCGGGCTGCAACAGGCGAACTGCCCAGAGCCGGACCGACGCGTCGGCGTGGGTCATCAGCTGCAGCGCCCATTCCGGATCCATTCCCGCGATCTGGTGTGCGGTCCAGAGCGCTTCGAGCGCGAGCTGACCTCGCGTGTCGCGCGCGACGCGACGCAGCTCCGGCACCGCCGACCGATCCCGGCGTTCGCCGAGCAAACGTCGCGCATGGTCTCGATACCACTTCCTGTTGTCGTCGAGCAGCTGCACGAGTTGTGCGTTACTCTGTGCTCCCAGATCGAATCGCTGCGCCGGCCGCCACTCCTTCGCTCGTAACCGCCAGATGCGGCCGCAGGACTTGTCCCAGGTGTCGCGGGGATCCGTGTGATCCATCCGGATATCGCACCAGTCGGCCACATAGATCGCACCGTCGGGCCCGACCGTCATGTCGACCGGCCGAAAGCTGCGATCGGCGGTCGTGACCAGCGCCTCGGTGTCGACCGTTCTGAAGGTCGAGCCGTCGCCGACCAGGCGCGTCGCCTGGATGCGGCTGGTGAGCGCCATCCCTGAGATTAGTTGTCCCTCGTACCCCGGGAGCCTGCCGTCTTCGTAGATGACGGACGTCATCGCGAAGCGAGCAGCGTAACCCTCGTGGTCCATGTTCGGGATGTAGCCGTACGAATACGGCCGGGTGAAGGGCCCGTGCTTCGGCCAGTTCTTCTGGTAGCGTCCACCCGGAACCCAGTGAAAGCCGCGGCTGTTCCCGCCGTTGTCGCCCGAGAACGCGCGCCCCTTGTTGTCGAACGACAGCGTCCACGGATTGCCGCCGCCCTGCGCGAAGAGCTCGAACACATCCTGATCGGGGTGATAGCGCCAGACCGCCTGGCCGAGAAACGACACGCCATGGACGAGGGCCGTGCTCGTGCTGCCATGCACTCCATAGAGCCATCCATCCGGACCCCAGGTCAGGCTGTTGGCGAGCGAGTGCGTATCTTCGAGTCCGAATCCCGACAAGCGCACTTCGGGCCCCCCGTCGGGAAGCCCGTCGCCGGTGGTGTCGCGATAGAAGAGCAAGTACGGCGGGTTCATGACCCAGACGCCGCCGTGGCCGGTGAGCACGCTGGTCGTGATGTTCAGTCCGGTGATGACGTCCTGGTGGGACTCGAACGATCCGTCGCCGTCTTTGTCTTCGAGCACCGTGATCTTGTCGGCGCCGCGGACATGATTCGGCGGCGGAGCCGGTACCCGGTCGTAGCGGGCACGGAGGTACTGGTCGTACGCGGTGATGGTGAGTCCGGCTGGAAACGGGTACTGCAGGTACTGCACGACCCAGAGGCGGCCGCGATCGTCGAAGTGCAGGTCGACCGGCTGCCGGATCACCGGTTCCGCCGCCACCAGCTCCACCGTCTGCCCTCCGATCGTCTTGAAGGACCGAAGTGTCTGATCCGGAGGCGGGGCGGTCTGACCCTGGACCCACGCGGTCAGCTTGTCGCCGCCGTTCTTCAGGTAAACGGTGACGAATTCATCCACCTCCGAGGTGAACGGCCGCGACTGCGCCTCCGTCACGTGGGAGGAGGTCGTGCACAGCAGCGCCGCGGCACCGACGGCGAGCAACCAGCGCATCAGCGGTTGACGTGCTCCACGCTGGCTCGCTGCGCATGCGCCAGCTGCTCGAGCACGTCTTCGGTCTGCTCGATCGAGATGCAGGCATCGGTGATGCTCTGCCCGTAAACCGCCGGGCGCCCGGGCACGTAGTCCTGGCGGCCTTCGACCAGGTGACTCTCCAGCATCACGCCGAAGATCCGGTCCGATCCCTCCCGCAGCTGTTCACACACCGATGCCGCCACCAGCGGCTGACGGCGATGATCCTTGTCGCTGTTGCCGTGCGAACAATCGATCATCACGCGGCCTGCGAGTCCTGTCTTTACGAGCCGTGACGACACGTCCCCGACATGCGTCGCGTCGAAGTTCGGACCCGAATGCTTCCCGCCGCGAAGGATCACGTGGCAGGCGTCGTTGCCGGAAGTCTGGAAGATCGCCGACACGCCCTGCTTGGTCACCGACGGGAACCAGTGCGCCGAGCGCGCGGCCAGCACGGCATCGACAGCGGTGGTCACGCTCCCGTCCGTGCTGTTCTTGAAGCCGACCGGCATCGACAACCCCGAGGCCAGCTCGCGATGCACCTGGCTCTCCGTCGTGCGGGCACCGATCGCCACCCACGAGGTCAGGTCGGCGATGTGCTGCGGAATCTGGATGTCGAGGAACTCCGACGCCGTCGGCAGTCCCAGATCGTTGAGGTCGAGCAGCAGCTTGCGCGCGAGGCGGAGCCCCTTGTTGATGTGGAAGCTCTCGTCCAGATCCGGATCGTTGATGAGGCCCTTCCATCCGACCGACGTCCGCGGCTTCTCGAAATAGCTCCGCATCACCACGATCAGCTCGTCGGCATACCGCGAAGCCAGGCGCGCGAGCCGTTCGCCGTACTCCAGCGCCGCCGCTGTGTCGTGAATGGAACAGGGCCCGGCAATGACGACGAGCCGCGGGTCCTGCCCCTTCAGCGCGTTCGCAATCGCCGCGCGCGTCGCCGCGACGACGTTGGACGCCCGCTCGCTGATCGGGATCTCCTCGTGGAGGATCGCTGGCGGGATGAGGGGCCTGACCTGACGGATCCGGAGATCATCGGTTTTCTGGAACATACCTTTTACAGACAGGCAGCAAACGCGCGGTGGAAACCGGCGCCAGGCCCGGAATACTCGATTATGTCGCAGACCCGGCCATGGCGCCGCCCTAGCGGCGTGCGCGGCGAGAGCCTTCGTCGCGGGCGCGCAGCTTCGCCTGACCAATGCGGATCTCGCGCTCGAACCACCACCGCAGGACCGGGACGAGCACGATCACTGAGAGCGCATAGCTGGCGTAACGTTCCCAGGTGCGCGGGAACGGCGGAAAGATCAGCGCAGGACCAGCAAGAAGGCGACGGCGAACGCCGACATGATGAAGCGCCCGGGCATGTGGACAATTCTAGCGCTCCGGGACCGCTCGGCCCGGCGATAATGGCTAACTGCTCCAGGGAGGCCCGCATGTTTCGCCTTCTCGCATGCCCGGTGTTCGCCGCACTCCTCCTCGCGACGTCCCAGGCGCAGCCGCATACCACGATCCGGGTGTGGAAAGTAGGTTCTCCGCACACCGGAGAAACACCGGACACCGACATCCCCCCGGCGCTCACGCGCGAGGCGAACTCGCGCGGCTCGCGCCTGACCGTCGACGCCTTTCCGGCGCACGGGTTCACCGGCCGGTTCATGGCCGCGGCGAGGGACGGGTCCGCTCCTGACGTTCTGGTGTTCGACAACTTCGGCATCATCAAGGGAATCAGCACACGACTGGGTACTTTCGTGGGGCTTGACCAGGATGCCGTCATACGCAGTCAACTCATCCAGGTGACCGGGGCGTTCGACGAACTGCTCGGCCCTGCGCGCGGCTGGACGTTCCTGTTCACTTCTTCGGCGAACCACGCCGCGGCACTCGAACTGGCGCTCAGGCCGGCGCGCTGTTCGAGTCGGTCGTCCGAGCAGGGTCTCGCCCCTGATCTCCCGGTTGCCGGGATTGCGGCAGCCTACCTGGCTGGCGACAATAGCGGCATTCTGCCCCACGCGGATCCCGAGCGGCTCTCGGGTCAGAGAACGAGCTTCGAGCCGGTCACGGTCGGTCAGGTTGCCGCGTGCGGTGCATGGGGGAACGAACGGCTCGCTTTCGTGACGGTCAACGCCTCATACCAGGCGGATACGAAGATCGGTCATGCGTCCCTTCTCCTCGCCTTTCGGAAGACCTCATCGGCGTGGCGACTGCTGGTTGCGGCACGGGATCCAGTGTCCAATGGTCGATTCGTCACGGCGCTGCCCGCTCTTTCCAGGATGCTGGAACGCAACGCTCCCGCCGATCCTCTGCCGATCGCCGCCACTTTGCGCTCACCTCGGAACGGCCGGTTCCCCATCCCCATGAACGGTGCCCGGTTCGGTGACTTCGAGTGGGAACCAAGCGTCAGTCCGAGTGTTGTTGCCGAGATCGCCGAGTTCAGCTACCACGACGATGCGCGTCTCATCCTGCTGCCGACCCGCAGCTCACGCGTGTCGGGTCGTGTTTCGGCAGGTGAACTGTGGACAACGCGGGGCGAGTGGTTCTGGCGCATCTGGTCGATCAGCGTCTCGGGCGAGATCGCCTTCTCGGAAGTACGGACGTTCGTGCATTGAACATCGCCGTCGTGCTTCGGACCGGACTCTCCGAGGTTGCTGAAGCCGATGTCGTCGGCCCGCTCACGGCTTCAGTCCTCTTGACATCCCAGAGGTCGTCGGCGACACTCCTCTAAGCAACACAGAGGAGCGGGTGATGACCGACAAGAAGTCGGAGATTCTCCAGGGCACCCTCGATTTGATGGTGCTCAAGACTCTCGACGCCATGGGTCCCATGCACGGCTACGGGATCGCGCTCCGGATCGAGCAGCTCAGCGAGGACGCGCTTCGAATCAACCAGGGAACCATCTATCTGTGTTTGATCCGCCTCGTGCAGAAAGGCTGGATCAAGGCACAGTGGGGCGCCTCCGAGAACAACCGGAAAGCGAAGTTCTACGACATTTCGAAGGCCGGGCGGAAGCAGCTTCAAGCCGAGACCGAGAACTGGGAGCGGGTGTCCGGCGTGATTGGGCGGCTGCTGCAGCTCGCCCGACGGAGCGGATGATGTTCAGCGGTCTCAAGGCCATGGCGGCGCGGATTCTCGCATCCTGGAGATCCGGCGACCTCGATCGCGACTTCGCGCGCGAGCTCGACTCACACCTGGCGATGCTGGTCGAAGACAACCTGCGGCGCGGCATGTCGCCCGGCCAGGCGCGGCGCGCGGCGCTGATTCGGATGGGCGGTCCGGCATCGCTCATGGAGCGCCATCGGGCGGAGCGCGGCGTGCCTGTGGTCGGCGACATCCTGCGGGACCTGCGCTTTGCCGTCCGCCTTCTCGCGAAAGACCGCTGGTTCTCCGCCGCCGCGATTGCGACGCTTGCGCTCGGGATCGGCGCCAATGCCGTCGGGTTCACGGTTGTGAACGCCGTGTTCTTCCGGGGACTGCCGGTCGAAGACTCTGACCGCCTGTACATTCTGAGCTGGCAGCAGCGCTCGGGCCGGCGGTCGAACGTCTCTTATGCGGAACTCGAGAACTGGCGCGCCGCCAGCCGGACGTTCGCCGGGTTGGCCGCCTACAGCGATACCTCGTTCAATATCAGTGACGATCGGGCGCTGCCGGAACAGGTTCCAGGCACGCGACTCACCGCGAACGCGTTCGGCACGATCCGGCAGCCGGTGCTGCTCGGACGTGATTTCATGCCGGCCGACGAGCGGCCGGGATCCGACCCGGTTGCGATCATCGGCCAGGGGATTTGGATCAGCCGGTACGGCGCCGATCCGACCGTCCTGGGGAAGACGTTGAGGGTGAATGGACGCGAGGTCACGATCGTCGGCGTGATGCCCGAGGCCATGAACTTTCCGGACCGTAGCGAGATCTGGGTGCCCTTCATTCCGGGCGGCGATCAGCAGCAGCAGACGCGTTCGCTTCGCGTGTTTGGCCGGCTGCGGGACGGCGTCGACCCGCGCGAAGCACTCTCGGAGCTGAACGGCATCGGAAAGCAGATCATCGCCGCGTACCCGGAGTCGACGAAAGACCTCGTCGGCGTCCGCGTTGAAACGTTCATCACCCGGTTCATTGGTGGCGCGGGACGGCCGATGTTCATCACGGTGATGGGAGCGGTGATTTTCGTCCTGCTCATTGCCTGCGCGAACGTCGCGAACCTCCTGCTCTTGCGATCGGTACATCGAGCGCGGGAGATCGCGATGCGCAGGGCGCTCGGCGCAACCCGATGGCGGGTCGTCCGGCAACTGCTGCTCGAGAGTCTCGTGCTCGCCTCGCTCGGCGGCCTGGGTGGCCTGTTCCTCGCGTTTCTCGGTGTAAGAGTGTTCGGCGCGGCGATGCAGCCGTCGGGTTTGCCGTACTGGATCCGCTTTACCGTCGACCCCGTCGTTTTTGCGTACGTTGCGGCGATCTGTGTGGTGACCGCGATTCTGTTCGGCCTCGCGCCCGCCCTGCACGTGTCGAAGACGGCGAGCCACGTCGTCGTCAAGGAGAGCGGTCGCGGCACCATCGGCAGCAGGCGTGAGCGGTGGTTCAGCAGCGGCATGGTGGTCGTCGAGCTGGCGCTCACGGTGGTGTTGCTGGCCGGTTCGGGCGTGATGATCCGCAGCTTTCTAGCCCTGTACGCCGTCGATATCGGTGTGGATGTCGATCGACTGATGACCATGGACCTGCAGCTGCCGGCATCGAGGTACGCAACCGCCGAGTCGCGCCGCGCGTTCGTCGAGCAGCTCGAACCAAGGCTGGCCGCCATCCCCGGCGTCGAGGCTGCTGCCGTGACGACAGGCGTGCCCGGTCGTGATGGCGGAGAACGACTGCTCGAGACTGAACGAGCCGTGGGCGCGACCGGCGCACCATCAGTGCACGTGTCGACAGTCACGATCACCCCACGATTCTTCGAGGCTGCGGGCGTACGCCTCGTGCGCGGGCGGAACTTCCAGGATTTCGACGGCGCGCCTGGCGCTGAAACGGTCATCATCAACGAGCGGCTGGCCGCGCAATTCTTTCCCGGCGAAGATCCGATTGGCCGGCGGCTGCGGTTCACGGAGCGGGAGCCGCCGCGAGCAACGCCGGTGGACGCGTGGCGCACGATCGTCGGCATCAGTGGCAGCATTCTGCACGGCTCTTCGTTGGACCTCTATCAGAACGCGGTCGTGTACATTCCGTACCGGCAGGAGCCAGCGAGCGCGGCCTCACTCCTCGTTCGGACCGCCCTCCCGCCAGGCTCCGTGATGGAATCGGTGCGGCGCCAGGTGCAGGCAATCGATGGGGATCAGCCGGTCCAGGCGATCCGCACGCTGGCTCAGGTGCTGTCGGGCGATCGCTGGTGGTACCGCACCTGGGGCGGCGTGTTCGCAGCGTTCGCGATCATCGCACTGCTGCTCTCGTCGGTCGGACTGTATGCCGTCATGTCTTACGCCGTCACCCAGCGGACCCAGGAGATCGGCGTGCGCATGGCGGTCGGTGCTCAACCGCAACACGTGTCCTGGCTGATCCTGAAACGCGGCCTCGCGCAGCTCACCGCCGGCCTCGCGATTGGCCTGGCGGCCGCTCTGGGCCTGACCGGCATGCTGCGGCTCGGGTTGACGGATGTCGGGCCACACGACCCGGTGACGTTCGCCGCGATTGCGACGCTCGTAACGGTGGTCACGCTCGCCGCATGTCTCGTGCCCGCCCGTCGCGCGACACGCGTCGACCCGGTGGTCGCCCTGAGGGCCGAGTAGACCGCCTGGGTTACGACTCCTGATCGCAGGCCGCGGCCCGCAGTGCGCAGCCCGTTTCTCCATTCGTGATTGCATCCGGACCGCGGATTGCGGGCCGCGGACCGCGAGACTTTATCTATACAAACGCGAACTAACTGTGATATCACTCGCCCCATGAAAGGCGAGCGACTTGGCGAGTTCGAGGAATTCACGCTCCTGGCGGTGCGTGCCCTGGGCGATCACACGTACGCCGTGCCCGTACAGCAGTTCGTCGAAGAGGCCACCGGGCGCGACGTCTCGCTCGGCGCGGTCTATGCCGCGCTCGCGCGCCTCGAGAACAAGGGCTTCGTGCGTTCCTCGATGGCGGCAGCCACGGCACGGCGCGGCGGCAAGTCCAAACGCTTGTACGCGGTGACCCCGCTTGGCCTGCGGACCGCGCGGGAGCTGCACCGGATGCGGCAGGAGATCTGGACGACGATCGCGGAAGGCCGGCAGCCATGACTCACGATGCTCGTCCACGGCTCGCCCGTTTGCTGCTTCGCATCCTCCCGCTCGGCGAGCGCCGCGCGGATGTCGAGGACGACCTGATGGAGCTATTCGAGTCGCGCAGGGCCAGCCGGGGCACTCGCTACGCCAGGCGACGGTATTTCAGCGACGTCTTGAGCCTCTGGCGAGGCCGTCGACGAAGCGAGCCGCGTCTGCCCGGTCAGGCGGAATCGGTCCGATCTTCGCGGTTCAGCCTCACGGACGTGTTTCAGGATCTCACCTACGCGGCCCGGATGCTGCGTCGCAGTCCTGCCGTAGTGCTGATCACGATCGTCGGGCTCGCCGTGGCCATCAGCGTCGGCACTTCAATGTTCAGCATCCTGAACATCATTGCGTTTCGGTCGACCGGTATTCGCGATTCGTCGGCGCTCGTCAGCGTCATGAGGGCGTACCGCAACGGAGCCGGTAATGCGTGGAGCCATTCCGAGTACCTGCAGATTCGCGATCATGCCAGGGCCGTCAAGGTGGAGGCCGTGCTTCGCGATGGTGCTTCCTTCAGCACCAGCCGCGACGGTGACGCCGGGCACGGAGCGAGCCTGTTGCTCGTGAGCGGCGGCTATTTCGCGATGATGCTGCCCCGCGTCTCCCAGGGACGGCTGCTCACTCCCGCCGACGATGAGCCGGGGGCGCAACCTGTATTGGTCCTCAACCATGCGTGGTGGTCGCGCATGCTCGCCGCGGATCCTTCCATCGTGGGCCGATCGGTATGGCTGAACGGCACGCCCTTCGTCGTCGTCGGCGTGACCGAGCGCGGGTTCGCGGGGACGGCTGATACTCCACCGGCGATGTGGACCACGCTCGCGAATTATCACGTGCTGCACGGCGGGCCGCCGCTCGATCGGCGGTCTTCCACATCGGTGAGCCTCGTGTCCCGGCTGGCGCCGGGCGTGCCGATCGCGCAGGCCGAAGCGGCGCTCACCTCGATTGTCCAATCGGCCGGCTTCGGCCGCGGGGAGCTTGTCGACCCGAACCAGGCAGTCGGCCCCGGTTCCGGCGGCGAGTACGCGCCCGCAGCCCCGGAGCCGGTGACCGGCGTCCGGCTTCTCCCGTTCGCCACTCGAGGCGGCAAGAACGCCGGTCAAGTCGCGTTGATCGTGGTGGTCGTGCTCACGGCAATCGGGCTCGTGCTCGTCCTGGCCTGCGCAAATGTCACGAACCTGCTGCTCGCGAGCGCCATCGCACGACGAACGGAGATCGGTTTGAGAATCGCGCTCGGTGCCCGCCGGGGACGTATCGTTCGCCAGCTCCTGACCGAAAGCCTGTCGCTCGGCCTGATCGCGGGGGCGTTGGGCCTGCTGTTCACCGTGTGGCTGTTGCCGATCCTGGCCGGCGTGGTCGACGTTCCCGATACGTTCGACGTCAGGCCCGATGGCCGCGCCTACGCGTTTCTCTGTTTCATCTCGATCCTCGCCGGCCTCGGCGCCGGGCTCGCCCCATCGAAAGGCGCGCTGCGGGATGCACGTTGGCCGACGAGCCGCAGGTCGAGCGGCCATTCGACCGGATCGAAACGACAGCGCGCCGTTCTGGTCGGCGCACAGGCGGCCGCTTCGATGGTGCTGCTCGTGCTGGCGGTCCTGCTGGCCCGCGGCGCTGCGCACGCGGCACGCCTCGACATCGGTTTCGACGCATCGGGTCTGATGACCATCAGCGCCGTGTTCCAACGCGGAACATACGATGGCCCACGCGCACAGGCGTACTGGGATTCTGCGCTCGAGCGGGTGCGGGCGCTTCCAGGTGTGCAGTCGTCGGCACTCGCCGAGGTCCCGCCGTTTTCGGGCAGCAGCAGGGTCACGGTTTTCAGGCGAGCCCGATACACGATCAATCACAATGACACGCAGGCCGGGTACTTCGAGACGCTGGGTTTGCGTGTGCTCGCCGGCCGCACCTACACGCCGGCCGAAGTCTCGGCGCGCGCGCCGGTGGCGGTGATCAGCGAGGGACTCGCCCGTGATTTCTTCCCAGGCGAGAACCCGGTTGGACAGCCGCTCGGGCGCATCCTCGAAGGGTCTCAGTCGACAATCATCGGCGTGGTCTCCAACGCGATAACGGCCCGGCTGCGCGACCCGCGGGCGGCCGCGGTCTATCAGCCAATCCACGACATGCTCGCGGCGAGAATGGTGGTACGGGCCGGTGGTCCATCCGAAGCACTGATCAAATCGCTGCAGGGCACTTTTCAGTCGATCGATCCCGGTGTTCGGGTTGGCATCACGAAGGTGAGCGACGGTCTCGACAGGCAGCTCGCGGAACCAACGGCGCTGTCCATGATGGCCAGCCTCCTGGCCGCGGTGGCACTTGCCCTTGCACTGATCGGCTTGTATGGCGTCACCGCGTTCGTCACCGGACAGCGTCGTCTGGAGATCAGCGTCCGGATCGCGCTCGGAGCAAGCGGCAGCGATGTGATGCGCCTGCTCGTGCGCGACAGCCTGCGCCCCGTGCTGTACGGTCTGGCCGCAGGCGCCATTGGCGCTGCGCTCGGCAGCCGCGTCCTGACCGGCGTGCTCTACGGCCTCTCTCCCGCGGATCCGCTCACGTTTGCCGCCGCCCTGATCGTCCTGCTGGCGGCGTCAGCCGGCGCCGTTGTCCTGCCAACCCGGCGCGCGGCGGCAGTCGACCCCGCCGCCGTGCTGAGGGAGGTGTAGTGGACTGAGATCGGTGGTTTGTAGAGTGTCAAATCCCAAGCTCCAAATCCCAAGCTCCAACGCACTCCCAAGTCCCAATTGCCCAATCACGGTGGTCCACAGGCCCTTGCAATCGCTCAGGAGCGAAGCGCGCTCAGCTCCTCACCCAGGCGCGCCAGATGATGGTCGTTGACCGATTCGACCGTTTCATACCAGTCCTCATTGACCGAGGCGGGAAACCGGGCACCCAGAATCGAGCCGGCAACGGATGCCACCGAATCGCTGTCTCCCCCAACGTTGGCCGCAAGAAGAATCGCCGACTCCGCTGACTCCATCAGCGTCGCGAGCGCGATTGCGAGTGGCACGATCGTCAAAGGATCCGTCGGCGTGCACCGACGCACCACACCGTCCGGATCGAGCTCCGGCAATCGGATCAAATCGTCCTGGACTGCTTCCATAGCTCGCGCGAACAGCGTATCGCGGGAACCGGACCGCTTCTGTTCGGCTCTTTCGGCTGCACCTCGTGCCAGCCTCACGATCTCACCCGCGTCCGCACCGTCAATGGCCGCCGAAACGGCCGCCGCGGCTGCAGCCGCCGCCGCGAGCGCCAGCGGGCCTCCATGCGTTGAAATCGAGGCTTGATACGCGCCTTCGACGATGTCATCCAGGCGGTCGGGCCGGTACAGGATGCCGACGGGCGAGACGCGGACGGCGGCCCCACATCCGTTGTGATCGAGGGTCACCCGGGTGCCGTCGCCGGCCTCGTGGAAGTCCCAGAGCGACCTCAGACCGGGATGAATGCTCTTCTGACACGTCAGCAGCTCGCGGCCGACGCTGGCATGTCTGACGTCGCCGTCACGGAGGATGGCCCGGGCAACTGCGATTGTTCGTTCCGTGTCGTCAGTGGTCTCGCCGAACCGCCACTGACGTTTCCGATTGCTCGCGTACCTTGGAATGACCGTCCCTGGAGGGCCTTCGAATCCTCTGACTCCGCGAGGGTACCAGCGGGTGATCTCATCGTGAGACAGGTTCTCCGTCTGCTTGCCAATGGCGTCGCCGGTCGCCAGGCCCTTGAGCGATGCCAGGATTCGCCTCTCCGCGGTCACCACGTGATCATCGCCTGACAACGCTTGATCGAAGCCTGAACCTGCAGTGCTACACTCTGCCCGCCATGCGGCTCTCCGTCATCCTGCTCGTCGCCTGGACCACGCCTGGCCGGAGAATCACGGGGCCCGGCACCATACCGCTCCAGGCGCATGATGCGAAAAGCGCCGTGCTCTACAAGAACATCCGCCTCCGACCGCTCGACTGATTCAGCCTTCCAGCCAGCCGCGCTCTCCTTGACCTTCTAGGAGAACTGCGGCATGCTCTCCTGACCTGTCTAGGAGAGCCGCGTGAATGACACGACAGAGCTGCTGCAGGGCACGCTCGACCTTCTCATCCTCAAGGCCGTCTCGCTGGGACCGCTGCACGGCTATGGCGTCCTGCTCCGCATCGAGCAGATCTCGCAGAAGCGCCTGCTCATCCAGCAGGGCTCGCTGTACCCGGCGCTATATCGCCTCGAGCATCAGGCGCTCATCACGTCCGAGTGGGGTGAATCCGAGAACAAGCGGAAGGCGAAGTACTACCGCCTCACCGCGGCCGGCCGGCGCCGGCTGAAGGAAGAAACGGCGTACTGGCGACGCTTCTCCGAGGCGATCGGGTTCGCACTCGAGGCGCTACCGGAGGACGTATGAGTCTGGTCGGCCGCGTGAAATCGTGGTTCCGGGTCAGCAGCCGGCGTGCTGACTTCGAACGTGAGATGCAGGACGAGATGCGGACCCACCTGGAGCTCTATCAGGCGGACCTGCGCCGGCGCGGTTTGTCGGAGGGGGAAGCTCGCCGGCGTGCGTTCGCCGAGTTCGGCAGCGTGGCTGCGCGGAGGGACGAATGCCGCGACGCCGTCGGCCTGCGCCTGTTCGACGAGCTGCGCGGCGACGTTGGGTACGCGGTCCGGCTGCTGCGACGGTCGCCCGCGTTTACGGTAGTGGCCTTGCTGTCGCTGGGACTGGGGATTGGCGCCAACACCGCCATCTTCAGCCTGATTGACACCGTACTGGTGAAGACGCTGCCGGTCCAGGATCCACAGCGATTGTTCTTCGTCGACAACACCGGCGGAAGGTCAGGCGGCAGCAACGGCCCGCCATATCCGTGCTTCGAGCGGCTTCGCGATCACAACCGCTTCCTTTCCGGTATCGCCGCGTTCGACGAACGCCTGTTGAAGGTGTCGATCGACGGGGTCCCGGAGGAGGTGCGTGGCCAGTATGTCTCGGGGTCCTACTTCGACCTGCTCGGCGTCCGCCCGATCCACGGGCGCCTGCTCACGGCCGCCGACGATGCGGAGCCGGGACGCGGTGGGCCGGACGGGCCGGTCGCTGTGATCAGCGACGCCTACTGGACGCGCCGGTTTGCCAGGGATCCATCGGTGCTCGGGAAGAACATCCAGGTCGGCACCGAATGGGTGACGATCGTCGGGGTCGCTCCTCGCGGATTTTTCGGGCTTCAGGTCGGCATGCCGCTCGACGTCACCCTCCCCATGATGCTGGTCAAGCAGGGGCTGCAGTCGAAGCAGAGCTGGTGGCTCAGCGTCGTCGGGCGTGTCGCACCGGGCGCGACCGTCGAGCAGGCGCGCGCCGACCTCGAAGCGCTCTGGGACGCGTACATGACCGAAGTCGGGATGCCTCGCGGTAAGCGGGGCGGCTTCACTGGTATCGCGCTCGTGCCCGCCGCGAAAGGAGGCAACGAAGTCCGCCGCGCCTACTCCGAGCCGCTCTTGATCGTGATGGGGATCGTCGGTGTCGTTCTCCTCATCGGGTGCGCGAACGTTGCCAACCTGTTGCTCGCCCGCGCGACGGCCAGGCAGAACGAAATCGCGGTTCGCCTCGCGATCGGCGCCAGCCGCGCCAGACTAATCCGTCAACTGCTCACCGAAGGCATCGTGCTGGTGTCACTGGGCGCGGGAGTCGGATTGCTGTTCGCGCGGTGGGCCACGTCGTTCCTGGTCAGCGTCCTGGCCGGCTCCGCCGAACAGGTGGTGCTGGAGTCGCATTTCGATCTCCGGGTCCTGGGCTTCACCGCCGGTGTGTCAATCGCCACGGCGCTGCTGTTCAGCCTGGCGCCGGCGCTGCGGGCAACGCGCGTCGGCGCGGCGAAACCGGGAAGTGTCGGCAGGTCGACGTCTCAGAATCGTCTCGGCCGGGCGCTCGTCGTCGTTCAAGTGGCCTTGTCGGTGCTCCTGCTCTGCGGGGCGGGGCTCTTCGTCCGAACGCTCCACAACCTGAACGCAGTCGACTTCGGAGTGGATCACGACGGCATTCTCACGATGCGGGTCGAGGCAGAGGTGCCGGGACGCACCGGAACGCCGAAGACTCCAGCAGAATTTCGCGCCGACCATGCCCGGCTCGGTGCAATCTGGCGCGGCTTCGTGGAGCGCGTGCACCAGGTGCCGGGTTTGTCTTCCGCCGCGGTTGCGGCGGGTATGAGTCCGCTGAGCCGCAATATCCGTGGAGTGAGGATCGCGATCGACGGCCCCGCGCCGGGTCCGGAGAAGGGTCGCGGCATCCGCCTCGCTCACGTGACCGATCGCTACTTCGAAACGACGGGAATCCGCCTGCTCTCCGGCCGATCGTTCACAGACCGCGATCAGTCGGGCTCGCTGCGTGTCGCCATCCTCAACGAGACCGCGGCCCGTGCGTTTTTCGGCACGGAGAGTCCGCTCGGCCGGAACGTCAACTTCCCCGGACAGCGGGTCGAGGATCCGTTCGAGATTGTCGGTGTTGTCCGCGATGCGCGCTACCAGGACCTGCGAACGCCAGACGAGCCAATGATCTATCTGCCGGTGGAGCAGGCGATCGATCCGATCACGAACGCTTTCGTCCTGGTGCGAGGCGCCGGCGACGTGACACGGCTGATCCCTTCGATCCGCGCCAGCGTCACCGAGACCATCCCGGGCGGGTTCGTCTCGGGGATTGCGACGATCGAGCAGCAAGCAGGGATGTTGCTGGCGCGGGAACGCATGCTCGCATTCCTCGCCACGTTCTTCGCCGTCCTTGCGCTGTTGCTGGCGTGTATCGGCCTCTACGGCGTCATGGCCTACCGGGTCGCCCGGCGCACGCGCGAGATCGGCATTCGCATCGCCATCGGCGCGAGACAGCAGACCGTGGTCTGGATGATGGTTCGCGAGACGCTGCTCCTGGTCACCATCGGTGCGGCGCTCGGCACCCTGGCCTCGCTTGGCGTGAACCGCTTCGTCGCTGCGCAGTTGTTCGGCGTGACACCCCGCGATCCGGTCGCGATCGCCGTGGCTCTTTCAGTGCTGGGCTGCGTCACGCTGATGGCGGGTTACATGCCTGCCCGCCGCGCCAGTCGCATCGATCCGGTCAAGGCTCTCCGGAATGAGTGAAGGCTTTTTGCGGACCCTGCGTTTGATAGGTCGGCAAGTCCACCGCGACTCATCTGCTCAAGCCGCTCGATGACTGAACGATCAGGTACAGCGCATTCGGGCGGCGCTCGACGTGTCCTGGCGGCGGCTCACATGTGCCTCCACGAGCGAAAACGGCCGGCGAGAATTCCCACCGGCCGCTTCCGGACGAACGATGAACTACTGGCGGATGATGTTGATCGTCGGCGAGGTCCACGTTTCGACGTGAGCGGAATTACCCGGCTCGGCCAGCGCCTTGGTCACGACCACCTGCAACTGGTACAGGCCGGCCGGCAGCTCCTTTCGACGCAATCCCGCGACAGTCGCAAAGATCTGCTTGCCATCCCACGTATATGTGGTGAAGCCGTCGTTCACCAGGCTGACTCCGTTCGTCGCATTGCGTCTCACGTAATCGGCGAACGCCACGAGATACGACTGGTTCGTGACCGCGTTTACCGCACGAATCTCCAGTCGCCGCGATTGATGCGCGCGGTGGTACAGGATTACCGGACGATCGTTGCGGTCCTCCACGTTGTAGAGCACCGCGTCCCCCTGCCGCGTAAAGGCCGGCAGCACAATCGCCGGCGTGGTTGGCGTCGCCGCCACGCACTCCGTCGCGCCTCCCCGCTTGAACACGCCCGGGAAACTGCAGCCGCCCGGCGCCAGCACCTGGATGCTCTGGTAGTCGCCGGTGAAGCCCGCGTACGGAACGCGATACGTCTGGCCTCCGCCAGCGACCGCGATGTACCCGGTGTACACGCTCCTGTCGAAGAGCGGGCTGGACGTGTTGGGTGTGATCGTCACGTTGACCGTTGCGCTGTCGCCCGCCGCCACCGTCACGCTGGTGGCGCTGAAGCTGACGGCCGCGATGTTCGCTGTGGTGACGATCGGCGCGAAGGTCGAACCGCGCGTTCCGAATGCGGACTGATGGGAGAGCGAATAGGTCACGGGCGCGTTGCCGCCGTTGGTGATGGTGATCTCCTTCGTCTGCGCGCTCGTCCCTTCACCCAGCGACAGCTCGCTCGGCGTCACCCTGGTCGTTGCCAGGATCGCATCATCGATGTCGAGCATGCCGGCGCCTTGTCGATGGACCGCATCGCGGGCCGTCGTGGGCGCGTTGGCGATCACGGCCGGATCGGCCGTGTTCTGAAGAGCGGTTTGCACATCGGCGGCTGATGTCCCCGGATGCGCCTCCAGGTACAACGCCACGGCGCCGGCGACGTGCGGCGTCGCCATCGACGTGCCGCTGATCGTTCCATAGCCGCCGAGCTCCAACGGGAGCGTCGAGCGAATCAATCCGCCGGGCGCGCCGATGTTCGGCTTGATCTGCAGCTCTGCGGTCAGACCGGACGAGGAGAACGATGACAAAGTGCCGCCCGTCGGGTTGACGAACGTCTGCGTCTCTTCCTTCCACGTCATGTCGATCGCGCTGCTGAACGCCGTGGGGAGACGGCTGTTCAGGACCGCGCCATCAGCAGCCTGGATCGCCACCACCGGTATGGTGACTGGCGGCGCTCCGGTCGGTGGGGCGACTGTGGGGCTCAGCAGGCCGAAGACGTTGTTGTAAAGGACCACGCCGATGGCGCCGGCACCTTCAGCGTTACGGCTCTTCTCATAGAAGGTGCATGTCCCGCGGCGGATCAGTGCGACCTTGCCCGAGAGGCTGCCCGCCGGGAACGGACTCACCAGCGTGCCATCGGGCTGCGCAATCGAGCACCCGTCGTTTGCAGTCGTCGTCGTGCCCGTGCGGACCAGCGGCATCGTGCCGGAGGTCGGTGCGGCCGGCGCGCCCGCCGCCGGGAGATACCCGAACAGCCGGTCATCGGGAGCGGCCGTGAAAAACGGCATCTCGAGATGGCTGTTGTCGAAGGAGCCTACGCCGATTACCTTGCGCCCGACACCCGGGGCGGCGGCGGAGTACACGCCGAATCCGCCTTCGTTGCCGATCGCGACGACCACAATCACACCGGCATCGACCAGCGCGTCCGCGCCGACCGCGGTCGGATACTGCGGCCACGACTGAAAGCCGGCGCCAATGCTCATGTTGACGACGTCCATGCCATCATTGAGCGCTCGTTCCATCGCCGCGAGCATGATGTCCGAGGTCGTCGATCCTGCGCAGCCGAACACGCGATACGCTCCGAACGTCGCGCCAGGCGCCACGCCGCGCGCGCCCCCGGTCGCTGGATTCCCGCTTGCGCCGATGATGCCTGTCACGTGGGTGCCGTGGCCGTTGCAGTCGTCGGGGTCGTTGTCAGGATGTGGAACCAACGCGCCGCCGGAACCTCCCGCGTTGAAGCGATCGCCGACGAAATCATAGCCGGTCACGACGCGATGGCCGGGTCCGAAACCACCACCAAGATCCGGATGGTCGTAGTCGATGCCGGAGTCAATGACCGCAACTTTGACTCCCGTACCGCTCAGCCCGAGATCGGTCTGAGCGATGTCGGCGCCCGTCATCGCGAGCGCGTGAATCAGCTCGGGATTGGCCGGCTCCATCGGACCGACATCGACTCTGAGCACCGGATAGACAGCCCTCACCGAAGCCAGCCGTCCAAGAAGAGACGCGGCATCGGACGACGCTTGAACGGACAGGCCCTTCCATACGCGCTGGTAGACGTACCGCTCTGAATAAGCGATGCCCGCGGCCTGTGCCTGCCCGCGGAACGCGCCGACGGATTCGTTCAGCTCCATGAACCACAAACCACTGTCGTCGTCGGCGACCTGCGCCTGGACGCGGACGTGGCCCGCCCCGCCACCAACAATCGCCAGCGCGGTCGCGACGGCAGACATGACAATCCGTATCTTCCTGTTCATGTCTCTACCCCCATGGTGTGTGCGCGGCAGAATGGCCTCACGCGGTCCCACAGCCGGAAGGTTGCCGCCTGCTTGCCGAAAAGAGGCGCCAAACAATCGCCTGTTCGCAGGGCGGTGTCAAGTACGCCCGCCCCGAGATTGCAACTCAACTGAGCTCCGGCGAGCTCCGGGTTTAACAAAGCCGCAAGAAGCCCAACGGGTCGAAGTCGGCGAACAGACCGACATGGGGTCTGATCAGCGACGGCTGGGGTATGTCGCGCGGATCTCCGCAAGCCGCTTCTTGAGATACGCCTCGTACTCGGCCTTGAGAGCGGGGTCCGATGGCGACCCGTAGATCTCGCGCGACTTGTACTTTCCTTCGTCGAACTTCTTGCGCGTCCACTCGTCGTGGACGTGGATCGTGTCCGCGTTGTCCAGCACCGGCTCGACCAGGGCCGGCGGAATGAAATAGACGCCTTCCACGTCGCCGAACACGAGATCACCCGGCATCACGGTGGTCCTGCCGATCCGCACAGGCACGTTGATGCCGGTCAGCATCACGTTGCCGATGGCCGTCGGATGCGCGGTGCGGAAGTAGGCCGGCATGTCCATGTTCCGGATCCCTTCGAGATCGCGGATCGCGCCGTCGACGACGAGTCCGGCGCCCTTGGCACCCTTCATGATGTAGTAGAAAAGGTTGTCGCCAACGATGGTCCCGTTCTCGTCCATGCCGAAGAGATCGACAACGAGCACGTCGCCGGGCTGGAGCATGTCGATCGCGACCTGGTTGTTCATGCGGCCGACGCCAAGCGCCTTGGCGTTGGTGTTGACCACGGCCTCCAGGTCGGGACGCACCGGCATGAACTGCACCGTGAAGGCGCGACCCACGAGCTTCCGGCCTGGATGCAACACCTGGAAGCCGTTGGCGAACTGATTGCGATAGTTCTTGCCGGGCAACACGGCGAGCACTTCTTCGGCCGACAAGGCTCTCGCCCGCTCGATGAGCCAGTCCGGCACTTTCGGCCGGCCATCGGGGAACCGCTCGTACGGGTTCTCCGTCGTCCATCTGGTCAGCTCGTCCTTGCTGAGGGTGAAGAGCTGGGCGTCGATGGTGCCCGTCAGCCCAAGAAGCGCCGTCGCCAGCGCGACGATCACACGAGTAACGCGGGTCATGGTCACTAGCTCCAGAGCCGATCGTTCGAAGGTACGGTGTCCCACTCCGGCGTCGGGAGGAACAACCCGGAATTCGGTCGAAGGTGCTGCTTGACGACCTCGACGTTCAGATCGAGGCCGAGGCCTGGTGCGTTGGGGGGCACGGCGAACCCCTTGTCGAAGAGCGATCCGCCGCCCTGGACCGTGACCATCGAGTTCCACCACGGGACGTCGAGCGAGTGGTGTTCGAGCGCCATGAAGTTCTCGGTCGCGGCCGCCGTGTGTACGCTCGCCATGAGGCTGATCGGTGTGCCGGCCGAGTGCATGGCCATGGCTACGCCGTGCTCCATCGCGTAGTCCCCGATCTTCTTCGTCTCGATGAGGCCGCCCGAGCTCGCGAGATCGGGATGAATCATGTCGACCGCGCCCATGTCGATCAATCTGGCGAAGTCCTCCTTCAGATAGATGTCTTCTCCAGTGAGGATCGGCGTTGTCGTGGACTCCTTGATCTGCTTGACGAGGTCGCCGAACTGCCAGGGCACCATGTCTTCCATCCACGCGAGGTTCCACTTCTCCATCGTCCGCGCCAGCTTGATGCAGCTGTTCACGCTGATGTGCCCGTAGTGGTCGGTGGACAGGGGGATCTCCATGCCGATGACCTCGCGGATCGTGCCGACCCACGCCGACAGCAGATCGAGCCCCTTGTCCGTGATCTCAATCCCCGTGAACGGGTGCATCACCTGCCCGCCTCCGCCGAGGTTGGTGCCGGGCGGGTACGAAAGCGCGCCGGGTTGTTTCTCGATGAGGCCGATCCCGAAATCCTGCTTGAGGAACGTGATGCCGCGGTCCATGCGTTCCTTGAGCCGCGCCGCCTGCGCTCTGGGGTCGGGTGCCGTCGTCGTGTCGGCGTAGAGCCGGACCCGATCGCGGAACTTGCCGCCGAGCATCTGCCAGCACGGCACGCCCCAGGCCTTGCCGGCGAGGTCCATCATGGCCATCTCGACGCCACAGACGCCGCCGGCCTGCCGCGCCGGCGCGCCGAACTGCTTGATGCGCCGGAAGATCTTGTCGACATTGCACGGGTTCTCGCCGAGGATGCGGCTCTTCAGCATCAGCGCGTAACGCTCGTTCCCGCCGTCGCGGACTTCGCCCCAGCCAACCAGCCCCTGGTTCGTATCGATGCGGATGATCGGCACCGTGAACGGAGCGCCGGTCACGACCGCGACGCGCAGATCGGTGACCTTGAGCGCCGACGGTTCGGACGCGCGATTGACGTTCGACTGAACGAAATCGGCGGCGGTCGCTGCGGCCGCCTCACCCGTCATCGCGATCGCGGCGCCTGCCCCGATCCCGAGAAGCTTGAAGAACGATCGCCGATCGACCGCGGGGTGACTGTCGTCGAGAAGTGCGCGGATGGTCGGTTTCATGCGGAGGTCCCCTTCCGATATTCAATGTTCCACGTGCGCGTCCCGAAGCGCGGGTCAGGATAGAGAGCGTGCCGCGACAAGTCAAGGCAGGCTGGCTAGCTGAGCGTCACCAGCTTTCGCCCCCAGTAAGTCCCTTTCGATTCCCGCACGGCTGCCGCACCCGGACACCACACATCCGCTGCACGGTGTCGCTCTGCGCCGAGGAACACCTTTTGCGATCCTCGCCTCCGTCTTCGTCCGGGTCACGTCAAGGAGATGGTCGATGCGTAAAGTAACCGTGCTGGGTGTGACGCTGTTTCTCGTGCAGATCCCGCTTCTGGCGTTGACCTTCATTGGAGCCGACGTGTTCGGAGGCCCGAACCACGACGACGCACGCCGTGTCGCGTTCGCGCCGGATGGGGGCGTCTACGTCGCCGGAACGACAGTCTCGCCCGACGGTGATGGCGACGCGTTCCTGCGGAGATACAACGCGAACCGAGTCCTGCAATGGGAACGGGCGTACGGGCTGCCGTTCGATTCGACCAATGGCCTGGACGACGATTTCATCGAGGGGCTGGCGGTCGGACCTGACGGATCCGCCTACCTGGCCGGGATGCTCGGGACCGGCGTGCTCTTCCTCGCGAAGTTCGATGCCGCCGGCGGTAACCTCGTGTGGGACAGCACGTATGGCGAAAACGCCACGATCGCAAGCGGCGCGGCCGTCGGCCCGGATGGCCACATCTACGTGTCTGCCCATTTCGGCGGAGACAGCTCGGACCCGACCCACCTCGAATCGCGCCTGCTGAAGTTCGACGCGAACGGCAATCTCGTGTGGGCTCGCGCGTGGGGCGGCATCGGCGAACCAGGGGTTCCCGGCTTCGATCAGAGTCACGGCGTAGCGACGGCCGCCGATGGCGTCTACATGGTGGGCGAGACGAACAACTTTTTCGGCAATGACGCCTACCTCGTGAAATTCGATTTCGCCGGCAACCTGCTGTGGCAGCGCGACTGGGGCGTGGATGGCGTGCAGGCACCCTTCACCGGTCTCACCACCGCTTTCGGGGTGACGACGGACGCTACCGGGAACGCGTACTTCACCGGCAGCACCTCCGAGAGCGGGCATCTCAAGAACATCGTCCTCGTGAAGTTCAGCGGCGCGGGCGATCTGATCTGGTCGAGAGTCGGCGGCCCCGGTTTCGGTACAGGTCGCGATGTTGCGGTGTCACCCGACGGGACGGCGGTGTTCGTCAGCGGCAACATGCTTGCCGACGATGCGAACTTCTTCGGCGGATTCGCCTTCATCGCGGAATTCACGGCCGCGGGCAAGGCCAAGAAAGCCAACTCGTGGGGCAGCAGCCCGGAGTTCAGCGCGAGCGCGGAATCAGTCGTGGTCAGCGGCGACGGCCTGGTCGTGACCGCAGGCTTCGTAGGACCTGGTCCACACGAGCTCGGCCGAGCGTCGAACAGCGCCAAGAACGCCGACACGCACCTGATCATCCCAACGGGCGTGGTGGAGATTCTACCGACTCTGCTCGAAGCGCAAAACGGTCAGATATTGCCCTTCGATTCGACGAGCCTTGGCGGGGATGACGCCTTCACACTCTGGACGCAGCGGTAGCCCGGAGAATTGAAGTCTCACTCCTCCCGCAAGGCAATCAGGGGATCGATTCGGGCGGCGCGGCGGGCCGGCAGATAGCTGGCGAGGACCGCCACCCCGATCAGCACGACCGATACCGCCGCATACACCGTGGGCTCGGTCGGCCGGACGTTGAAGAGCAGCGTCGTCATGGACCGGCTGAGAAGCGCCGCGCCGACCAACCCGAGCACGACGCCGATCCCCCCTTTCCACAATCCCTGTCGCAGGATCAGGTTGGCGATCTGCCCCCGCGACGCACCGATCGCGCTGCGCACGCCAATCTCACGGGTCCGCTGTGACACGTCGTAGGCCAGCACGCCATAGATGCCGAGGGCTGACAGGAAGAGTGCGAGACCGGCAAACGCCGCGAGCAGCAGCATCACGGCACGACGGTTGTCGAAGGACGAATCCACCGACTCCTGCAGGCCGCCGGCCTCGAACAGTGGAAGCGCTGGATCGATGGCGCGCACGCTGTTGCGCAAGGCCGACACCACATCCGCCGCGGGCCGGCTGGTCCGCAGAAACAGCGTGAGGCCGCCCGGTCGTCCTCCCTGAAAGAGTTGATAGATGAAAGGGTTGCCGCTCCTCTCCTCGACGCCATTGTGAGGCACGTCTTTCACGACGCCGATGATTGTGGGCCACTCTTCAGGCTTTGCCGGTCGCGCGCCGAAGGCGAAGTGCCCACCAATGGCAGAACGATTCGGGAAGAATTTCCGCGCGAAACTTTGATCCACGACGAACAGCCGCCGACCCGGAACCATGTCCGCTTCTTCGTAGAAGCGACCCTCTACCAGCTTCAATCCCAGCGTTTCGAGGTACCCGGGCGTCACGATCACCCGGTAGGCGCCCGGCTGCGGCGAACCCGGCGGCAGCGTATCGTTCTCCAGGGTGAATGCGTTGATCGGCAGTCCGCCCTGGAACGGCGTGGCAAAGGACATCGCGACGGACGTCACACCCGGAATCTCCCGCATCGCCTGGAACAGGCGTTCGCGAATCTTGTTGGCGGCCTCGTCGCTCGCACGATGTTCGCGTGTCAACGCGATGCGCGCGGTGACAACGTTCGCCGCCTCGAGTCCGGTGTCGACGCGCAAGGCCGCGGCGAAGCTCCGGATGAGCAGCCCCGCGCCGGTCAGCAGCATCAACGCCACAGCAACCTGGCCGACGACGAGCACACCGCTCAGCGCGCGCACGCCACGACTCGACGAAGCGCTCCGCGAGTTGCTCTGAATTACCTCTGCGAGGTTCGTGCGCAGCAGGTGAAACACCGGGATCAGGCCGATGAGCAAGCCGATCACCAGTGCGAGCGCGACGGCGAATCCGAGCACGCGCCAGTCGAGTGACGCAGGCAGCGATTGGGGCAGCATCTTTGCCAGGTAGAAATTCGTCACCCGCAGCGCGCCCCAGGCCAGTCCCAGCCCCAACGCGGCGCCGAGCGAAGTGAGCAGCAGGCTCTCCAGCAGGAACTGCCGGGCAATCGTCGCGCGTGCCGCCCCGAGCGCGGAGCGAATGGCGAGCTCCGACTGACGGGCGTTCGCACGTACCAGCAGGAGATTCGCGACGTTGAAACAGCCGATGAGAAGGACGAACGCCACTCCGCCCTGCAGCATCAGCAGCGTCGGCCGCACCGGCTGGACGCGCTGCTCCTGGACGCCGCCGACGTTCATCGTCATGCCGGAGCGCTCCACGAACGCCTTCAACTGAGGTGGTCCGGCGTCGACGTAGCGCTTCTCGAGGGTCTTGGCCTCGGCATCCGCCTGTCGTGCCGTCACGCCCGGCTTGAGCCGTCCAAACAACTGGAGTCCCACGCCGTAGCGCCCCTGCGGATTCTCTGCGGCCTGGGGCCAGCTCAATGGGACGACGAATTTCATCCGCGCATCGAACGCCTCCAGCACCCGCGGCGCTACGCCGATCACCTTGTAGGCTTCATCGTCGATCCGCACCTCCCTGCCCAGCACTTCCGGGCTCTCCTGGTACTGCGTCCGCCAGTAGGACTGCGTCAGGACGATGACCTTGTCGGCGCCCTGCCGGTTCTGCTCCTTTGTGAAGAAGGTGCCGATCACTGGCTGTATGCGCAGGATGTTGAAGATCTCGGCGGTCATCCGAACACCGGGAACCCGGACCACGGAATCCTTGTCTCCCACCAGGCCGTAAAAGAACGTCCACAGCCCGAGGCTTTCGTAGGAGGTCGCGTTCGCCGAGTAATCGAGGTAGAACGGGACGTTGGCCGGCATGTGATCCAGGCCGGCCTTCGTCGCGGATGTGTACAACTCCACGATCCGCTCCGGCTCCTGATACGGCAACGGCTTCAACATCAGCGAATAGACCGTCGAGAAGATCGCCGTCGTCGCGCCGATGCCGAGCGCGAGGGTAAGCAGTGTGGTTGCGGTGATGCCCTTGGACTTCCACAGGAGACGGAACGCATGACGCAGGTCCGTAACCGATCCGGCCCATACGCTGGCGGACTTCGACGGTGAGGCGGGGTGCGATGACGTCATCGTAGACTCGGATTCGATCGAAGAAGTGACACGGGGATGGTACTTGTTGCCAGGCGCCACGGTCCAGCGATGACTCAGGGACGAGATAGCGTTTTGACCGCAGGAGGAGCATTGGTCTGAAGTTGCACGATGCGCCCGCCGCGTTCGTTGACAGCCGCCGCCGCAGAAGCCGAGAATGTCGGCCATTCTTCAGATCGCGCGAGGAGCGACGCATGGACCGCATCGGCCCGGACCCGCATCAGATCGACCGACGTCACTTTCTGAGGTCCGCGGGGACCGGCCTCGTCGCGGCTGGAAGCGTGCTGACCGGCGATGAAAACGCGATCGCGCAGAGCGTCGCCGAAAAGGCCCGGTTGGATCGCCTGGCCACCTGCTCCTACCCGCTTCGCTCACTGTTCAGGACGCGGCAGGGTGCCGGACGCGGCACGGGTGGCGGACGTGCGAATGCAGCCGGGCGCGGTCAGAGCTCGGCGGCCGGGCCGGAAGGCGCCACGGGCGGGCCGTCCGTGACAGTCCCTCCGGACCGGGATCGCACGACGCCCGCCGAGATGAAAAAGCGCTACGGCGAGATTACCGCGCTCGATTTTCCGCAATGGACCAAGGACAACTTCCCCGGCGTGACGAAGATGGATCTGCGCTCGGCACTCTTCGGCGACGTCTCGGACGATGCGATGTACCGGGGCGCCCTGTTTGATCCGACCACTGCCGCCGGCAAACGCTGGCTCGACCAGCTCGCCAACAAGCTCGCGGTCACGGGCACGCGGATTCAGCACGTGTCCAACAACGCGCCCACGAACCTGGCCAGTGCCGACGCTGACCTCCGCCGCGCCGGTGTTCAGACCGCCAAGGACTGGCTGGCCGGCTGCAGGGTTCTTGGTGTCGTCTCGATGCGCATGAACTCGCCGCAGGCGTTGGGCCCATCGATCCGGCCGAACGCCACGCCCGGCGGTGGCGACGGATATCCACGCAACTTCGACCTGGTGCCGCTGCTCGATGCGGCCATCGAGTCGTTCAAGGAGATGGCGGACTTCGGCGGCAAGCTCGGGATCAAGGTGACGATCGAGAACCACTGGGGCCTGGCTGCCGACCCGATGAACATTCGAATCATCCTGGATGCCGTCAACAATCCCTATTGCGAGACCACGCCGGACTTCTGCAATTGGGAGCACGAACACATGCTGTTCAACGGCCTCAAGGCACTGGCGCCTTACGTCACCGCCACGTCGCAGGCGAAGTACTGGGATCGGTGGGGCGATCGCAACGACGTACAGCGTTCGGTCCGCACGCTGCTGGCCGGCGGCTTCAGGGGCGTCTTCTCGCTCGAGTACGAAGCGGGGCCGTTGAATGGGGTCGAAGGCTCGAAGTATCTCTACAAGGAAGTGCTGGCAGCGCTGACGACCCCGACGCCGGTGATCTGAGTCTGCCGCGATGTCACAACGGCCTGTTCGTCTCGAAGGGCTGCGCGCAGCACGTCGGCGCAGTCGCGCGGCAGCGTGAATTCGCATTCCATCGTCAAAACAATGGGTTTGACATACCGCATCACCCGGAGGTGCAACTCTTGGTCATCCGGGGAGACGGCACGATCAGCCAGCAGGAACGACTCGAGACACTGCGGGCGTGGATGCGGGATCCGGCATCGTTGTTATTTGAATAGCGCGATCTCAGATGGCGAAGCGGCCGGTCCAGGATCAGGTTGAGTTCGCGCTCGCATGGCTGCGACGTCATCGCAGTAAGGCGACGCTCGACGGGATGGCCCGCTATGCCATCCCTTCAGACCACGCCTACGGCGTGGCGATGAAGGACATCAAGGCGCTCGGGACCATGCTCGGGCGCAATCAGCCGCTCGCCGTCGCCCTGTGGGCCACGGGCGTGTACGAAGCGCGGATGCTCGCTTCCTTTGTCGGCGATCCGGAGCGGCTCACGGCCGTCCAGATGGAGCGGTGGTGCAAGGACTTTGACAACTGGGCAGTCTGCGACGCGATGAGCTTCAACCTGTTCGATCGCACACCGCACGCGTGGACCAAGGTCGCCCAATGGAGCAGCCGCGGCCACGAGTTCGAGAAGCGTGCGGCCTTTGCGTTGCTGTGGAGTCTCACCGTGCACGACAAGAGCGCTGCCGACGAGGCATTTGAACAGGGCCTCCTCCTGATCGAACGTGAAGCGGGCGACGAACGCCACTTCGTCAAGAAGGCTACGAACATGGCCCTGCGCGCGATCGGCAAGCGCAATCGCGCGCTCAATTCTGCCGCCGTCGTGGTGGCGCGGCGCCTGGCGGAATCGAACGACGCGACGGCGAGGTGGGTCGGCAGGGATGCGCTCCGGGAACTCACGAGTCCCGCCCTGACCACGCGTCTCAAGGCTTGAGTTGCCGGGCGGCGATCACCCTTGAGGTACCTTGAGCGCCGACTCCACGTTGGCCAGACCCTGCCGCAGCGTCGCCGCCGTCGTCTCGGGCACTCCGTAGAGCGACAGCCAGATGCCCAACTGATGCGTCTCCTTCATCCCTTCGCGTTCGACGAAGAGGAGCGCGTCGTTCCACGCCGGTACGACGAACGCGATGGTGCGAGGTGCGTGCCGCGCGGCCACCGCGGCGTCGACCTCGACGCTGCCGAGTGAGAGACGACAGGCGTCGCCCGGCCGCAGCCCGCTAATCGGAGGCTGCAGGCGCAAGCCGTTCGCGCCGAAGACCGGATGGTCCTCCCCGGCCGGCGCCGTGGTGCGGAAGCGTGCTGACAGCTGCCCGCGTTCGACGCCGCGATGACGTTCGAGCGCGTGCTTCAGGTTGAACAGGAAGTAGGTCCAGCCGGCATCGAGCCCGTCGATGTAGTCGTCCCATGAGCCGCTGTCGTCGAAGCCGGAGTGCACGAGGCGGACGCGCACCCGGCCCCCATGGACCTCCACGTAATAGTCGACGGCGAGGCGTACCATGCGGCCGTCTTTCGACGGCATCTCGCTGGCGGTTTGCATCCGCCGTTGGGGCTCCCACACCGTAATCGGCGTCTCCCACATCTCCTTCGGGTCCCAGCCGACACTGACGCTGCCACCTTCGCCCGGCGTCACGGCGGCATAGGGCGCGAACCAGCGGGCGATGCCCTCGCCCGTTGTCAGGGCCTGCCATACCTCCTCGAGGGTGGCGTCAATGTCGATGGTCAGATCGATCGTCCGGTCGGTGCGCTTCGAGTCGTTGGTCACTTCGCCTCCATATCGGCCTGGCGGCCGCCTTCAGGTGTGGACGGCACGGCCGGGTAGCCGCACGCGAACACCCGGAACGTGCGACCGTTTGGCGCGTTCGGGTGGTGGTACCTGGCAGCCAGTGTGGTGAAAGCCGTGGTGAGTTCATCGGCGAACCGCTGCTGATCGTCCGGTGTCGCAAACCGCACGTCGGTTTCCAGCGTAATCGTCGGCACTCGCTTGCCGCGAGCGGTGGCGGCTTGGCCGAGCGCGGCGAGGTCGTTCAGCGCCCGGCCGGCCACGGCCGACAGGTAGGCGGAAGAAAAGGCGTCGGCGACGGTCCGCGGATCGACGGCGACTCCTCCCAACGTCTTCGGCGCAATGGCGTACGACGTCGCCGTGCGGACGTACGAGCGATCGATGCGGCGGCCGACGCTGCCGTGGTCGAGCGCCTCCACCAGCCGCTGCGCCTCGAGCGTCCGCAGGTGGTAAAGCACCCGCTGCCTGGGCATTCCCATCGCTTTCGCCACTTGCGGCGCCGATTGCGGCCGTTCGAGCAGATGAAGGAGCCGCAACCGTATCGGCTGCAGGGCCGCGCGCGCGCGTGCGGGGTCGTCGATGATGTCGAGGTGTTTGGCGCCCATCCCCACAATCACTCGGTTTCTTACGGACAAAATAATTCGTCCGTGCCGGTGTTGTCAAGCGGAGTGGCTTCCGCCTTTAGCCGGAAGCCACCCACTACCCCTTCAGCACGGCCCAAGCTGGTATCAACGTCCCGACGTTGAAGTGGTCCGAAGCCGATCGGCGATCGCCGTCGCGATCCTGCGAGCGGTGGCCGCGTTCGGGTGCAGGTCCCCCGGGATGCGCCACCCGTCGTCGAATTCCACGAATACGTACGCCAATCCAGCGTCGTCGAGAATCCGCCGTCGAAGCGTCCGTTCGACGTCATCTTCCCGATTGAACTGGGGGACAACGATGAGGGGCGTGGCGCCGCGAGCGCTGGCGAGCGCCGCGGCCGCGCGAAGCACTTCGGAAGTCACCGCGATGCCGCGCTCGACCGTCGTTTCGCGGCGGAACGGCACGATGAGCGTTGCGAGCGACATCAGCCGCGTGTGCCGTACCGGCGGCAGCCAGATCAATCCCGGTCCGAGATGCGGACGATTGTCGTCGAGGTTCCGGCCGAGGAGCGCGGGCATGAAGAGCGTCACGACCGCGAGCGGCCGCTGAAAGCGCGGCAGCTCGGATTCGATGCGCAGGTACGACTGATCGGTGGCGAAGCCGTGCACTGCGAGGTTCGCGCTTTGCACGTTCATCAGTGCGCCCACCTGGGCCGGGATCGTCTCGTCCCAGTGCAGCCCTTCCCCGGCCATCACCGACTCCCCCGCAAAAAGAATCGTCGGCCGTGCGGGATCGACGGGCTCGTTGACGCTGCGCACGCGATAGCCGGCGGTGTCGAAGGCGAACGTGATCGTTCGACGACCGACGGTCTTGTGCCCCTCGCGGGCCGGAACGAACGTCCATCCGAGTCGCGGATCCGGACGCCGCAACGGCTCGACAGACGCGAGCAGCCACGTCGACGGGCGCCGCCAACTCAGAACGAGTTGGCCTGCGCCAATTGCGAGAATGGCGGCAACGGCGGCGGCGATCACCGGAGAAGGGCGGTCGGCCGCGAGGCGACCCAGGCGCGGGCGCGCAACCAGGAGCAGAAACACGCCTGCCAGCGCGAGCACGACGCGCGACGACGATTCGAGGAACACGTACCAGCGGCGCATCAGATAGAACGACGGCAGCAGGTGACGGTCGAACCAGCTTTGCGTGAGAACGATCGCGAGCAGAATGAGTCCGATGCCAATCAGCGCGACGAGCCCTTCCGTAATCGCGCGTCGCCGCGACCAGCTCGACGGGGCACGATGTCGCGAAGGAAAAACCCGTACAGTCATTCCGCGAAGACTATGTTAGATGTAGCTCCTGCGTCAGATGTAGCCACTGCCGATGTCTGCTGGCACCCGATCGGCGCCGCTGGATCGATTGCTTCGCCCGTTGCACAAGTGGGTGTGGAGCGATCACGATCGGCGTGTCCGGAAGCTGTTGATCTTCGGAGACGTCGAAACCGATGGCGGTCGCGACATCCTGCGCGCGTCCGAAGTCACTCCCGATCCCTTGCTGCGCCGTCTCTACCTCGAGCACGCGATCGACGAACTGCATCACGGTGTACTGTTCCGCGAGCGTGGTGAGGCCCTGCTCCGGCAGCGGGCCTTGCGCGAGGGCGGGCTCTTTTCGGGCAATCCGCTGCCTGGCGGACACGGCCTCGACGACCTCGTCGTCGAAGACCAGGGCGATCCAAGGCTGCTCGCGTTCCTCCACATCGCGGAAAAGACCGCGGCCGGGCGCTTTGCGATCTATAAGGAGTGCGTCGACGACGACCCGGCGACGCGCGCGATCTTCGAGGAAGTCCTGCGCGACGAAGTCTTTCACATGAACTACAGCTACCAGCAGCTCGGCCGCCTCGCACCGGAGCTTCAGCGACGTCACGTCTGGCGTGCGCGCGGCAGGAGGCTCTGGAATCGCTATGTTCGGGTCGCGGCCGGGATCGCCGGTCTCATCGGCGACACCCTGCTCACCGCCATGTACTTCATTCTGTTGCCGCCGTTCGCGTGGATCGCCCGACGTGCCGAGCGGCGCGAGGCGCCCGGATGGCGCGCGATCCCG
>Ga0111538_10000566_pt1 | contig 49886 bp, 31 predicted proteins | sample SoiMethybrSBSTD1_FD_79669 | JGI IMG/M metagenome (GOLD analysis project Ga0111538, IMG submission 79669) | Bulk soil microbial communities from a Populus tree surrounding site in Tennessee, USA - Soil MetaG P. TD hybrid SBSTD1 (version 2)... | ecosystem: Environmental > Terrestrial > Soil >... | reverse complement strand
TCACGGTGCAAACCAACCAGCCGCCGGTCGTCAACGCGGGGCCCGATCTCACGATCCTGGTCACCGCGGCAGCGAGTCTCGCGGGCACCGTCACCGACGACGGCCTGCCGGGCGGCGTCTTGACGATCCAATGGAGCAAGCTGTCGGGCCCGGGCACGGTGTCCTTCGCGGCGCCGAATCAGGCCGCGACCACCGCCGCGTTCTCGGCATCCGGCAGCTACACGCTGCGGCTCAGCGCCTTCGATGGCCAGTTCACGAGCACCGACACGTGCGTGGTCATCGTGCAGCCACCCAACCAACCGCCGGTCGTCAATGCGGGGCCCGATGTCACGACGCTGCTCACCGCGGCAGCGAGCCTCGCGGGCACCGTCAGCGACGACGGCCTGCCTGGCCCCCTGACGATCCAATGGACCAAGCTGTCGGGTCCGGGCACGGTGACCTTCGCGGCGCCGGGTCAGGCCGCGACCACCGCGATGTTCTCGGCAGCCGGCGGCTACGCGCTCCAGCTCAGCGCCTTCGATGGCGAGCTCACGAGCACCGACACGTGCGTGGTCATGGTGCAGCAACCCAACCAGGCGCCGGTCGTCAGTGCGGGACCCGATTTCACGACCGTGCTCACCGCGGCAGCGAGCCTCGCGGGCACCGTCACCGACGACGGCCTGCCCGGTCCCCTGACGATCAAGTGGACCAAGGTGTCGGGCCCGGGCACGGTGACCCTCGCGACGCCAGGTCAGGCCGCGACCACTGCCACGTTCTCGGCGTTGGGCACCTACAGGCTCCAGCTCAGCGCCACCGACGGCGAGTTCACGGGCACCGACATCGCCGTGGTCACGGTGCGGCCACCCAACCAGGCGCCGGTCGTCGATGCGGGACCCGATGTCACGATCCTGCTCCCGGCGGCCGCGACCCTCGCGGGCACCGCCACCGACGACGGCCTGCCGGGCGGCCCACTGACGATCCAATGGAGCAAGCTGTCGGGCCCGGGCACGGTGAGCTTCGCGGCGCCAGGCCAGGCCGCGACGACCGCCGCGTTCACGGCATCCGGCAGCTACACGCTGCAGCTCAGTGCCTTCGACGGCGAGCTCACGAGCACCGACACGTGCGTGGTCACGGTGCAGCAACCGCCGACCCCCACCACGTTCGAGCGAGTCATCGCGGCGAGCGCCGACGACGCCGAAGAGAAACCGAGCACCGTGAACGCCGGCAGCGGCGACCTGGAGCTGGTGGACGACGGCCCGGACAATCAGGTCGTCGGTGTTCGGTTCCTGAACCTCACGATTCCGCCGGGTGCCGTCGTCACGTCCGCATACGTGCAGTTCACCACCGACGAAGCCACGTCGATCCCGACGCAGCTCACGATCGCGGGCCAGGCCAGCGACAACGCACCTGCGTTCACCGAGACGGCCGGCAACATCTCGAGCCGACCTCGCACGACCGCTACGGTCGCTTGGGCTCCGGTGGCTTGGACCACCGTCCACGAAGCCGGCGCCAACCAGCGCACGCCCAACCTCGCGAGCATCGTGCAGCAGATCGTGAACCGCCCCGGCTGGAGTCCGGGCAACGCGATCGTGCTCGTGATCACGGGAACCGGCAGCCGCGTTGCGTCCGCCTTCGACGACGACCCCGCGCTCGCGGCACGGCTCATCGTCACCTACCAATGAGCGATCGAAGCGACAATGCACGCGCGGCCTGCGGGCAGTGCTGCGCTACAGCATTCACCCGGAGTGCTTGGCGCAGGTTTTCGTGGCTGCGGCTCGACGCGCTGGCGTAGTCAAACGCTCGCACCTCGCGGTCGTGGTCGATCGCGGGTTCAACCCTCGGGCAAAAACCTGCCCATGACATCAAACCGCTTCGTGTCGGTGCAACTCGCTTGCGCCGCGTTCCTCACCCTGCTGTCCCCGCTCGCCGCGCAAGTCTCGCTCGGTTCGGCGGCGAACCTGATGGTCGGCAACAATCCCGACGAGATCGCGATCGGCGACATCGACTCGGACGGCGATCTGGACCTCGTCGTCGGCGGCTGCGGTCCGGCGAACTGCGTGGCCGTCTGGCGCAACGACGGCGCTGGCAACTTCGCAGTCGTTGCCAATGTCACGATTGCCGCCCATCCGCGCTCGGTCGCCCTCGCCGACTTCGACTTCGACGGCGACCTCGACCTCGCAGTCGCCGCGACGTCTCCGTCGGACCTGTTCGTGCTGCGCAACGACGGAGTCGGCACGTTCAGCGTCGTGGCGTCGTTTCCGATCGGCCGGGGCGCCCGTGGCCTGACCGTCGCCGACCTCGACCACGACTTCGACCTGGATCTCGCGGTCGCGTGCCGCGATCGCGACCGGGTCTACGTTCTGCGCAACGACGGCGCCGGCTCCTTCATCGTCACGAGGGTCGCGGTCGGCAACGAACCGCGCAACGTCGTCGCGGCCGACTTCGACCACGACGGGTTGCCCGACCTCGCGACGGCGAACCACAGCTCGCGCAACGTGTCGATCGCGCGCAATCTCGGCGGCGGTGAGTTCGCGCCGCACGTGACGTTCCCAGTCAGTCATTCGGTGCGCCCCGAGTGGGTGACCGCGGCGGACGTCGACGGCGACGGGGATCTCGATCTCGTCGTGGCGGTCGGCGAGACGCCCGGCCAGGTCGCGGTTCTCGCGAACAACGGCACCGGCAGCATGGGACCGGCCGTGTTCTACGCGACCGGCAACGAACCGTGCGCCGTCCTCGCGGCGGACGTCGATGGCGACCGCGCGGTCGACCTGATCACGGCGAACGAGAAATCCGACGACGTCTCGTTCCTGCGCAACCTCGGCAACGGCACGTTCAGGCTCGCGCAGACGGTCGTGACCGGACAGACCCCGGAAGCGCTGGCGGTCGGGGACTTCGACGGCGACGGCAAGGTCGATGTGCTCGCGTTGAATCGCGACTCGGGCAGCGTCACGGTGGTGCGCAACCAGGGCGCGAACGCCGTTACTGCTCCGGTGATCCACTTCGCCACTCCGGCCACGCAGGGACGGACGCTCGTGATCGAGCTGACGCACCCGACAGGCCGCGCGTCGGGCTACGTGCTGCTGCTGAGCCACGCGACAACGCCGCCGATCCTGCTGCCGGACATGCGCACGATACCGCTCCGCGATTCGCTGCTGCTGCTGATGCCCGGAAGCGGCCCCCCGTTCCAAGACGGCATCGGCTTCTTCGACGGCAGCGGCACGGCGTTCGCGCGGCTCGCGGTGCCGCAGGGGCCGGGACTCGGCGGCCACACGCTGTATTTCGCGTTCATCGAGCTCGATCCACGCACGCCGCTCTTCATCGGCGCGATCTCGGACGCGGCGAGCATCACGCTGCAGTAGTGCTGCGGGTTGCCGCCGCCGGGCAGTCGGCTTCAAGCACCCTCTTGTCGGAGCAAGGGCTTCACGTAGGACCAATGGCTGTGGACGATCCGCCAACGCCCGTCGATCGACTTGTACACCTCGGTCGCGTTCCAGCGCGTGAGCTCGCGTTCGGGTCGATCGCCGACCTTGCCGTAGTTGACGAGACCGAAGGTCAGTAGCGCCACGTCGCCGTGGCGTTGCACCTTGGTGTCCTTCATCTCGTAGCGCGCGTCCTTGATCGCGTCCTTCAGCTCCTTGATCGGAGCCAGCAGTGTCTTCATCGCCTCGAGACCGTCGATCCGCTTCTCGACGTTCGGATCGAAGTACGTGACCTCGGGCGCATACAGGTCCAGGTAACCCTGCGGATCGAACTCGATCCAGCGGTCGAGCGCGGACCGCTCCAACGCGATGATCTCTTCCGATCGGCCATCCACGGGACGTTCTCCTCTCTTGGTTGTGCTACAGGCGCTGCGGCCTTGCTACGCAAGACGCAGCGGCAGCGCGAGCAGACGCTGGCCGGTCAGTGCGGCGACGGCGTTCCGGATCGCGGGCGCGACCGCGACGATCGGCGCCTCGCCGGCACCGGCCGAAGGCAGATCCTTGCGATCGAGCAGCACGGTGTGCAGCTCCGGCACGTCGCCAAAACGCGGCACGCGATACGACGAGAACCGCGCGTTCGTGATGCGACCCTGATCGAAGTGGATCGCCTCGAACAACGCGCCGCCGAGGCCCTGCACGAGACAGCCTTCGACCTGGTTCTTCAGGTTGTCCGGGTGCACGATCGCGCCGCACTCGAACGCGGTCACGAGCCGCAGCGGCACGATCACCTTGCCGTCGATGCGCACGTCGGCGACCGTCGCGACGAAGCCGCCCTTCTCGGTGCCGCACGCGAGGCCGCGCGCAGTGCCGTCAGGCGTCTTGCCGCCGAACTCCGCGCGCTGCGCCGCGGCGTCGAGCACCGCGCGCAGCCGCGCGTCGTCGAGGTTCTGGCGGCGGAACTGCAGCGGATCGATCCGTGCCAACGCCGCCAGATCGTCGATCACGCTCTCGCGCGCGAAGTGGTTGGCCGTCGAAGCGAGCGCGCGATAGGAGCCCTGGCGCAACGGCGAGTCGGCGGCGTGGAACAACACACGGCGGTTCGGGACCGCGTAGGGCGGCTCGATGCCGGCGTTGCCCGAGTTGAAGTTGTGGAACTCCCAGGCCTGCAGCTTGCCGGCCTTGTCGACGCCGGCGCGCACGTCGATGACGCCAGCCGGCCGGAAGTAGGCCCACGTGAACTCCTCCTCGCGCGTCCAAGCGACGCGCACCGGCTTGCCGCAGGCGCGCGCGAGCACGGCGGCCTCGACCGCCGCGTCGCCCGTGTGTTTGCCGCCGTAGCCCGAGCCCGTGTCGGGCACGAGCACGCGCACCTTGTCGGCCGTGAGGCGCAGCGCCGCCATGAGCTCCTCCTTCACGCCGAACGGCCGCTGCGTTCCGGTCCAGACCGTGACCTTGCCGTCCTGCCACTCGGCGACCGCAACGCGCGGTTCGAGCGGCGCGTGCGCGATATACGGGATCGTGAACGTGCTCTCGACCTTGTGCGCGCACGCCGCGAGCGCCGGGCCGACGTCCCGGCCCTCGCCGCGTCCGCCGCGCCCCTCTCCGCGCCCGCCGCGTTCCGCTGGCCGCCGCAGCAGCTCCGCGAGCTTCTGCTCGCTCGCGGACTCCGGCGTTTGCCACGTCGCGACCAATGCCGCGACCGCCTGCGCGGCCGCGTATGCGGTCGGCGCCAGAACGCCCGTGAGGTCGCCGTCGCGCACGACGACCACGCCGGGCATCGCCTTGGCCGCCTTGTCGTCGAGCTCCTTCAGCTTCGCGCCGAATGCCGATGGCCGCAGCACGCGGCCGTGCAGCATGCCGGGCCGCACGATGTCCGACGGATAACGGTGCGCGCCCGTGACGATCGCGCGCCCCGCGGCCTTCGGCAGGTCGCGGCCGCACACCTGCCACTCGGCCGCCGCGCGCAACGTGACGTCGCCGACGCGCCGCTGCAGGTCGCGCCCGGCGACCAACTGGCCATACGGAACGGAACGCTGCGACGCCGCGTGGGCCACCGCGCCGTCGTTCGCTTCGACTTCACCCTGCGGCACACCCAGCGTGACGGCCCCGAGCTCGAGCAACCACGCGCGCAGCGCCGCCGCCGCGCGCCGCAGCACCGGCGCCATCGACGGCGTCGTGCGGCTGCCGAACGTGCCGCGATCGAACGGCACGCGGTCGGTGTCCCCCATCACGAGCTCGATGCGCGCCGAGCCGACGCGCAGCTCCTCGGCGACGGCCTGCGCGAGCGACGTGCGGATGTCCTGGCCGACCTCGACCTTGCCCGTGAACACCGTGATCGCGCCGGTCGCGGCGACCGCGAGCCATGCCGCGATGTTCTGTTCGGGCCCCTGGCCCTGTGCCGCATCGCCGCCGTCGCCGTCCGCAGCCGCGCGATCGGCCGCGACCGCGTCCGCGGGCATCGCGACGAGCACGGCGATGCCGCCGCCGAGCGCCTGCAGGAAACCGCGGCGGCCGACGTCGAGGTGGAAACGCGGCGGCTCGGCGAGCTCGTAGCGCTCGGGCTCGAACGGTTCCCGCTGCCAGGAGAGGCTCATCGGTCACCTCCGTTCTTGCCGGCGCGCGCGGCCTGCTGCACCGCGACGACGATGCGCGCATGACAACCGCAGCGGCACAGATTGCCTTGCAGCGCGCGGCGGATCGCTGTGGCGTCGGGATCGGCGTTGCGCTGCAGCAGCGCCGAGGCCGCGACGATCATGCCCGACGTGCAGAAGCCGCACTGCATCGCACCGTGATCGAGGAACGCCTGCTGCAGCGGGTGCAGGCGATCGCCGTTCGCGAGGCCTTCGATCGTGCGCACGGCGCGGCCACCGAGGGTGCCGATCCTGAGCTGGCAGCTGCGCTGCTCGTTGCCGTCGACGAGCACCGTGCACGCGCCGCACTGGCCCTCGCCACAGCCGTATTTGGTGCCGTGCAGCCCGAGGTCGTCGCGCAGCACTTCGAGCAACGTGCGGTCGACGTCGACTTCGAGGCGACGCTCCTCGCCGTTGACATGGAGAACGATCGGGTCGGCCATCGGTGCCTCCGGAGGGCCGCCCATGCTACCTCTCGCGCGCGGCGTGACGCTCGGACGACAACTTTGTGGCTCATCGCAATTCCGGCGCGGCGCCCCGATCGAAGCGGCGACAGGTGCGCGGCGACCGCTCCCCCTCGCGTGGCTGCGGCTGCCGCTCGGTTCGTGAGGCGTGCGGCCGCGCGGCCCGGATACCGTCCCGATCTGCGCCGCCGACCGACTCCGCGTGACCGGTTTGCCGTTCGGCGGGATTCAGAGCCCCGATGAACCCTGCCCGGCAGCCACCCGAAGACCTGTTCGCACACCGCGAATGGGTCCGCAGCCTGGCGCGGCGGCTCGTCGCGGACGACGCCACGGCCGAGGACGTCGAGCAGCAGACCTGGCTCTCGGCCGTGCTCTCGCCGCCGCGGCACGCGAGCGCGCCGAAGGCCTGGCTCGCGACGATCCTGCGCAACTGGGTGCACAAGCTGCGCCGCGGCGAGGAGCGCCGCGTGCGGCGCGAGCGCGCCGCAGTTCCGGCGGAACCCACGCCGCCGACGGCCGAGATCGTCGCCGAGGCCGAGGCGCACCAGCGCGTCGTCGCCGCGGTGTTCGCGCTGGCCGAGCCGTTCCGCACGACGGTGATCCTGCGCTTCTTCGAGAACCTGCCGCTCGCCGAGGTCGCCGCGCGCACCGCGGTTCCCGTCGAAACCGCGAAGAGCCGCATCCGCCGGGCGCTCGAGCTGCTGCGCACGCGACTCGAAGCGGGCGCGAGCCGGAACTGGGCCACAGCGCTCTTGCCGCTGGTCAAGGGGAACGCGCTCGGCGCCCCCTCGCTCGCGATCCTTCTCGAGGCGTTGGTCATGAACGGAAAGCACATGGTGATCGGCCTCGCGGCCCTGTTGCTGCTCGGCGCCGCGACCCTCTGGACAGTCATGCGGGACGATCCGTCGCTCACAGTGCCCGGCGCCACGGCACCGGCAGTCGCCGGCGCCGCAGCCGCGGCCACGGGTGCAGGCGGTGCAGCGGCCGCCGGCACGGCGACGGAGCAGCCACAGCAACTCCAGCGGCAGCTTGCCGACGCGAGCGCCGGCGTCGTGGTCTCGGTGTCGACGTGGCGCGGCACGCCGATCGAAGGCGCTCTCGTCAGCGTCGCCGCGCCCCGCGAGAAGCCGGCCGGCAACGAGTTCGCGCCGGAACCGCCGCCGCGCGCGCAGCTGACGACGGATGGCACTGGCGCGGTGACGTTCACCGACCTGCCGCCCGGCGTGTGGAGCTTCGTCGCGAGCAAGGAAGGGTTCTGCGGCGCGGGCCGCCCCGACGTGATCGTCAGCACCGCCGCGCGCACCGTGCCGGTCGTGATCCACCTCGGCGTCGGCTACACGCTCGCGGGCACGGTGACGGACGGCGCCGGCCGGCCGATCGAAGGCGCCATCGTGTCGACCTACCCGACGAGCAGCGCGATGGTGCGGCCGCGCACGACGACGGACAACCAGGGGCGCTTTCGCTTCACGTCGTTGGCTGCCGGCCCCGCCTACGTCGCGGCGGGCCTGCCGGGCGGCGTCGTATCCGACGTGGAGACGATCCAGCTCCCGGAGATCGAACGGCTCGACCTCGTGCTGCGCGCGGGCGGTGTCTTGACGGGCCGCGTCACCGAACGCGGCACCTCGCAGCCGATCGCGGGTGCATCGGTCACCGCGCGCACGGTGCGCAGCGGTTCCTACCGGTCCCTGTCGGCCAGCGCCGTCACCGACGCGCAGGGCCGCTACGTGATCAAAGCGCTCGGCGAGGGGCTGATCCGCGAGGTCACGGCAGAGAAGGAGGGCTGGGTACACCTGCCGGACGTCGCGGACGACAGCTTCGACAGCATGATCCCGTTCCGCGACGGCGGCACGTGGACACGCGACCTCGAGATGGGCCGCGGCGGCGCGCTCGTGGTCACGGTGCGCGGGCCGGGTGGTGCCGTCGCGGGCGCGAAGGTGCGAGCGCGCGGCCCGCGAACGCGCGAGCAGGCGCCGATGATCACCGACGCCGACGGGAAAGCGCGCTTTCCGGCCATCGCGCCGGGCCGGTTGCTCGTCGAGGTCCGCGCGGACGGGCTGTATCAGCCCGAGCTCCCGGTCGATTGGTGGCCGCTCGTCAACGATCCCTCGGCGCAGAATCGCTGGCTCGTCGTCGTGCGCGAAGGCGAGCAGGAATCGGTCGAGGTGCCGCTGTCTCGCGCCGCACAGGTCGCGGGCCGCGTGCTCGGCCCGGACGGGCGCGGACTCGAAGGCGTGCGCGTCGGCCCCGCGAACGCCGATGCGCGCAGCTGCGTGCTCAGCGGCGCGGACGGATCGTTCCTGTTCTCGGCGTGGCGGCCCGGTGCTTTGGCCTCGCTCGCGCTGGTCAAGGACGGATGGATCGCGATCGAACCGCCCGTCGCGAAGATCCCCGAATCCGGCGAACTGCGTGGCCTCGAGCTGCGCATGCGCGAAGCACCGCGCGTGCACGGCACCGTGCGATGGAGCGGCGCACCGCCCGACGATGTGTGGGTCCAGGTGTCGCTGCTGCCCGAGCGCGAGGAGCATTGGCAGGAGGAGTTCCGCTGGGCCAACACGCCGCGGGCTCCGATCGCCGCCGACGGCAGCTACGACACGGCGCTTCCCGGCACCGCCAGCCGGTTCATCGTGCGTGCGGTCGCGACGAAACGCACGCCGGTGGTCAGCCCGCCCGTGTCGTTCGTCGACGGCGAGAACAGCTATCGCGTCGACCTCGACTTCACTGGCGGCGCCACCGTGTCGGGACGCGTCACCGTGCTCGACGGCACGGCCCCAGTGCCGAACGCGCGCATCCGCGCGACTTGGCTCGCGCCCGGCGTCGACGCGCAGCGCCTCGTGCGCGGCCCCGAAGGCCCGCCGGCAGTCGCCACGAGCGATGGCGGCGGCAGCTTCGCGGTCGCGGGCCTGCTGCCGGGCCGCTACGAGCTGCGCGTCACGGCGGACGACTTCCTCGAAGAGACCATCGAGGTGACGGCACCGAAGAGCGACCTCGCCGTCTCGCTGCCACCCGCGTTGTCGATCGAGGGACACGTCGTCTACGAGGACGGCCGTCCCGTGGCCGGGGCGCAGATCTCGCCGGAGCCGCAGCAGGGCAACCGCGCGATGTGGATGAGCATCGAGCAGGTCACGTTCAGCGGACCCGACGGTCGCTTCAAGATCCCGAGGGTGCACCCGGGTCAGTTCCGCGTGCGCGTGATGCCACCGCGCACCGGGCTCGCGAACTTCCGCGCGTGCCAGAGCGAGGTCGTCGCGGGCGGCGCGCGCGACGTCCGCATCGTCGTGCAGGCCGGCGCCGTGATCTCGGGCCGCGTCACCGACGCGTCGGGTCAGGGCCTGAACCGCATCGGCGTCGGCGCGGTGAAGCCGGGCAGCGAGAGCCGCGCCGGCGTGGAGACGCTGGCGGACGGATCGTTCACGTTGATCGGCCTCGAGGACGGCGCCGCCTACACGGTGAACGTCAACGCCGGCAGCCGGGGCAACCCGTATGCGAGTCTGCAGCGGCACGATGTCGCGGCCGGCACGTCGGGGCTCGAGTTCGTGCTCGAACGAGGGCTCTCGATCCGCGGCGCCGTCGCCGACGGCGAGGGCCGGCCCGTGCGCAGTCTCGAAATCAATGCGTCTCCGGTCGGCGCTGACGATTCGCACGGGCCGGTCGGCTGGACGGACCAGGAAGGCGTGTTCGAGATCCGCGGGCTCAAGCCCGGCAAGTACCGGCTCGCGGTCTCGCAATGGTTCTCGCGCGGCGTGCTGCTGACCGGCGGCGACGAGGTCGAGGCCGGCGCGACCGACGTGCGCTTGACGGCGACCGAAGGGGCAAAGCTCGCCGGCGTCGTCGTCGACGAAGCGGGCCAGCCCATCGCCGGCGCCGAGGTGTCTGCGAGTGCTTTGCTGCCCGCGCGCGGCAGCGCGTGGACGCGGTCGGGATCCGACGGCACGTTCCTCGTGGCCGGACTGGTTCCGGACGCTGCGTACGAGGTGTCGGTGCGGCAACGCGGCCGCGTGCCCGCGAGTCGAAGCGGCGTGCGAGCCGGCAGCAGCGACCTGCGCTTCGAATTGTCGAAGGGGCTCGAGCTCGAGGGCCAGCTGATCGACGGCAACGGCCACCCGCTGGCGAATGCGACGCTGCGGTTCGTCGGCACGTCAGGCGGCAAGATAGCCGCGCGCACCGACGCGGAAGGCCGTTTCGACGTCAGCGGGCTCTCGCCGGGGACCTACGCGATCGAGGCGTCGATCGCGATCGGCGGCAACGTCGTCGTGAAACCGTGCGGCAGCGCCGAGGCGGGCCAGCGCGGCATCGCGCTGCGGCTGCCGCCGTGAGCGCTCCCCTACCGCATGCCTGGCGCTACCAGAACTTGGTGACGAGCCCGTAGCTGAAGCCGTCGGCGTATCCGGTCGGCCCGAGGCTGCCCGGCGCGTAGATGCGGCGGACCGGGATCGGCGTCGCGTACGGGGCGACGATGTGATGCGTCGCCGCGTTCGACATCGTGATTCCGAACGGATTCGCGGTCGGATCGAGCCCCCAGATCTGCGTGTAGAACGTGAGCCCGTTGTAGATCGGCAGCGGTACGAACGGGATCGCATTCGAAGCGGTCCCGGTCGGGCTCGCGATGGCGATCGCCCCCACGATCTGGTCGTTGTAGACCGTGCACGTCGTGCCCGGCAGCGTGAACGGCAGCGGGATGCCGAGATACTGCGTCTTGTCCGCGCCGGTGGCGAACAACACGATGCCGCCCGGCAGCAGCCTGCTGCCGTCGGTCGTCATCGTCGCCGTCTGGGCCAGCCAGCTGATCGACTGCGCCGGCGTGGCGAGCATCGGCGCACCCATGCCAGTCGACAGGCAACCGTCGCCGAAGAGCGTGGTCATCATCTGCGGGTTGGTCGAGGCCTGCGAAACCGAGCCATACACCGAGTCGTGGACGATGGTGTTGGTGGTGCTCCGGGCCGTGACCTGCACTTCCCAGCACAACGAAGCAGGGGCGCCGAGGAAGACGAACGGCACGTCGAACGGATAGTCGAGCACGAACTGGCCCGGCAGGTTGCTCGGGTCCGACGGCGGCAGCGTGTAGGTGCGGTTGAAGATGACCTGCGTCTTGTCGGGGCCGTGGTTGCTGTCGAACGTCGTGCTGATCCCCGACGACGACGTCACCGCGGTCGACATCCAGGCGTCCATCGTCAACGAGTACCCTGGGGTGACACTCGTGCTGTAGTCGTGGCGGAACGACATGCCGAAGATCACCATCAGCGGCACGTCATCGTGGATCTGGCAGTAGCGGAATGGCACCGAGAAGCCGAACGGGAAGACGTTGTTGTCCGGGGCCCTCGGCATTGCCGAAATGCGCGGGGCTGTAGTTCTGGGCGAGCAGGACGGTCGACGACAACGCGATGCAGAGTGAGCGGAGCAGCATGTGGAACTCTGGGGGAAGACCCGCGATTGCGAGTGGAAAGTTGTGCGAGAGGCGGCAGCCTAGACGGCATCAGGCCCGCAGGGGAGGCCCGCCTTGCGTAACTGCCCCGGGTGACTACTGCATCACCCGAGGAACCCGAACGGCTTGCACACCGTGCGTGAGAACTGGCGCCGTGAGGGCGCCGGCTCACTAGTAGAACTTGGTGACGAGCCCGAAGCTGTAGCTTTCGGTGCCGCCAACCGGCCCGAGGCTACCGGTCAAGTAGACGCGGTGGACCGGGATCGGCACCGTGAACGGGGCGACGATGTGATGCATCGCCGAGTTCGACATCGTCAGGCCGAACGGATTCGCCGTCCCGTCGAGCCCCCAGATCTGCGTGAAGAAGGTCAGGCCGTGGTAGGCGGGCTGCGGTACGAACGGGATCACGTTCGAAGCCGTCCCGGTCGGGCTCGCGATGGCAACCGCCGACACGATCATGTCGTTGTAGACGGTGCACGACGTGCCCGGCAGCGTGAACGGCAACGGGATGCCGAGATACGTCGTCTTGTCCGCGCCAGTCGCGAACAAGACGATGCCGTTCGGCAGCAGGTTCACGCCGTTGGTCGTCATCGACGCCGTCCCCCCGATCCAGTCCATCGTCTGGGCCGGCGAGGCGCCCATCGGGTTGGCCACACCAGTCGACAGACAGCCGGTGCCGAAGCGCCCGATCGCCATCGGCGGGTTGTTCGTCGTCGTCGAAGAGCCCGACACCGCGTCGTGGACGATGCTGCCGGTGTTGGTCCTGGCCGTGATCTGCACTTCCCAGCACAGCGAAGACGGGGCGCCGAGGAAGATGAACGGCACGTCGAATGGATAGTCGAGCACGAACTGGCCCGGCAGGTTGCTCGGGTCCGACGGCGGCAGCGTGTAGGTGCGGTTGAAGATGACCTGGGTCTTGTCGGGGCCGTGGTTGTTGTCGAACGTCGTGCTCATGCCCGACGACGCCGTGACCGCGGTCGACATCCAGGCGTCCATCGTCACCGAGTAGCCCGCGTAGACAGACGGGCTCCAGTTGTGGCGGAACGACATGCCGCTGATCAGCATCAGCGGCACGTCGTCGTGGATCTGGCTGTAGCGGAATGGCGTCGCCGTGGCGCCTGACAAGCCGAACGGGTAGACGTTGTTCGTGGGACCCTCGGCGTTACCGAAGTGCACGGGGCTGTAATTCTGGGCGAACAGGACGGTCGACGACAACGCGATGCAGAGCGAACGGAGCAGCATGGAGAACTCCGGGGAAAGGCCGCGAGCGCGGGAGGGAACGACGGGAGGGAACAAGACGAGCCGGCAGCCTAGACGGCCGCGGGCAGGTCGGGGAGGCCCCGAGGCTGTGTCATTCTTGTCGTTGCCGCTCGCGAACGGCCCCAGGCAAATCGACACACCGCTGCGGACTACAGGCCGATCTTGATGCGGCCCCACTCGTGTTGCCGGACTGGTCGAGAATCACTTCGTAGCCGGTCTGCCAGCGGCAGACCCGAGCCTATCACGATCCGTCCCTGAAGGGATCGTCACTTGCCGAGCGCGACGAGCGCGACCGGCACGGTCAGGCGCTCGGGGCCGAACGCGACCACCAGTTGCAGCGCGTTGCCCTCGCCGGCGAACGCGACCTGCAGCTTGTCGGCCGGCGGCGACAGCGGCGCGCTCTGCATCGGCACCTCGAGCACGGCGGTCACGTACTGCGCCGCGAAGCCGTCGAGCTTGTTCTTCAGATCCGCGGCCGCCGACGACACGGCGAGCTGCCACCCGTCCTTCGTCTTGCCGAGCACGAGGTGCCAGCTGCCGGCCCCGAGCTTCTTGTCGCCGAACGCGAGTGGCACGTTCGTGTCGAGGGTCGTCGCCCAGTCCTTGCCCATGCGCCAGCGTGTCCCGGGCTTCATGGCGGCCGCCTCCTGCGCAAGCTTGTCGTTCCACGCGACGATGCCGTGGTCGATCACCGCGAACGCATTGCGCTCGCCGCTCGGATTGCCCTTGCCCTTCCAGAACAGCGTGCGGCTGCAGCCGCGCTGGTCCGGCAGCACGATCGGCGACGCGGCTTCGCTGCCGCGCACCTTCGCCTCGGCGCGCATGCGGTGCGGCCCCCACGTCACTACGAGCGTCACGGTGCCGCCTTCCTTCGGCGCTTCCCACTGAACACCGAGCGCTGCGTTGCCGTCGCCGCCGTTCTTGTCCACCTGCAGCGGGATCGTCGCGGTGAACGGCAGCCTGCCGCCGCCGGGCGCGAGCTGCAGCGCGCGCGCCTTGTCGGCGTCGAGCAGGCCGAGCCGCGCGCCGTTCTTGTCCTTCTCGAGCATCGCATACCAGCTGCCCGGTTCGACCTCGACCTTGCCGAACTCGAGCTGCGTGAACGTCTCGAGCGCGGCCCACGCGTCGTAGCCGAGCGCGATGCGCGTTCCCGGCGCGCCTTCCCACGCCTTCCGCGCGGCGTCGTTCCACGGCAGCGGCTGCCAGCAGAAGCCGACCTCGGCGCCGACCGGGTTCTCGCTCTGCACGAACCACACGGCGCGCGCGCGGTTCAGCGACGGCGACGTCATCGCAGGTCCCGCGGCCGGTGTGTTCTGCGCCGCGAGCGACGTCGCGAGCGCGATGACGGACAGCAGCTGGATGGAGTGCATGGCGCGGCATAGTGCGCAGCCGCACGGCTGTCACGGCGCCGGGTGGGCCGCCAGGGCCAAAGTCCGCCTCGCGGTCAGGAGCCCGCGCGATTACGTTCGCGGCATGGCGAGCAAGAAGAAGACGTGGCGGCAGAAGCTCGAGACCGATCACGACCTGCCGAAGGTCGTGAGGATTCCCGCCCGCATGGCGAAGCAGTGGGGCAAGGGCACGATCGTCATCGCCGCGCCGCGCGAAGTCGACGCGCTGATGGCGCGCGTGGGCAAGGGCAAGGTCACGACGATCGACGAGCTGCGCAAGGCCCTCGCGGAAGAGCACGGCGCGACGATCGCTTGCCCGATGACGACCGGCATCTTCGCCAACATCGCGGCCCGCGCGGCCGACGAAGCCGAGCAGGAAGGGCGCCGCAGGATCACGCCGTATTGGCGCACGCTGAAGGCCGGCGGCGAGCTGAATCCGAAGTTCCCGGGCGGGCTCGCGGTGCTGCGTTCGCGTCTGCAGGCCGAGGGCCACACGGTGGTCGCGCGTGGCCAGCGGCTGTTCGTCGCTGAATACACGAAGCGGCTCGTGCGGCCGAAGGCGAAGTGACGATGGCCGCGCGCAAGGACGGTGCGTCGGTGGTCGCGCTGCTGCGCGGCATCAACGTCGTCGGCAAGAAGAAGGTGCCGATGGCGACGCTGAGGTCGCTCGCCGAGGAGCTCGGGTGGCGGAACGTCGCGACGTACATCAACAGCGGCAACCTCGTGTGCGCCGCGAGCGGCGCGCCCGCAAAGCTCGCGCAGCGGCTCGAAGCGGCGATCGAGGAGGAGTTCGGGTTCGACGTCGCGGTGATCGTGCGCACCGCGGCGGATTGGCGGCGCTACGCGGCGGGCAGCGCCTTCGCCGATGTCGAGAGCTCGGGACCGAACCACCTGCTGCTGGCGCTCGCGCAGCAAGCGCCGCCGAAGGACGTCGCGCGTGTGCTGCAGCCGTATTGCGCGGGCGGCGAACGCGTCGCGGTGCGCGGTGACGCGCTGTGGATCGACTACGCGAGCGGCGTCGCGAGGTCGAAGCTGACGCCGGCCGTGCTCGACCGCGCCGTCGGCTCGCCGGTCACCGCGCGCAACTGGAACACGGTGCAGGCGCTCGCGCGCATGCTCGATGGTGGCTGAGCAACAACGCACACGGCGTCTGGCAACGCCTGGCAGCAGCCCCCTGGGCACGGCCGTCACGCCGCGGTTACCATGCCGCTCATGTGCTGCTTCTCACGACCAGTGAAGGACGTCGCGGCCACGAAGATCTTTGCTCGCAGCGGGACCAAGGAGCGGCAGCTCCTGGTCTACGAGATGAAGCTCGCCGCGGACGAGGACCTCGCGATGATCCTGCCGCTCCCGGTGCCGAAGCAGAGTGCCGAGGATGCGGTTCGTTTCGTGGACCTGTCCGGCTACGCGGACTTCTTCAAGGACATGGCCGCGGGCTTCCCGGCGCCCGCGAGCCGCAGCCTCGGTCTCGACAAGGGCGCGAAGGGCGACGCGGCGAAGCCGCTGGCCGTCGTCGAGGTGGGGAACTTCGAAGCGTCGTTCGTGCCTTCGATCGCGGACTTCGCGCGGCTCGACGAGCGTTTCCGCCTGGCGGAGGGAACCTGGGAAGCGCTGCCGCTCTACAAGGACTACGGCTTCGCGGTCTTCAAGTTGAAGCCGGGCAAGAAGCAGATCCATCCGATGGCGTTCGAGTTCCCGCGCCGCGACCAGAAGCGTCTCTTCTTCCCGACCGTCCACGTGCACGACGGCAAGGTGCACGGCAAGGCGGAGTTCGACCACGCGCTCTTCCTGCAGAAGCGCGAAGGCGAGGGCATGAACCTGCTCGACTGGCGCGAGTCGCCGAAGCTCGCGGCATCGTTCCTGAAGGTCGACAAGACGGCGGGTCTCGTCGACGGCGAGCGCCACGTGTATCTCAAGGAGATCACCGGCAGCCAGAAGAACGAGGACGTGCTGGTCTGATCGCCGTTCGAGCCTCTGCAGCGGAGACGACTGGCCTGGTTCGTCAGTTGGCCGGCGCGGCGAGGATCATGACCTTGTCCCAGTACCCCGTGTAGAGCGACGGGTCGACGACGGAAGGATTGTCGTAGGCTGCGAACTCGAGGAACACGCCATTGAAGTGCTCGGTCGCGGCGCCGCCGAACGGCAGCACGCCGACGATGACGCCGTTCACCTCGAACGCCGCGAGGTGCGTGCTGTAGTCGTAGATGATCGCGAGCCGCGAGTACTGGCCGAGCGTCACCGGCGTCGCGAACTGGTAGACGAACGAGCCCGCCACGCCGCTCGAGTTGCAGAACACCTGGCCGGTCGACGAGAGGAACATGGTCGCCGACTGGCCGACGCCGTTGCGCGCGATCAGGTTCGCGCTGACGAGGTCGTCGTTCGGGCCGGTGCCGGTGTCCGGGCCATCGAGACGCACGTCGGCCTGCACGCGAACGAGCGCTTGTTGCGCCCACGGCGGGTCGAACGAGACGGGGTGCCCCCAAGCGCCGTCGAGCAGTCCGCCGCTGGACTCGAGATCGGGGCTGCCGCCCCAGCACTGGAGCGCGCGGCGGCCGGCGCTGGAGAGCGACGGATCGCCCACGATGACGGGTGCGTTCGGCGAGATCGCCGAGAACCAGTTGTCGATGCCATCGATCGATTGGCCGGCGATGTAGTTCGGCGTCTCGAAGCTGGTGAGGAACAGGGCTTGCGCGTTCGCAACGGTGGCGAAGGATGCAAACAGGAACGAAGCGACGACGATGCTCTTCATGGTTCTTCTCCGTGGTTCTTCCTTGGGGCTCTTCTCCGCGCGGCGATGTTTGCAGAAGGGGTCTCCGGCAGCAATGCGCACGCATGCGTAGGAAGGGAGGAACCAGTGCCAACGGGCGCGAAATCCGCGCGCACGTGCAGATTCCGCGGTCCTCGCAGCATCCGTGCGGGACGCCCCCATGCCAACCGAGTCGCCTTCAGCGGCTGTTCGGGGAATGCGCGCGCGGCGGCGCGGCCGAGCACCAGATACAGCCGCGCTTCTCTGCGCCGGCGCTGCGCCCTCGTGCGAGTCGGCGGCGCGACGAGTGCGCAGCAGGAAACACGCATCAACACGCTGCATTGCTGCATGCAACCACCGAGGTCTTGCATGCAACTCCGTGTCTCCCTGTTGGCGCTCGTCTGCCTCTGCGCCTGTTCCAAGGACTCCACGTCGTCGACGCCGCCATCGGGGGCATCGAAGACCGCGATGATCGACAAACGCGACACCCCACCGCCGCCGCTCGATCCCAACAACATCGTCAGCATCGCGACCGGCTCGAAGGACCACACGACGCTGGTCGCTGCGCTGCAGGCTGCCGACTACGTGCGTTCCGTCGCGAACCCGGGGCCGCTCACGGTCTTCGCGCCGACGAACGCCGCGTTCGGCAAGCTGCCGGCGGGCACCGTCGAAGGACTCGTGAAACCGGAGAAGCAGACCGACCTGCGCGAGATCCTCAAGTATCACGTCGCCGCGGCGGTCTACGACGAGGCGGCTCTGAAAGGCATGGACGGCAAGCAGCTCGGCATGGCGAACGGCAAGAAGGTCACGATCAAGGTCAAGGACGGCAAGCTGATGATCAACGACGCGACCGTCGTTGCCTCGGTCCGCGCTTCGAACGGCATCGTGCACGTCGTCGACGGCGTGTTGCTGCCGCCGAACCAGTGATCGCTGCAACTCGCTTCCGCGAGTGTGTGCAGGGTAAGGTGCGCAACCGAGCATCCCGCTCGCCGCCCACCGCATGGTCGTTCCCGACGTTCGCATTCGCGCCGCCAACGACTGCGCGGTCCGGCCCGACGGCCAGTTCGTGCTGTATTGGATGATCGCGGCGCGGCGGACGCGCGCGAACTTCGCGCTGCAGCGCGCGCTCGAGCTGGCAAAGGAGCTCGGCCGGCCGCTGCTGGTGCTCGAGGCGCTGCGTTGCGGGTATCGCTGGGCGAGCGACCGCCTGCACGCGTTCGTGCTGCAGGGCATGGCCGACAACGCCGCCGCTTTCGCGGCGGCGGGCGTCACGTATCTGCCGTATGTCGAACCGGTGGCAGGACACGGCAAGGGGCTGCTCGCAGCGCTGGCCGAGCGCGCGTGTGCCGTCGTCACCGACGAGTTCCCGTGCTTCTTCCTGCCGCGCATGGTCGCGGCCGCGGCGAAGGTGCTGCCGGTGCGGCTCGAGGTCGTCGACGGGCTCGGCCTGTTGCCGCTGCGCGTCGCCGACAAGGTGTTCGGGCGCGCCTACGACTTCCGGCGCTTCCTGCAGCGTGTGCTGCCGGCGCACCTCGGCGAGGTCCCGAAGAGCGAACCGCTGCGCGGCTACGCGGGTGGTGTTGCGAAGGTGCCGCAGACGATCGCGAAGCGCTGGCCCGCGGCGAGGCCGTCGCTGCTTGCCGCCGAGCCCGCTGCGCTGGCGGCGCTGCCGATCGACCATCGTGTCGGTGTGGTCGAGACGCGAGGTGGTGCTGCAACCGCCGGGAAGACGCTGCGCACGTTCCTGCGCGACAAGCTGCCGCGTTACGGCGACGAACGCAGCGACCCCGACGCCGACTGCGCGAGCGGGCTGTCGCCGTATCTGCACTTCGGCCATCTGTCGGCGCACCAGGTGTTCGCTGGCCTCGCGAAGCAGGAGGGTTGGACGCGCGGCCGGTTTCGGGCAACGGCGGACGGGCAGCGCGGGTGGTATGGGATGAGCGAGAACGCGGAGGCGTTCCTCGACGAACTGGTCACGTGGCGCGAGCTCGGCCACAACCTCGCCTGGCAGTGCTGTGACTACGCCGACTTCGACTCGCTGCCGGAGTGGGCGAAGGCCACGCTCGCTGCGCACGCCGGCGACGTTCGCGAGCACGTCTACTCGCTCGACGAATTCGCGGCGTCGCGCACGCACGATGACGTGTGGAACGCGGCGATGACGCAGCTGCGCACGAGCGGCTCGCTGCAGAACTACCTGCGCATGCTGTGGGGCAAGAAGGTGCTCGAGTGGACGCGTTCGCCGCAGCACGCGTTCGCGATCCTGGTCGAGCTGAACAACCGCTACGCGCTCGACGGCCGCGATCCGAACTCCTACTGCGGCATCGGCTGGGTGTTCGGCCGCTACGACCGGCCATGGGCGCCGGAGCGCCCGGTCTACGGCGTGATCCGCTACATGAGCTCGACGAACACCGTGAAGAAGCTGCGGCTGAAGCAGTATCTGGCGCGGTGGGGCGGCGGCGCCGGGTAGCGCTTCCCGTCGCCCGGTACCATCACGCGCATCGGAGCCATCGATGCGAACTCTCTCTCGAGCTGTCCTCTGCGCCGTCCTCACGTTCGCCGCTTGCGATCACACGCCGCCTCCCACTCCGCCCGCGATCGACGCAGAGACGGTGCGCCAGCTGTTCGAACACATGGAGGAACTGGTCGCCGCGCTGCGAGCGCGATCGGCAGCACCCGATCATCAGGACCTCGTCGCTGCGTTGCCTGCAGTCGCCGCGCCGGAACGCACGCCCGCAGACGCTCCGCAGACCGCGCTCTCCGAACGCCTCGAGGCACTCGAACGCGAAGTCGCCCAGCTGCGCAGCGCCGCGACGGGATACGCAGTGACGGCCACGCGGACAATTCCGCCACCGCCGAAGAGCACCGCGAGCGTGGAACTCGCGGTCGACCGGCTCGCGAACAACACGACGCGGGAGCAGGCTCGGCGATCCTTCTTCATGCTGAGCATGCAACAGGTGGTGGATCAGCTCGGTGTGCCGGATTCGACGTCGTTCTTGCAGGAGGGACGCGTGAGCTGGATCTACGAGAGCAACAGGAAGACTCTCGAACTCACCTTCCGCGACGGCGGCGTGATGCACATCGGTTCCTGGACGGCAAAATGACCTCACGGATCACGGCACGAGCACGGCGCGGAAGCGGACTTCGTTGCTCATCATGCGCGCGTAGGCTTTCTCCGCGTCGGCGAGCGGGAAACGTTCGATGCGTGGGCGCACGCCGGTCAGCGCGCTGAACGCCATCGTCTCCTCGGAGTCGATCGACGTGCCGCTCGGCCAGCCCGCGATCGTCCTGCCGCTGAGCAGCGACATCGCGTTGATCGACAGCGGTTCGTGCGGCGCCGCGACGATCAGCAGCTTGCCGCGCGCACGCAACCCGCCGACGGTGTCCGCGATCGCTTCGCTGTGCGGCGCCGTCGCCAAGACGAGGTGCGCACCGCCGAGCACCTGCAGCGCTTCCGTTGCCGACGTCTTCTGCGTGTCGATGTACTGATGCGCACCGAGCTCCTTCGCGAGTGCTTGCTTGTCGGCGCCGCGCGAGATCGCGACGGTGCGGAAGCCCATGCGCGCCGCATACTGGATCGCGAGGTGGCCGAGCCCGCCGATGCCCTGCACGGCGACCGTGTCGCCGGGCTTGGCGCCGCTGTTGCGCAGCGCGTTGAAGGTCGTGATGCCGGCGCACAACAGCGGCCCCGCGTTCGCGGCGTCGATCGCGTCGGGAATGCGCGCGACCGCCTCCGCGGGCGCCACCATGTACTGCGCGTAGCCGCCGTCGAACGAGATGCCCGTGATCTTCCCGTCGGTGCAGTTCAGGAAGTCGCCTTTCCGGCACGCGGTGCACTGCCAGCAGTGGCCACCGTGCCAGCCGACGCCGACGCGCTGGCCTTGCGTCCACGCCGTGACGCCGGAGCCGACCGCGTCGACGCGGCCCGCGACCTCGTGGCCGGGCACGCGCGGCAGCACGAGCTTCGGATACTGGCCGCTGCGCACGAACACGTCGCTGTGGCACATGCCACACGCCTCGACGCGGATGCGTATCTGATTCGGGCCGGGCTGCGGAATCGGGCGATCGACGAGCTCGAACTTGCCACCAGGCTTGCTGACCTGGAGCGCTTTCATCGTTGTCATGGTGCACCCTCCTTGTGGGAAAACCCACACGATCGCCAGCCCGCGCGCGACGCACAAGGAGGGCATGACCTGAGGAAGAACGTGCTGCCGCCGACCTCGGGCCGCTAGCGTATCGGCGCCGCCGCTCCGAGCCGATGACTGCCCTCGCCGATGCTCCTCTCCGCCCGCTCGCCGCCGGCGATCGCGTGGAGGTGCTGCAAGCGCTGCGCGCGAGCGTCGCTCGAGTCGCCGACGCGTGGGTGCAGCTCGGCGTCGAGGCGAAGGGCTGGCGCGACGTTCGCGGCGCGTTCGCGGAGGAATGGGCCAGCGGCCCGCTGCCGGTTGCGCGCTTCCTCGCGCACCTGCACATGCGCGAGGCAGCGGCGGGCGGCACGCACCGCATCCCTGGCCTGGGCGACGGCCTCTTGCTGCGCGGCTACCGCGTGCACGTGCACGCCACGCGCGGCGGCGCTGCGGCGCCGCGCGACGTTGCAAGCTCCGGCGGCACGGCGCTCGTGCTCGGAGCCGGCAACGTCACGGCGACGCCGCTGCTCGACGTGCTCGACCAGGTGTTCTGCCGCGAACGCGCCGTCGTGCTGAAGCCGAGCCCGTTGCACACAGGTCTCCGCGACCTGTTCGAACAGGCTCTCGCGCCGCTCGTCGTGCGCAGCGTCGTGCGCATCGTCGCGGGCGATGCGGCCACGGGCGGCTCGCTCGCGCAACGGACCGACGTCGGCGCGGTGCACCTGACGGGCTCGGCGACGACGTGGGCGACGCTGCGCGCCGATCCCTCGCTGCGCGGCAAAGCGCTCACCGCGGAGGTCGGCTGCTGCACGCCCGCGATCGTGCTGCCCGGCGCGTGGCGCGAACGCGAGCTGACCCACGCCGCAGCCCAACTCGCGGGGTTCGTGGCGACGAACGGAGGCGCGACCTGCGTCGCCCCGCGCGTGCTGCTGACGGCCGCCGGCTGGCCGCAGCGCGCCGCACTGCGCGATCTTCTGGGCACCTCGTTCGCGGCGCTGCCGGCTCGCGTGCCGTTCCACCCCGGCGTGCACGACCACTACGCGGCCGCGAGCGGCGAACGCGCTCCCGCCGGCGCACTGCGGCCCGTGCTGAGCGAAGAACGCGATCTGCGCACCGAGGCGGAGCTCAGCGCGTCCGAGCTGTTCGCGCCGGTGCTGCGCGAGGTCGCGCTGCCCGGCGACGACGTCGCGGCGTTCCTGCACCACGCGACCGCGTTCGCGCGCGAACGGTGCTTCGGCTCGCTGTCGGCCTACGTGCTCGCGCCGCCGCACGTGCTCGCGGGCTCGCGGGCGGCCGTCGACGCAGCGATCACGGCGCTGCCGCACGGCACGATCGCAATCAACACGTGGACGGGCGTCGGCTACGGCCTCGGCAGCACGCCGTGGGGCGTGCGGCCCGGCGCGCCGATCGAGCACGGCTCGGGCTGGACGCGCAACACGACGGGCCGCGACGTGGAGCGCGTCGTGATCGAGGCGCCGTTCCGCCCGCATCCGCTGCCGCCGTGGTCGACGTCGCATCGCGCCGCATGCGCGATGCTGCGTGCGATGACCCTGCACACGCTGCAACCATCGCTGCTGCGCCTTTGCGCCGTCGCCGCGCACGCGATCACGAGCCCCTGAGCCACACCGACCGAGGCACTACCGCGAGACCGGCGCGCGGACGCAACACGGCGTTCACGCGGCTGTGCAGAGGTGTTGGTCACGAAGGAAACGGGAAGCGACCCCGCATGCCACGCAGCGTCAGTTGCTCGTCGGCAGGCGGCTCGGCGCGTGCGGCCGCCGTTCGACCTTGTCGTCGCCCTGCGTGATCACGATCGCCGCATCGGGCTCGACGCCCAGAACGCGCTGCACGTCGCCGCTCGCGGGCCAGTGCACCTCGACGAACTCGATACGCTGCGCGTCGCCGAGGCCCAGATGCGCGCGCAGCGGGTTGCAGCCAAGCGACCCACCGACGCCGACCGTCGTGAACACGTCGCGCGCACCGTTGCCGCCGAGCACTCTCGCGCGCACGCGCGCACCGACGCCGAACCGGTTGTCGCGCTTGCCGCGCAGCTCGACCGCGAGCCAGTGATTGCCATTACCCGGGTTCTCGAACAGCACGCTGCCGAACGCGTCGTCCTGCTGGTAGCCGCCGACCTGCGCCGCGAGGTCGAGGTCGCCGTCGCCGTCGAGGTCGGCGAACGCGACGCCGTTGCCCTTCTGCAGGTGGCCGACGCCGGCCGCGAACGTCGCGTCGCGGAAGCGCGCGCCGCCGAGCAGCAGCACGTTCGGGAACAGCGCGGCGAGGTCGTGCGCGCCGGTCGTGATGTAGAGATCGGGCCAGCCGTCGTTGTCGATGTCGCCCGTGTTGACGCCGGTCGCCATGCAGACGCGGCGAAGCCCGCGTTCGGCGGTCGCGTCGCGGAAGTGGCCCTTGCCGTCGTTCTCGAACAGCCGCTGGTGCTCGTCCTCGACGCGTTGCTCCATGTACCACGCGGCGACCGAGCGGATCTGCCAGTAGTGATGGTAGTAGCTCACGAACAGGTCCAGGTCGCCGTCCTGGTCGTGGTCGAGCACGCAGCACGGGCCGCTGTAGATGGGGCCCTGCACACCGCGCGCGGCGGCCTCCTCGACGAACTTGCCGTTGCCGCGGTTCATGAACAGCCGGTTGTTGGCGAGGAAGTTCGACACGTAGAGGTCGGGCAGGTCGTCGCCGTCGAAGTCCGCGAACACGGCGCCGATCGCGCGATCTCCGTTCTCGATGCCGCTGCCGGCCGTCGCGTCGCGGAACTTGCCCGTGCCGTCGTTGACGAACAGCCGGCTTTTGTGTTGCACGGCGCCGCGTTCATCGCGTTCGCTCTCGCAGGCGACGAACAGATCGAGGTCGCCGTCGCGGTCGATGTCGGCGAAGGCAGCACTGCGCGCCGGCGCCGCGAACTCGATCCCGGCGTCTTTCGCAACGTCCACGAAGTGGCCCGGCGCGTCCTGACGCAGCAGGCTGCACGGCCAGGCCGTGCCGCAGAAGAAGCCGCCGCCGCGCAGCAGCAGCAGGTCGAGCCGGCCGTCGTTGTCGACGTCGCCGTGCACGACGTTGACGCCGCCGAGCTGACGGCCGAGGCCGGCCGCCGTCGCGATGTCCAGAAAACGGCCGTCGGGTTGCCCGCGCAACAGGCGCGGCGCGAGGTCCGTGTCGAACGAACACGTGACGATGTCGAGGCGCCCGTCGCCCGTGTAGTCGTCGATCGCGACGCTGCCGGCGTGGTGATGGTGGCCGAGGCCGATCCAGGCGCCGCGTTCGTGCATGCGCGGGAACTCGACTTCGGGCGCGAACACGCTCGGGCTGATCCGGTGCTGGGCTGGCACGCCGTCGGGCCAGTCGCCGAGCGCCATGTGCGCGATGTTCAGCAGCCACGTCGCTTCGAGACGCAGGTCGCTCTGCGGCAACGCGAGCAGCCGCGTCAGCACTTCTACGGCCGCGGTGGCGCCTTCCTTGTCCACGTGCACGGCGCGCGGCGACAACGGCAGGATGCAGCTCTCGGCGTTGTGCCGCGCGATGCAGTTCTGCTTCTCCGCCTGGCGGAAGTAGATCGCGCCGAGACGCAGCAGGACTTCGGGCAGCCAGCCGGCGGCCTGGTCGGGGTTCTTGTCGCACAGGGCCACACACTGCCGGCACAGGCCAGCCGCTTCGTCGAGCTCGCCCGTGCGCAGCAGCGCCTGCGCGAGCGCCCAGCGCACGCCGAAGGTCTCGGTGAGCGGCGCATCGGCGTGGAGGGCCGAGAGGCGCGCGCGGAAACCATCGATGTAGCGCGTCGACAAGAAGATGTTCGGGCTGTCGTCGGGTGCTTCGTCGTGGATGCGCCGCAGCCACCGTTCTTTGTCGGTCGCATCGGCCGGAAGCGGCGGCAGCGGCTTCTTCTCTGCGGCACAGCAGCAGCACGGCGGCGGCGCCGGCGTCTGCGGCGTCGACGCGGCGACGAGCGTCGCGAGCACCGGGGCGAAACGGAGGAACATGGGCACGACAGCCTACGCGGGTCGGGGGTGCACCGCCAACCGGGCTCACCACCGCTGAGGCGTAAGGCCTTCGCGACTTGCCGCGAACGCTCGTATCGTCCCGACCTCGATGATCGCGATGAAACGAACCGTGACGACACTGCTCGCGCTGGCGGCGACCGTGGTCGCGCAGACGCCCGTGCGCGTCGCGAACACGCCCGAGCTGCGCGCGGCTCTCGCGGCCGCGAAGCCCGGTGCGGTGATCGCGCTGGCTGCGGGTGACTACGAGGGTTTCTCGGCTGCGAACGTCGCGGGCACCGCGCAGTCACCAATCGTCGTGCGCGCAGCCGATGCCGCGGCGCGACCGCGGTTCGCCGGCGGCATCCACCTGTCGGACGTCGCGTTCGTCACGCTCGAAGATCTGCTCGTCGAGAGAGCACCGCACAACGGCATCAACATCGACGATGGCGGCACGGCCGACACGCCGTCGCATCACGTCGTGCTGCGCGGGCTCGTCGTGCGCGACATCGGCAGCGGCGGCAATCACGACGGCATCAAGCTGTCGGGCGTCGACGACCTGCGAATCGAGGCGTGCACCGTCGAACGTTGGGGGCGCGACGGCTCGGCGATCGACATGGTCGGCTGCCACCAGGTGCTGATCGACGCGTGCACGTTTCGCGACCGCGAGGAGGGGGCCGCCGCGACCGGCGTGCAGGCGAAGGGCGGTTCGCGCGACGTGCTGGTGCGACGCTGCCGCTTCGAGCACGCCGGCGAGCGCGCGGTCAACATCGGCGGCTCGACGGGCATGCAGTACTTCCGGCCGAAGCCCGAGGTTTTCGAGGCGAAGGACGTGACCGTCGAGGGCTGCACGTTCGTCGGTTCGATGGCGCCGATCGCGTTCGTCGGCTGCGACGGTGCCTTGGTGCGCTTCAACACGTTCTTCGAGCCGCGCAAGTGGGTGCTGCGCATCCTGCAGGAGACGCGCGCACCCGAGTTCGTGCCGTGTCGCGGCGGCGTGTTCAGCGACAACCTGGTCGTCACACGCGGCCTCGACGCGTCGGTCAACGTCGGCCCGGGCACGGCGCCCGAGACGTTCGTGTTCGCGCGCAACTGGTGGTTCCGCGCCGACGCGCCGGAACGCAGCGTGCCGCAGCTGCCGGCCGCCGAGCGAGACGCGGCCGGCGGCGGCGATCCGGGTTTCACGAACGCCGCGCGCGGTGATTTCACGCTGCGACCGGACAGCCCGGCGCGCGCCCACGGCGCAACCGCTTGGTCCGACAAGCGCTGATCGCGCCGGCACCAAGGACGATCCGACGATCGGGCCGGGTCGACCGGCGCATTGCGGCGCGGCCGGTAGCCGGACCAGGGCGGTAACTTCGCCGCAAGGGCGCGGCTACCGTGCCTTCCACGCGGGTTTTTCGCGGCTCGTGCCACCAACCGACATGCAGAAACCGCAGCAGTCCTGCGAGACCACCGGCGAGGCGATCCGGGCGCGGGACCCCACGGCATTGCGCCAGCTCGTCGAAGACCACCTCGATCCGCTGTTCGCGTTCGTGTTCCATCGCGTCGATCGCGACCGTGTCACCGCCGAGGAGGTCGTCCAGGAGACGTTCCTGCAGGCGGTGCGCTCGGCGGGCCGCTTTCGCGGCGAGTCGACCGCGTGGACGTGGATCTGCGGCATCGCGCGCAAGCTGATCCTCGGCCGCCGCCGGCGCGTGCGGGCGCGGGCCGTGCCGTTCTCGGATCTGCTGCTCGACTCCGACGAGGAGATCGCGCAGGCCCTGAGCCGCATCGAGCACGAAGAGATCCCCGAGCGCATCCTCGAACGGCGCGAGACGCGGCGGTTCGTCGGCGCCGTCATGAGCACGTTGCCGCCGCGTTACCAGGCCGGCCTGCTCGCGCGCTACCGCGACGGCAAGAGCCTCGAAGAGCTCGCGCGCGACGCGAACACGACGAGGAAGGGCGCCGAGTCGCTGCTGCACCGGGCGCGGCGCGCGTTCGCCGATGCGTTCCCGATCGTGGCCGGCAAGGCAATCGGAGGTCGCCGATGAGCAAGGAGATCCTCGAACGCAACCTCGCGCGGTTGTTGACCCGCGCCTACGAGCCGGTGGCCGGGAGTGCTTCGCTGCGCGCGCGCTGCCTCGCGTTGGTCGCGCCACCGGAGCCTCATCCGCGTTCCCGCCGCCGCGCGGCACGGCGCGTCGCGACGTTGCTCGCGATCGGTGCGGCGTGCCTGTTCCTCGCGCGCCCTTCGCGCGACGTGCTCGCGTTCACCGGCGCGGACGGCGCGGCCGTCGCAGCCGGCACGCTGGTTTCTGGCCGCGCTGTGCCGAGCCTCACGAGCGACGCCGGCGACGCGTTGCAGCTCGAGCAAGACTCGGTGCTCGCCGTGCGCAAGGAAGCCGGAGCCGACGTCGAGGTGCTGAGCGGCGCGGTCCGCTGCAGAGCCGCCGCGCGGTCACGTGGCACTCCGACGATGCGCGTCGCCGTGGCCGGTTCGCGGCTCGTGCCGTCGCCGGCGGGTTGTCGGTTCGTCGTGTTCCTGGTCGAGGATGCAGACATGAGTCCGAAGTCGAAGAGTTGGCTGATCGGCGGAACCGCGTTGGCCGCCGGCACCGCCGCGGTCGCGGTCTACGCGGGTTCGTTGCAGTGGGAAGCCGACGCCGGCGGCCTGACGCTGGCCGCAGGGCAGACCGCGCTGCGCGCGCCGGGGCAGGTTCCGTTGGCCGCGCAATCGGCTCCGGTGGTCGAGACCGAGCCTCCCCCACCCGACCCATCGCGTGCCCCGCAAGCACGTCCCGAAACCGAGGCGCCCGCGCGGACCACGCCGGCCCTGCAAGTCGATCAGGTGCGGCGCTTGCTCGCTTCGGGCGAACGGCTCGACCAGGTGCGCGCGATCGATCTGCTGCTGGAGGCCGCGACCGAGGAGGCCGCGCAGCTGCTCGCCGAGTCGCTGCTCGCCTGCAGCGATCCGGTGCTCGGAGCACTGCTGCAGGAGGCGCTGGCCAAGCTGATCGGCAAACAACCCGAGCTCGCCGGAAACCTCGCCGGCGTGTTCATGGCAGCGCTGACCGCCAGCGAAGCGGACCCGAGCCGCGCCGAGACGGCGATCAGCGGTCTCGCTGCGATGGGCATCGCGGCGGCCGAGCCGCTCGGAAAGTTCCTCGCGAACCGCGCGACCGCCCCCGAGGCCGCCGGCAGGGCGGCTGCGGTGCTGGCCGAGCTCGGCGCCGAGCACCGCGAGGTCGTGGCGCAGAAGCTGCGCTCTGGACTCGAGGCCGCGCTCCTGGTCTTCGACGATCCGCAGGCGCAGGACGCCGACAAGGAACGCACGCGCAAGAAGACCGGCTCGCTCGCGTGGCTGGCCGGCCAACGCGGTGCCGCCGAACACGACCGGCTCGCGCAGGTCCTCGTCGACGGTCTCCTGCGCACGAGCGACGAACCGCAGGCAGGCACGCTGGTCTGGGGACTCGGCCGCCTGACGGGGCTCGGCCAACCCGAGAAGCTGCGCCTATTGGGAACGCTGCTGCACGCGCTGCCGGCGCAGAAGAACGGCGGGATCGCACAGGCCTGGGTGCGCGCCGCGAAGGCGCTTTCGGCGAACGTTCCGCCGGCGCAGCTCGCGCCGATGATCGACGAACTCGCGGCGCTCTACGGCAACGACCCGAAGCTCGCCGCGAGGCTCACCGCGCTGCGGACCGAGTTGGGCTTGCGTTGAGTGGCGCAGCAGCCGTCCGACCGCCCCAGATCGAAACACTGTCGAGGGCGCGCACGAGCGCGCCGATCGGGCTCCGCTCGTTCCTGCGCCCTGCCTACAGGATGTCGAGGATGCCGGTCTGCTGGTTCGTCAAGGTCTCGACCGACGCGCGGTAGTTGATGTCGGCGCCGATCGGGGTGTTCCACGGCAGCCGGCGCCAGTCGCCGATGCCGCCGAGCGAAACCGCGGCGAACGCGCGAGCGAGCGAGCCTGCCTGGTCGTCGTGCAGCATTCGGACCAGCGGTTCGATCGAGCGCCGGTCGCCGATCTGACTCAACGCGGTCGAAAACGCCGAGAGCTGCACGAGGTTGGTCTGGCTGCCCGTCATGCGCTCGACCATCAGCTCGGCCGCTTCGCGGTCGCCGAGCCTGCCGAGCGCGACGGCCGCCTGCACGAGCAGCTCGGACCGCCGCGACGCAGCCGTCATGACCTTGCGGATGTCGTCGACGGCTTCCCTCTGCTGCATCAGCGCGAGGCCGATGCACAGGTAGCCCGCCATCTGCTCCTTCGCGACGTTGTCGAGCAGCCGCTCGCGCATGACCGGCGCCGCCTCGGTCGCGCCGCACAGCCCGAGCGCGATGCCGAGCGCTCCGACGAGCCCCGGCTCCTTCGCAGAGCACAGCGCGTCGTGCAGCGTCGACACGACGAACGGGTCCGGCGCGGCGCCGTGCTCGCCGCGGGCCTGACGCTCGCGCTGGCTGTGCACGAGCAATCCGAGCGCCAGCGCGCACCACGGCCGGCGCAGCCCGGCGCCGGGGCGGGTGAACTCCTTGACCAGCGCGCCGCAATTGTCCTGGCCGCCGATCTGGCCCAGCGCGATCAGTGCGAAGTAGCGCGTCAGCGCGTCGGGATGCGAGCGCGAGGCTTCGAGCAACGCGCCACAGTGGTCCGGCGAGTTCGCGTTCTGCGCGGGCTCGGCCAACTGTCCGAGCGCGAGCGCGCACGACTGCGCGATCGTGTTGCCGCGCCGGCGGGCGATCTTGTCGACGGCGAGCGCCGAGGCGAAACGATCGCACCAGCGCGCGCTCGCCGCGTCGCCGCGCGCGAGCAGCTTCGCGATCGCGGTCGGACAGTGGGCTTGCACGAGCTCGTCGCCGGCGCCGAGATCGCGCTCGAACCAGCGGCCGAGCATCGCGAGCGCTTCGTCGCGCAGCTTCCTGCCTTCGTAGGTGCGCACGTTCGGCGTGAGCAGCCCGAGGCCCGTGATCGCGGCGACCTTGACGTTGCGGTCCTGGTTGTCGCCTTCGACGAGCTGGCGCAGGATCTCGAACACGCGCTGCTTCGCCGCGACCCCCTCGGCGCCATGGGCGGTCAGGCCCAGGCCGTAGGCCGCGAACGCGCGCGTCCGGTTGTCGACGGCGCCGCCATACACCGAACGTCCCGCCGCGGTATCGAGCGCGAGCCCTTCGAGCAGCGGCAGCGATCGCGTGTCGTTCCGCGACATGAGGCCCAGCGCGAGCGCCGCGGTCTCGCGAACCTCCTGGTCGCCGACGCGCAGGCGCGGCACGAACACGTCGACCAGCGCGAACTCGGGGTGGTCGCTGCCGATCTTCGCCATCGCGACCATGCAGGCCGTCGCGATGTCGCGGTTCGTCGTTCCGTCGATCGCGCGCTTCAGCGCCGGCAGCACGACCTGCACCGTCTGCTCGGCCGTCGGCCGCAACACGTCGGCGGTGTGGCGACGCGTCGGGCCGAGATAGAAGTCGTCACTGCCCGTCTGCACGGTGCGCGCTTCGACGTCGCGCAGCATCAGGAAGCGGTTCTTGTTGAACTCCCACCAGTGGTCCCACGTGTTGAAGTCGGTCTCGATCGGCATGCCGCGCGAGCCACCCGTCATCGGGACTCGCGCTCCCGCCGGAGCCGGGGCCGACGGGCCCGACGGTCCACCGGTCGAGGGACCGCCCCCGGCCGGGTTCGTCGGAAGAGGTGCCGACGGGCCCGACGGGCCGCCGGTCGTGGGACCCGTAGGCCGACCCGACGGGCCAGCCGGACCACCGGTCGTGGGGCCGCCCGAGGACGGGCCCGACGGAGCCGGCGCCGATGGGCCCGACGGACCCGGGGACGACGGGCCCCCTGGCGCCGTGTCGGCAGGGCCGCCGTATTGGCCACCCGGCGGCGTCGGCGCGGGTGCCGACGGCTTGCTTGGCGAGGGCGGCAGCGGCAGGGTCGGCTGCGACGGCAGCGGCGGGTAACCGCCTCCATGCGCGAACAGCTCAGAAGCGATCAACAACCCGACCAGGGACGGCAGGCGAAGGGCAGGCATCGAACCTCCGGGACAGAGAGGGACAGTCGGCGCGAGGGGGCGACGTCATTATCCCGATGCCATGCGCGCGTTGCCGAGTCCGTCCAAGATGCGCGCAGAGATTACAAACCGCTCGCCGGCTGATCGATTTCGCACAGCGCCGCCGTTGAATCGGCGCCCCGTTCCCGTCATCTTCTGCGGCCCCCCATGGCCGGGAAGCCTCCTCTCATCAGTCCGAGACAGTTGGTCACGTTTGCCGCCGTCATCGGGCTCGTCGCAATTGCCGACCCGCAGCCGGTGCTCTACGCGATCGGCTGCACGCTCGGGTTGCTCGGGATCGCCATGCGCGTCTGGGGCTGCGGACACCTGCGCAAGAACCAGGACGTCGTCACTTCGGGCCCGTACGCGCACGTGAAGAACCCACTCTACGTGGGCACGTTCCTGCTGGCCCTCGGCGGCGTGCTCGCGGCCGGCTCCCCGGTAATGCCCGCGCTGCTGTTGTGGACAGCGCTCGGACCGCTGTTCCTGGTGCTCTGGTTCGGCTACTACATGCCGAAGAAGCAGCGCATCGAGGGCAACCGGCTGCGCAAGCACTTCGGCTCCGCCTACGACGAGTACGATCGCGCGGTGCCCGCGTTCGTGCCGAGCCTGCGCCGCTGGCCCTCCAGCTCGCGCGCGCGCTGGCACTTGCCGACGTTCTTGAGCAACCACGAGCTCGGGCTCGACGTGCTGCTCGTGCTGTTGTTCGTCGCGATGCCGTTCGCGCAGGACTGGTTCTGACCATGGCCGCGTCCCCGGACAACGAGCTGTCGATCACACGCGCCGAGGCCGTTGCCGGGCGGCGCAGCGCTTCCGCTGCCCGGCGCTGGAGGTCCTCGATCTGGACCACTGAGGTGCGCGGCCGGCTGTTCGTCGTCAAGGACTACTCCGCAACCTGCTGGCTCTACCGCTGGACACTCGGACGCCTCGAGCTCGCGCGCGAACAGCGCGCCTACGCAGCGCTGGCCGGGTCCACGTTCGTCGCGCGCTGCTACGGGCGGCTCGACCAACACGCGCTGCTGCTCGAGCACGTGGACGCGCGGACGATGACGAAAGCCGGGCCCGACCTCCGCCCGGCCACGTTCGAACGGCTGCACGAGGCGGTCGCCGCGATGCACGCGCGCGGCGTGCTGCACAACGACCTGCGCCATCGCTCGAACATCCTCGTGACTGCTGCGGGCGACGTGCGCCTGATCGACTTCGCTTCCGCGCTCGACGTCCGGCACGGCTGGCGGCGCTGGCTCTGCCGCTGGCTCGCGTTCCTCGACCGCTCGGCCGCGATCAAGTGGTGGCTGCGCTACGACCCCGACGGTGTGCCCGCGAGCGAGCTGCGCTGGTATCGCCGCTACCTGCGCTTGCGGCGGTTGTGGCCCGCGCGCAACCCGTCCCTGGTGCAGCAACGCGTGCTCGCCACGCGCGAGCACGCGGTGCCGCCGCTGCAGGCGAAGACCGCATCGTCGGCCCGCAAGGGTCGCTCGCTGAGCGCATAGCGACGTCGCAGCGGGGCTGGATGCGCGTTTCGCTGGAGTCAGGCCCCCGCGTCGCGACGTCGGGGATCAAGTGAGCCTGGTCGCCTCTTGGGCGAGCAGGCAGGCACGACGTCGCAGCGGGGCTGGATGCGCGTTTCGCTGGAGTCAGGCCCCCGCGTCGCGACGTCGGGGATCAAGTGAGCCTGGTCGCCTCTTGGGCGAGCAGGCTCACAAGCCCACGGTCAGCTTGATGCCGTTCGACGTCGCGAGGCCCAGCGGGTTCGCGGTCGGCACGAGCGCCGCCGCCTCGCCGAAGAGCAAGGAACCCGCGAGCGCCGGTATGTTCGGGATCCCGATCGGGAACGGCGTCACCGGCCCTGGCAGCACCACGGTCAGCATCACGTCGAGGCTCGCATACAGCTCGCAGCCCGGCATCCCGATCACGGTCAGGTCGATGCCCGGGTTGAAGCCCGTGCCGCCGAACAACATGATGCCGACGATCGCGCCGTTCGTGCTCTGGTCGATGTCCATCGTGTAGGTCGTGCCGAGCACCGGGCGCGAACCCGGCTGCGAGCGCAGCGCCATCGGCGCACCGCCGGCGTTGATGATGACGGGGCCGGCGCTGAAGTCATGCGAGCCCGGATCGACCAGCACGTTGCCTTGCGAGTAGCCGACCAGCACGTCGTGGTTCGAGTTGTTGACGACGCCGTAGGCGAGCCGGAACGAGCCGTTGCTGCGCAGCGTGATCTGCGCCGTCTGCGGCGGCCCGTTGAAGTACTCGGGCACGCCGGCCCAGGTGATGTGCGCCTCGCCCGGCGTGGTGTCGAAGTAGATGCTGCCACCGCCCGGCGGGTAGAGGTCCATCCACAGGGCCGCGATGCTCGCCGGATCGGCGAGGAACCCCGCTGGATAACCGCTGCAGCAGCGCGAGTCCGTGTTGCCGGTCTGCATCCAGATGAAGCCGTTGCTGCTGATGTCGATCGCCGACGTGCTGCCGCCCGGGAACGGGAACGTGAAGCCCAGCGCATACGGGCCGCGCACCTCGTCGTCGAAGAACGCCTGCGAGTTGGTGTAGCCGGTGAAGAAGCCCGTGCCCGGGATCGCGACGAAGCCACCACCCCCCGTCGGTGTGAAGTCGATCGCGATGTTCGACAGGTCGATCAGCGCCGGCACCGGGAAGAACTCGTAGCCGGCACTCGGCGACGGGCAGCCGTGGCCGTAGGTCTCGGTATTCGCGAGCGTGCAACCGGGCCGGTCGAGCACGATGTAGCCGCCGGTGCCGTTGGGGATGAACGCGAAGCTCCGGCCGGCCACGTCGAACACCTGCGTCTGCTCCTCTTCCACGGTCGGGTTCGTGCCGCTGAGGTGCGGCGTGCCGCCCGTGATGCCCGAGAAGTCGACCGGGTTCGCGACCGCAGTGCCGCCCTGCGTGACGCCGTTCAGCATGGTGTGCCAGAAGTTGTAGCACGCCGAGTCGTAGAGGAACGTGAACGAGCCGTCGGCGAACATCTGCAGCTGGATTGTCATCGGCGCGGTTTCGCTGAACTCGGGCACGCTGTCCCAGGTCACGACCGCGCTCGCCGGCTGCGAGCCGGAGGCCGGGAAGGTGTTGAACCAGACGGCGCCGGTCTGGCTCGGATTGAGGTCCATCCAGACCGGCGCGATGCGCGCCATGCTGGTCAGGAACGACGGTAAGTAGCCGTTGCAGCATTCGGAGTTGCTGTTGCTGCCGAGCCAGACGAAGCCGTTGCTGCTGACGCTGATCGCCGCGACGTTGCCCGCGGGACCGGGGAACGTGAAGCCCAGAGCGTTGTTCAGCGAGACCGAGTCGTCGCTGAGGTTGAGATTCGTGCCGAACTGCGTGACGAAGCACGGCGCGCCGATGGCGCCCTGCGCGCAGAGGGCTGGAACGAGGGATGCGACCACGAGGGCCGCGAGAGTTTGAGTGCGCATGGTTTGGAACGCAGCGAGGGCGCCGCGTGCCGATACTGTCCTCATTGCGGCCGCTCCTTGCAAGGTGGCGGCGATGCGCTTAGCGGTCGACCGCGATTGGCACCGGCCGGCTCGCTGCTGATGCTCCGGCAGCGTCAGCCGGCGGGCGGCCGTTCCCCGATCCTGGCCCGGGCCCGCGCGGCCCGCGCCGCGACGACGAACACCGAGCCGCCGGCACCGACCAGTAGCACCGAGCCGGTGAAGTCCTGCTGGAAGCCGCGCTGCGCGAGGTAGACGACTACGTCGAGCACGACGGCGACCACGCCCGTGACCAGGATCGCGGCCTGTCGTCGCCGCGCGCCCCAGGCCACTGCCAGCATCGCCAGGACGAACAGCAACACCGCGTGCGCCGGCACCGAGACGCGCGCGATCTGCACCAACACCGAGCCGTAGGCCACGACGAGACCGGCGACCCGCAGCACCATGACGCGCGGCGCCCCGAGCGGTCCGCGCGCCAGCTCGGCGCCGAACACGAGCGAGAGCCCCGCCGGCACGCCGTAGAACGACGGATCGAACACGCCTTCTCGCAGCCAGAGCCGGAACAGACCCGCGTTCGCGAGCATCAGAGACAGCGCAGCGAGCAGCCGCATGCGCGCGACCGCGGCGCCGAGCGCCAACACCGCGGATCCGCCGAGCAGCGCGAACGTCAGCCCGCCGAACGGCACCGCGAGCGCGATGGCGAGCAGCGGCGCCACCACGGCCGCCGCACGCAGTTGCACGCCCATCGCCGACGCGCGGCTGCCCGCCACGACGAACAGCGTCGCGCCGAGCACGGTCAGCCCGTGGTGGTGCAGTCCCTGCAATGGCAAGAGCAACTCGGAACCGACCGCGAGCACGCGGTAGCCGGTGACCAAGGCGACGAGCGCCACGTGCACGAGCACTTCGTGTCCGGCCGTGCGCGCACCGCGCGCGCTGCAACCCGCGACGAGCGCGCTCGCGACCAGCGACGCGATGAGTGCCAACGCCCCCATCGGCGCGCCGCCGCAGGCCGCGTGCAGCGCCCCGAGCGCCGCGAGCCAGCATGCAGCCTGCAGCGCCGAGAGCTCCGCGCGAGCAGCGCGGTCGCGCGTGAGAAACCGCAGCCACGGACTCGCAGCGGCTCCGAGCATCGCGGCCGACAGCCCGAGCCACGGGCCCAGGCGCGCCGCGTCGCGGCCAACCAGCGCGTAGGCGATCCAGCTCCACGTCGCGAGCAACAGCAGCGCTCCATGCACGAGCACGAACGGGCCCGGCAGACGCCGCAGCAGCAGCGCGAGCGGCACGCCGGCGACCAGCGTGACCGTGAACGGCGTCGACACGTCCGCCAGATCGAAGCCGGTCAGCAGCAGCGCCGCGACACCGAACGCCGCGGCCGCTGCCAGCGCGTGCTGCCGCGCGAGCGCGCAGAGCGCCAGTGCGAGCAGCGCGATCTCGACGTCCGGCGACGGCGCCACGGCGCGCGACGCGTGCAACAGACCGTTCACGGGCGCCGTCGCGGCGAGCACCACCGTCGCGACGCTCCATCGCAGCCACACTCGCAGAGGCTCGCCGACCTGCACGGCGAGACCGAGGGCCGCCAACCCGAGCACCGCGGCGTTCGCGTCGAGCAGCTCGAGATCGTCCGGCCCCCGCACGTGCCCGACCTCGACCGCGAACACGGCCGCGAGCATGACCGTCGCCGCGACCACGGCCGGCCACGCGACGAGACGCACCGCGAACGCGCGGGCTCGCAGCCGCGGCAGCCCCGTCGCCGCGAGCGCCAGCGCGCAGCCACCGAGTGCGGGCACCGTCGCCCACTCGGACGACCACCACTGCAGTGCAACCGGCTGCACGACGCCGGCGCCGAAGCCCGCCGCCAGCGCCACGAGCGTCGACGGCGTGCGCAGCTCGCGCGGCCGGCACCACACGGCCGCGATGCCGACTGCGACGAACCCTGCGAGGCGCTGCAGATTCGCGTCCTCGGCCTCCCGATGCCACGAGAACCACAACGCGAGCGAGACGCCGAGGTGTAGCAGCCCGTAGACGGACAACGGCAGTGCCAGACGGGGCAGGCGCGCGGCCGCGGCACAGACCAGCGCGCCGAGCACGAGCGCGCCCCACGCGTAGCCGTTCGTGCCCGTGACCAGCAGGTCGAGCAGCGATACCGGGCAGACGACGGCGGCCAGCACGCCGGCGGCGCGCCACGCGGTCTCTTCGAACCCGCCCGGCCGGGGCCCGAGCCGCCACGCCGCGAAAGCCCCGAAGGCGAAACCGATGCCGAGCGTCAGCGCCGCATCGCGCGGCGGGGGCTGCGCAGGGAACGCAACGAGCCGCCACGACGCGAGCAGCAGCAGGAACAGCACCGCGCCGGTCGCCGCCGTTCTGTGCAGCGCCGGGCGACCGTGGCCGAACCACGCGACGGCGACCACCAACACGCTGGGACCGAGCAGACCGGGCGGGCCCGCGGCGCTGCCGAACACGACGATCGCCAGCAAGTGCAGCGGCCAGGCCGACTCGACGACGGCAACCGCGAGCAGGGCGTCGAAGCGCGCGGCCGCCGCGAGCCAGCCGGCGACGACCGCGAGTGCCGTGGTGCCGGCGATCGTACTCCACGCGACGGCGTCGACTTCGTAGCGGGCGATGAGCGCCGGCCAGAGCAGCGCGTGCAGCGCGAACAGACCGAGCGCGAGGTGGCGCGCCGCGGATTCGCCGCCGGGCAGCGAACGCAAACGCGCGACTCCGGCAATCAGCGGCGCGGTCACGACCGCGAGCGCGGCCGGCATCGCGAGCCACGCCGGCGCGAACCCGACGTCCGCGAGCAGCGTCGCGACACCGGTCGCCGTCCCCCACGACGACGGCGCCACGAGCCACGCCACCGCGCTCGTCTGCCAGTTGGCGCTGCCTGGCGTGCGCGCGAACCGATACCACGCGATGCCGAGCGGCAGCAGCGCGGTCGCATGCAGCAGGTTCCACACGGGCTGTGTCTCGAGCGGCCACACGCACAGCAGCGGCCAGACGGCGAGCGCCACCGCCGCCGCGCCGCCGACGGCGCGCCGGCTCGCGGCCACCGGCCCAAGGCTCGCATCGGCGGCGCTCCTTCCCGCGAGCAGCGCCGCGACCGCGGTCGCCAGCACCACGGTCGCAACGCCGTTCGGCACCTCGAACCAGACGAGACCGCAGACGACGCCGCCGAGCACGCCGAGCCAGCCGACGATCGCCGCGCGCCAACTCCGCGCGAGATGGCCGACCAGCACCAGCAGCAGTCCGTCTGCCGGCAGCACCGCCATCGGCGCGCGCAGGTCGCTGCCGAGCAACAGCGACATCGCCGCGAGACCGAGCGCTGCGGCGACGGCGAACACACTCGCAACCTGCCGGTGCGCGTTGCGCCCCGTGCGGCGGAACCACGCGGTCAGAAGCGCGAGGCCCGCGAGCCAGGGCAGGAACGTGATGCCGTAGAACGACAGCGGCAGTCGCTGAGGCGTGTAGCCGAGCTGGCCCGCCGCCTGCTCGCGCAACCGCGCAGCGAGCTCGCGCACCGGTGCCGGCAAGAACAGATACCCGACCGCGGACAACACGATCGCCGGCCCCAGCAGCCGCGCGCGCACGAGGCGCAGGCTCGCGAGGAAGCCGGTCGCCGCGGCGGCCCACGCCGCGACCATGACGCAGCGCACGTCGCCCGCCGCGAGCAGCACGGCCGAGATGCCCGCGGCATACGCGACCGTCACCGCGACCGGCGACGGTGCCTGCGCTCCAGCGGCGAGCACCATCGCCGCGAGCGCAAGCCCGGCGACGACGACGCCGACCGGCGCGGCCGCGGCTCCCGGCGACGTTCCGGCCGCCAGCGCCATGCCGATCGCGAGCGCGAGCGCGGCGAACGCGGCACCGGCCAGCGCGCAGAGGTCCACACTCAGCGCAGAGCGCCGCCACGACCACCACACGAGCGCCGGCGCGGCCGCGGCCACTGCACACGACGCGACCACGCGGAACGGCGCCCAGGGCACCGCGAACACGCCGCCGAACACCAGCAGCGAGGTCACTGCGGCGACGGCGCCGGGCAGCGTTTGGCCCTCGCGGCGCACGAGCGCGCGCAGGAACACGACCTGCGCACCCGCCGCCGTCGCGCCGACCAACAGCGCCAGCAACACGTTCTCGCCATACAACAGACTCGCGGCGACGCTGGCCGACGGCGCCAGCGCGACTGCGACCAGCGACAATGCGCGCGCCGCCACGCGCAGCGCCGCGTCGCGGCCGAGCACGGTGGCCGCGCCGTGCAGCAGTCCCGCGAACAGCAGCAGCCCGCCCGCGACGACGAGCTTCTGCATCGCGCCGGACATCGTCGTCCACGCGGTCGTCGTGAAGTAGACGGCGCCCGCGACGAGCAGGAACCCCGCCAGCGCAAACAGCAGGTTCTCCGCGAACAACGGTCCGAGACGCGACCACAGGCTCGGCTCGTCGAAGCGCACCTCGAGCAGCGGCGGCCCCGAGGTTGGCAGCGGAGGCGGCGGCGGCGGAGTCGCCGCCGCCGCAGGTGGCTCGACAGCCTGGCTCGCAGCGACGGCCTGGGGCTGCGGCAGCGGTGGCGGCAACACCGGGCCTCCGAGCGCCTTCGCCGCCGCGAGGACTTCCCCGCGCTGCCGGGTCAGCAGCTGCCACAGTTCGCGGCGCTGCGCTTCTCCGACCTCGAGCTCGGACTCGATCTGCCGCAACAGCCGTGCGATCGCCACCAGGGACCGCTGGCTCGGCACGTGCACGAAGCGCTGGCAGTTGCCGCAGGCCCGCCACGGCCCCAGCTGTTCGCCGACGAGCGCGTGCCCACAGTGGTAGCAGCTCTCTGCGGCCATTGCCGCGATCATGGCCTGCGGTCCGGCCGAGGGCCCGAGTCCGCCCGACGAAGTGCTCAGGTGGCAGGGTCTGTTCGTGAGTCGTTCGGTCCGTTTGCGGGTCAGGTGTGACAGGCGGCGCTCGTCGATCCTCAGAAGGGCTCCGATGAACCGCCAACTCTTCTCGATCCTCGTCTCTTCCGTGCTGCCGCTCGCAGCCATGCCCGCCCAGAACCTCGTGCGCGACCTGACGCCGGCCACCGCGTCGACCGTGGGCGGCAACCCCGGCACCGCCGTGATCTGCAACGGCATCGCCTACTTTCTGGCCGCCGATCAGTATGGCCGCGAGCTCTGGCGCACCGACGGCACCGACCTCGGCACGTTCCGGCTGCGCGACGTCAATCCGGGTGCCGCCAGCTCGGACCCGCAGCTGCTGACGGTCGCGGGCAACCGCGTGTTCTTCACGGCGCGCCACGAGGGCCAGGGTCGTGAGCTGTGGGTCACCGACGGCACGTCGGCGGCCACGCACCTCGTGCTCGATCTCGCGAGCGGCACCAACGTCGGCGCCGACATCACGTCGATGGTCGCTTGGAACGGCCTCGTCCTCTTCGCGGCGACGACCGCTGGCAACGGCACCGAGCTGTGGCGCAGCGACGGGACCGCCACCGGCACGCAGCTCGTCACCGACCTCGTGCCCGGCGCGAACTCGTCGGCGCCGGCCGACATCGTCGTCTGGAACGACCAGCTCTGGTTCGTCGCGACGACCTCGGCGACCGGCCGCGAGCTGTTCCGCACCGACGGCACGGCGGCCGGCACGTCGCTCGGACTCGAGCTCGCCGCCGCTTCCTCGACGCTGGTCCCCGAGAACCTCGTCGTCGCCGGCAACCTGCTGTTCTTCACGGCAGCGCAGACCGCGAGCGGCCGCGAGCTCTGGCGCACCGATGGCACTCCGGCCGGCACGTTCCAGGTCCGCGACATCGCCGCGGGCAGCGCCGGCGCATCGATCGATCGGCTCACACCGTTCGGCAACCGTGTGTTGTTCTGGGCCAACGACGTCACCTCGGGCCTCGAGCCGTGGATCAGCGACGGCACGTTGGCCGGCACCCTGCGTCTCGTCGACGCGACGAGCGGCGCCGGCAGCAGCGCCGCGATGGCGTTCGCGGTCCAGGGAACGACTGCGTTCTTCGGCGGCGGCTCGGGCAGCACGTTCCAGCTCTACCGCACGAACGGCACCGTCGCCGGCACGACGGTCGTCAGCGGACCGTTCGCGGCGGTTGCCGAGCCGGTCGCGGCGTTCGGCGGGGCTGTGTTCGTCGGCCGCCAGGCAGCCGGCGGCACACTGCAGCTGTGGCGCACCGACGGCACGGCCGCGGGCACCGCGGAGATCCTCGCGACGACGCCGAGCAGCAATCCGCAGAACCTGACGCCGTTCGGCGCGCGTCTGCTCTACCAGGCGGCCTCGACGACGTTCGGCAACGAGCTGTTCGTCAGCGACGGCACGGCGCCGGGCACGAGGCTGCTCTACGACATAGCGAGCACGCGCGGCGACACCGACATCCGCGAGATGCTCGACTACCAGGGGCGCCTGTTCTTCCGCGCGTCGACGGCCGGGCTCGGCACCGAGCCGTGGTTCAGCGACGGCACGCAGGCCGGCACGAACATCCTGCTCGACATCAACCCGCTCGGCGGCAGCAGCTCGCCGGCCGACGTCACCGTGTGGAACGGACAGCTCTGGTTCGGCGGCTTCTGGCCGAACAGCGGCCTCGAGCTCGTGCGCAGCGACGGCACCGCGGCCGGCACGACGCTCGGCGTCGACGTCGCGGCGGGTGCCAGCAACTCGGGTCCGCGCAAGCTGACGCCGGCCGGCAACAGGCTGTATTTCACCGCGACGCGCACCAGCGGCGTCGAGCTGTTCGTCACCGACGGCACGACCGCGGGCACGGCGCAGTTCGACCTGCAGCCCGGCAACAACAGCAGCAACCCGGACGACTTCGTCGTGCTCGGCAACCGCCTGGTCTTCAGCGCCAGCGACAGCACGCGCGGCCTCGAGCCGTGGAGCAGCGACGGCACGCTCGCCGGCACGCTGCCGCTCGCCGACTTCCAGCCGGGCACCAGCTCGGGCTTCTTCGACGGCTTCGCGGTGCTCGGCAACCACGCGTACTTCGCCGCGAACCTGACCGGCGCGGGCATCGAGCTGTGCCGCACCGACGGCACGCCGGGCGGCACGGGCCTGTTCGCCGACCTGACGCCGGGCACCGCGGGCTCGCGGCCGAACGGCTTCGTCACGGCCGGCAACCGCATCTTCTTCCGCGCCTTCGTGAACAACCTCGAGGTCGGGCTCTGGGTCACCGACGGCACCGCGGCCGGCACGCACGTCGTGCTCGACCTGCCCGGCGCGCTGTCCGCGGACATCCAGGACATGGTCGCGGTCGGTAGCAACCTGTACTTCGTCGCCGACGACCGCGTGCACGGTCGCGAGCTGTGGGTCAGCGACGGCACGCAGGCCGGCACGCGGCTCGTGATCGACCTCGATCAGGGTCCCGGCGACGGCGTGCTCGCGGGCACGCTGGCCTCGCTCGGCGCGACGGGTCTCGTCGGCTTCGCGGGCCACGACGGCGGCGACGGGTTGCAGCCGTGGGCATCCGACGGTTCCGCGCCCGGAACGCTGCAACTCGGTCGTCTCGGGGCCGTGGCCGGCGCCGGCGCCGCGACCTTGCACTCGCTGCGGCTCGTCGGCACGAAGCTGTTCTTCGTCGCCGACGACGGCGTGCTCGGCGAGGAGCTGTGGGTGTTCGAGCTCGGCGCGCCGAACCTGGCGCTCGCGCAGAACTACGGCAGCAGCTCGTGCCCCGGCACCGGCAACCGCACGCCGCGCATCGCACCGTTCGGGCTGCCGGTGATCGGCAACAACGCGTTCGCGGTCGACGTCGACAACGCGATGCCGAACAGCCTCGCGGTGCTGTTCCTGTCGTTCGCGCCATCGGCGATCGTGCTCGACGGCTGCCGCGTGCTGCTCGGGCTGCCGGCGACGAGTCTGGCTGCGGTGTTCACGGACGCGGCCGGCGCCGCGCGCACGCCGTTCCCGATCCCCGCGAACCCGGCGCTGCAAGGCGTGCAGGTGTTCGGGCAGTATCTCGTGCTCGACCCGAACGGGCCGCTGTTCGGCGACTTCTCGCTCAGCGACGGCTTGCGCATGCGCGTCGGAACGTGATCGCGAGCGCAGCGCGCCGCAGGCGACGCTGTCATCTCAAAAGAAACCGATCGTCAAGCTCAACGCATTCGACGAGGTCACGGCGGTGATGTTGAGCAGCGGGTCGAGCTCGAGCGCTGCGATCTGCTGATGGAAGACCTGGCTCGCGAGGGCCATCGTGTTCGGAATCACCATCTGCGTCTGCACGCTGCCGGCGATCGGCACGAGGAAATCGCACAGGTCGAGGCTCACGAGCAGCGAGCAGCCCGGCACACCCTGCGGCAGGATCGCCGGCATCGGAATCGCAAGCGTGCTGAATCCGCGCAGATCGATCGCCAATCCCAAGCCCGGCATGCCGGTGGCCTCGGAACGGAATGCCGCGCCGGCCCACGGCAGCGTGGTCGCGGTCAGCACGTTCGGTCCGCCAGCGCCGCTGCAGCCCGCGCCGGAGGAGACGGCAGCGGCGGGGCAAGTCGTCGTGAGGCGCGCGAGGTAGGCGGAGATGGCGCCGTTGACGATGGTGAAGTTACCACCCGCCGCCAGATCGCCGTTCGGTAACGTCGACAGCGCGTAGACCGCGGAGCCAAACATGCCACCGCTCATCCCCGAGCCAAGCGGCAACCAGCTCGTGCCATTCCACCGGGCGATGCAATTGACACCAACGCCGCCGGCCACGGTGAAGTCGCCACCCGCCAAGAGATCGCCGTTCGGCAACCTCGTCAGTGCGGCTGGAGCGCCGTTCGTCCCGGAGCCCAGTGCCGACCAGGCAAGGCCATTCCAGCGTGCGATGCGGATGGCGCTCAGGCCGATCGGAAAATGACCACCCGCCACGAGGTCCCCATTGGGCAGCGCCAGGAGAGAGGTCACCTGATCGGTCAGCCCTGGCCCCAGGGCAGACCAGTTGGTCCCATTCCACCGTGCGATGTTGGAGACCGGGTTGCTGAAACTACCACCCGCTACGAGATCGCCATTGGCCAACGTCGTGAGAGCGTTGACCCTTTGCTGGGAGCCGGTCAGCCCCGTGCCCATCGCCGACCAGCTCGTGCCGTCCCACCGCGCAACGTGGCCGGCGGCTGTGCCCCCCGCAGAATAGAAGTCGCCACCCGCCACGACGTCCCCGTTCGGAAGAGTCGTCAGGGCGAACACGTAACCGGCGCTTATCCCCGAACCTAGCGGCGACCAGGTCGTGCCGTCCCAGCGCGCTATGCCGAACGCGCTGACTCCTCCTGCAGTGTTGAAGCTGCCACCCGCCACGATGTCCCCGTTCGGCAGTGTCGTGAGGGCGTTGACGAAGGCCACCGTCGTGCCAGACCAGCTCAGCCCGGAGCCCAACGCCGACCAGCTCGTGCCGTCCCATCGCGCGATGCGGTTGGCGCTGACGCCCCCGACACTGGTGAAGTAACCACCCATCACGACATCCCCGTTCGGAAGCTGCGCAAAGGCTCGCACGATGCCGGCCGTGCCCCCACCCAATGCCGACCAGCTCGTGCCATTCCAGCGCGCGATGCTGCTGACGGCCACACCGCCAGCAGTGTTGACCAGGTATCCTCCCGCCACCACGTCTCCATTGGGCAGCGCCGCGACGGTATTCACGCACGTGTAAGCCGAGGACGTGGTCACACCCGTGCCCAGTGCCGACCAGCTCGTGCCATTCCAGCGTGCGATGTTGTTGGCGATCACGCCGCCCGCGGTGTCGAACCGACCGCCGGCCACGAGGTCCCCATTGGGCAATATCGCCAACGCGGGCACGCCTACTTGGTATCCGCCGAAACCGGAGCCCAGCGCCGACCAGCTCGCGCCATTCCAGCGCGCGATGCCGTTGCAGGTCACGCCCCCGGCCGCGGTGAAGCAACCACTCGCCACGAGGTCACCGTTCGGCAGCGTCACCAGCGCGTGGACGGTGCGGAACGGGTTGAACGGCTCGCCCATGAAGCCAGACAACCCCGTGCCGAGCGCCGACCAGCTCGTGCCATTCCAGCGCGCGACGTAGCTGGCAGGACTGGTGAAGATGCCACCCGCCACGAGGTCCCCGTTCGGCAGTGTCGCCAGGCAAGACACGAGGGCGGACACACCTGGTAGCGCTGACCAGCTCGTGCCATTCCAGCGCGCGATGTAGTTGGCGCTCACGCCCCCCGCAGTGGTGAAGCGACCACCAGCCACGACGTCGCCGTTCGGCAGCGCGGTCAGCGCGTAGACCTCCGGGGCGTGGCTCGCTGAGCCTCCCATCCCCGAACCGAGCGGCGACCAGCTCGTGCCGTTCCAGCGCGCGATGTAGTTCGCACTGATTCCACCTGCAGTGGTGAAGTTGCCGCCTGCCACGAGATCGCCGTTCGGCAGCGTCGTCAGCGCGTTGACCGAACGGCCCCACATGCCACCGCCCATCCCCGAGCCCAGCGCCGACCATGCACCGGACACCGGATCGTAGGTAGCGATGTTGTTCGCCAAGACCGTGCCAGCGACGGTGAACGTACCTCCGATCACCAACACCTGTCCCAGCGGGCCGGGACCATCGGGGTCCCACCAGGTCGACGCTTGAACCCATCCATCAGTGCCCGGGACCCCCGGGCCCGCCAGCCACTGCGTGGAGCATTGGGCCGAGGCTCGGGCCTCCAGTGCGCCGACGACCAGCAGGAGGATCGGCGAGAAGAGGAACGAGAGCTGCGAGCGACGCGAGAGCATGGAACACCTGCGGGTGGGGAGTCGAGGGCTTCGCTCCGGAAGGAGACTAGACAAGTTCCCCGGAGCCGACCAGCCCCGTGTCGAGCAACCGCTGGGCCGTGGCTCCGCGTGGTTCCAGCCGCGCTGCACTTCTCGACTGTGCGGGTGTCAGTCGCGCAGCAAAGAGGCCGTTATGCCACGCGGTCAGGCCTTCGCGAGGTTCTGGTTCGCGAAGTCCCAGTTCACGAGGTGGTCGAGGAACGCCTTGATGTAGTCGGGCCGGCGGTTCTGGAAGTCGAGGTAGTAGGCGTGCTCCCAGACGTCCATCGTGAGCAGCGGTACCGCGCTGGTCACGAGCGGCGTCTCGGCGTTCGGCGTCTTGCCGACCTCGAGCTTGCCGTTGCGCAGGCTCAACCACGCCCAGCCGCTGCCGAACTGCGTCGTGCCGGCCTGCGTGAACAGCTCGACGAACTTCGCGTAACCGCCGAGGTCGGTGTCGATCTTCTTCGCGACGTTGCCCGACGGCTTGCCGCCGCCCTTCGGCTTCATCGAGCTCCAGTAGAACGAGTGGTTCCACGCCTGCGCCGCGTTGTTGAAGATCGCGACCTTGTCGGCTTTGCCTGCCGTGGCCTTGACGATGTCGGCGGCGGACTTGCCCGCGAGCTCGGTGCCCTCGATGAGCTTGTTGCCGTTCGTCACGTAGGCCGCGTGGTGCTTGCCGTGATGGATCGACAGCGTCTGCGAGTTGATGTGGGGAGCCAGCGCATCGAGTGAGTAGGGAAGCGTAGGAAGTTCCAGAGTCATGATCGTTCTTCAGTAGGTGGCGCGGCGTGAAGACGCCGCGGTCGGGAAAGGACCGACGATAGACGACGCGCGAGGCGCGTCGAGATTTCACGCGCCTGTGCCCGGCTCCGCAGATTCACTCCGCCCGCGCGTCGGGTGATCGCCTCAGCACCGGAGTTGACTTTCGGAACGCCCTTGATCCGGCATGCCCCGAACTCGCGACGCGCGGCGAGCCTTCACTTGGGAGTCCTGCTCGACACGTCGTCGGCGGTGCCCTCTTTGCCGTCGGGCCCCAGGCAGACGACCTCGAACTCGTTCGGGCGGTCACCCTTCTTGAGCACGTAGGCCCGGCCATAGGGATCGGCCGGCAGCTCATCGATCTCCGACCGGCCGCGCTCGTCCCGCGCGGCGAGCACGTCGAGCGACTCCGGCAGCTTGCCCTTCTGGACGCGATACATCCTCACCGCGTCGGCGAGGGAACGGACGTCCGACTGAGACTTCGTGCGCTTGCGTTCGGCTTCGTCGACGACAAGGACGGTCCCATCACCATCCGCGTGCGGCCCCTCGGCGGCGTCTTGGCCCTTCGGCGGGTAACCCCAGACGTTCATGCCGCGCTTCACCTCGCCGGTCGTCCTCACGTGCTGCCAGCGCCGGTCGTCGAACCGCAGCTTCGCAAAGCCCTCCTGTTCTTCGAGACAGCACAGCCAATTCGCGTCGCTGACCAACGTGCCGGAAGCGTGCGGCGCGCGCCAGTCGAGCCAGAACACCAGGCCTGCCGCGCTGCCGTCGTCGCGTGCTGCGACTGCGATCACGTTGTCCCCGCTGACGAGGTGCTTCGTCACGTCGATGCGAGTCGGCCGCTCCCACTCGTCGTTGCCGCCGACGTCGGTGCCGTTCACGAACACGCGGCAATGGTTGTCGCACGCGACGACGATCGCAGCCTCGGTGACCGGCTGCCGCTGCTCGAACACGCGACGGAACCACACGAGGGCCGCGTGCGGCTCCCCCGAGTCCCAGATGCGTTGTGCCGGCACAGCGGTGACCGGCCGATCGGTTGCCATCGCCCCGAGCAGCGTCTTCAGGTGCTGACTCCACAACGCGGCGATCGTGTGGCTGCCGTGCCCACGCGTGCGCTCGCTGATCGGCACCATGACGGCGCGCCCGTTCTGCACCTTCCTGATCTCGCTCTCGAGCAGGCCGAGCTCCGGCGGGTTGACCTGGTCGTCGGCGAAATTGATCGCGACGACCCTCGCACGGACCTTCGCGAGGTGTGGCGACGGATCGTAGGTGCGCGACGCGTCGAACGCGTAGAGCACGTCGTTCGCGTCGAGCCGACTGCGATACGAAGCGACCATCTGCTCGAGCTTCTTCTCGGCGAGTTCGCGCGTCGGCGCCTCCTTCTGCCACTGCAGCGGCGAGCTGCTCATCCACAACAGCACGTGGATCGCGCCGGTCAGGCCCTGCACGGGCTGCTCGCGATAGTCGCCGCCTGACCACGCGGGATCGCCGCGGATCGAGTCGATCGCCATCTTGCGCAGCATGCGGTTCCTGCCCGCGATCTCGACCGGCAGGCACGCGAGCGGCAGCAGCGCGTCCATGAACCCGGGGAAGCGCACGCCCCACGTCCACGTGTGCATGCCCCCCATCGACGTGCCGAGCACGAGCCGAAGGTGATCGACCTTCAGGTGCTCGGCCAGCAGCAGGTGCTGCGCGTCCACCATGTCGTCGTAGTCGTAGCGCGGGAAGCGCATGCGCAGCCCGTCGCTCGGCTTGCTCGAACCGCCGTGGCCGATCGCATCGGGCAGCACGAGGAACCACTTCTCGACGTCGAGCAGACCGCCGCGCGCGAACAACTCACCGGCGAACTCCGGGCGCAGGAAGTTCGCGCCGCTGCCGGTCGTGCCGTGCAGGATCAGCACCGCGTTCTGCGCGTGGCCGCGTTCGTCGCGCACGAGCTTGCCGAACGTGCGGTAGTGCAGGCGCAGCTCGGGCAACACTTCGCCGCTCGCGAAGCGGAAGTCGCGCGCGACGAAGTCGCCCTCGGCGGGCGCCGGCCACTTGGGTTCCTGGGCAGCAAGTGCTGTGGCGAACGACAGGCACAGCCAACGGGCGATCGACATGCGCAGCCTCCGCGTGCGAGCATAAACAGCCTGGTCGAGCTGCCGACGGCGCTCGGTCACCTGGTGCTGTCCCGGAGTACCCTGCGGCCGTTGAGCGGCTGGGTCGGCCGGTTGTTGCCGTGGCAGACCTGCGCGATCGCGGCGATCTGCGCTGGCGACAACCGCGTGGGCTCCACCATCAGGAACCAGCGCACGCCCTCGGTGCCCGGCGGCGTCGTCAGCGAGCCCTCGTAGCGCCAGGTCCGCTGGTCGGCCGGCAGCAGGTCGCTGGCGTCGACCTGAGCGTCGAGACGCAGTGGTTTGCCCGGCTGCTCCGGCAGGTTGTTCAGGACCGGGTCGAACGCGATGTTGTGGTCGCCTTCCTGGAACAGCACGCCGACCACGGCCAGTGCGCCGGTCGCCGACTTGTGCACGAGGTGCATCTCGGCCGGCGCGTGCCTGCCTGCGATCGTGTGCTCGCTCGGGGCGTGGAAGTGGAACTGCGCGAGCTCGTAGCGCACGCCGTCGACCTCGAGCCAACTGCCGGGCGCGTAGTCGACCTGCACCGTGTGGCCGTTGTCGACGATCGTCACCGGCGTCGGCGCGTAGTGCAGCACGAGGTTCTGCAGGTCGGCATTCTCGGCGCTGCCGATGTCGATCGGCGACTGCTTCTTGCCGGTCGCACAGGGACCGTACTCCGGCGACAGCGCACCCCAGTGCTCGGGGCCGGTCGCACCGGCATAGCTCCAGTGCGCCTCGGCGGTGCTCGCGTGCGACGCCTCGGCGACAGCATGACTGGAATGCGCGCAGGCCGCGATCAGGATGGCCGCGGCGGACAGCGACACGTTCGCCAACAAACGCAGGTTCATCGTTGCTCCTCGTACTCGGACCAGAGGTGGAGTATCGCGATCGGCGCGCGCCCCTGCCAGCACCGAGCCTCAGCCGTCCAGACGCGCGTCGCCGGAACGCAGGCGCCGTGGTTGCAGATGCCACCGGGCCGCCGCTTCGTGCTGCAGTAGCCGTCACTTCGCAATCTGCAGGTCGATCTGGAGCGGCTCGGTGCCGACCGTCGCGGTCGTGCTCGCGCGCCCTTGCATCATCACGTTGAAACTGAGCGTGTAGGTGCCGGGCAGAAGACCGATGCGCCAGCGGAACTCGGCGCCCGCGTCGAGCTGCATCAATTCGCTGACGAGCTTCTGGCCCTGCGCGTCGATGACGCTGACCTGCAGCGCGCCGACCCAACGCTCGCGTGGCGTCGGCGGCGACAGCTTCACCACGACCGGCGTCGCGGCACGCACCGTCAGCTCGATTGTCTTGCCGCCGCGCCGCACCGGGAAGGTCTGCGGCGCCAGTTCGGGACCGTGCACGATGATCTCGTCGTCGCCTTCGCCGACCGGGATCGACTCGTAGCTGCCGGGCGCCGTCTCGCGCATCGCCACCGGCCACGACTCGAGCTTCACCGTGGCGCCCCTCGCAGGCTGC
>Ga0111538_10000565_pt1 | contig 49922 bp, 46 predicted proteins | sample SoiMethybrSBSTD1_FD_79669 | JGI IMG/M metagenome (GOLD analysis project Ga0111538, IMG submission 79669) | Bulk soil microbial communities from a Populus tree surrounding site in Tennessee, USA - Soil MetaG P. TD hybrid SBSTD1 (version 2)... | ecosystem: Environmental > Terrestrial > Soil >... | reverse complement strand
TCAACACGCAGCTCTCGGTGGCCGACAAGCGCTGGTTCACGGGCCTCCCAAGCCCGGCGGCCGCGGCGCTCGTGGCCGGCATGATCTGGGTGTTCAACGACTACCAGGTGGCCGGGGGCGACGTGAAGTGGTTCGCCGCGGCGGTGACCATCTACGCCGGCGTGACCATGGTCACGAGTGTCAAGTTCTATAGCGGCAAGGACATCAACCTGCGCCGCGCAATGCCGTTCTCGGTCGCGCTGCTGTTCCTGCTGGCGCTCCTGCTGGTCTCGATCGAGCCCCCCGTCGTGCTCTGGGGCGTGATGCTGGCTTACGGAGTGTCGGGATACTTCGCCTGGCTCGTCAACCGCTGGCGTGCCGAGGCGCAGGAGAAGCAATACGGCCACATCCGCGAGGCGATCGAAGAGGGCAATCTCGCAGGCCTCGCGCGCATGCTGGCGGCCCACCCGCCGGGCACGGTGCTCGACAAGCAGGAGGGCACGACGCTCCTCATGGTCGCGGTGGAGGAAGCCAACCTCCCCGCGGTCGAGCTGCTGGTGGCGCGCGGCGCGCCGCTGGACGAGCAGGACGCGCACGGCGCCACGGCGCTGGCGCTCGCCACCCAGATGGGTTTCGAGGAGGCGGTGGAGGCGCTGCTCGCCGCGGGGGCCGATCCCAACCTCGCCGACGAGTCGGGCATGACGCCGCTCGAGGTTGCCGAGGAGCACGGGGCGCACGACACCGCCGCGCTGCTGCTGCGCCACGGCGGCAAGCCGAACCGCGACCTTTCCCCCCCGCTGGGCGGCTGATTTGCCAACCCCGGCCACGAGCAGCTATAGTCATTCCATGCAACAGCACGGCGACCTCTCGATCCTTCGCCTCCCCCTGGCCGGCGCGCTCGCGCTTGGCCTGCTGCTGCTGCGCCTCGCGCGCTAAAAAACCCCCTCCCACAATTCGTGTAGTTCCCAGCCGCTCGGCACCGCGGGGCGGACCCGTCCATCCGGCATTCGGAGAATCCCATGCACGACCAGTTGATCATTTTCGACACCACCATGCGCGACGGCGAGCAGAGCCCGGGCGCGGCCATGACCAAGGACGAGAAGGTGCGCATCGGCAGGCAGCTGGAGCGCCTGCGGGTGGACGTGATCGAGGCGGGCTTCGCCGCCTCCAGCCCGGGCGACTTCGAGGCGATCCGGGCGGTGGCCGCGGCGGTGAAGGACTCGACCGTCTGCTCGCTGGCTCGCGCCAACGACAATGACGTGCGCAAGGCGGGAGAGGCCATCAAGGGCGCCAACTCGGGCCGCGTGCACACGTTCATAGCGACCAGTCCCATCCACATGAAGCACAAGCTGCGCATGGAGCCCGACGCCGTCCTCGAGGCCGCGGTGCGGGCGGTCAAGCTCGCGCGCGAATACACCGATGACGTCGAGTTCTCCGCCGAGGACGCGGTGCGCTCCGACGTGGATTTCCTCTGCCGCATCTTCGAGGCGACGATCGCCGCGGGGGCGAGGACCATCAACGTGCCGGACACCGTCGGCTACAGCGTTCCCGAGGCCTGGGGCGAGCTCTTCCGCCAGCTCCTCACGCGCGTTCCCAACGCCTCGAAAGCCGTCTGGTCGACGCACTGCCACAACGACCTCGGCATGGCGGTGGCCAACTCGCTCGCCGCGGTGGCGGCGGGCGCACGCCAGGTCGAGTGCACCGTCAACGGGCTGGGCGAGCGTGCCGGCAACGCGTCGCTGGAGGAGATCGTCATGGCGGTCAAGACGCGCTCCGACATATTCAAGCTCACCTCGCGTATCGACGCGACGCAGATCGTGCCCGCGAGCAAGCTGGTCTCCACGATCACCGGCTATCCGGTGCAGCCCAACAAGGCCGTGGTCGGCGCCAACGCGTTCGCGCACGAGTCGGGCATCCACCAGGACGGCGTGCTCAAGCACCGCGAGACCTACGAGATCATGCGCGCGGCCGACGTGGGCTGGGGCGCCAACCGCCTGAGCCTCGGCAAGCTCTCCGGGCGCAGCGCCTTCAAGAGCCGCCTCGCCGAGCTCGGCATCGCCCTCGACACCGACGAGGCGCTCAACACCGCCTTCGCCAAGTTCAAGGAGCTCGCCGACAAGAAGCGCGAGATCTTCGACGAGGACATACAGGCGCTCATGTCCGACGAGGCGGTCACGCCCGCCAAGGAACACTACGCGCTGGTGGCCCTCACGTCGCATTCGGAAACCGGCGATCGCCCGTACGCGCGGGTGGTCATCACCGAGGAAGGACGCGAACGCCGCGCGGAGGCGCGCGGCGACGGCCAGGTGGACGCGACCTTCCAGGCGATCGAGAGCCTGGTCGAGAGCGGCGCGGAGCTGATGCTCTACTCCGTGAACAACATCACGCAGGGTTCGGATTCCCAGGGCGAGGTGACCGTGCGCCTGTCCAAGAACGGCCGCATCGTGAACGGCATGGGCGCGGACACCGACATCGTGGTGGCCTCGGCCAAGGCGTACGTGAACGCGCTCAACAAGCTCGGCGCCCGCCTGCGGGTGAATCCCCAGTACGGCGTCGAGGCGACGGTGGCCTGATGCGGATGCCGCGCCTGGGGCTCGGGACGTGGCACATGGGCGAGAATCGTGCGCGTCGCGGGGCCGAGGTGGCCGCCCTCACGCTGGGCCTGGACCTCGGCATGCCGCTCGTCGACACCGCCGAGATGTACGGGCAGGGTGGGGCCGAGGAGGTGGTGGGCGAGGCGCTGCGGGGTCGCCGCGACGAGGTGTTCCTGGTGAGCAAGTTCTATCCGCACCACGCGGCACGAAAGCCCCTGCGTGCCGCCTGCGACGCATCGCTCAAGCGACTGGGCGTGGAGCGCATCGACTGCTACCTCTATCACTGGCGCGGGCCGGTCCCGCTGCAGGAGACGGTGTCCACGCTCGGGGAGCTGGTTGCGGCGGGCAAGATCGCCTCGTGGGGCGTGTCCAACTTCGACGTGGGCGACCTGGAGGAGCTGGTCGCAGTCCCCGGCGGGGACCGCGTCGCCGCCAACCAGGTGCTCTACAACCTCGGCACACGCGGCGTGGAATTCGATCTGCTCGCATGGTGCGGTGAGCGCGGCATCGACGTCATGGCGTATTCGCCGCTCGACGAGGGGCGTCTCGTCGGCCATCCGGTGCTCGCTGCGATCGCAGCGCGCCTCGGCGCCACGCCCGCGCAGGTAGCGCTCGCGTGGGTCCTGCGCGAACCACGCGTGTGCGCGATCCCGAAGGCCGCGCGCGAAGAGCACCTGCGCGCCAATCGCGCAGCCGCCGATCTGCGCCTCGACGAGTCGAGCCTCGCTGAACTCGACCGCGCGTTTCCGCCGCCGCGCCGCAAAACGGCGCTCGCGATGATCTGAAGTCGGCCACAGGCGACATAATTAGTCTTTTATATTCAAGTCTTTAGGCAGCATTGTTGATGTGGTGTAGTCCTGCGACGACGATTCGCGTGGGAATCGGCCGACAGGCGAGCGCTCTCCCAGAGGGGAAAAGCGATTTCACGCTGCGTGGCACGAATCCTGAGTGTGGCTTCCCCTGATGCTCAACCCAGGGAGACACCCGCGATGAAGTATGGAGAGAACCTGTTTGGCCGGCGCGATCCGCGCTTGCGCGAGAACGTACCGACCACCCCTCCGGCAGCGAACCACCCGAGCGCTTCCCCGGCGCTCGTACCCACGTCGCCGCGCGTGCCCAGCGCGCCGGCCGTGCCTGCCTCCGTGGAGCCTGTCGTGGAAGGCAAGGCCGAAGACGGCGCGGGCAGCAAGCTCATCGTTGGCCCGAACATCAAGCTGAAAGGCGTCGAGATCGAGGACTGCGACACGCTCGTGGTCGAGGGCCGCATCGAGGCGACGATGGTGAGCCGCGCGATCCAGATCGCCGAGCGCGGCTCGTTCGCCGGCAAGGTCGACGTGGACATCGCCGAGGTTCGCGGCTCGTTCCAGGGCGAGCTCACGGCGCGCAAGAAGCTCGTGATCCACGCAAGCGGGCGCGTGGCGAGCAAGATCCGCTACGGCAAGATGCTGGTGCAGGAAGGCGGCGAGATGAGCGGCGATGTGGCCGCGCTCACCACGCAGGAGCAGCAGGGCGGCCGCTGAGCTTCAATCCTCGCGCGCCAGGCGGGGCGCGAGGCCCACGTAGGTGGCCGGGGTGAGGGCCAGGAGACGGGCCCTCGCCTCTTCCGGAATCGGCAGCGTGCGCACGAAAGCGTGCAGGTCCTCGCGCGTGATGCCGCCCTTGCCGCGCGTGAGCTCCTTGAGCTTCTCGTAGGAGCCCGGCACGCCGTGCGCGCGCATCACGGTCTGCACCGCCTCGGCGAGGACGTCCCATGCCTCCTCGAGGTCGGCGGCGATGCGCGCAGGGTTGGTCTCGAGCTTGGCGAGGCCGCGCACGCACGAGTCGTAGGCGAGCAGCGAATAGCCGAAGGCCACGCCCACGTTGCGCAGCACCGTGGAGTCCGTAAGGTCGCGCTGCCAGCGCGATACCGGCAGCTTCTCGGAGAGGTGGCGCAGCAGGGCGTTGGCGAGTCCCAGGTTGCCCTCGGAATTCTCGAAGTCGATCGGGTTCACCTTGTGCGGCATGGTCGAGGAGCCGACCTCGCCCGCCTTCACCTTCTGCCTGAAATAGCCGAGCGAGATGTAGCCCCACACGTCGCGGTTGAAGTCGACGAGGATGGTATTCAGGCGCGCGATCGCATCGAACGTCTCGGCGAGAGCGTCGTGCGGTTCGATCTGGATCGTGAGCGGGTTGTAGGCCACGCCCAGCCCCTCGACCACACGGCGCGAGAACGCGGGCCAATCCACGCCCGGGGCGCCCGCGGTGTGGGCATTGAAGTTGCCGGTGGCGCCATTGGCCTTCCCGAGCATCTCGACCGCCGCCAGGCGCGCGCGGGCGCGCCGCAGGCGGTGGGCGACGTTGGCCATCTCCTTGCCGAGCGTGGTGGGCGTGGCGGGCTGCCCATGCGTGCGCGCGAGCATGGCGACGCCGGCGTGCTCGCGCGCGAGCGCCGACACGCGCTCCACGATGGCATCGATCGCCGGCAGCAGGACGCGGTCGCGGCCGCCCCTGACCATGCGCCCGTGGGCGAGGTTGTTGATGTCCTCGGAGGTGCAGGCGAAGTGGATGAGCTCGGAGGCCGCGGCGATCTCGGCGTTGCCGGCGAAGCGCTCGCGCAGCCAGTACTCGACCGCCTTCACGTCGTGGTTGGTGGTGGCCTCGATCGCCTTGATGCGCTCGGCATCGGCGACGGTGAAGCCGGCGGCCGCGCGTTCGAGCTCGGCGCGGGCGGCGGGCGAAAACGGCTTGAGCGCCTCGAAGGCGGGCTCGCCGGCGAGCGCCAGCAGCCAGGCGACCTCCACGGTCACGCGCTCGCGGATGAGCGCGAACTCGCTGAAGTGATCCTGGAGCGGACGAACCTTGGCGGCGTATCGCCCGTCGAGGGGCGAGAGAGCGGTGAGGGGGGAGGACATCGCGGGACTCAATTTTACCATTGGTATACTCGGCCGCTTCCGACGTCGAGGAGGCGCGATGAAGCTCGTTGGCTCGAAGACCAGTCCCTACGTGCGCAAGGTGCGCGTGATCCTCGCCGAGCGCGCGCTGCCGTTCGAGTTCATCGAGGAGAGTGCCTGGACCGCGCAGACCACGGTCCCGCGCTACAACCCGCTCAACAAGGTGCCCGCGCTGGTGATGGACGACGGCGAATCGATCTACGACTCGCGCGTGATCTGCGAGTACCTCGACGGGATCTCCGGCGGCGGGCTGCTGCCGGCCGATCCGGCCGCGCGCGCCCGCGTACGCCGCCACGAGGCGCTCGGCGACGGCCTCGCCGATGCCGGCATCACGGCCTTCCTCGAACGCAAGCGCGAGGCCTCGCGCCAGGACCCCACGTGGATCTCGCGCCAGCTCGACAAGGTGAAGGCCGCAGTGGCCACGCTCGAGACGGCGCTGGGCTCGAAGCAGTACCTGGGCGGCGACCGGCCCGACATGGCCGACATCGCGTGCGCCTGCGCAATCTTCTGGTCCGAGTTCCGCATGCCGGAGCTGGGCGTGCGCCAGGCCAACCCGCGCATCAAGGCCTGGGCCGAGCGCATGGAGGCGCGCCCGTCTTTCGCCTCGACACGGCCGGGCTAGGGCGTTCGGGGCGCTAGCGGATAACGCCTCCGCCGAGGCATTCCTCGCCGCGGTAGAGCACTGCCGACTGCCCGGGCGTCACCGCCCACTGCGGGTCGTCGAACGCGAGCGCGAAGTCGCCTGGTCCCTGCACGGCGAGGGCGCACGCCGCATCGGCCTGGCGGTAGCGCGTCTTGGCAGCGAGCGCCCCTTCGGGCTGCGGCGGTGCCCCCGCGACCCAGGCGGCGTCGCCGGCTTGCAGGCGTTGGCTCATCAGCCGCTCGTGATCGTGGCCCTGGACCACGGTGAGCGTGTTGGTCTGCATGTCCTTGCTGGCCACGTACCAGGGCTCGCCCGCGGCTCCACGGCGCCCGCCGATGCCCAGGCCCTGCCGCTGGCCGAGCGTGTAGTACATGAGCCCGAGGTGCTCGCCCACGCGCTCGCCATCCGGGGTCACCATGGGCCCCGGCTCGCGCGGCAGGTAGCGCGAGAGGAACTCGCGGAACGGCCGCTCGCCGATGAAGCAGATCCCCGTCGAGTCTCGCTTGGCATGGTTGGGCAGGCCCGCTTCCCGCGCGATGCGGCGCACCTCCGACTTGCGCAGGTGGCCCACCGGGAAGACGGTGCGCGAGAGCTGCGCCTGGTTCAGCCGGTGGAGGAAGTAGCTCTGGTCCTTGCCCGGGTCCGCGCCCTTGAGCAGGACGCAGCGCCCATCGCGCATCTCGACGCGCGCGTAGTGGCCGGTGGCGATGCGCTCGGCGCCCTGCGCCATGGCGTAGTCGAGGAAGGCCTTGAACTTGATCTCGGCGTTGCACAGCACGTCGGGATTGGGCGTGCGCCCGGCGCGGTATTCCTCGAGGAAGCTCGCGAACACGCGCTCGCGGTATTCGGCGGCGAAGTTCACCGCCTCGACGTCGATGCCGATGCGCTCGGCGGCCGAGACTGCGTCGACGAGATCCTCCCTCGTCGAGCAGTACTCGTCGTCGTCGTCGTCCTCCCAGTTCTTCATGAAGAGGCCGAGCACGTCGTGGCCCTCGCGCTTGAGCAGCAGCGCGGCGACGGCGGAATCCACGCCTCCGGAGAGGCCGACGACGATCTTCATGGAGCGATTCTAGGGGCCCTGAAAAGGGAAAGGGCGGGACCCGAAGCCCCGCCCTTCCGTGATGCTCGACGCGAATTACTTCTTCGCGGCGTCCTTGTCCTTCTTCGGCGCAGCGGCGGGAGCGGCCGGAGCGGTGCTGGCAGCAGGAGCAGCGGCAGGGGCCGGAGCAGCGGCGGCGGCAGGAGCAGCAGTGGCAGCCGGGGCGGCAGCGGCAGCCGGAGCCGCCTTCTTGTCGTCGGCCTTCTTCTTGCCGTCAGTCTTCTTGGCGGGCGCCTTGGCCGGGGTTTCGGTGACCTTCTTCTCTTCGGCCTTCACCGCAGCGGCGGGGGTGGCCGGCGCGGCCTTCGTGGCCGGGGTGGCCGGGGTGGCCGGAGTGGCCTGGGCGAACACGGAGATCGACGCGGTAGCGAACAGCGCGGCGATCACGGCGGACAGCTTCTTCATTTTGTCTATTTCCTAGAGGTTGTTGAACGGGTTAACGCTTTCGACGCCGCTGTAGTTCCAGCCTCGTCGCCCACATTAACGCCGCGCATTATACCGGCGTTGACAGGCCTTAAGAACCAAAGCTTTGCGACGCGAACTTCGCTAGCGTCCCAGGAGCAGGCAGGTCCTCCTCGCACCATTCACCGGGAGCCAGGCCGGCGATGTTCCAGGGGCCGACCCGGTGTCGCACCAGCCGTAACGTCGGCAGGCCGACCGCCGCGGTCATGCGGCGTACCTGGCGGTTCTTGCCCTCACGCAGCTCCAGGTCGATCCAGGACGTGGGGATCTCGCGGCGTACACGGATAGGGGGGTCGCGGGGCCACAGCCCCGCTGGCGCCGCCATGGGGCGCGCGCGGGCCGGCCTGGTCTTGCCGTCGCGCAGCTCCACGCCGTCGCGCAGGCGCTCCAGCGCCGCCTTGGTTGGCGTCCCCTCGACCTGGACCCAGTAGCCCTTGGAGAGCTTGTAGCGGGGATCGGCGATCGCGGTCTGGAGCGAGCCGTCGTCGGTGAGCACCACCAGGCCCTCGCTGTCGGTATCTAGGCGGCCGGCCGGGTAGACGCCAGGCACCGCCACGAAGTCGGCGAGGCTCTGGTGGCCGCCCTCGGGGGTGAACTGGCAAATCACCCCAAAGGGCTTGTTGAGAAGGAGCAGTCGACTCATGGTAGGAGGTCGTGCCGACCCCCTTTGTTATAATTTTTCGATTCTGAACGAGAAAAACACAGGGAAGGAAACGGCGTGGCCAAGATCAAGGTGAAGAACCCGGTCGTCGAGATGGACGGCGACGAGATGACCCGCATCATCTGGAAGAAGATCCGCGAGGAGCTGATCCTTCCGTACCTCGACGTCGACCTGAAGTACTTCGACCTGAGCGTCGAGAATCGCGACGCCACGGACGACAAGGTGACGGTCGAGTCGGCCAACGCAACCAAGCAATACGGCGTGGCCGTGAAGTGCGCCACCATCACCCCCGACGAGGGGCGGGTCAAGGAGTTCAAGCTCAAGCAGATGTGGAAGAGCCCCAACGGGACGATCCGCAACATCCTCGACGGCACCATCTTCCGCGAGCCGATCATCTGCAAGAACGTGCCGCGCCTGGTGCAGCACTGGGACAAGCCGGTGGTCGTTGCCCGCCACGGCTTCGGCGACCAGTACAAGGCGAGCGAGATCAAGTTCGACGGCCCGGGCACCCTCAAGCTGACCTTCACGCCCAAGGATGGAGGCGCCCCGATCGAGCGCGAGGTCTTCCAGGCGCCGGGCGCCGGCATCTCGATGGCGATGTACAACCTCGATGCCTCGATCCGCGGCTTCGCCCAGGCCTGCTTCAACTACGCCCTCAACCGCAAGTACCCGGTGTACCTGTCCTCGAAGAACACCATCCTCAAGGTGTACGACGGGCGCTTCATGAACATCTTCAGCGAGGTCTACGACAAGGAGTTCAGGGCGCGCTTCGAGGCTGCGGGGCTGGCCTACGAGCATCGCCTCATCGACGACATGGTGGCCTCGAACCTCAAGTGGAGCGGCGGCTACCTCTGGGCGTGCAAGAACTACGACGGCGACGTGCAATCGGACACCGTCGCGCAGGGCTACGGCTCGCTCGGCCTCATGACCTCGGTATTGACCACGCCGGACGGCAAGACGGTCGAGGCCGAGGCCGCGCACGGCACGGTCACGCGCCACTACCGCATGCACCAGCAGGGCAAGCCCACCTCGACCAACCCGATCGCCTCGATCTACGCCTGGACGCGCGGGTTGATCTACCGCGGCCGCATGGACGGCACTCCCGACGTGGTCAAGTTCGCGGAGACGCTGGAGCGCGTGTGCGTCGACACGGTCGAGTCCGGCAAGATGACCAAGGACCTCGCGATCCTCATTCGCCCCGACCATCCGTTCCTCACCACCGAGGAGTACATGGACTCCGTGGATGCCGAGCTCAAGAGGCGGATGGCGTAGGGGTCTGAGCCGGTTTTCGATGCAAAGAAAAAAGCCCCCGGAGCCTGAGCCCCGGGGGCTTTTTACTGCGAATACTGCTCCCCTTGTTTATGCCGCCTGGATGTTGGACGCCTGCTTGCCTTTCGGGCCCTGCGTCACGTCGAAGGAGACCTTCTGGCCTTCCTTCAGGGTCTTGAAGCCCTGCATCTGGATCGCGGAGAAGTGCGCGAAGAGGTCTTCGCTGCCGTCGTCGGGCGTGATGAACCCGTAACCCTTCGCGTCATTGAACCACTTCACAGTTCCGGTTGCCATGCGATTGCCTGCCTCTTGTTAAACGGGTGGAGTCCCGCACATCGTTCGGCTTCGAGGCCCCGCACTCGTGAACAGGCGATGCAGAATCCTTGACACCAAACTCCAAGGCGCTTTTTACGCGCGGTGACAGGGAGTGTCAATAGCGCCTCCCCGGGGGCGGAAATCGCTCCAAGCGCTTGAAGGGGTTGAAAAACCCCCGACCCTTATCCATATTAGACTGCATACGTTCCGCCACGCACCGTACCTTCAGCCTCGAATGGCCGAGAAAACCGACGGTTCCACCGTACTGAAGCCGAGCGAGGCGAAGGTCAAGCCGCCACCGATGTACCAGGTGGTGATGTACAACGACGACTACACCCCGATGGAGTTCGTCGTCGAGGTGCTGCAGCTGTTCTTCACCCTCACGCGGGAACGGGCTACGCAGATCATGCTCAAAGTTCATACTGAAGGGCGCGGGGTCTGCGGTATCTTCCCCAAGGATGTCGCTTCCACCAAAGTGGAGCAGGTCATCGCATACTCGCGCCAGCACCAGCATCCGCTGCAGTGCGCGATGGAGGAAACATGATTGCCCAGGAGTTGGAAGTCAGCCTACACATGGCCTTCGTCGAGGCCCGGCAGAAGCGCCACGAGTTCATCACCGTGGAGCACCTGCTGCTGGCCCTCTGCGACAACCCGTCCGCTTCCGAGGTGCTGAAGGCGTGCGCGGCGAAGATCGACGAGCTGAAGAAGGCGTTGTCCGACTTCGTGATGCAGCACACGCCGACTGTGGCGGGCACGGGCGAGGTCGACACTCAGCCGACGCTCGGCTTCCAGCGCGTGATCCAGCGCGCGATCCTGCACGTGCAGTCGTCGGGCAAGAAGGAGGTCACCGGCGCCAACGTGCTGGTGGCGATCTACGGCGAGAAGGACAGCCACGCCGTCTATTTCCTGCACCAGCAGGGCGTCTCGCGCCTGGACGTGGTGAATTTCATCTCGCACGGCATCACCAAGGCGCCGCAGGCGCCGGGCTCGCGCGAGGAGGGTGAGAACGAGGCCGAGGCCCCCGAGGCGCAGTCGGGCGGGGCGCTCGAGAGCTTCACCCAGAACCTGAACCAGCTCGCCGTCGACGGCAAGATCGACCCGCTCATCGGCCGCGAGGCCGAGCTCGAGCGCGTGGTGCAGATCCTGTGCCGCCGCCGCAAGAACAACCCCCTGCTGGTGGGCGAGGCCGGCGTGGGCAAGACCGCCATCGCCGAGGGCCTGGCCAAGCGCATCGTCGACGGGCAGGTGCCCGAGATCCTCGCCAAGGGCCAGGTGTATGCCCTCGACATGGGCGCGCTTCTCGCCGGCACCAAGTATCGCGGCGACTTCGAGCAGCGCCTGAAGGCGGTGTTGAAGCAGCTGGTCGACAACCCCAACGCGATCCTCTTCATCGACGAGATCCACACGCTGATCGGCGCGGGCAGCGCCTCGGGCGGGACGCTGGACGCCTCCAACCTGCTCAAGCCCGCGCTCTCCTCGGGCGCGCTCAAGTGCATCGGCGCGACCACCTACCAGGAATTCCGCGGCATCTTCGAGAAGGACCACGCCCTGTCGCGGCGCTTCCAGAAGGTGGACGTGAACGAGCCGTCGATCCAGGAGACGGTGGAGATCCTGCGCGGGCTGAAGAGCCGCTTCGAGTCGCACCACGGCGTGAAGTACACCGCCAACGCCCTCACCACCGCGGCGGAGCTCTCGGCGCGCTACATCAACGACAGGCACCTGCCGGACAAGGCGATCGACGTGATCGACGAGGCCGGCGCGCTGCAGCGCATCCTGCCCAAGTCCAAGCAGAAGAAGGTGATCGGCAAGCCCGAGATCGAGGAGATCGTCTCCAAGATCGCGCGCGTGCCCGCGAGGAACGTCTCCAACGACGACCGCTCGGCGCTGAAGAACCTCGACCGCGACCTCAAGGCCACCGTCTTCGGCCAGGACAAGGCGATCGACGCGCTCGCCGCCGCGATCAAGATGGCCCGCAGCGGCCTGGGCAACCCCGCCAAGCCGGTCGGAAGCTTCCTCTTCTCGGGGCCCACCGGCGTCGGCAAGACCGAGGTCGCGCGCCAGCTCGCCTTCATCATGGGCGTGGAGCTGATCCGCTTCGACATGTCGGAGTACATGGAGCGCCACGCGGTCTCGCGCCTGATCGGCGCGCCCCCGGGATACGTGGGCTTCGACCAGGGCGGGCTCCTCACCGAGGCGATCACCAAGCATCCGTACTCGGTGCTGCTGCTCGACGAGATCGAGAAGGCGCACCCGGACATCTTCAACATCCTGCTGCAGGTGATGGACCACGGAACGCTCACCGACAACAACGGGCGCAAGGCCGACTTCCGCAACGTGGCCATCATCATGACCACCAACGCGGGCGCGGAAGGGCTGTCGCGCAACTCGATGGGCTTCACGCAGACGCGCGCCCCCGGCGACGAGATGGGCGAGATCAAGCGCATGTTTACGCCCGAGTTCCGCAACCGCCTGGACGCCGTGGTGTCGTTCGGCGCGCTCGACGAGCAGATCATCCTGCGCGTGGTCGACAAGTTCCTCATGCAGCTGGAGGGCCAGCTGTCCGAGAAGAAGGTCGAGGCGCTCTTCACCGAGAACCTCAAGAAGTACCTCGCGAAGAACGGCTTCGATCCGCAGATGGGCGCGCGCCCGATGGCGCGTCTCATCCAGGACACGATCCGGCGCGCGCTCGCCGACGAGCTGCTGTTCGGCAAGCTCGCCAACGGCGGGCGGGTCACGATCGACGTCGACGACAAGGGCCAGGTCACCCTCGAGATCGCGCAGTCCGACTCGCAGCCCGCCGAACCGGTCGAGTCGACGTAGGCGGCAGCCGCCCCTTGCCTCGAACGCCCGCTCCCGCGGGCGTTTTTCTTGGCGCGGCCGATTGCGCTATCCTCAGTCAGGCCCCCAAGAACAAGGAGCAGCGCCATGAGATCGACTCTCGCAGGGCTCTTCCTGATGCTCGCGGGCGCGGCCGCGCAGGCCCAGGCGCCGGCTCCGCCCCCGCCGAATTTCGCCCCCACCAACACCTCGCCCAAGGGCGTGCAGTCGATGGCGGCCGCGTGCGCGATGTGCCACGGCACCAACGGACGACCGGTAGCCAATTCCCCGGTTGCGGCGCTCGCCGGACGCCCGCGCGACGAGATCGTGCAGTCCATGGCGCAGTTCAAGGCAGGCACCAAGCCGGCGACGATCATGCACCAGGTCGCCAAGGGCTACAGCGACGCCGAGATCGCGGCGCTGGCCGACCATTTCTCCGCCCAGGCGCGCTGAGGAGGCCCCATGAGGATCGATCGCAGGCAGTTCCTGAAGGCCGGTGTGGCCGCCGCGTCGCTGGCCGGGCTCGGTGGGTGCGCCACGATGGGCGCTTCGGCCAAGGCCCGCGTGGTGGTCGTGGGCGGTGGCTACGGCGGGGCGACGGCGGCCAAGCACATCCGCCTGCTGGACCCGTCGATCGAGGTCGTGCTGGTCGAGCCCAATGAGGCGTTCGTTTCGTGTCCGATCTCGAACATGGTGCTGGGCGGCTTCCGCACCATGGCCGACATCACGACGCCGTACCGCGGCCTCGAGCGCCACGGCGTGCGCGTGGTGCGCGACACCGCGGCCGCCATCGACGTCGAGAAGAAGCAGGTCCGCCTCACGCGCGGCGACCCGTTGCCATTCGACCGCGTGGTGGTGTCGCCCGGCGTCGACTTCATGTGGGAGGCGATCCCCGCGATGGGATCGGCGGACGCGCAATCGGGCCTGCTGCATGCCTGGAAGGCCGGCCCGCAGACCCAGGCCCTGCGCGACCGACTGGTGGCCATGCGCGACGGCGGGGTGTACGTGCTCACCGTGCCGCTGGCGCCCTACCGCTGCCCGCCTGGCCCCTACGAGCGCGTCTGCCAGGTCGCCGCCTACTTCAAAGCGCACAAGCCGCGCTCGAAGATCCTGCTGCTGGACGAAAACGCCGACGTGACCTCCAAGGGGCCGCTCTTCAAGAAGGCCTGGAGCGAGCTCTATCCGGGGATCATCGAATACCGCGGCAACAGCAAGGTCGCCGACGTGGACCTGCGCGGCGGCACGGTGAAGCTGGAGTTCGGCGACGTGAAGGGCGACGTGCTCAACGTGCTCCCGCCGATGAAGGCCGGCAACATCGCCGCCCCCTACGTCACCGCCAACCGCCGCTGGTGCGAGGTGGACTGGCTCACCTTCGAGTCGAAGGCGGTGAAAGGCGTGCACGTGCTGGGCGACTCATTGCAGATCGCACCCGCAATGCCCAAGTCGGGCAGCATGGCCAACGCCCACGGCAAGGTGGCGGCGGCCGCGATCGTGGCCCTGGTTAACAACGAGGCGCCCAACCCGGCGCCCACGATCATCAACACGTGCTACAGCATGGTCTCGGACAAGCAAGCCATCCACGTGACGTCGGTGCACAAGTACGACCTGAACGACCGCACCTTCAAGGCGGTCCCCGGCGGGGGCGTGTCCTCGGCCATGAACGAAGCCGAGGGCGCCTACACCATGAACTGGGCGCGCAACATCTGGGCCGACGCGCTGTTGTGAGCATCCGCGGCGCGTCGCTGGCCGTAATTCCAGGGCCATGACGCGCCGCATCCTGTTTCTCTTCGCCGACGAGTGGGATCGCGCGGCCGCCCGCGATCCGCGGCGGCACGGTGCCTTCGAGTTCATCCACGAGGGCTTCGACCTCTTCAGCTTCCCCGACAACGCGCGCCTGTTCACGTTCGACGCGCTCGCCTTCGTCGAGAAGATGGCGCGGCGCTACCGCGACGCCGGCATCGAGGCGGTCGTGACCGCGGACGAGCAGTTCGGGCCGTTCCTCGCCTCGCTCATCGCCGCGCGCCTGGGCCTGCCGCATGGCCCGGTCGAGCCGATCCTCACGCTGCAGCACAAGTACTACGCGCGGCAGGCTTTCGAGCGCATCGCCCCGGAAGCCAACGCGCGCGTGGGGCTGCTGCGCCGCGCCTTCGGCGGCAAGGGCCGCCCCGAGGACGTCCCGCTGCCTTTCCCGTTCTACGTGAAGCCGGCCAAGGCCGCCTTCTCGGTCCTGGCCCGCCGCGTCGACTCGTTCGACCAGCTGCACGCGCACACGCGCTTCGGGTGGTTCGAGCGCGCCATCATCGAGCGCCTCGTGCGTCCCTTCGGCGACGTGATGCGCGCGTGTTCGAGCCTCACCGAGGACCCGTTCAGCATGGTCTGCGAGGAGATCCTGCCCGGAAGCCAGGTCACGGCCAACGGCTTCGTGCGGGACGGCCGCGTCACCATGATGGGCACGGTCGACTCGGTGATGTACCCGGGCACCGACCAGTTCCAGCGCTTCCAGTATCCGTCCGCGTTGCCCGCCGCGGTGCTGGCGCGCATCGACGAGCTCGCGGCGCGGCTGGTGCGCGGCGTCGGTCTCGGGCACGGGATGTTCAACATCGAGCTGCGCATCGACCCGGTCGACGGCCGCCCGCGCGTGATCGAGATCAACCCGCGCGCCGCGGGCCAGTTCTACGACCTGTTCGAGCGCGTGGACGGCTACAACCCCTTCGACACGATGGTCGACCTGCATTCGGGCCGGGAGCCGCGGCTGGCGCGCCAGGCGGGGCGCGACCGCCATGCGGCGAGCTTCGTGCTGCGCGACCTCTCCGGCCGGGGGCTGCGGCGCTGGCCCTCGCGTTCGGAGCTGAATGCCCTCCAGGCGCGCAACCCCGATGTGCACGCCATGGTGTACCCCAAGCGGGGGGCGGACCTGGAGCGGGAGCTCAAGTGGCTGGGCAGCTATCGCTATGCGGTGCTCAACCTGGGCGCGCCGAGCGTCGAGCAACTGCACGAGCGTTTCCGGCGGTTGTGCGCCGAGATCACCTTCCACCCGCACGGGCATGGCCAGGTGGGGCTCGAGCCGCTGTTCTCCCGCGGCCCCGGCGACGACTGAGGCCGGTCAGCGCGCGGGCGCGCGCGTGACCCACTCGTCCCGGAACGCGGGATGGATCAGCGAGGTGAGCACGTGGTCGCGCCACGCCCCGTCGATGAACAGGTAGTTGCGCGCGAAGCCTTCCTCGACGAATCCCAGGCGCTGCAGCAGGCGGCGGCTGCGATCGTTCTCGGGGCGGAAGTTGGCCATGATCCGGTGCAGGCGCAGGTGCTCGAAGACGAAGGCGTTGGCGGCCCGCAGGCCCTCGGCCATGAGGCCGCGGCCCTCGTGGTCGCGCCCGATCTGGTAGCCGAGGTGGCAGGCGTGGAACGCGCCGCGCACGAAGTTGGTGTAGTTGCAGGTGGCGATGACCGGCCCGCCGAGCGGTGCGCCGCGCAACTGGATGACAAAGCGCGCGGCACGGTCGCCGGCGTAGTCGTCCACCGCCACGGGCAGGCGCTCGTTCCAGAAGGCCTCGGTGAAGAGCTCCGGGGCGACCGGCGGTGACCAGCGATCGAGGTGGCCGGGGTAGTTCTCGCTGAGGAAGCGGGCGATGGCCGCGTGCATGCCCGGCTGCGCGAGGCGCACCACCAGGCGGTCGGTCTCGAGCTCGGGAATCAAATCAGGCCGCGAAGACCCGCCACTGCTGGGACCAGCCTTCCATCGGCGCGCGCTTGAATCCGCTCTTGGCGTACTGGTGCCAGCGGCCGACGACGAACGCGATGACGGCATTGGCATAGGCGTTCACGTCCCAGTCGGCGGGTAGCGCCCCGCTGGTGACGGCCATGCGCGCGCTCTGGCGCAGGCTCGCCTCGAGACGGTCCAGCAGCTGGTTCACGCGCGCCTGCAGGCGCTCGTCCTCGTTCACCAGCGCATCGCCGATCAGCACCCGCGTCATCCCCGGGTTCTTCTGGGCGAAGCCGAGCAGCGTGGTGACGGTGGCCTCGACCTGCTTCATCGGATCAGGCTCGTCGGCCTGGATGCGATTGACCAGGCTGAAGACGGTCTGCTCGATGAACTCGATCAGGCCCTCGAACATCTGCGCCTTGCTGGCGAAGTGCCGGTAGAGGGCGGCCTCGGAGACGTCCAGGCGCGCGGCCAGCAACGCCGTGGTGATGCGCTCTCCCTTCGGGTTCTCCAGCATCGCCGCGAGCGTCTGCAGGATTTGAGCCTTGCGCTCCCCGGTCTTGGCCATGGTCGTCCTAGCGCTTGCCGCCGAAGATGGAGCCGAGCACGCCGCGGATGACGCGGCGCCCGACCTCGCTGCCGATTGCCCGAGCCGCGCTCTTGGCCGCGGCCTCCATGGGCGACTCGCGCGTGCGGCCCTTTGGGGCCGAGCCGTTGCCACCGCCCAGCTTGTCGAAGATGCCGCCGAGGCCCTCGCTCTTGGGCGCAGCCGACTGGGCGACTTTCTCGCCGGCGCGCGCGACGAGCTTCTCGTGGGCCGACTCGCGGTCCACCACCTTCTCGTAGTGGCCGGCCACGAGCGAGCCGGCGATGACCTTCTTGCGCTCCTCCGGCGTGAGCGGGCCCAGGCGCGAGGCGGGCGGCAGCACGAAGGCGCGCTCCACCATCGTGGGCCGGCCCTTCTCGTCGAGGAAGGAGATGAGGGCTTCTCCGACGCCCAGCTCGCCGATGACCTTCTCGACGTCGAGCGCCGGGTTGGCGCGGAACGTGGTGGCCGCCGCCTTCACCGCCTGCTGGTCGCGCGGGGTGAAGGCGCGCAGCGCGTGCTGCACGCGGTTGCCGAGCTGGCCCAGCACCGTCTGCGGCACGTCGAGCGGATTCTGCGTCACGAAGTACACGCCCACGCCCTTGGAGCGGACCAGGCGCACGACCTGCTCGATGCGCTCCAGCAGCTCCTTCGGCGCGTCGTTGAAGAGCAGGTGCGCCTCGTCGAAGAAGAACACCAGCTTGGGCTTCTCCGGGTCGCCCACTTCCGGCAGGTTCTCGAACAGCTCCGACAGCAGCCACAGCAGCAGCGTCGAGTAGACGCGCGGGCTCGAGAGCAGCTTGTCGGCGGCGAGGATGCTCACCACGCCGCGCCCGCCCTCGGTCTGCATGAGGTCGTCCATCGCGAGCGCCGGCTCGCCGAAGAACTTCGCCCCGCCCTGGGACTCGAGCGTCAGCAGGCCGCGCTGGACCGCGCCCACGCTGGCGGTGGCGATGTTGCCGTACTGGGTGCGGAACTGCGCGGCATTGTCGCCGGCGTGCTGCAGCATCGCGCGCAGATCCTTGAGATCCAGCAGCAGCAGCCCGCTGTCGTCGGCGATCTTGAACACCGCGGCGAGGACGCCCGCCTGCGTCTCGTTGAGATCCAGCACTCGCGCGAGCAGCAGCGGGCCCATCTCCGAGATGGTGGTGCGCAGCGGATGGCCCTGCTCACCGAATACGTCCCAGAACATGACCGGCGTGGGGCGGTATTCGAAGTTTTCCAGGCCGAGCATCTTCACGCGCTCCGCGACCTTGGCGTTGCCGCCGCCGGCCGCGGCCATGCCGGCGAGATCTCCCTTCACGTCGGCCATGAACACCGGCACGCCGATCGCGCTGAAACGCTCCGCGAGGGTCTGCAACGTCACCGTCTTGCCCGTTCCCGTCGCGCCGGTGATGAGCCCGTGCCGATTGGCCATCGAGGGCAGCACGGAGAGCTCGGCGGTTTGCGACTTCGCGACCAGCAGCGGGGAAAGCACCGTTTTCGCTCTGGAGAGGGGCGGGAGGCGAATGTTACCATTAGGTTTTACCCCTCGCTTCGCGCTCGAGCTGCAACGACGAGACCCATATGGCAGGTCACAGCAAGTGGGCCAACATCCAGCATCGCAAGGGCCGCCAGGACGCCAAGCGCGGCAAGATCTTCACCCGCCTCATCAAGGAAATCACCGTCGCCGCGAAGATGGGCGGCGGAGATGCGAGCATGAACCCGAGGCTGCGGCTCGCCGTCGACAAGGCGACCGAGAACAACATGCCCAAGGACAACATCGAGCGCGCCATCAAGCGCGGCAGCGGCGGGCTCGAGGGCGTGAACTACGAGGAGATCCGCTACGAGGGCTACGGCCCGAACGGCGCGGCGGTCATCGTGGACACCCTGACAGACAATCGCACGCGCACGGTCGCGGAAGTGCGCCACGCGTTCACCAAGTACGGCGGCAACCTGGGCGCGACCGGCTCGGTCGCGTTCCTGTTCAGGCATTGCGGGCAGCTGCTGTACGCCCCGGGCACGAACGAGGACAAGCTCATGGAAGCCGCGCTCGAGGCCGGCGCCGATGATGTCGTCGCGAACGAGGACGGCTCGCTCGAGGTGGTGACCGATCCGTACGAGTTCGCGCGCATCAGGGGAGCGCTCGAGAAGGCGGGCTTCAAGGCCGAGCTCGCCGAGGTCACGATGAAGCCCGCGAACGACACCGAGATGGCCGGCGAGGACGCGCAGAAGATGCAGAAGCTGCTCGACGCCCTCGAGGGCCTCGACGACGTCCAGGACGTCTATACGACGGCGGCGCTCAGCTGAAGCCGATCCGCATCCTCGGCATCGACCCCGGCCTCGGGATCACCGGATACGGCGTGGTCGAAAAGACCGGCAGCCGGCTCGCGTACGTGGCGAGCGGGCGCATCGTCTCGAATACCCGCGACGCGCTCGCGGCGCGCCTGGCCACCATCCTCGAGGGCCTCGCGGAGGTGATCGCCACTTTCGCGCCCACCGAGGTGGTGGTGGAGAAGGTCTTCGTCAACGTGAACCCGCAGTCGACGCTGCTGCTCGGCCAGGCGAGGGGCGCGGCGATCTGTGCCGCGGTCACCGCGCGCCTGCCGGTCGCCGAGTACACCGCGCTGCAGGTGAAGCAGGCGGTGGTCGGCAAGGGCCATGCGCACAAGGCGCAGGTGCAGGAGATGGTGCGCAGGCTCCTGCAGCTGCCGGGCCTGCCCGGTCCGGACGCCGCCGACGCGCTTGCCTGCGCGATCTGCCACGCGCACGGGGGCCTGGGCGCGATGCCGGCTCGCGGGCGCCGCGTGCGCGCCGGCCGGATCGTGCTGGACGCCACGCAGCCGAGGGTGGGGCGGCGATGATCGGGCGCATCCAGGGCGTCGTGGTGGAGAAGAATTTCCCCCAGGTGATCGTCTCCTGCCAGGGCGTGGGCTACGAGGTCGACGTGCCGATGAGCACCTTCTATCCGCTGCCGGCCGTGGGCCAGGAGGTGACGCTGCTCACGCACCTCGTGGTGCGCGAGGACGCGCACCTGCTCTTCGGCTTCCTCACCGCGCCCGAGCGCGCGGCCTTCCGCCAGCTGCTCAAGATCAGCGGCGTCGGTCCCAAGGTGGCGCTCTCGGTGCTCTCGGGCCTGTCGGTGGACGACCTCGCCGCTGCCGTGGCCACCGAGGACGCGGCGCGCCTCACCAAGGTCCCGGGCATCGGCAAGAAGACCGCCGAGCGCCTCGTGCTCGAGCTGCGCGACAAGCTGCCCAAGGTGACCCACGTAGCGCGCGCGGACGGGCGCGCGGCGAGCGGCGAGGTGGTCAGTGCGCTGCTGGCGCTTGGCTATAATGATCGCGAGGCCCAGGCAGCGGCCAAGGGGCTTGCGGCAGACCTGCAGCTCGCCGACGCCATCCGCCAGGCCCTGAAGGCGCTGGCGAAGACGTGATCGAATTCGCGTGATCGAAGCCGACCGCCTGATCTCGGGGGGCAAGGCCTCACCCCATGAAGAGGGCGAGGAGCGCGCGCTTCGGCCCAAGCAGCTTTCCGAATACGTCGGCCAGGCGAGGATCCGCGAGCAGCTCGCCATCTTCATCACCGCCGCGCGCCAGCGCAAGGAAGCCCTCGACCACACGCTGCTCTTCGGCCCCCCGGGGCTCGGCAAGACGACGCTCGCGCACATCATCGCGCGCGAGATGGGCGTGAACCTCAAGCAGACTTCCGGCCCCGTGCTCGAGCGCGCCGGGGACCTCGCGGCCATCCTCACCAATCTCGAGCCCAACGACGTCCTCTTCATCGACGAGATCCACCGGCTGAGCCCGGTCGTCGAGGAGATCCTCTACCCGGCGCTCGAGGACTACCAGATTGACATCATGATCGGCGAGGGGCCGGGGGCGCGCTCGGTCAAGCTCGACCTCCCGCCCTTCACCCTCGTGGGCGCAACCACGCGCGCGGGCATGCTCACCAACCCGCTGCGCGACCGCTTCGGGATCGTGGCGCGCCTGGAGTTCTACACCGCCGAGGAGCTGACCACCATCGTGCACCGCTCGGCACGGCTGCTCGACGTGCGCATCGAGGACGAGGGCGCCACCGAGATCGCGCGCCGCGCGCGCGGGACGCCGCGCATCGCCAACCGGTTGCTGCGGCGCGTGCGCGACTACGCGCAGGTGCGCGCCTCGGGCGTGGTCACGAAGGCGGTGGCGGACACGGCGCTGCGCATGCTCGACGTGGATGCGATCGGCCTGGACCTCATGGACCGCAAGCTCCTCGAGGCGGTGATCGGGAAGTTCGGCGGCGGGCCCGTCGGCGTGGAGAACCTCGCGGCGGCGCTTGGCGAGGAGCGCGACACGATCGAGGACGTGCTCGAGCCGTACCTGATCCAGCAGGGCTACCTGCAGCGCACCCAGCGTGGGCGGGTCGCCACGGCGCTCGCCTACGGGCACCTGGGCCTGGCGCCGCCACGGCGGGAAGGTGAGCTCTTCTCATGAGCCGAATTGCCATCAAGCCAACCCTTCAGCCCGAATTGTTCGTTTACTCCTTCCCGGTGAGGGTGTATTTCGAGAACACGGACGCGGGAGGGGTGGTCTATCACGGCGAGTACCTCAAGTTCCTGGAGCGCGCGCGCACCGAGTGGCTGCGCCACCTCGGCTACGAGCACCAGACGCTCGCGCGGGAACATCGGGTGCTCTTCGTGGTGACCTCGCTCGCGATCGACTTCGCCAAGCCCGCGAGGCTCGACGACAGCCTCGCGGTGAGCGTGCGGCTCGAGTCGCTCGGCAAGGTGCGTTGCGTCTTCGTGCAGGAGGTGCGGCGCGACGACGAGGTGCTGGTGAAGGCGAAGGTGACGGTGGCGAGCGTGAACGCCGAGAACATGAAGCCGGTGGAGATCCCCGAAGGACTGCGCAGGAAGATGGAGGCTTCGATTTGAATCCACTGAACCCGGGCCTGATCGTCGGCCACGACCTGACCATCGTCTCGATGATCATGAGCGCGAGCGTGGTGGTGAAGGCCGTCATGGCCATGCTCGTGATCGCCTCCCTGCTGTCGTGGACCTACATCTTCATGAAGATGTTCGCCATCCGGCGCGCGCGCCGCCAGGCCGAGGACTTCGAGCGCGAATTCTGGAGCGGCTCCGATCTCGTGGGGCTCTACCAGCGCGCAGCCGGCGGGCGCCACGGCGCCGCGGGGCTGGAGCGCATCTTCGAGGCCGGTTTCAAGGAGTTCCTCAAGCTGAAGGGCCGCCCCGGCACCGACCTCTCGGCGTTGCTCGATGGCACGCGGCGCGCGATGAAGGCCACCTACCAGCGCGAGATGGACGTGCTCGAGTCGCACCTCTCGTTCCTCGCGACCGTGGGCTCGGTGAGCCCGTACATCGGGCTCTTCGGCACGGTGTGGGGAATCATGAACGCGTTCCGGGGCCTGTCCAACGTCGCGCAGGCCACGCTTGCGCAGGTGGCCCCGGGCATCGCCGAGGCGCTCGTGGCCACGGCCATGGGCCTCTTTGCCGCCATTCCGGCGGTGATCGCGTACAACCGGTTCAGCCACGACATCGACCGCCTCGCGGGGCGCTACGAGAGCTTCATGGAGGAGCTGCAGAACATCCTGCAGCGCCAGGCGCACCTGCCCGATCGCGACATGGCCGCGACCGGCGCTCACCGGGTGAAGTGAGGCCATGAGGCGTCCGCGCCGTGCGATGAGCGAGATCAACGTCGTGCCGTACATCGACGTGATGCTGGTGCTGCTCATCATCTTCATGGTGGCGGCCCCGCTCATCAATCCGGGGCAGATCGACCTGCCCCAGGTGGCCTCGAAGCTGGACCCCGCCGTGGCCCCGATGGAAGTTCGCGTGCGCCCCAACGGCGACCTCGCCTTCGTCGATCGCTCGAAGTCGCCCGACGAGCTGCGCGTCACGCGCCAGCGCCTGCTCGAGCTCGTGCGCGAGGCCCAGCGCGCCAATCCGCAACAGGCCGTCGTGGTCGCGGGCGACCGCAACGTGCGCTACGAGGAAGTACTGAACGTGCTCGACGTGCTGCAGCGCAGCCAGGTCAAGCGAGTGGGCCTGCTGGCCCGGCCTGCCACCGGGCCGTGAAGCACAACCCCGAGCAGCCTGCCGCCCTCGAGAAGCGCGCGCAGCCCGGCCGCGTGCGCGCGGTCATCCTCGCCATCGTCGTCCACGTGCTGTTCTTCGGCTTCATCATCGTGGGGATCAGCTGGCAGAGCAGCCCGACGCCACCGGTCGAGGCCGAGCTCTGGGACAAGCTGCCGCCCGTCGCCGCCAAGCCTGCGCCGCCGGAGCCCGAACCGCCCAAACCCGAGCCGCCCAAACCCGAGCCCCCGAAACCCGAGCCGCCCAAGCCCGAGCCGCCCAAGCCGGACGTCAAGCCCGACCCGCCCAAGCCCGACCCCGAGATCGCGCTCAGGGCCGAGCGCGAGAAGCGCGAGCGCGAAAAGAAGAAGAAGGACGACGAGGCGAAGAAGAAGCGCGAGGATCTCGAGGCGGCGAAGAAGAAGCGCGAGCATGAGGAAGCGGAGAAGAAGAAGCGCGAGGACGAGAAGCGCCGGCGCGAGGACGAAGCGGCCAAGCGCGAGGCCGAAAAGGCGCGCGCGGCGCAGATGGATGCGCGGCAGAAGGAGTTCAACGAGTACGTGAACCGGATACGGGCTAAAATCAAGAGTCGGGCGAATGTGCCCGACACCGTGACTGGCAGACCCACCGTGCAGGTGCAGATCAGGATCCTGCCCGGAGGAGAAGTTCTGGACATCCGCGTGATCAAGCCCAGCGGCAACCGCGCCTACGACACGGCCATCGAGAGGGCCATCCGGAGTGCGTCGCCGCTGCCGGTTCCGGACGTCAATTCGGAACTTTTCCCCCAGTTTAGGGAACCTATCCTCAACTTCGAGCACGAGCGCTAGAACGAGAACCCGTGCAAGGCCCCATGCCCATCTTCCGCTTCATCCTCCTAATGGCTGTGCTGCTGGCCGTGTCCACGCGTGCGGAGCCGCAGCTGCAGATCGACATCACCACCTCGGGCGGGCGCCAGATCCCGATCGCCGTGATGCCCCTGGCGGGCGAGAACACGCAGCCCCAGGCGGTGAGCGAGGTCGTGGCCGCGGACCTCGCGCGCACCGGCCTCTTCCGGCTGGTGAACACGGTGGGCATCAGCCCGCTGCCGACCGAGCCCTCGGAGGTCAACTTCCCCGACTGGACGGCACGCACCGCGGAGGCGCTCGTGATCGGCAAGATCGAGCCGCAATCCGAGGGCCGGGTCGAGGTGCGCTTCCGCCTCTTCGACGTGGCCAAGCAGTCGCAGCTCGCGAGCTATTCGTACGTGGTCGCCCCCGCCCAGCTGCGCGCGACCGCCCACCGGATCGCCGACCTGATCTACGAGCGGCTCACCGGCGACAAGGGCGCGTTCTCCACCAAGATCACCTACGTGGTGAAGCGCTCGGGTCGTTACGAGCTGCAGGTCGCCGATGCGGACGGCTTCAACGCCCAGAGCGTGCTCGCCTCGAACGAGCCGATCATGTCGCCCTCCTGGTCGCCGGACGGCAGCCGCCTCGCCTACGTGTCGTTCGACCAGAAGAAGCCCGTCGTCGTGGTGCAGAACCTCGCGCAGGGCACCACGCGGGTCGTGGCCAACTTCCGCGGCAACAACAGCGCGCCGGCCTGGTCGCCGGACGGCCAGTACCTCCTCGTGGCGCTGACCAAGGACGGGCTCACACAGATCTACCGCATCTCCGCTTCGGGGGGAGATGCACAGCGCCTCACGGATTCCACCGGCATCGACACGCAGGGGGTGTACTCGCCCGACGGCCAGTGGATCGCCTTTACGTCGGACCGGGGCGGCTCGCCGCAGGTGTACCGGATGCCGGCTTCGGGTGGTCCGGCCGAGCGCCTCACCTTCGAAGGCACGTACAACGTCGGGCCCCGCTACAGCCCGGACGGCAAGTCCATGGCCTACGTAAGCCGCGAGGGCGGGCGCTTCCGGATCGCGCTGATGGACCTTGCGACCAAGCAGTGGCAGCCGCTCACCGAGGGTGGGCTGGACGATTCGCCGAGCTTCGCGCCCAACGGTAAGATGATCCTCTACGAGGCGTCGGTCGGGGGGCGCGGCAACCTGGCCGCCGTTTCCTGGGACGGGCGCGTGAGGCAACGCCTGACCTCCGCCGCGGGCGACGTGCAGGATCCCGCCTGGGGCCCGATGCCGACCAACTGACGCCAACGGATTTTCACGCAGCACGCTGTTCCAACACCAAGAGAAGGAGAGAGCAATGAAGAACGTCGCCCTGTATCTCGCCATCGCGGTCATCGCCGCCGGGTGTGCCAGCAAGGAGACCCAGACAGATACCCCCGTCACCGACAAGTCAACCGGGGTGTCGCAGCCGTCGCGCTCCGCGTCGAGCTCCACGACGCCGGCGCAGCAGCCGAGCATCGCCGGCAACCCGCTGCGCGATCCGAGCAACATCCTGTCCAAGCGCAGTGTCTTCTTCGACTATGACTCCAACGCGGTGAAGGACGAGTACCGCGGGCTGGTCCAGGCGCATTCGCGCTACCTGGGCGACAAGCGCGACTCGAAGATCCGCATCGAGGGCAACTGCGACGAGCGCGGCAGCCGCGAGTACAACCTCGCCCTCGGCCAGCGCCGGGCGGAGTCGGTGAAGAAGATGATGAACGTGCTGGGCGTCTCCGACGGCCGCATCGAGACCATCAGCTTCGGCGAGGAAAAGCCGATGTCGCCGGGCCACGACGAGCAGGCCTGGTCGCAGAACCGCAGAGCGGACATCAAGTACGCCGGTGAGTAAGGCGGCAATCGCGGCGGGCGCGCTCATCGCGCTCGCCGCGGCCTTTCCGTCGCGGGCGGGACTCTTCGACGACGACGAGGCGCGCCGCCGCATCGAGGCCCTGCGCAAGGAGCTCGCGCAGCAGGGCAACGACAACGAGGCGCGCATCGCCAAGCTCGAGGAGCTGATCCGCAACATCGGCGTGGTCGAGCTCGTGCGCCAGCTCGAGAACACCAACACCGAGATCGCGCGGCTGCGCGGCCAGATCGAGGTGCTGGCCAACGAGAACCAGCAGCTGCAGAAGCGCCAGCGCGACTTCTACCTCGACCTCGACTCGCGCATGAAGCGGCTCGAGGGCGTGCCCGCGGGCAGCGCACCCCCGGCACCGTCAGCCGAGGCGCCGGCCACCGCGCCGCCGCCTGCCCAGGCGCAGCGCACGCCCACGAAGGACGAGCAGGCGCGCGAGGTGAAGGCCTACGACGCGGCCTCGAACCTCTTCCGGCGCAACGATTTCAAGGCCGCCATCGACGCCTTCCGGGCGTTCCTCAAGGACTTTCCCGACAGCCAGCTCGCCGTCAACGCGAGCTACTGGATCGGCATCAGCTACGCCAACCTGCGCGACTATCGCAACGCCCTCACCACGCAACAGGAGATCCTGGCGCGCCACCCGCAGTCGGCCAAGGCGCCCGACGCGATGCTGGCGATCGCCGCGATCCAGATCGAGCAGGGCGACGCCGGCAGCGCTCGCAACACCCTCGAGGACATCATCGCGCGCTACCCCGCCTCCGACGCCGCGGGCAAGGCACGCACGCGTCTTGCGGCCCTGCGCCGCTAGTCTTCCTTGAAGTCCGCCGTCGTCCTCGTCTCCGGGGGCCTCGATTCGGCCACGGTGCTCGCGATGGCGGTCGCGCGCCGCCTGCGCTGCCATGCACTGTCCATGGACTACGGCCAGCGCCATCGCGCCGAGCTCGCGGCGGCCGCGCAGGTCGCGCGCGCCCTGGGGGCCACGGACCATCGCGTCGTGGGCGTTGACCTGGGAGGGTTCGGCGGCTCGGCACTGACCGATCCGGCCATCGACGTGCCCCACGGCCCCTCGAAAGGCATCCCGATCACCTACGTGCCCGCGCGCAATACCGTTTTGCTCTCCGTCGCGCTCGCGCTTGCCGAGGTGACGGGCGCGGACTTCATCTTCACCGGGGCCAATGCCGTGGACTACTCCGGCTATCCCGATTGCCGCCCCGAGTACATGGAGGCGTTCCAGCGCATGGCCAACCTCGCGACCCGGCGGGCGGTGGAGGGGCAACCGATCGCGATCGAGAGCCCGATCATCGGCATGCGCAAGGACGAGATCGTGCGCCACGGCTACGAGCTGGGCGTGGACTTTGCGCTCACCGTGTCCTGCTACGAGGCCGATGCGGGCGGTCGCGCGTGCGGCGCCTGCGAGGCCTGCCGCCTGCGCCGCGAAGGATTCGAGCGCGCCGGCCTCGACGATCCGACGCGCTACCGCGCCGGATAGAATATCGGTCCTCCCTTTCCGGAACCTCCCTTGGGCGGCACCTCGAACCTCGGCGGCCTGGTCGCGTGGGGCGGATTCGCGCTCGGCTTCGTCTTCGGCGCCGTCGCCAACCGCACCAACTTCTGCACCATGGGCGCGGTATCCGACGTGGTCAACATGGGCAGCTGGGGTCGCATGCGCATGTGGCTCCTCGCCATCGCGGTAGCCATCCTCGGCGCGCACGCGCTGAACCTTACCGGGCAGATCGACCTCGCCAAGTCCTTCTACGTGAGGCCCAATCTCACGTGGCTTTCGTACATCGTAGGTGGGCTGCTCTTCGGCATCGGCATGACCCTCGGCTCGGGGTGCGGCAGCAAGACCCTGGTGCGGCTGGGGGGCGGGAGCCTCAAGTCCGTGGTCGTGTTCGTCTTCTTCGGCATCGCGGCCTACATGACGCTGAAGGGCCTCTTCGGCATCTGGCGCACGGGCTGGATCGACCCGGTCGCGATCGACCTGGCCGCCCGCGGCATCGCCCGCCAGGACCTGCCGACGCTGGCGGCCGCGGCGACGGGGTTGCCACCCCGCGGCCTCGAGCTCGGCTTCGCGCTCGCGATCGCCGCGGCGCTGCTTGCCTTCGTCTTCAAGGACCGCGACTTCCGCACGAGCTTCGACCACATCCTGGGCGGAACCGTCGTGGGCCTCACGATCGTTGGCGGGTGGTACGTGACCGGCCACCTGGGCTTCGCCGAGAACCCCGAGACCCTCGAGGACACGTTCTTCGGCACCAACAGCCGCACCATCGAGTCGCTGTCGTACACGGCGCCGGTCGGCTACACGCTCGAGCTGCTCATGCTGTGGAGCGACAAGTCGCTCACAGTCACCTTTGGCGTGGCCGCCGTGGTCGGCATCGTGCTGGGCTCCCTGGCGTACGCGATCGCCTCGCGCACCTTCCGCTGGGAAGGGCTGGCGGGCGCCGAGGACACGGCCAACCATGTGATCGGGGGCGTGCTCATGGGATTCGGCGGCGTGACGGCGCTGGGCTGCACCGTCGGGCAGGGCCTTTCCGGACTTTCCACGCTGGCCCTGGGCTCGGTGCTCGCCTTCTTCGCCATCGTGGCGGGCTCGGCGGCGACGATGAAGTGGCAGTACTGGCGGATGACGCGGGAATGAGCTCGCGGGGGCTCCGGCGGGTGGAAGCAGCCTTACGCCCGATGCTATAATTTCGCGTTTTCCGGGGCGTTAGCTCAGCTGGTAGAGCAGCGGACTTTTAATCCGTTGGTCACTGGTTCGAATCCAGTACGCCCTACCATCCGCGCCATGGAGCCTCGACAGCTCCATGGCGTTTTTTCCGTGAATCCGCGGACCGGGATAGAGTCTATATACGGTCATGCGCCCCGCGATCCTGATCGCCTTCCTGCTCGTCGCCGCCTGCGCCGGCCCCACCTCGCTCGTCGGGCGCGGCGAGGGCGAGTTGCGCAGCGCGCTGGGCGCCCCGGCCGGCGAATACGCGAACGCAGACGGCTCGCGAACCCTCGCCTACCCACAGGGCTACTACAGCGGCCAGACGTTCCTGGCGGAGGTGGATCGGTCCGGCACCGTCCGAAGCGTGCGCCAGGCCCTCAGCGAGGACAGTTTCCAGCGCATCGACCCGGGCGTGACCCGCGACGAGGTGCTGCGCCTCATCGGGCCCCCGGTGGATACGATGGCCTTTCCGGCCAAGCGCGAGATCTCATGGGAGTACCGGTTCACGGACGCCTGGGGCTACCGGGCAGTCTTCTACGTGAACTTCGACGAGCGTGGCGTCGTGGTGAGCAAGTTCACACGCCGTATCGAGAACGACCGCGTTCGCTCGCCCTAGCCGGGGCGGCGGCGCTCCAGGACGACGATGCGGAAGGGATGCTCGTGGCGCTCGTCGCGCGCCTGGCGCGCGACCTCACGCTCGGTCCACTGCGAGCGATCGAACGCAGGAAACCAGGTGTCGCCCTCGACATCGGCCTCGACTTCCGTCAGGTGGATGCGGTCGGCCTGGGGGAGCGCCTCCGCGAAGAGCGACGTGCCGCCGATGACGCAGGCCTCGTCGGCCGCTCCGGCCGCGCGCCATGCCGCGTCCAGGCTGGCGACGACCGTCGCTCCCTCCGCCTTGTAGTCCGGGTTGCGGGTCACCACGATGTTGTGCCGCCCCGGCAGCGGCCGGCCGATCGATTCCCACGTGCGCCGGCCCATGATCACCGGGTGGCCCATCGTCACGCGCTTGAAGTAGGCGAGGTCGGCCGGCAGGCGCCACGGTAACTGGTTGTCACGGCCGATCACGCCGTTGCGGGCGCGGGCGACGACGAGGGAGCGGATCACGTTCAGACGGCGATGGGCGCTTTGATCGCCGGATATGGATCGTAGCCCTCGAGCGTGAAATCCTCGTAGCGGAAACCGAAGAGGTCGCGCACGGCGGGATTGAGGCGCATCACGGGAAGCTCGCGCGGAGTGCGGGTGAGCTGCTCGCGCGCCTGCTCGAAGTGGTTGACGTACAGGTGGGCGTCGCCCAGCGTGTGCACCAGCTCGCCGGGCCTCAGGCCCGTCACCTGCGCCACCATCAGCGTGAGCAGCGCGTAGGAGGCGATGTTGAAGGGCACGCCGAGGAAGATGTCGGCGCTGCGCTGGTAGAGCTGGCACGACAGGCGGCCCTCGGCCACGTAGAACTGGAAGAGGGCGTGGCAGGGGGCGAGAGCCATCTTCGGAATGTCGGCCACGTTCCACGCCGAGACGATGAGGCGGCGGGAGTCCGGATTCTTGCGGACCTGCTCCACCACCTGCGACATCTGGTCGATGTGCCGCCCGTCGGGCGCCGGCCACGAGCGCCACTGGTAGCCGTACACCGGCCCCAGTTCGCCGTCGGCGCCGGCCCACTCGTCCCAGATCGTGACGCCGTTCGCCTTGAGGTACCCCACGTTGGTGCTGCCTTGCAGGAACCAGAGCAGCTCGTGGATCACGCTCTTCAGGTGGACCTTCTTGGTGGTGAGCAGCGGGAAGCGTTCGCCCAGGTCGAAGCGCATCTGGTAGCCGAATACGGAGAGCGTGCCGGTGCCGGTGCGGTCGCCCTTCCGGGCCCCGTGATCCTGGACGTGCCGCAGCAGGTCGAGGTAGGTGTTCAACGCCGGCTAGACCCGCCGCCCGAGGATGAGCACGTCCCGCTCCTGGCCGTCGAGCTCGCACGCTCGCGGCAGCAGGCCCCAGCGCTGGAAGCCGTGGGCCTCGAACAGCGTCACGGTGGGCTGATTGTGGACGAAGACGAAGGCGAGGATGTTGGCGATGCCCTTCGAGGGGGCCTCGCGGACGGCGTTGTCCAGCAGCTCGTGGGCGATGCCGCGGCGGCGGTGCTCCGGATCCACGTAGACGGTCGATTCCACCGTGCGGTGATACGCCGGCCGCCGATAGTAGGAGCGCAGCGCCAGCCAGCCTGCGATCGCCCCCTCGTGCTCATACACCCACAGGGGGCGGCGGTCGGGATCGAAACCCCGGAACCACTCCTCGCGGTCGGCCACGGCCACCGGCTCCACGTCGGCGGTAGCCATGCGGCTGGGGATCGAGGCGTTGTAGATCGAGACGACGGCGGGCAGGTCCGAGGCAACGGCGAGGCGGATCGGCATGGATGCGATTTTACCTGCCTGAAACGCCGACGCCCCGCCGGGGTGGCGGGGCGTCGGGATTCGGGCGGCGGCCTAGCGGAACGAGTAGGTCGCCGAGACGTACACCACGCGGGCGCGCGGGTCGAAGTACGAGGGGTCGTAGCCGGACTGGAACGAGTTCTGCTGGTTGGTCGCCGGCGGGTTGGTGTCGAGCAGGTTCTTGGCCCCCAACGTGAGCGAGAGGTTCTTGAGCCCCTTCCAGTTCACGTACAGGTCCCACATGGACAACGTGCTCACCGTGCGGAAGTTGCCGTCCAGGTCGGTCTGCTGGTCGCGGTACGAGCTCTGATAGGAGTTGCCCAGCGTGACGCTCCACGGTCCCCGGTCCCACGTGATCGACTGGTAGCTCTTCCAGCGCGGCGACACGCCCGTGACCGCCGAGCCGAACGTGTTCGACACGATCGAGGCGAAGCTGCCGTCGTTCTGCTCGACGTCGTACTTGATGAAGTACGTGCCCGAGAGCTGGAAGCGGAAGCGGCCGTACGGCGTGGGCTCGAAGTTGTGCTGGATGTTCGCGTCGATGCCCTGGAGCTTCACCGTGCCCAGGTTGATGTAGCGCTGGTCGATGTTGATGATCCGGCCCGGCAGCGTCGGGAACTGCGCATCCGGAGCCGCGCGCGTCACGAGGCCGCCGTATTGGGGCAGGTCGGCGAGCACCACCGCCGGGGTGATCCCGTTCACGATGACGTCCTCGAGCCTCATGTCGAAGTAGTCGAGGCTCACCGACGTGCCGCGGCGGGGCTCGAACACGACGCCGATCGTGTACTGCTTCGAGGTCTCGGGGTCGAGGTTGGCGTTGCCCCCGAAGGTCACCGGGAATTGGGTGAGGCAGTCGAAGGTGTCGTTGGTCGTGGGGCAGCGCAACGGATCGGACAATCCCGTCGCCGACGTCCCCTGGATGTTCGGCGTCCACAGCTGGTAGAGCGTGGGCGCGAGGAACCCGGTGCCGTACGAGGCGCGCAGGAGCGTCTCGCGGGTGGGCGTGAAGCGGATCCCCACCTTCGGGTTGGTGGTGGTGCCGAAGTCGCTGTAGTCGTCATGGCGCACGGCGAGGTTGAGCTCGAGGTTCTTCATCACCGGCACGTTCACCTCGGCGAAGACCGCCCAGGTGTCGCGATCGCGGTCCACGGGCAGGACGTTGCCGCCGAAACCCGAGATATCCCCGCTGGCGAGTACCGGCGCGGGCGTCTGGGTGAATTCCTGGCTGCTCATCTGCGCGCCGAACGCGGCCGCGAGCGGACCGGACGGGAGGTTCATGATCTCGCCGGAAATCTTGGCGTCGAGGTAGCCGGCGCGCGCCTTGCCGTCGAACACCTTGCCGATGAAGTTGGTCCGGCGCACCTCGTCGGAGATCGCCTGCGTGTTGGTGCCGAACATGTTCACGCGGCCGCTGTTGAGCAGCGGAACGATCTGGGAGCGCAGCGGGAAGCCGCCGTTCAGCTTCTGCTCGGTGGTGCCCTCGTTCATGGTGGCCGACGCGTCCCAGTCCCAGGTCCCGGCCGTGCCGCGCAGGCCCGCGACCACCTGCCATTGCTCGTTGGTGTCGGTGGAGTCGCGGTTGCCGGCCTCCACGGCGCGCCATCGCACGTTGAGGGGTTGGCCGTTCACGCCGGCGGCGATCGCGGCGGCGGTGGGGTAGAAGGGGCTATTGGCGGGCAGCGTGATCGTGTCGCCGAAGATGTCGGCGATCGGCACGGGCTGGATCACGAAGTTGTTCTTCGACTGCATGAAGTTGCCGCTGGCGTAGGCCTGCAGGTTCGGGGTGATCTGGAACGTGCCTGCGGCGTACACGTTCATCGTCTCCAGGTCGGGGAGCGACTGCACGCCCACCTGCTCGGCCGGATCGTAGAAGCAGCGCTCGCCCAGGTCGGGGTAGTAGTGCGAGGGAGCGCAGTTCGGAAATGCCGGATTGCCGATCCCACCGGTGGTCACGAAAGCGGGGAAGGTCGTGCCCGAGATTCCGATCAGGCCCAGGTCGAGGCGCACCGAGGTGTTGGAGAAATTGCGCACGCGCTGCTCGAGCGGCTCCTGCTTGTCGTATTGCGCCGCGAAGAAGACGTTGTAGCGGTCCTTGGCGAGGTCGCCGAAGCCGAACGCCCCCTTGAGCGTGGTCTGCTCGCCGCCGTCGCCTCCGCGCGTGGGTGCCCCGTAGTACACGGTGGCTTCGGCGCCCACGTAGTCCTTCTTCACGATGAAGTTGATCACGCCGGCGATGGCGTCGGAGCCGTAGATGGCCGACGCACCGTCGAGCAGGACCTCGACTCGCTCGATCGCGTTCAGCGGAATGGTGGTCAGGTTCACGCCCGACACGCCCTGGATCTCGCCGGAGAAGCTGTTCAGGCGCTTGCCGTTCAGCAGCACGAGCGTGCGTCCACCCTGCAGGCCGCGCAACGACGCGGTGTTTGCGCTGAAGGTGAGGGCGCCGATCGTGCTCGCGAAGGAGACGTTGCCCGCGCTGTTGTTGGCCGCCACCAGGTTCATGAGCTCGAACGCGTTGGTGGCGCCGCTGCGCTCGATGTCCTCGCGGCCCAGGATCAGGATGGGCGACGGGCCCTCGACATCGACGCGCTTGATGTTGGAGCCGGTGACCTCGATCTTTTCCTTCGGCGCCTGAGCGGCGGCCGGCAGCGTGAGCAGCATGCCGGCGATTCCCGCGCCGAGCGCCTGCACGACGGCGGCACGAGTCCTCTTGGTTTCGAAACGCATCTGCACCCCCAGGTGATTTGTTGTGAACTCGGAATTCGCGACGGCACCGCCTGTATCATTTCCGTCACAGAATGGGTGGGGATGATAGGCACGGGTTCTATGTCACAAAGTAACGGTTTGTCACTTGTTGCGATTGCACAACGAAGAGAGCGCGCGAGAAGGAAATGCCCGATCTGATTGCGCTGAAGAACGACGCACTCGACGCGCTGCGTCGCGGCGATGCGGCGCGCGCGCGCGCTTCCTTCGAGCGCGTCGTCACGGGCGGCGGCGCGGATGCGGGAGTCTTCGTAGGGCTCGCGTACGCGTGCCGCGCCCAACGCGACGCGGTCGCGATGCTCGCGGCGATCGATCGCGCGCTGCAGCTCGAGCCGCGCAACCTGCGCGCGCTCATGCTCAAGGCGGACCACCTGGCCGCAGCCGGCGACGAGCGCGGCGCATCTTCGTACTACATGGCAGCGGTGCGCGCGGCTCCCGACCCGCAGCGGCTGCCGGCCGATCTGCAAGCCGAGCTCGCGCGCGCAAGCGAGGCGTGCAATCGCTACGCGGCGCGATTCGAGTCGTTCCTGCGCGACTTCATCGCGCAGCGCGACATTCCCGGCATGGCGCAGGGACGCTTCGCCGAGTCGCTCGACATCCTGGTGGGCCGCAAGGCCGCGTTCCTGCAGCAGCCGCGCTACTACTATTTCCCCGGCCTCGCGTCGATTCCGTTTCACGACCGCGCGAGCTTTCCCTTTCTCGACGCGCTCGAGGCGGCCACCGCCGACATCCGCGAGGAGCTGCGCGCGGTGATGTCCGGCGGCCCCGCGTTCGAGCCCTACCTGCGCTCCGATCCCGGGCGGCCGCGACGCGAACAGGCCGGAATGCTCGACAACCCGGACTGGGGCGCCTTCTACCTGTGGAAGGACGGCGAGCGAATGGAGGAGAACGCGGCGCGCTGCCCGCGCACCATGCGAGCGCTGGAGTCGGTGCCGCTTTGCCGCGTCACCAACCGGTCACCGTCCGTGTTGTTCTCGTTGCTGCGTCCTGGCGCGCACATCCCGGCGCACAACGGCATGGTCAACACGCGGCTCATCTGCCACCTGCCGCTGATCGTCCCGCAGGGTTGCGAGTTCCGCGTGGGCAACGAGACGCGCCCATGGGTCGAGGGAAAGGCGTGGGTGTTCGACGACACCATCGAGCACGAGGCATGGAACCACGGCGCGGAGACGCGCGTGATCCTCCTCTTCGAGATCTGGCGCCCCGAGCTCGCGGCGACGGAGCGCGCCCTGGTCGAGGCGATGTTCGCGGCGATCGACGCCCACAGCGGCCAGAAGCCGCAGTGGGAGATCTGACCGCCGCGCCGGCGCTAGGGCACCTTCTTCTTCAGTTCCTTCGCCACGTCCTCGGACCAGTCGCGGAAGAGGGCCTCGAACCAGAAACGGTTGGAGACGTCGGTCGCGCGCTGCAGCCGGCCCATGTCGCCCGCGTCGGAGCGCTGCTCGGACTGCATCACCACGGCGCCGCTCGCGTCGCGCGCCTGCACCCGCAGCGTGGCGCGGCCAGTCTGGCGGGTGAAGCTCGTCACGCCCGAGGCCGTGTTCTCGGGCGCGCTCACATAGACGTCGTCGAGGCGTGCGGTGAGGCGCAGCGCGCCTCCGGTGGGGCCGTTCGCGACCTGGAAGCCATGCGCTCGCAGCGATTTGTCGAGCGCCACCTGGAAATTGCGGGCCATGTCGTCGGCCATCGCGCGGGCGTCGGCCTCCCGCGTTGCGCCGGCCTTGGCGCGTGAATCCTTGATCTCGTAGAGCCAGTTCTTGTCCACCTGTGCCTTCACGGGTTCGATCAGCACCGGAGGCGCCGCCACGGCGGTGCTCGCGGCAAGGAACGCCAGGAGCGAGGAGGCGATGAGGGGTAGGCGTTTCACGGGGTTCTCCTGTAGGACGGGTGCCGATTCATCGTACTCCGTGCCCGCGGCGCCGGAGACCGTTGGTGCAAAATGCAACGTTCGGTAATAGGTGGAAAGGCGATGCAGAGCCCCGAAGGCCCCCCCCGGCAGGACGTCCTCGCCCTCGAGGAGCAGGCGCTGCGAGCGGCGCAGATGGGTCGAGGAGAAGATGCGCGCCGCGCCTGGGAGCGCATCCTCGCGCTCGATCCGCACAACGCGCGTGCCCTGGATGCGATGGGCCAGGCGGCATTCCGCCGGGGCGACCTCGGGCAGGCGCGCGTCCTGCTGGAGCGCCTGGTGAAGGCCGACGGGCGTGACGCGCAGCAGTGGGTCAACCTGGCGGTCGCGTGCCAGGGCCTGCGCGACGAGGCGGGCGAGGAAGCCGCGATCCGCCAGGCGCTCACCGTGGAGCCGCGCAACCTGCCGGCGCTGCTCATGCGTGGCAACCTGATGGAGCGACGCGGCAAGATGCACGAGGCGGCGCGGGCGTACGGGGCCGCCGCGACGGTTTCGCCGCCGCTCGACCGCCTGCACCCGGAGCTGCGGCCGGCGGTGGGGCACGCGATCCAGTACCGGGAGAAGTACGACCGGGATTGCGCGGCCTTCCTAGACCGGCACCTCGAAGTACCGCTCGCCGCCCACCAGGGGGAGGACCTGCGGCGCTTCCGCGACGCCGTCGATATCCTCGTGGGGCGCAAGCGCCGCTACGACTCGCAGCCGGTGATTCTGCATTACCCGCGCCTGGCGCCGATCGAGTTCTTCGACCGGGCGGAGTTTCCCTGGATGGACGCGGTCGAGGCCGCCACCGGCGACGTCCGCGCGGAGTTCCTCGAGGTGCTGCGCTCCGACCAGGGCTTCCAGCCCTACATCGAATACCCCCCCGACGTTCCCCATGACCAGTGGGCGGAGCTCAACCACTCTCCGCGCTGGAGCGCATTCCACCTCTACAAGATGGGCCGGCGAGTGGAGGAGAACGCCGTGCGCTGCCCGCGGACGATGGCCCTCCTGGACGGCGTTCCGCAGCCCCAGCAGGCCGGGCGTACGCCGGCGGCGATGTACTCCCTGCTCAAGCCCCGCACGCGCATTCCGCCGCATACCGGCGTCACCAACGTCCGCCTGGTCGTCCACCTCCCCCTGATCGTGCCCCCGGGATGCGGCTTCCGGGTGGGCAACGAGCGGCGCGAGTGGGTCCCCGGCAAGGCCTGGGTGTTCGACGACACCATCGAGCACGAGGCCTGGAACGACAGCGACCAGCTGCGCGTGGTCTTCATCTTCGACATCTGGCACCCGCACCTCACGGCTTCCGAGCGCGTGCTGGTGAGCGCCCTGTCCGGCGCCCTGGACGCTTTCGCGGGCGGGTCGGAGTCCTTCGAGCTGTAGGGACCGGGCCCCTCCGGGCAAAAAAAACGGCGAGCCTAAGCTCGCCGTTTTCGAAGGGACTGCCTGTCAGAACTTGTAGCTCGCGCTCACGAAGACCTTGCGGCCGAACGCGTCGTAGGTCTGCGGGTAGGTGTTGCCGTTACCCGTGGTGCCGACCTGCGAGGACAGCGGGGGATCCTCGTCGAAGATGTTGTTGACGCCGCCACGCACCGTGAGCTGCTTGGTGACCGCCCACGAGGCCGCGAGGTCGATGTAGTTCTGCGCCTTGAGCTTGGCGTCGACCGGCGGCGGGTTGCCAATGGCGTTCGGGTTGGAGTTGTCGAACTTCACCTCGTCGATGTAGCGCCAGGTCGCGCTCAGGTCGAAGTTCCACGGCGTGGACCACGTCGTGCGGAACTTGTGGCGCCATTCCGGCAGCGGCAGCAGGCAGACGTTGCCGAAGAGGCCGGCGCAGTCGTATTCCGCCGTGAGCGGGCTGTCCGTCGACTTGTACTCCTTCAGGTACGTACCGACGAAGTTGAAGCCCAGGCCGCCGTAGCCCTGGCCCAGCTGGTAGTTGTAGTTGACGGCGATGTCCAGGCCCGAGGTCTTCACCTTCGCGAGGTTGATGTTCGTCGCCTCGACGCCCGGTGCGCCCGGGAGCCAAAGCGTGCCGAGAGTGTCGCGGCGGATCAGGTTGCAGAACAGGTTGCTGTCCAGGCACGCGTTGAGGATCGTGACCGGGGGCAGGTTGGAGATGATGTCCTTCACCTCGATCTGGTAGTAGTCCACCGTGGCGCTCAGCTCGCGCGTCGGGGTGAACACTATGCCGAGGGTATAGGACTTCGCAGTCTCGGGCTCGAGGTTCGGGTTGCCGCCCTGGATGTAGTTGTACTGGCCCGCGGCACTGTCGAGGATCCGGCCGTACTGCGCCGCGGTCACGCCCGTGCGGGAGCAGTCAGCCAACGAACGCGCCGGGGTCGGGCCTGCGCACGGATCGAAGTCCATGTCGAACAGGTTCGTGCCGCGCGCCTGGAACAGCTCGATGATGTTGGCCGCGCGCACCGCCTGCTGGTAGCTGCCGCGCAGCTTCACCGTGCGGACCGGCGCGTACTCGATGCCGAGGCCGTACGAGTCGGTCTGCTTGCCCGTGTCGTAGTCCGAGTAGCGGTAGCTGCCGTTGAGGCTCAGCAGGTCCGCGCCCGGGGCGCCCTCGAGGATCGGCACGCGGACCTCGGTGAAGATCTCCTTCACCTGGTACTTGCCGTTCAGGCCGATGGTCGGGCCGCCCTGGCCGGAGAGGTCGCCGGTCGAGAAGGCCGCGTCGGTGTCGCGGTTCAGCTTTTCCGTGCGGCGCTCGACGCCGAAGGCGAAGCCCACGCCGTTCTTGGCACCCGGAAGCTTCCAGCCGTAGTTGCCGAGGTCGGTCGACACCGTCGCGCCCCAGACGGTCTGCACGGTCTCACCGATGTCGAGGCCGGGGGTCTGCAGGTAGGTGAGGGCCGCCGGCGTCACGCCTCCGGTCGCGAAGATGTTGTACGGCACGCAGTTCGGATCGGTCCCATCGACCACCGAGCGGCAGGTCGGCACGCCGCCCACGCTGACGACGTCGAGGGAGCGCAGGCCTCGGGTGGCGGAGAAATCGTTGCGGTAGATCTGCTCGTAGACCACCGTGCCGTGCTGGTAGAAGGCATCCCAGTCCCAGTTCGCATAGTCGCCCTTGAAGTCGATCACGTTGCGGTACGACGTGTGGCGCAGGTCGGCCTGTCGCCCGCCGCCCTCGATGTTGCGGCGCAGGATCAGCAGGTCGGCGGTGCTGGTGGCCGAGTTGGTGATGCCCAACCGGCTGCGGATGTCGGCCGACAGCAGCGGGTTGTCGCCGTGCATCGTCGCGATGACGCCGAACAGGCCCGACGGCGCGATCTGCGCGACCGTATGGTCGTCGTGGAAGTTGAACTCGTAGTAGGCGCGCAGGTGGTTGTTGATGTCGTAGTGCGCGTACGCCGCGGCCGTGTAGCGCTCCGAGGGGCGCTGATAGTAGTTGTACGGGCCGAAGTTGAACGCGTCGGTGGCGCCGACGTAGGGCCGGGTGCCGCCCTGGGCGTTGGCGATCGTGAAGGGCGCGCCGCCGGCGATCGGTACGAACTGGCCGGGGAAACTGGTGCCCGAGCCCGCGCATGCGAAGCCGTTGCCCGCGGCGTTGCGGCCGAGTGAGCAGGCGCTGAAGTCGTACATGGCCTGGGTGAGCGCCTCATCTTCCTTCCAGCCGAAGAACACCGTGGCGTTGCCGCGGTTGTTGGCGAAGTTGTCGCCGATCAGCAGGCTCACTTCCGTGCTCTTGCCACCGTCGCTCAGGTCGCCCGGCACGTGGTATTGAGACGGGGCGCCCACTGCGCGGAGGGCCACTGCGTCGGCCGCGCCCTGAGGGTTGCCTTGCTGGTGGTTGTAGAAGCCGTAGTGAATCTCGCCCTGCACGCCCTGGAAGTCCTTGCGCATGATGAAGTTCACCACGCCCGCGACGGCGTCCGAGCCGTAGATCGCGGAGGCGCCGCCGGTCAGGATCTCGACGCGGCTGATGAGCGCAGGCGGGATCTGGTTCAAGTCGGCGGGGTAGTAGGCCGGGCTGCCGGCGGGGAGACGCTTGCCGTTCACGAGGACCAGGGTGCGGTCCGCGCCAAGGTTGCGCAGGTCGACGGTCGCGGTGCCGGAGGCACCGTTGGCGACAGTGCTGCCCTGGTCGGCGAAGACCTGCGGCATGTTCTGGAGCAGGTTCTCGACGTTGCGAACGCCCTCGATCTTGATGTCTTCTGCGCTGATGACCGCGATGGGGCTGGTGCTCTCGACGTTCTGCTGAAGCGGGATGCGCGAGCCCGTCACCTCGATCTTCACCGCGGGCGGCGTGGCCTGTGCGAACGCGAACGGGGCGGCCATCATCGCCACGGCGAACTCAGTGGCGACTACGCACGCCTTCCGCGTAAACAGCGGATGCTTCTTAATCTTGTGCTGATTCATTGCTCCCCCAGGATGGTGGTGGTTGAAACGATTGAAACGTTGGAGCCGGGTGGTGTTACGGCAGGATTTATGACGTGGCCATATATATCGGTCTTGTTACCGGCCATTGCACCGCGGATGATAGCCATCGCGGGGCATAATTCCAACGAAAAAAACTCAGTGTTGCGTTTTTGCAACATCGGCTGGATGCTGCGGCGCAGCACTGCCGGGACGGCATAATCGCGGTTTGCCAACAGCCCCCGCCGATGCGTCCCCTTCCCCTGCTTTTCGCTTCGATGCTGATCACGGCGCTGCCAGCCGCCGCGAGCGATGCCCTGAAACGGTGCCGGTCGATCCAGGATCCCGCCGCCCGGTTGGCCTGTTACGACGCTCTGCCCGTGGACGAGTCCCGGGCTCCACAGGCCGCGCAAGCTGCGCAGCCGGCGCCGCCCGCGCCGGGGCCGCGCCCGGCCACGCCGGCCCCACGCGCCGCAACCCCGCCGCCGGCCGTGGTGGCCCCGGCGCCGCAAGCGGCCCCAACGCCCCAATCGCCCGCGCCGCCCACGCAGGCAACCCTCGAATCGACGTTCGGGATAGAGGGTCGCGCCCCGTCGGCCGAATTGCCGTCCATCCAGAGCCACATCCCGGGGACATTCCTGGGCTGGAGCCAGTACTCGCGTATCCGCCTGGCCAACGGCCAGGTCTGGCAGGTCATCGACGAAGGTTCGCGGCGGATGCAACTGCAGGACCCGAAGGTGCGCGTGCGCCGCGGGATGATGGGCGCCTTCTACCTGGAGTTCGAGGCGCACAACCACGCCCCGCGGGTGCGCCGGGTCGAGTAGCGCCTGCCGCCCCTACCAGACGATCGAGACGCGGGCCCCGCCGAGGGGCGAGTCGCCGATCGTCGCCTCGCCGCCATGCCAGCGCGCCACCTGGCGCACTATCGCGAGGCCGAGGCCGAAGCCGCCCGAATCGCGGTCCCGGCTGTCGTCGAGGCGGGTGAAGGGCTCGAATAGGCGCTCCCGCTCCGTGGCCGGGATGCCCCGGCCGTCGTCATCCACCTCCAGCACCGTCCGGCCGCTTTCCTGCCGGAGGTTGACCGCGACCGTGCTGCGCGCGTGGGTGCGGGCGTTGCGCAGCAGGTTCACCAGGGCGCGCGCCATGTAGCGCGGCTCGCAGCGCACCGAGGCCACGTCGGCGCGGGCGCGGATCTCCACGGGGCCGTTGCCGTTGCGGGCGTCGGCGAGGACGTCTTCCAGCCAGGGCTCGGCTGGCACGACCTGGAGCTGCAGCGTCGGCGTCCCCCGCTCGAGGCGCGCGTAGTCGAGGAGCTCCGAGGTGAGTTGGTCGATCTCGGCGATGTCGGCCTCCATGCGCGCGAGGTAGCGGTCCTTGGCGGCGGGGTCGGACTCCTCGAGGGCGAGCGAATGGCTGAACCTCAGGCGCGCGATCGGCGTGCGCAGCTCGTGGGACACGGCGCTGGTGAGCATGCGATGCGACGACAGCAATCCGGCGATCCGCAGCGCCATCGCGCCCAGCTCGTCGGCGAACTGGCGCAGGGGCGAAAACCGTCCCACGCGGGTGGACACGCCAAAGCGGCCCGCGCCAATCGCCCCGGCGGCATAGTGCATGCGGCGAAGGTCGCGCCAGAACGGGCGCACCCAGAAGAACACCAGTACCGCCACGATCGCGAACTCGATCGCCCAGTTGACCGCGTAGGTGAGCACCCGGACGCGGCGCACGTCCGGGCCGGGGAAATCGATCGCGACCACGAAATCGCCGCCGCGCACGCGCTTGAGCAGGCGAAAGCCCCCACCCTCCCGCTCGAGCGAGGCGATACCCCCGGCGTCGAGGTTGGTGGATTGCTCGGGGGCGAGGCGCACGCGGTCCGGGTGGCCCTCGAGGCGGTCGATCCGCGCGGGCATGCCGAAGCCGGCGGCGAGCTCGGCCAGGCGCGCCGGCCAGCGTACCGGGGGAAGCGGTGCAAGCGCTTCCTCGACCAGGTGGAAGGTCGGCGCGAAGCGAACGCGAAAGTCGAACCCCTGGGAGGTGTGCCGCCACACGTAGTCCATGAGGTTCATCTGCACGATGAACGACAGCGCCAGGGTGGCGATCAGCACCCCGTAGAGCTTCAGGAACAGCCGGATCACGGTGGGGTGCCGCGGACTACCAGTGCGCGGGACTGAAGAGGTAGCCGACGTTGCGGATGGTCTTGATGCGTTCGCTGGTGTCGACCAGGTCGCCGAGCTTGCGCCGCAGGCGATAGATCCGGCAGTCGACCGACCGGTCGGACCCGTCGTAGTCGAGGCTGCGCAGCTTGTTGAGGATGTCGTTGCGCGACAGGACCTTGCCGGCGTGGCGCGCGAGCAGGCACAGCAGGTCGAACTCCGAGCTGGTGAGGTCCACGGGCACGCCCCCGAGCCGTGCGGCCCGCGAAGCGACGTCGATCTCGAGCCTGCCGAACGTGATGACGTCTCCGCCCGCGGCCGCCGGCGCGCCCGGCCGCATTCCCGCGCGGCGCAGGATCGCCCGCACATGGGCGAGCAGGACGCGCGGCTGCACCGGCTTGGGGATGAACTCGTCGGCGCCCAGCTCCAGCCCCACGACCCGGTCGAAGTCCTCGTCGCGCGCGGTGAGGAAAACGATCGGCAGCGTGGACCCGCGCGCGCGCAACTCGCGGCAGATGTCGAAGCCGTCCTGGCCGGGAAGCATCACGTCGAGCAGCAGCAGGTCGGGCGAGAGCTCCCGCGCCTTCTCGATCGCCGCGTCGCCTCGGCGCACCCAGTGGATCTCCAGGCCGTTGCGCCCCAGGTAGTCGGCGATCAGGCCCGCGAGCCCCTCGTCGTCCTCGACCAGGAGGACCCGGCCGGTGGCGTCGAGGGGCAGCGCGTCGGAAGCGTCCACGATCTACTTGAACTTGTAGTTGAGGTTGGCGTAGTAGAACCGGCCGCGGATGTTGTGGTGCTGGAACGTGTAGAGCAGCTGCTCGGCGATCGCGACCGGGGGCTCCTCGTCGGCCACGTTCTTCACGCCAAACGTGATCTTCGTGTTCTTGAACCCGTTGAACGCGGCCTGCAGGTCGACGGTCGTCCAGGACTTGATGGTGGGATCGGCTCCCGCGCCGGCCGACGTCGACTGCTTGAAGCTATCCGTGTAGTTCACCGCGGCCGTCGTCGACCATGGACCGAAGTCCCAGGTGAGCGTCCCCACCCCCTTGAATTCGGGCAGGTTGTACGTCCCGGCGAGCTCCGTGGGGGGCTCCTCCGGCGCGAGCGGCTGCTTGTACGAAAGGATGTACGTGCCCGTGAATCCAAGCGTGAAGATCCCGGCGCCCGCAGTCGGGAAGCGAACCCTGGCGTCGAGGTCGATGCCATTGGTCTCCAGCTTGGAGAGGTTCTCGTAGGGCACCGCGACCAGGATCACCGCTCCGGGCGCGCCGCGCGCGAGGTCCTCGGCACTCGGGGCGCCCCGTGTCACATAGCGCCCGTAGGTGGTCTCGTTGTCGAGGATGAACTGGAAGTCGCGCGAGCTGACGATGTCCTTCCACTTGATGTAGTAGTAGTCGACGGCGACGCTCGCGTTGCGCGTCGGCTCCCACACGAAGCCCGCGGTCCAGCTGTCGCTCTTCTCGGGCTTCAGCTCCGGGTTGGCCGAGAAAGATCCCGGCAGCGAGACGGTGCCGCAGTACACGGAGTTGATAGCGCAGCGCCGCGTGTCCTGCAGGTTCTGGAAGAAGAACGCGCTCGACTCGCCGCTTTCGGGAATCGACGGCGCCCGGAAACCTTGCGCGTAGGTGGCGCGCAACAGCCACTGCTGCGAGGGGGTCCAGCGGAAGCCCACCTTGGGCGTGGTCGAGGTGCCGTAGTCGCTGTAGTGATCGACGCGGCCCGCGAGCTGCATCTCGACGTTCTTGGCGACCGGCACGCTGAACTCGATGTACGCGGAGCTGATGTCGCGCTTGCCCACCGCCTGCGTGCTGCCGCGGCCCAGCACGTCACCGCTCACGAGCACCGGATCGGAGACATCGTTGTAGTCCTCGCGACGGAACTCCACCCCGGCGGCCATGCCCACGGGACCGTTGGCGGTCTGCATGAGCTCGCCGCTCACCTTGCCGTCGATGAACCCGTTCTTCGAGTCGCCCAGGCGCGAGTAGTTGACCCGCAGGCGGTCGTACACCGCCGCCGAGTTGCGCGAGGGATCGAGGAAGTTGTACGAGTTGTCGGCGATGACCGACTCTAGGCCCGAGATGCGGATGTTGTTGATGTCCTTCTGCTCGGCCTCGCTGCGCGAATAGCCCGCCGCGACCTCCCAGCTCCAGTCCTTCCAGCTGCCGTTCAGGCCCGCGACGATGCGCGTGGCCTCGGTCGTGTTCTCGATCTTGCGCGGGCCCACGTCGGTGAAGCGGTAGCGGATCTCGACCGGGACGTTGTACGGGTTGGAGTTGTGGCCGACGGGCAGGATGATCGGCACGGCACGAGCGACACCTACGCCGAGCGCCGTGCTCGGCGCTCCGAACGGCGCGTTCTGAGTGAACGTCTCGAGCTTGTTGAAGGCGAGCTCGCTCCAGAACTGCATTCCGCCGCCCAGCTCCCACGACGCGCGCCCGAAGAGGCCCACGCGCGTGGTTTCCGGGATGGCCGAAAGGAACTCGTTCAGGTTCTGGGTGCACTGGGGCGATCCGGCGAGGACCACGATCCGGTCGGCCGGGCAGGTCGGGAAAGGGATCCGCGCGGTAGGGAAGGGCGTGGTTCCCGGGCGCCGCACGTACGTGCCCGGGTTCGAAGTGGTGGAGTTGGAGAGGTTCGCGCCGCCCGGGATGCTGCGGTAATCGCCGCTCGGCACGCGATCGCGCGCCCAGACGTGGGCGCGGTCGAAATAGTCCGCGACCAGCATGTAGTTGTAGCCATCGGTGGAAGGGTTGCCCGCGCCCACGACGCCGGACAGGCGCAGCTCCTCGCCGTCGGAGTGGTCGGTAATGCCGCCGCCCAGCGTGCCCTCGATGCCCTGGTAGTCCTTGCGCAGGATCACGTTCACCACGCCCGCGATCGCGTCCGACCCGTAGATCGCGGATGCGCCGTCCTTCAGGACCTCGATGCGCTCGATCGCCGCGATGGGGATGCTGTTCAGGTCGACGAAGCTGTCCTGCAGGTTCTGCGCGAAGGCGAAGACCGCCATGCGCCGGCCGTTCACCAGCGTGAGCGTGGTCTTCTGGCCCAGGCCGCGGAGCGACACGCCCGCCGAGCCGCGCGCGAAGCTGCCCGTGAATGTGTCGTCGTAGGAGCCGGCGCTGTTGGCCGGGAGGTTGCGCAGGACTTCGGCCACCGTGCTCGAGCCGCTGCGCTCGATCTGCTCGCGGGTGATCACCTGGACGGGGGCGGGACCCTCCTGGTCGACGCGCTTGATGTTCGAGCCCGTGACCTCGATCTTCTCCTTGGGGGCCTGCTGCGCAAGCGCCCCCGGTGAGGCCGGGACGAGCGCGGCGGTGACGGCGACGAGCAGGACTTTGCGTGACAAGTACATGTTTTCGGCTCCCTTTGTTCGGTTTTCTTCCTGCAGCCGATGCTACGCAGCGACACGCTGCGGTCTGTAGCGCTTTGTCTCGGAATGTTGTCCGCCGTCACCACGTGTGGGCCTGCCTGCGCGAAGGCTTTGCCGCTCACGCGCAATCGCGCCGGACCCCGATTCGTGCTAACATTTCGCGGTTAAGAAGTTGGGATGGGCCTCGCGCCCATTTTTTGTTTGTAGGACCGTTTTCTTGAGCGCAAACCGGGGTCTCGAGCGGGAAGATTGGCTGCGGGAAACCCTCGGAGGCCTGGGCTACGAGCTGGTCGACCTGGAGTCCTCGCGGGGCGGGCTCCTGCGCGTGTTCATCGATACGCCGCGTGGCATCACGGTCGATGACTGCGCGCGGGTGAGCAACCACCTGAGCCGGGCTCTCGTCGTCGAAGGCATCGACTACGAGCGGCTGGAAGTCTCTTCACCGGGGCTGGATCGGCCGCTCAAGCGCCTCGAGGATTACGGTCGCTTCGCGGGCCGCAAGGCGAGCGTGCGGTTGAGGCTGCCGCGGGACGGGCGGCGACGGTTCGAGGGATTGCTGGCGGGCGTCGAGGAGGGCAGCGTGCTCCTCGAGGTCGAAGGGGAGCGGCTGCGGTTCGCGTTCGCGGAGATCGACCGGGCGCGGCTGGTTCCCGAAGTCTGAGGATAGATCGGCCCCGGCCTTCGCCGGGGTGACATCGAGGTTGATATGAGTCGCGACATTCTGCTTCTGGTCGACGCGCTGGCGCGCGAGAAAAACGTCGCCAAGGACACCGTGTTCCTGGCGCTGGAGATGGCGCTCGCCTCGGCGACCAAGAAGCGCTTCAAGGACGAGGTTGACGTCCGCGTCGAGATCGACCGGGAGACCGGCGACTACTCGGCTTTTCGCCGCTGGACGGTCGTGCTCGACGAGGAGCACGAGGAGCCGGCGCACCAGATCGCCATCACCGACGCCGCGGCCGAGAATCCAGAGGCCCAGCTGGGCGACGTGATCGAGGAGCCGCTCGAGGCCGAGACCTTCGGCCGCATCGGCGCCCAGGCCGCCAAGCAGGTGATCCTGCAGAAGATCCGCGACGCCGAGCGCGAGCAGATCCTCAACGACTTCCTCGAGCGTGGCGAGTCGCTGGTCACCGGCACGGTCAAGCGCGCCGAGCGCGGCAGCCTGATCGTCGAGTCGGGGCGCGTCGAGGCGCTGCTGCCGCGCGAGAAGCTGATCCCGAAGGAGAACCTGCGCCAGGGCGACCGCGTGCGCGCCTACATCGAGAAGATCGATCGCCAGGCGCGCGGCCCGCAGATCGTGCTCTCGCGTACCGCCCCCGAGTTCCTGGTGAAGCTGTTCGAGCTCGAGGTGCCGGAGATCGAAGAGGGCCTGCTCGAGATTCGCGCCGCCGCCCGCGACCCGGGCCTGCGCGCCAAGATCGCGGTCAAGTCCAACGACCAGCGCATCGACCCCGTGGGTACCTGCGTCGGCATGCGCGGCTCGCGCGTCCAGGCCGTCACCCAGGAGCTCGCCGGCGAGCGCGTCGACATCATCCTGTGGTCGCCCGAGGCCGCGCAGTTCGTGATCAACGCCCTTGCGCCGGCCGAGGTGACCTCCATCGTCGTGGACGAGGAGCGCCACTCGATGGACGTCGTGGTCGACGAGGACCAACTGGCGCTCGCCATCGGCAAGGGCGGCCAGAACGTTCGCCTCGCCTCCGAGCTCACCGGATGGCACCTCAACATCATGACCACCGACGAGCGCGAGGAGAAGAGCGCGCAGGAGACGAGCGTCGTGCGCTCGCTCTTCATGGAGAAGCTCGACGTCGACGAGGAGGTCGCCGAAATCCTCGTGCAGGAAGGCTTCACCTCGCTGGACGAGGTCGCCTACGTGCCCCTGCCCGAGATGCTCGAGATCGAGGCCTTCGACGAGGAGACGGTGAACGAGCTTCGCAGGCGTGCCCGCAACGCGCTCCTCACCGAGGCGATCAAGAGCGAGGAGAACGTCGAGCATGCCGCCGAGGATCTGCAGAGCATGGAGGGCATGGACAACCAGACCGCCCGGGTGCTCGCCTCGAAAGGCATCACCACGATGGATGCGCTCGCCGACCTCGCCACCGACGAGTTGACCGAGATGACCGGCATGGATGCCGAGCGCGCCACCAAGCTCATCATGAAGGCGCGTGAACCCTGGTTCAAGGACCAGGCTCAGGCCTGATCCAGGAGAAGACGCACCAAATGGCCAAGTCGAACGTCGCCCAATTCGCCGAGGAGCTCAAGCTGCCGGTGGCGCTGCTGCTCGAGCAGCTGCTCGCGGCCGGCGTGAAGAAGAGCGCCGGTGAGGACGCGATCACCGAGCAGGACAAGACCCGGTTGCTCGACTATCTCCAGGAAGTGCACGGCAAGAAGGACGAGAAGAAGAAGATCACCCTCACGCGCAAGCAGACGACGGAGATCAAGAAGGCCGACTCGACCGGCAAGGCGCGCACGATCCAGGTGGAGGTGCGCAAGAAGCGTACTTTCGTGAAGGTCGACAAGCCCGAGGCCGTGCCCGAGCCGGTCAAGCCCGTCGCGCCGCCGGCGCCGATCATCGACGACGCGGAGGCGCGCAAGCGCGAAGCCGAGGCCAAGCGCCAGGCCGAGCTTGCCGCCCGCCAGGCCGCCGAGGCCGAGTCGAAGGCCAAGCGCGCGGTGGTGAAGAAGAAGGCCGACGAGGCGCCCGCCGAGGCACCGGCTCCCGTCGAAAGCGAGGCCCCGAAGAAGAAGCGCGTCGTCCGCAAGAAGGGCGAGGAGATGGCCACCGAGGCCGAGGCCCCGGTCCTGGTCGAGGTGAAGGCCGAGGCCCCCAAGGCCGACGCGGCACCCGCCCCGGCCGCGCCCGCCAAGGAGAGCGAGGGCACGCTGCATCGCCCGGTGCTCAAACCCGCCGACAAGGACGCCAAGGACAAGAAAGGCCCGAAGCGCGCCGCCAAGCCGGCCTCCGCCTGGGTCGACGACCAGGCTCGCCGCCGCGCGATCAAGACGCGTGGCGACGCCTCCGGCGGGCGCGACGGTTGGCGCTCGCGCGGCGGCTCGCGCCACCGCGACGATGAGGGCGGCACTGCGTTCGCCGCCCCGTCCGAGCCCAAGATCCTCGAGGTGCCGATCCCCGAGACGATCTCCGTTGCCGATCTCGCCCACAAGATGAGCGTGAAGGCCGCCGAGGTCATCAAGATCATGATGAAGATGGGCACCATGGTGACCATCAACCAGGTGATCGACCAGGACACGGCGATGATCGTGGTCCAGGAAATGGGGCATGTCGCCAAGCCGGCCAAGCTGGACGACCCCGAGTCGTTCCTGACGGCGGCCGAGGTCGAGGACCAGAGCAGCTTCGAGACACGGCCGCCGGTTGTCACCGTCATGGGCCACGTCGACCACGGCAAGACCTCGCTCCTGGACGCGATCCGCAAGGCGCGCGTGGCCGTGGGTGAGGCCGGGGGAATCACCCAGCACATCGGCGCGTACCACGTGGAGACGTCGCGCGGCGTGATCACGTTCCTGGACACGCCGGGCCACGAGGCCTTCACCGCGATGCGTGCTCGCGGAAGCCAGATCACGGACCTCGTGATCCTGGTCGTCGCAGCCGACGACGGCGTCATGCCGCAGACGATCGAGGCGATCCACCACGCCAAGGCGGCGAAGGTGCCTGTCGTCGTGGCCGTGAACAAGATCGACAAGCCCGAAGCGAATCCGCAGCGCATCAAGAACGAGCTGCTGTCGCACGAGATCGTCTCCGAGGAGCTCGGCGGCGACACGCAGTTTGTCGAGGTCTCGGCCAAGACGGGCCAGGGCATCGACAAGCTGCTCGAGTCGATCCAGCTGCAGGCCGAAGTGCTGGAGCTCAGGGCCCCGGTGAACGCGCCCGCCAAGGGCGTGGTGATCGAGTCGCGCCTCGACAAGGGTCGCGGCCCGGTAGCCACGGTGCTGGTCAAGTCGGGCACGCTCCGGAAAGGCGACGTGCTCCTCGCGGGCGCCGTCTTCGGCCGCGTGCGTGCGATGAACGACGAGAACGGCAAGTCGGTCTCGGAAGCCGGCCCGGCGATCCCGGTCGAAATCCAGGGGCTGCAGGACGTGGCCCGTGCGGGCGACGACATCCAGGTCCTGGGCGATGAGCGCAAGGCGCGCGAGATCGCGCTCTTCCGCCAGGGCAAGTTCCGCGACGTGAAGCTCGCCAAGCAGCAGGCCGCCAAGCTCGAGAACGTCTTCGACCAGATCAGCGAGGGCGAGAAGAAGACGCTCGCGCTCATCATCAAGGCCGACGTGCAGGGCGCGTACGAGGGCCTCGCGCATGCGTTGACGAAGCTTTCCACCGACGAGGTGCGGGTGAACATCGTCTACAGCGCTGTTGGCGGCACCACCGAGAGCGACATCAACCTGGCGCTCGCCTCCAAGGCGGTGGTCATCG